>ENA-OQIG01000086-OQIG01000086.1-human-gut-metagenome-genome-assembly--contig:-NODE-86-length-52765-cov-2.790171_pt1 | contig 52765 bp, 59 predicted proteins | sample MGYA00242576_ERZ504741 | MGnify/ENA primary metagenome ERZ504741 (study PRJEB26092, sample SAMD00036436) | human gut metagenome | host: Homo sapiens | study: EMG produced TPA metagenomics assembly of... | reverse complement strand
ATTCGCCGGAAATAGCCAAATACTAATTATATGCTACTATTTTGTAGCGTAACTTTAGGCAAGCTAGTCTTTTTTAGTAATTTTGTCGCTATCAAATTTGTAATTAGTAACTCGTAATTTGTAATTAATAAAATGGCAAACGAACTACGAACTGAAATACGGCTGCAACCCTAATCAAAAGCCTGCTCGTATCTTCATGAAAGAAGGCGAACTCCCCATCGAAGTATTGAATGGACGTCCCGGTTATATCAATCTATTGGATGCATTCAACAGTTGGCAACTAGTGAAAGAACTGAAAGAAGCTACCGGACTGCCGGCTGCCGCGTCTTTCAAACATGTCAGCCCTGCAGGTGCTGCTGTTGCGGTAGAAATGAGCGACACACTGAAGAAGATTTATTTTGTTGATGACATGAAACTATCTCCATTGGCTACAGCATACGCCCGTGCACGTGGAGCAGACCGTATGTCGTCTTACGGAGACTTTATCGCATTATCCGACACTTGTGACGAAGAAACAGCACGCATCATCAACCGTGAAGTATCCGACGGCGTCATTGCTCCTGACTATACTCCCGAAGCACTGGAGATTCTAAAGAATAAAAGAAAAGGAACCTATAATGTAATAAAGATAGATCCTGCATACCGCCCGGCTCCTATCGAACATAAAGATGTATTCGGAGTAACTTTCGAACAAGGAAGAAACGAATTGAAGATCGATGAAAGTCTTTTGAAAGAGATGCCTACGCAGAACAAGGAAATCCCGGCTGATGCAAAACGCGACTTAATCATTGCCTTAATCACTTTAAAATATACACAATCCAATTCTGTATGTTATGCCAAAGACGGACAGGCAATCGGTATTGGCGCAGGCCAACAGTCACGTATTCACTGTACGCGCCTGGCAGGAAATAAAGCAGATATCTGGTATTTACGCCAACACCCGAAAGTGATGAACTTGCCATGGATTGAAAAAATCCGTCGTGCAGACCGTGACAATACGATTGACGTTTACATTTCGGAAGATTATGACGACGTACTGGCAGACGGTATCTGGCAACAGTTCTTCACTGAAAAGCCTGAAATACTGACACGCGAAGAAAAACGGGCATGGTTGGATACGATGACAGGCGTAGCTTTAGGATCAGATGCATTCTTCCCATTCGGAGATAATATAGAACGCGCACACAAGAGTGGCGTCAGCTATATTGCACAACCGGGCGGATCAGTACGTGACGATCATGTGATTGGAACTTGCGACAAATACAATATGGCAATGGCATTTACAGGCATCCGCTTGTTCCACCATTAAAAAGATCGACCATTTTTTATTCCATATATCCCATTTATAATGAGAAGGAGACAAATCTTCCATTATAAATGGGGATTTCCTATTTCTTTAAGACCCTCTATCTTTGCAGCGTTACATTTAAAAACGAATCAAAGATGAATAAAATTGGTGTATTTTATGGTTCCACAACAGGAACAACAGAAGACCTTGCCCGTCGAATTGCAGAGAAATTAGATGTACCATCGGCAGATGTATTTGATGTATCCAAGCTAACAGAGGCATTAGTCAATGAATATGATGTATTGGTGCTCGGCTCTTCCACATGGGGAGCAGGCGAACTTCAAGACGACTGGTACGATGGAGTAAAAGTTTTAAAGAAGTGTGATTTATCCCACAAATCTGTAGCCCTGTTCGGTTGCGGCGACTCTGACTCGTATAGCGACACATTCTGTGACGCAATAGGTATTCTTTATGAAGATCTGAAAGATACCCACTGCAAATTCTGTGGAGCAACAGATACTGCAGGCTATACCTTCGATTCTTCCATTGCCGTCGTAGACGGTAAGTTTGTAGGTCTTCCACTTGACGAAGTCAACGAAGATAGCAAAACAGACGAACGTATCAGCGCATGGGCCGAACAAGTGAAACAAGAAATTAGCTAATTTTACCTTAACATAAAAAGAATACTTTGCATCATGCAACTGAAAGAATCATCCCGGCGAAATCCGAATTTTTCTTAATCATATTATGAGTTTAAGAAAGGCGTACGCAACATGGTACTTTACACAATGAGTAAAGAGCACGAAGAATTTGCCATCCGCCGATTGAAAAATCAAAAGATCAGTTATATGATACAGGAAGTAGGTACCAATAAAATCAACCTGTTTTTTGGAAAGGCAGAATGTATGGAAGCCATGCGGCACATCATCATCCGTCCTTTAAACCAACTGACTGCTGAAGAAGATTTTATTTTAGGAGCCATGCTGGGATATGACCTTTGCCAGCAATGCAAACGATATTGCAGTAAAAAAGAAGGTATAAAGATGGCAGTTTAAGCGATAACCTTAGCATAAGTTTAGCTTTGTTTGTATGTAGTTTGTCTGAGTTGAATCGTTTCTGAAAAGGTAGTTTCCTGATGGTAGATATACTCAAGGAAACTGGTTGTAGAAGAAACGATTCGCTCAATTACAAACAAAATCGGTGACACTATGAAATAATAAAGACAACTCTACACACTAACAACAGACAAAGGTGTATATCAGTAAAAATTATCATACTGAAATACACCTTTGTCTGTTTTATTTTATCTACTACTATATTTTTTTTACTCTTTAGATTAAAATTACCTACATATACTGAATTTAAGAAACAACTATGCCTAATATTAGGTATTGCCACATTTTTTAACCTAATCTAACTTTGCAGCCGATAAAATTATTAAAAAGATGAGAAAAATAACAGCAATCGTTATTCTTAGTCTCCTACCTTCTCTTACAATTCCAGCACAGGAGACAAAAGAAATTTCCAAAAGTAGTAATTCTTCTTCTACAGAAGAATATACAAAATTCCGTTTTGGAGGATACAGTGAAATGGTCGCTAATTTTAAAGATTATGGCATCAACCGTTTCTATGGAGGAAACGATGGTAATCCAAAGAAAAACAGGAATACCATTTCAATTCCCCGTTTCGTTTTAGCTTTTGATTATAAGTTCAATTCCAAATGGATACTCGGTGCAGAGATTGAGTTCGAATCTGGTGGAACAGGTACAGCTTTCGAATTAGAAAACACCGAAAACGGTGAATACGAAACAGAAGTTGAAAAAGGAGGTGAAGTAGCTATCGAACAATTTCACATCACACGTTTAATTCACCGCTCCCTCAATGTACGTGCCGGACATATTATTGTTCCGGTAGGATTGACTAACGCACACCATGAACCGATCAATTTCTTCGGAACTTCACGCCCGGAAGGTGAAACAAGCCTTTTGCCTTCTACCTGGCATGAAAATGGTCTGGAAATCTTTGGTTCTTTCGGAAAAGGGTATGCAAGCTTCGATTATCAAGCTATGGTGGTAGCAGGCCTGAATCCTAATGGATTCGATCGTAACACATGGGTAGGTAGTGGCAAACAGGGAATCTTTGAGGAAGACAACTTCACTTCTCCCGCGTATGTATTTCGTTTAGATTATAAAGGAGTTCCCGGTTTACGTGTAGGTGCATCATTTTATTATTGTGCAGATGCAGGAGCCAACTCTGATAAAGAACAGACTTATGCAAACTATGGAAAAATTCCGATAAGAATCTTCACCGCAGATGCACAGTATCGCAATAAATATGTAACGGCACGCGGTAATATCTTATATGGAAATTTAGGAAATTCATTAGGAGTAAGTCAGGCAAATGTCAAATTATCCAATAAATCGCCTTACAGCCGTCTGGCTCCGGTAGCGAAGAATGCCCGTAAGTTATGCAGCAGAAGCCGGCATTAATATCCGCTCGGTCTTCGGAGGCAATAAAAAGATTCCGGTAATCTATCCATTTGCCCGCTATGAATACTACAACCCACAAGAGAAAGGGGAAAAAGGGCAAACGATGGAAAAACGTTGCCAAGTAAGTATGTGGACAGCGGGATTAATTGGTACGCTTTGCCAAACTTAGTGATAAAAGCAGACTATGCAACCCGCCAGATTGGTACAAATAAGTTTTTGGCGTATCAAAGTCATACAACAGTGAAAACGAATTTTCTATTGGAATTGCCTTATATAGGATGGTTTATTAAGAAATAACAAATAATCAATTATTTAATTTTTATATGATGAAAACAAAATTCTTTTATGTCGCAGCCCTAATATTGGGATTAGCATTCACAACAACTTCTTGCAGCAGTGATGATGACAACCCAACAGTAGATCCTGCCAATATTGATTACACTCCTGAAAACGCATCAAGCTGGCATAACTACATGAGAAATGTAGCAGCACTTCTAAAAACAGATGCAACCAATCTCTACAACGCATGGAATTCAAGCTATAAAGGAGGTGAAAGCTATGCTTCCCTGTTCAAGGCTCATAGTGGCTCTCCTTACGCAAGCGCCTTGAGCTGTGTGGAAGAAATCGTGGATAAATGCGCGGAAATTGCCAATGAAGTCGGTACTGCCAAAATTGGTGACCCATACAACTTGTATAAAGCCGGAAATACTGAAGAAGCATTATATGCTGTGGAATCCTGGTACAGCTGGCATTCTCGTGATGACTATACCAATAACATTTATTCCATCCGGAATGCATATTACGGTTCTTTAGACGGTAATATAAATGCTAATTCTTTATCTACTGTTATCGCCGGTGCTAATTCATCATTAGATACCAAGATAAAGAATGCTATCCAAAAAGCGGCAAAAGCCATTCAGGATATTCCGCAACCTTTCCGTAATCATATTCCCAGTAACGAAACGGTAGCAGCTATGGATGCTTGTGCAGAGCTGGAAAGTATACTGAAGAATGACTTAAAATCCTATATTGCAAATAATAGCAACAATATCAATACGGACGCAGTACTTAATCCTGTAGTAACACAATATGTAGATGCAGTAGTAGTGCCTACCTACAAAAGTTTGAAAGAAAAAAATGACGCTCTCTACAATGCAGTAATAGCCCTTGCAGACAATCCGTCAAATAGTGCTTTTGAAACAGCTTGTGATGCTTGGATCACTGCCCGTGAACCATGGGAAAAGAGCGAAGCTTTCTTATTCGGTCCGGTAGACGAAATGGGACTTGATCCTAACATGGACAGCTGGCCTTTGGATCAGAATGCTATTGTACAAATACTGAATTCTCAAAGTTGGAGCGATCTCGAATGGAGTGAAGGTGATGATGAAGCTGCTGTCGAATCGGCACAAAATGTACGCGGTTTCCACACATTGGAATTCCTTCTCTACAAAAACGGTGAACCACGTAAAGTACAATAAAGCTTTATCTTAGCTAAGATATTATTGAGAAGTAAAGGTTGGAATTCAATGATCCACCTTTACTTCTTTGGTATGTTTAAAACATATTATTGAAACAAAGTCAATAAACAATGAATCACTTTCTAAAATATTCATTCTCTTTCTTTTGCCTGTTGGCATGCTCTGCCTGTAATGATGACGGAATTGACATATTGGATATCGAGATTCCGGAGGGCTATGCTCTATCAGCCGGAACATCAACTATTTTCTTGAATTCGTCTGTTGCTTATGACACGCCTGCAGATTGGATAACAGGAGCATACGATGTACGTTTCACCCGAGGTGACAGACTATATGACGATGTACGTACAAGTAACAACGGTCATGGCGGCGGACTTGGTCCCGTTTATGCCGGTTATTCGTGCGGCAGTTGCCACCGGAATGCGGGACGTACCAAACCCTCTTTATGGACAGAGGTGGATCGGGCAGCTATGGATTCTCTTCCATGCTAGTCTACATATCCCGTAAAAACGGAGCTTTCTTTCAAGATTATGGACGTGTGCTTCATGACCAGGCAATCTATGGAGTGCAACCGGAAGGCAAACTGTCTGTGGAATACACTTACGAGACATTTTCTTTCCCTGATGGAGAAGCTACACACTTTGCAAACCCAATTATACTATATCTGAATGGTATGCCGAAGAAATCAAACCGGAAGATTTGTTTTGTACCGTACGTATTCCATTACGCCATGTAGGCATGGGGCAAATGATGGCACTAGATCCTGTTGAAATTGAAGCACTTGCAGCAAAAAGTAATTATCCCGAATATGGAATCAGCGGACGATGTAATTACATCACCGAACGCGGAGTGAGAAGTCTGGGATTGTCCGGCAACAAAGCTCAACATGCCGATTTAACTGTAGAATTGGGATTCTCCAGTGATATGGCGTTACCAACAGCCGCTATCCGGAAGAAATCTGTGAAGGACAAATACAAGTAAACCAAGGTAGCATGATGGGGCTTTCTTACGACCAACTGGATGTCAGCACAGAAGAGATGGAAAACGTAGATCTCTATATGCAAAGTCTTGGTGTTCCCGCCCGGCGTAATGTAAACGATCCGCAAGTAATCAAAGGGGAACAGAACTTCTATAAAGCCAAATGTCATCTCTGTCATGTGACCACTTTACACACTAAGACACGTGGTAGTGTTTTATTAAATAATACTCAACTCCCGTGGTTAGGCGGTCAAACGATTCACCCTTATTCTGATTATCTATTACATGATATGGGTTCTGAAATTATGGGAGTCGGACTGAACGACAACTATATAAGCGGGCTGGCACGTGGAAACGAATGGCGTACTACCCTCTTTGGGGAATCGGCTTACAAGAAAAGGTCAACGGACATACTTATTTCTTGCATGACGGACGTGCCCGCAATCTGACAGAAGCCATCATGTGGCATGGCGGAGAAGGAGAAGCATCAAAGAACTTATTTAAGAATATGAGTAAGGAAGACCGGGATGCGCTGATTGCATTTTTAAATTCACTTTAAACTAAAAGTAGTATATATAAAGTAATTATGAAGAGATTTATAATCATTGCCATGCTGACTGCCATAATGCCTTTGGCCGCTATGGCACAACATGAAGAAGATACAGAAAATGGTGTAGTATCATTAGCTGGAAGAGAAGGATTCACTATCGAAACCAAGAAAGGAGATTTTGTATTCAAACCCTATCTGCTCGTACAGACCAGTGCAAACTTCATTGGTACGACGATGAAGGACTGGATAAAGCATACAATCAAGATAACATAGCCAACTCCGGATTTTCAGTTCCTTACGCCGTACTCGGATTCACCGGAAAGGCTTTCGATAAAGTATCTTTCAACCTTTCCATAAATGCGGCAGCCAGTGGAGGCGCATTACTTCAACAAGCCTGGTTTGATGTTCAACTGAAAAAGCAGTTTGCCATCCGGGTCGGTAAATTCAAAACTCCGTTTTCACATGCCTACCTGACAACACTGGGAGAAACATTGTTACCTAGTTTGCCAGTATCACTGACTGCTCCCGTTATCCTCCCCTATTCTTTGAATGCGGTAACACCCAATATTGGCACCGGATTCGATTTAGGTGTAGAGATTCACGGTTTGGTAGCTGATAAATTCGGGTATGAAATCGGTTTATTCAACGGTACGGGTGCAGCGGTAAATACAGCAACAAAAACATTTAGTGATGACTGGCACATTCCGTCTTTACTGTACGCCGGACGTTTCACCTATATGCCTAAAGGAGTGATGCCCGCTACACAGGGAAATCCGAACAGGCTGAATGAAGACAAAATCATGTTTGGTATTTCTACCTCTATCAATGTAGAAAGTGAAAATGAAAGTACCAATGATTATCGTGCCGGATTGGAGTTTGCAATGCTAAAGAACAAACTTTACCTGGGTGCTGAAGTCTATTATATGAATGTTGGCTTCACAAAAAGACAAAAGATTTCCGAGTCATATAATTACCTGGGCGGCTATGTACAAGGTGGTTACTTCGTTGCCCCCCGTCTGCAAGCAGCTGCACGCTATGATTTCTTCAACCGTAACGGAATGGACACCAATGGTTTTCTAAATATGCCAGCCGTGGGTATGAACTATTTTTTCAAGAACTGTAATCTGAAGTTACAAGCGATGTACCAGTATATTGCCCGTAAAGGTCATGATACCCAACTTGATCGGGATAACGACGATTTAGGTTTGGCAGTACATTCGGCCAGTATTCTACTTCAGTATACATTCTAAATAGCACAAGAAAGGATTTGTTTATGAAAAAATACATTCTTTTCGGAGGTTATCTACTGTTATTGGCATATATCACATCATGCGATGACGGACGTATTTACGAAAAGACAGAGACCCTATCAGAAGAAGGACGCACGCTGAAGATGAGCGGTAAGATCAATGGTATCAGTAAATGGCCCGATGGTTATAGTGTTGTAGTGGCAGGCTTCAATGATGAGAGCGAGTATGCCGTTGTCACCAAAACAATTCCGGCGGTCGAAGATGATGAGATCCAGGTTACGATGACAGGAGTCAGTGATAAAGTAACCACTATTGAATTGTGCGTTATTAATAAATTGAGAAAACGAGTTATCAGTTTCAGTCAATGGACGACCTTACAGCAGTTGACGACACCATCCTTATGGATGTGGGAACTGTAAATGTAGGTATGTACCATGCATTCAAGAAAAAGTATTTAATACGACATGCGCACACTGTCATGGCGGAAGTAGTTCGGCAGCAGCCAACCTGTATCTGACAGAAGGCAAAAGTTACGAGGCACTGGTCAACCGCCCGTCGAAGAAAGTAGATGGCATGTTACTCGTCAAGCCGGGCAGTGCGCAAGAAAGCGTATTGCACACATTATTGAATACCACTATTAGTTCAACCTGGGGATACGATCACTCAAAAGAAATAGTATCATCTCCGATTTTGACCCTTATTGACGACTGGATCAATAACGGTGCGCAAGAATAAATAGTTATTTAACCCAACTGATATGAACAACAAAAAACAACAGAATATTCAGTCTGAAAAGACGCTAACAGAGATTTTTAAATATAATGCAGGAGGAGAAGCTTCAGAGTATCATATTATCATTCATTCTACTAAACCGGAAGATACATACGAAGAACAGCTGAATGCAGTATTAAACACCTACGATTATTTACTTACCCAAGAATTGAAAGGAGCAGTTGCCATCCTCAAACGTTATTTCCTTAGTGACGCTGCCAATCAGGCAGATACACTACTGGCATTGACAACCGAAGGTTCGGACTGCGCACTTTCCATTGTGGAACAGCCCCCGCTGGACGGAACAAAAATAGCCTTATGGGTTTACCTGTTGACAGATGTACAGACACAAGTCTTACATAACGGGCTTTTTGAGGTGAAACACAGTGCCTATCGCCACTTCTGGGGCGGTAGTGCATTCAATCGTGCCGCCAATTCGGAATACCAGACCCGTCTATTATTGAACGACTATGTGATGCAACTCATGGAACAAGGTTGTAAACTGGCAGACAATTGTATCCGTACATGGTTTTTCGTGCAAAATGTAGATGTGAATTATGCCGGAGTAGTGAAAGCACGTAATGAAGTTTTCGTCACCCAAAACCTGACAGAAAAAACACATTATATTTCCAGCACAGGCATCGACGGCCGCATGCCGACCCGAAAGTACTGGTACAAATGGATACTTACGCTGTAGCAGGAATGCAACCGGAACAGATTCATTTCCTCTATGCTCCTACCCATCTGAACCCAACTTATGAATATGGAGTAAGCTTTGAACGTGGCACGTATGTAGATTATGGAGACCGCCGACAGGTATTTATTTCAGGAACGGCAAGTATCAACAACAAAGGCGATGTGGTATATCCCGGCAACATCCGCAAACAGACAGAACGAATGTGGGAGAATGTGGAAACCCTGTTGAAAGAAGCGGACTGCACGTTTGAAGATTTGGGACAAATGATTGTATATCTGCGTGACATAGCCGACTATACAGTTGTTAAAGCAATGTATGACAAACGTTTCCCACATACTCCTAAAGTATTTGTTCATGCTCCGGTATGCCGTCCCGGATGGTTGATTGAGATGGAATGTATGGGAGTGAAAGAATGTAAGAACAAGGAATACGCTCCATTTTAATATCATAAAAGATTATACAGTTGAAAAGGTTACTTATTATCTTATATATCTGTCTGGTGGGACTACTCGCTGTGACTACTTTCGTAGAACAAGCGTATGGGACAGATTTTGTAGAAAGAAATATATATCATACATGTTGGTTTTGTTGTTTGTGGGGAACAATTGCCACCATTGCACTTGTTGCTCTCATCCGACGCGCTTTATGGCGACGGTTCCCCATATTGTTGTTTCATGGCTCTCTCCTCGTTATCTTGGTGGGGGCATGATTACGTTTATCGGAAGCAAAAAAGGATACGTACACTTGCTTCGGGGCAACGATAGACAGTTTCCTGGAATCGGAAAGCGGCAGAAAAGCTGATCTGCCATTCACAATACAACTAGATAGTTTCCGTATAGCATACTATCCCGGAACAGAAGCACCGGCAGACTACATCAGCTATATCACCTACTCTCTTCCCGGACAGAAAAATGTTCTATTACACGAACAGATTTCAATGAATCGTATATTTACATCACAAGGTTTCCGTTTCTATCAGTCATCTTTCGATGATGACGGAAAAGGGAGCTGGCTGACTGTCAATTATGATCCATGGGGAACAGGAGTGACTTATGCAGGATATATCCTGCTCGGTCTCTCCATGATTTGGCTACTATTTTCCCGCAGTAGTGATTTCCGACGCCTGCTAAACCACCCGCTACTTAAAAAAGGAGGTGTATTTATACTGTTTATTTTCTGCCTTGCAGGTAACATGCAAGCACAAAAAAAACTCCTTCCTGCATTGAAACGAACACAAGCGGACAGTTTAGCACAGGAACAGGTTATTTATCACGACCGGGTAGTACCTTTCAACACATTAGCCCGTGATTTCATTCAGAAACTGACAGGAGAAGCTTCATATAAAGGATTGACACCTGAACAAGTGATAGGTGGCTGGTTACTTTATCCGGAAGTGTGGAGAAATGAGCCATTGATATACATCAAAAATACAGAATTACAGCATTTATTAAACTTACAAACACCTTATGCTCGATTAACTGATTTATTTGACGGTTCTGTTTACCGTCTTCGTGAACATTGGCAACGTGAACAAGGACAACAAAACAAACTCGCCAAAGCAATCCAGGAAACAGATGAAAAAGTAGGCCTGATCCTGATGTTGGAAAAAGGAACATTCATCCATCCATTACCCACTGATGGCAGCGTGCAACCTCTCTCCGAACTGGAAGTGAAAGCAGAATTACTCTACAACCGGATTCCGTTCAGCAAGATTCTTTTTATGATAAATCTGTCATTGGGAGTGTTGTCTTTCCTGCTTCTACTTCATAACAGCCTGCAAAGAAATATCCTCTCGCTCAAAGCCAAAACGATTTCCCGCACAGCAGGAACTTTCTTTTCTGTTGCACTCTATCTTGCTTTCATATTCCATTTAGCAGGATATTGCCTGCGCTGGTACATCGGCGGTCGTATTCCACTTAGCAACGGTTACGAAACCATGCAGTTTATGGCTCTTTGTATTCTTTTGATAGCCTGTCTGCTCCATCGAAGATTTTCATTTATACTTCCATTCGGATTCCTCCTCTCCGGCTTTGCTTTGTTGGTTTCCTATCTGGGACAAATGAATCCCCAGATAACCCCATTAATGCCGGTGCTCGTCTCTCCATGGCTAAGTATTCATGTTTCATTGATTATGATGTCTTATGCCCTATTGGCATTCATCATGCTAAACGGAATACTGGCATTATGCCTCCGGAAAAAAGAATCGGAAAACAATGTCTCCGGAAACGACGCTATACAAGACAACCGGATAGAACAGTTGACGCTAGTCAGCCGCTTGCTGCTCTACCCTGCCACCTTCTTTTTAGGAGCAGGCATCTTTCTGGGAGCAGTTTGGGCAAACGTTTCCTGGGGACGATACTGGGCGTGGGACCCGAAAGAAGTATGGGCACTGATTACTTTTCTGGTATATGGAGTAGCCTTCCATTCACAAAGTCTGCGCATTTTCCGCAAGCCTCTATTCTTCCATATCTATATGATTCTTGCTTTCCTGACCGTCTTAATGACCTATTTCGGGGTAAATTATGTTCTTGGAGGGATGCATAGTTATGCAAACGCCTGAACCACTATATATAGCTAGTAATTGATAGAAGAATACCCATTTTAGGGGATTGCGGGAAAAGCGGAAAGCCCTATCTTTGCAGTATCAGAATTAAATTAATTAGTCATAATTATATTACGTAGCCACATTAAAAATACATAGAAATCGGCCGAAGTGATTCACCCGCATTTCTTTTATTTGGTTGTTAAGTTGAAAAACCATATAATGTATTCATTTTGGAATATGAATAGATGACATATTCTAAAAGAGGCAAGGACGTTCGGCTTGTGAAAGCCGGACGTTTTTATATCAGTAAGAGAATAAAGTGAGAGAGCTCATGCATTCATGAGCTCTTTCCAACCAGCCGTTTCAAAAGCGATATACTCCGCTATAAACTTCTCCATCTCTTCTTTCTTCACAGGATGCAACACCAGCTCTTCGAGTAGGGCAAACAACCATACCGTATTCAGGTGAATAAAGAAGTTAGTTATTGCTATATTGATATGCGGATATTTCTGCTTCATTCCTTGAAAAAAAACAGAAATCGTACGCGTCATCAAATCTGTATATTCAGAACGGAAGTTCTCCAAAACAGAACCTTGTGCCTGAAAAAGCAGCAACCGCAAACGGTCACGATGTTCAGAGACCAATCTGATATATTCCCGTACAGACATTTTCTGATAATCCGAATCCATAAAGACGTCTATCGTCATCTGATCTGCATCGTGATTATAAATCATAGCATACAGATCATTCAATACCGGTTTCAGAATCGTACGGAATATCTCATCCTTATTGGTGAAATAATGATAGATATTACTCACCGTCACCCCTGCCCTCGAAGCTATTTCACGCATAGAGGCATCCTTGTATCCCTTTTCCAGAAACACTTCTTCGGCTGCCTTCAAGATTCCCTCTTGTATATCTCCTTTCAAAAATTGCATAGTATCGTTGCTATTTATCAATTCATATTTGTAACCTGTCTGTTCACCATCCGGGCAAATATACCATTTTTCTTTTTCAATTCCTCCGGTGTTCCCATTTCAGCAACACTTCCATTCTCCAATACTACAATTTTGTCGGCATTGGCAACGGTGCGCATACGGTGCGCAATAATCAGCACCGTTTTGTTACGTACCAATTCAGATATACCTGCCTGTATCTTGGTTTCATTCTCAACATCAAGCGAAGCCGTAGCCTCATCCAACAGAACAATCGGAGCATCCTTCAACAAAGCGCGGGCAATGGAAATACGCTGACGCTCACCGCCGGATAATGTTTCTCCATTCTCACCGATAATCGTCTGGTATCCCTGCGGCATTTTAGTGACAAACTCATCACATTGTGCCAAGCGGGCAACTCTCCGGACTTCCTCATCCGTAGCATCCCGTTTGCCAATACGGATATTATCCATAATGGAAGCATTGAAAAGAACTACATCCTGAAAGACAACGGAATAGTTTTTCAACAAAGTTTCAGGATCAATCCGACTGATATCCTGCCCGCCGAGGGTAATCTTTCCCGACTGGATATCCCAGAAACGTGCCGCCAACCTGGCCGCCGTACTCTTGCCACTACCTGAAGGACCAACCAAAGCCGTTTTTTCACCTTGCCGGGCAATAAAAGACAAGTTATTCAGAATTTGTTTTCCCTGCTCATAAGCAAAGTCTACCTGTCTGAATTCGATATCATAACCTTGAGGAGTGAATTCGGTAGTCCCGTTTTGTACCGGCAATGCTTCCATCTCATTCATTCTATTGATACGCACATCCAAATAGAACAAAGCGGCAATATTATTCATCACCTCACTGACCGGAGCATACACACGCGACCCGATAACCATAAATATAAGATAGGTAAACAAATCAACCGTACCCGAAGCCAAGAGATTGGCACCAACGATAATAACGCTTGCCAGTCCGAGTTTCAATACACTCTGGGAACCGTTTACCAACATGCCGAGCACCAGTTCATTACGAGTCAATACCTTTTCATAGGTATCAATGCTCGCATCCAGTTTTTCCAGATAGTCTCTCTCCTGATTGTAGGATTTTATCTCCTGAATGGTATCGAGTCCTTCCTGGATATGCTCGGTCACCATCCGCTTGTTCAGATAATTACTTTCATTGCTTTTCTGTATTTCCTTCTTCGAGAAAAGAAGGATTGCGGCAGCAAGCGGCACTACCCAGAACAAAGCAATCGTCAACTGCCAGTTATAAAATGCCATGCCGACGGTAATAAGCAGAATACTGATAATGGAAGCAAACAACTGGGGAACCGCATGCGAGAAAGTATGCTCGAGATCAGTGCAGTCATCCATAATCGTGGCGGTGAGGTCGGAAAGATTCTTTCGCCAAAGAAAGCCAGAGGCAACTTGCGAAGTTTTTCCGCCAATGAGATACGCCGGTTTGCACTCTCATCATAAACGGTGGTATAGGTACTACGATATTGCAATACCGCAAATATATACATGACTATCATAAAGACAATACCGAGTATGCTATAATAGAGAATACCATGCGTCACCGAAGCCGAAGGCTGAAACACAGGACGAAGATATTCCTCAAGAAAAAGAAAAACAAATACCGCCGGCAACATCAATACAATATCGAGCAGTGTAGTGAAAAACACACCTTTACAGAAATCTTTCGCTCCTTTAGTTGAAAGGGCAAAACGTCTTTTATTACTTCAATCATTAGAAACCTCCTTTCCTATTGTCCAGCGAACAGATTGCTGGTATTCATTCCACATATGATAATAGATGCCTTGTTTTCCAAGCAGGTTGGCATGTGTACCTTGTTCCGCAATCTTCCCCTTGTCAATGACGAGGATATTGTCGGCATCAGTGATGCTTGAAAGACGATGAGCAATCATCAATACGGTTTTTCCTTTTGTCAGTTCTTTCAAGGCTTGCTGGATGAGATGCTCATTTTCGGGGTCGGCAAAAGCAGTCGCCTCATCCAGTACAATGATGGGAGCATTTTTCAGGATTGCACGTGCCAGTACGATCCGTTGCTGTTCCCCGCCGGAGAGATATGTTCCCTCCGTACCAATCTTCGTATTCAGTCCGAGCGGAAGTTTATTGATAATTTCCCGGCATTGTGCCATATCTACTGCCCGTTCCACTTCCTCCATTGTCGCGTCGGGATTACCATATTTGATATTTTCGAGCAGAGAAGTCTTGAACAGCTTTGTATTCTGGAACACGAAAGAAATATATTTCATCAGTTCTTCGGGAGCGATTTCTCTTACATTGATGCCACCTATTAAAACTTTCCCTTCCGTTGCCTCCCAGAAACGGGGAACTAGACGGGCAATCGTTGTTTTCCCTCCGCCCGAAGCTCCGACAAGAGCTACTGTGTTTCCTTGCGGAATAGTGAAACTAACATCATCCACCGCCTTTTGATTAGCTCCCGGATAGCTGAAGGAAACTTTTTCGAACTGAATACTGAATTCCTTTACCGGTTGTGGATGCTCTACAACAGTCAGGTGCTCATAAGCAACCAGATTCTCAAGACGTCCGATAGCTTCACTCGCCTGCCCCAAAGCCTGATTGAGATACATACTCTTCATGATACTTTGGGAGAATACAGGAGTAATGAGAACAAACAGGAAGAAATTAAGTAATACCGATGCATAATTACCTGAATAACCAATCAGCAAAATAGCCAACGGAGCAAGGAAAAACACAAAACCATTGATTATTACGGTATAGAGCGACATCGGCTTCTCCCACATTCGTGTATAGCCGAATACCATTTTATTATAATTCATGATACAGCGGTGAAAGTTTTTGAAAGAGTAAATAGTCTGCTGGAAAACCTTCACTACGGGAATTCCTCTCACATACTCTACAGCTTCGGTATTCATTTCCTCCAGAGAGGTCATGTAGCTTTTCATAAACTGCCGTCCCTCCGCATTCATCATAAAACCCATAACCAGCATGGCAATAATTACAGGGACGATACATGCCAGACCGAGTATCCAATCGAACACAAAAATCAGTATGGCAGCTACCAACGGCACTAGAAAAGTAGCCGCAAGGTCGGGCAACTGATGTGCCAGAAAACTATGGGTAACCCCTGCATTGTCATCTATAATCTTGCGAATACGTCCGCTCGTATTAATGTCAAAGAAGCCGAGAGGCATACGCACTATCTGGCGCATGGCTTCTTTACGCAAATTCGATTCAACCCGAAAAGCTGCAAGATGCGAAGACATCAATGCGGCAAAATAAAGGACGATGCTCGCCACGGCCATGCCTGCCGCCCACCAGGCATACGTCACCACATTACCGGAAGAGGTTATCTCTCCGTGTTCAAGCAGTTCTCTCACAATCAGCCAAATAAGGATATAAGGCAACATGCCCGCCAGGGCACTTAGGGCAGACAGCAGCATTGCCGCAGGCAAAAGCACTTTCCGTTTACCCATGTAGTTCTGAAGTTTTTTCAATGTACTCATAACGTACGTTCAATCTATATTAAGTTCGACAATCATTTAACTTATCGCTTGTTTTCAAAAAAGAACAATATTCGAAATCGTTCAAAAAAAGAGAGCTTATATTTCTATAAGCTCTCTTCATCCCATTCAATCCGGTGCATGTGCACCTTTGATATATGATTAATCTCGACTCGTCTCTCACTGATTCGCATAAGTTTTCAAATATTTTCTGCAAAGGTACAGCTCGCCGGCAAGACGGACAATACCTAAAAATAATGAAATTTGCTATTCATGTTTCAGCCATGCACTTGGCAATACTTCTTTTTCACCTTTTTCATTCACCAGTTCCATCTGCAATACGCCTCCGTTACAATCGAAGTAACGTACCTCTATCGGATGAAGCCCGGCTTTCAAAGCTTCTGCACAATAATCTCTACCGGCGAATGTGCTCCATCATTATCTCCCAACAATTCACCGTCAAGCATTAATGTGCTACCGTCGTCCGAGAGAAGGGCAAATGTATAGATACCATCGGCAGGAACTTCCAGATAGCCGGTCAATACCAGACCGATATTTCCTTTCACCTCTTCGGGAATGGATACCGATTCCACCACATACTCCCCTTTGACAGGAGCTGCATCAATATCCGCACAAAGATTACCACGGAAATCGTGCCATACTGCTTTCAAGCCGGGCTGCAAAGCAGCCGGAGCAGTCACCGCCTCCGCATAAGGAGCCTTTACATACTTGGTACGCACCGCATCCGAAGGAGAACCATCCGGACGAAAAGTGCGGAAAGCGAAATCCGTAGTCTTCCCAACTTCCAAAGCACCGTTATAAAGAGCTGATTCTTTGGTAGGCATACTGCCGTCTGTCGTATAACGTATTTCAGTACCGGGTAACGGGCAGGTCAATTCCACAGTTGTTTCATCAATAAATGCATTCACTTTATAGAATCCCTGCAAATCAGGCACCCTATAATTTACCCTCATCACATCCATCCGCTTAAATTGCGGAACAAGCTGACGATAAAATTCTTCGAGACCCGGTTTAGCTGTCGCTCCGCCCAGCTATTTCACTCAACGCTATCATACGGGGAACAATCAAATATTCAATGCGCTTCATTGTCGGAATCCATTCAGCCAGAGATTCGCCTGCACACCCCAGATATATTTCTTCTGTTCCGGCGATAACCGCTCGTCTGCACACGGATCATACGCAAGTATTTTCTTTACTGAATTCTGATCCTGCGCATAATCGAAATAGAAATATTCATTCGGACAAGCAATCACTTTCTGCTTTTGTGCAGTTGCCGTAGGCAATGCATCTTTCGCCCAACTTCTCCACCAGGTAATGGCAGCATCGGAAGATAATCCGTCGGATACCACTTCATCCCAGCCTATGAGTTTCTTTCCGTTGGCAAGGAAGAATTTCTCCATGTCACGTACAAACCATGCCTGAAGTTCTTCTACCGAACCCAGTTTCTCCGTACGAATCCGTTTCTGACAAAGAGGACATTTCTTCCAGTTGGCTTTTTCCACTTCATCACCACCCATGTGCACATATTCATAAGGGAAAAGTTCAAAAACTTCTTTGAACACATTCTGACAGAACTCCAGCGTTGTATCTTTGCCCGGACAGATAGGAGAAGAGAAAGTTTTCCCCCACCCGATTAATCCGTCACACACCAATTCCGGATATTGACCGATAGCTGCCAGGAAATGTCCCGGCATATCGATCTCGGGAATGACATCGATACCTCTTTGCGTAGCATAGGCTACTATTTCTTTTATATCATCATGAGTGTAATAACCTCCATACAGCGTATCTCCTTCCACAATGCGTATCTTATCTTCCGGAATCAGGAAATCGGTATTATCTTCTTCTTTCGCACGTGCCATACAGGTACGATCCTGCGTATTGAATTTACGCCAGGCCCCTTTTTCTGTAAGCAACGGGTATTTCTCGATCTCTATACGCCAACCCTGATCGTCGGACAGATGCCAGTGGAACTTATTAAGTTTATACAAAGACATCAGATCTAATACATGCTTCACTTCTTTTTTATTCCAGAAATGGCGGGAAGCATCCAACATAAATCCACGCCATTCAAACCGTGGCGCATCTTCTATTTGCACGACAGGGATAGAATAATTCTGTTTCTCTCCCTGCACTTCTATCGTTGCAGGAAGCAACTGGCGAATAGTAGTAATAGCAGAAATAATACCCGAATATACTCCGGTGTAGACTCAAGTTTATAAGAGCTAGGCTTTCCAACAGTATCCTTCAACTGAAAATACATATCTACCTGACTCTTATCGGTAGTGACTTCAACAGAAGACGATATGACATTCCGAAGAATCTCCTGCAGATACCCGGCAGCCGGAAACAAGGACTGATCGGAAACCCCAATCTTCATTCCATCTTTTAAAACAAACGAGCCAGACTGCTCGGTCAGACTAACGGGGGTAGGTAAGATTGCAATCTCTTGCTTGACGGTAGGCGTGCAAGAAGAAAAAATACAAGCTGACACAATGAGAAAAGAGCTACTTAGTTTTTTGAACATGCGGTTAACTATTTAATAAATTAATTGTCCTGTTTTTAATTGACCATCTATATATAATACAACTAAAACGTATAAACTACTAAAAAGGCAGAAAAAGTTTTTTGCGACTTCATATCACAGACTCCTATTAATGTTTATCTTTGCTCCCCAATCCCATTACAAACAATTATAAAGAGTCACTTCAATGTCAAGAGAGAAAATACTAATCACAACCTCGTGGATCAGCACAATTGGCAATGCAATCTTGTCCGTATCCAAAATCATAATCGGTTTATTTGCCGGTAGTTTAGCCGTAGTCGGCGACGGTATCGACTCGGCAACCGACGTCGTTATCTCTATCGTTATGATTTTACGGCACGCCTCATCAACCGCCCTCCTTCAAAGAAATATGTATTCGGATATGAGAAAGCGGAAGGGATCGCAACAAAGATTCTATCACTCGTGATATTTTATGCCGGTGTACAAATGTTGCTATCATCCACTAAAACATCTTTTCAGATGAAGTGAAAGAGATACCATCGGCTATCGCCATCTATGTCACTATATTTTCTATTATCGGTAAACTCTTACTGGCTTCATACCAGTACAAACAGGGAAAGAAGATCAACAGTTCCATGCTCACGGCAAACGCTATCAATATGCGTAATGATGTTGTCATTTCAACCAGTGTTTTGTTAGGATTGATATTTACTTTTATCTTCAAATTGCCGATACTCGATTCGATAACAGGATTGATAATCAGTCTCTTTATCATCAAATCTTCCATCAGCATCTTCATTGATTCCAATGTGGAGCTAATGGACGGGGTGAAAGATGTCAATGTATATAATAAGATATTCGAGGCTGTAGAGAAAGTGCCCGGTGCCAGTAATCCGCATCGCGTCCGGTCACGAATGATAGGGAATCTCTATATGATTACCCTTGATATAGAAGTGAATCCACAAATCACGATCACGCAAGCCCATGAGATTGCCGATGCAGTGGAGAAGAGCATCATTAATTCGGTAGATAATGTATATGACATTCTGGTACATGTGGAACCTGCCGGTAAATGTCAGACAGGAGAAAAATTCGGGGTCGATAAAGATATGGTTTGATCCATCTCTACACAGAGTTTCTTTCACTTTCCTCTATCACCTATCACCGACACTTCCAAAAGCTCTTATTCATGGGGATTTCAGGGGTGGTGACAGGTTGTTTGCAACCTATCACCGCATCTATCACCTATCACCGCCCGATCAATCAATGATTAACAAGGAGAAAAGAACAAGTCTCTATACGACATATTAGTTTCAGCCGCTTGAAACTTTTAGTTTCAAGGCTTGGAACAAAGTGTTTCCCGGTGTGAAACAAATCGTTTCACTATTTGAAACAAAGTGTTTCAACGCAGGAAACAAAAAGTACCGTGCCGGGAAACTATTTTTATGACCGATTAATAGCTGATCTTTACTCCGGCAAAGAAACTTCTCGGCAAAGAAGGACCGTAAATATAACCGGAATCCCGGTTAGCTCCTCTGTCAAAGTCCTTCTGATAAGACTCAAAAATATTCTGAACTCCGCCGTTTAATTGCAAATCAACCGTTTTGTATAACTTGAAGTCATAAGCCAGTTTCACTCCCAAATCAAAGAAACGAGGTGTTCTGATTGCTTCCGCTTTTCTTTCAGGCATTTTACCCAGTTCGGCATTCTCGGCGGTGATATCCATACGTTGCACCAACATCCTGCCGGTATAGGTTCCTGACAAAGCAATAGATAAAGGTTTGATGGGGGTACAAGTAGCAGTGAAATAACCGTATGTATCGGGAGTACGGAAAATCTTCTTTTCTGCCGGTGCATCGTCATGCCACTTATGCGGTTCATCGTACCGGCTACGTTGTAAAGTTAATCCCGCTTGTATTTGCAGGATAGAAAGATAAGCCACTTTACCTTCCAGTGTCAATCCCATCACTTTAGCACCGGGGCCATTGCTACGTGTTTTCACTAATATACCATCACCACGGTCGTAAGGTTTGCCCAATACAAAAACATCGGTCAGTCTTGTATAAAAACCCTCAATCAACAAATTCGTCTGGAATGCTCCGAAACGATGATACATATCTGCAGAAACACTGAAACTTTGGGATTTCTCTTCTTTCAAATCCTTTGCACGCTCGATCATAGCCACCGTTCCGCCCACATTTTCAATATGCATATCCTCATCAAAAGCCTGCGGAGCACGAAATCCGGAAGAATAGCTTAAACGCAGGTTAATATTCTGGGTAGGATTAAAACGCAAGTTGGCACGGGGACTAAAGATCACATTATCCACCATATTATGCTTATCCAGACGACCACCAATCAGAATCCCCCAACGGTCGTTCTTCCATTCGTTCTGCAGAAAAGCACTGTAAATATTCACCGTCTGATCCGTGTGACGGTTATATCCCCACATGTTATCTTTTAGGCGGTCACGGTTATATTCAAGCCCTGCCGTGAGATCAGAAGGCATAAAAAAGCACTTGTCAAACGTATGTACGTATTGTGCACCACCCATAGCGGTTAAATCCGTTGTCTTTCCATAGGCTTTCAGAGGATCGTTACCCGGTCCGTAATAACTGTCCCGGTCTGTATTGGCAGCCGATGCAAAAACACTTAGACGGTTCTTTTCATCCGGAGAGAAATAATCGAATTTCAAACTTCCACCATCAATAGAATGTTGCAACTGCTCCGCAATATGCGCTTCGTGAGGAGGACGGTTCAACATATCCCCTCCACGACGGAATTCCTGCATGTGGTGATATTCAAAGGTCAGTTTGGAATAAGTACTTGTTTTCAGATAAGAGCGGAAACCACTGTCTGATTCTTCAATTTGGGCAGTTCGGTAAATCCGTCTCCGTCATAATCATATCCCGACCGATAACGGTTCTGACCAAAGATATACAATCCGGCACGATGATCGTCCGTCACCAATGAAGCATTCAGCGAGGTGTTGTTATCGAATGAGGAGCTTCCTCCTAAAGAAGTTATGGTGTGCGACAGCTGACCCGAATTACGTAAAGGCTCTTTGGTGATTATATTAATCGTTCCTGCAATAGCTGAAGAACCGAACAAGGCGGAGCCTCCCCCACGCATCACTTCTACACGTTCAATCATACTGGCAGGAATCTGTTCCAGTCCATACACTCCGGAAAGGGCGCTGAATACGGGACGCGAATCTATCAGAATTTGTGTATATGGTCCGTCCAGACCATTGATGCGGACTTGCTGGAAGCCACAATTCTGGCAATTTGTCTCCACACGCACTCCGGCTGGAAGTTCAGTCCTTGTGATAAAGTGGAAGAGTTGGTGGTTTCAAAAAGTTTCAGGTCGACAACATTCACCAAAGTAGGAGCCATACGACGTGTCGTTTCACTCCGGTTGGCGGAAACTACTACTCCGTCGAGAGCAATCGCATCCTCTTCTATTTCAAAATCTTCTTCCAGTGTCTTTCCTTTTTTCAGAGTTACGTTGCGGGTCACTGTCTTGTAACCTACTGAACTAACTTCCAGTATAAAATTTCCTTCCGGCAAATTCTTCAAAAAATAATGCCCGGTAGCATCGGTCACGGTTCCTATGGTCGTTCCTTTCAGTGCGATAGTGATGTACGGAAGATGTTCTTTCGTTTTTTTATCCAGTACATGACCTATTATATTCGCATCGGATTTCTTCAGTTCAGGGTAGTCCGGACGTTCAGCCAATGCGTATGACAAGACACAGCACAGGCCGACCAGGACTAAAAGATATTTCTTCATTGTCGTTAGTCTTTTAATGTTTTAATTCGAAAAATAATAATAAAGGGAAAGGGAAGCAGCGATCGTTAATCGTTGATCCTAATACATTAATACTGTTCCCCCAAAAAGATAGACTAAGCGATAGGAGGTGCTCTAAGAGATATTACGCCCGGACAAGAACGGTAAAATTGCTCAATTTGCGGGCGGACAAACAGGATGCATAATAGAGATAAAGCAGCAACAGAGAATGTTGGTATCAAACCGCTGTCGGTCACCAACACATGACTCAAGAGATGAATTAGTTGGAATTCAACCGTCGTATGGCTATGTTCGCTGCCTTTTTTAAATGGATGTGAATGGACAATTGTAACCCCGTTGACCACATGGGAGTGAGTAAACAAAGTGATTCCTGCCATGTACGAGATAAACAGTACAGGCAGAAACCACTTCATTATATGTAGGTACAATTGTTTCATTCGGTCATCTTGCACATTTATTCTGTGCACCTAAGTCAAGGTTTAGTTTGTTTTTTGCAAAGATAAGGATTGTCTCCATGCAAAACAATCCCTATTTATAACGATTTTAAATCTTAACCGAATTTTAATAACTTATCTTCACTCCGGCAAAGAAACTTCTCGGCAATGACGGACCATAGATATAACCGGAGTCACGGTCAGCCCCTTTGTCGAAGTCGTTCTGGTAGGCATTGAAAATATTCTGTACACCGGCATTTACCTGCAAGTTCATCGACTTGTAAAGTTTGAAATCATAGGCAGCCTTCAAACCGATATCGAAGAAGTCCTTCGTATTCACCGTTATCGGTTTTTCAAGGAATCCCGGAACTGGTTCGTGGGGAACCAGCATCGAACCGGTATATGTACCGGAAAGAGCGATAGATAATGGTTTTATCGGGGTATAGGTTGCTGTAAAATAACCGTAAGTATTCGGTGTACGCATCATTTTCTTTACAGCCGGAGCTTCTTTGTTCCATACATGCGGTTCGCTATAATGGCTCTGTTACAGGGTGACTCCTGCCTGAACCTGGAATTTAGTCAGATACGCCATCTTTCCTTCCAATGTCAGTCCCATCACACGGCTCCCGGTGCATTGTAGCGTGTACGTGTCAGGATTCCATCCACTACCTCTCCGTCGGTAAGGGCAAATACATCTGATAACTTTGTATAAAATCCTTCTACCAAAAAGTTAACCTGAAAACGCACCAAAACGATGATAAATATCTGCCGAAGCACTCAAGCTCTGTGATCTTTCTTCTTTCAGATTATCGGCCAATTCAACCATCGCCACATTACCGCCTACATTCTCCACATGCAAATCCTCGTCGAAAGCCTGCGGAGCACGGAAACCGGATGAGTAGCTGAAACGAAGATTGATATTTTCCGTCGGATTATAACGCAGATTGGCACGCGGACTGAATATCACATGGTCAATCAGGTTATGTTTATCCAAACGACCGCCAATCAGAAATCCCCAATGCTCATTCTTCCATTCATTCTGAAAGAAAGCACTACCGATATTCACTTTTTGGTCTACTGTACGGTGGTATCCCCACATATTGTCTTCCAGTTTATCCTGATTGAATTCTATTCCGGCAGTCAGGTCAGCAGGCATGAAAATACATTTTCCGAAACTATAGACATATTGCGATCCTGCCATCCAGTTTAAGTCGGTAGTGTTTCCGTAAGCATTCGGATCTTGGCCGCCACCATAATAGCTGTCACGATTGATATGCTGCGCTGATGCAAACACATTGAAACGATGTTTCTCGTTAGGTGAGAAATAATCAAATTTCAGTCCTCCACCATTGATCGAGTGTTCGGTCTGTTCCGCTACATTCGCTTCGTGAGGTGGACGGTTCAACAAGTCTCCTCCCCTACGGAATTCTTCCATGTGGTGATATTCAAAAGTTAGTTTCGAATATGTCGTTGTTTTCAGGAATGAACGGAAACCGATGGTTTGGCCGTGTATCTTGGGAATTTCAGAATATCCGTCACCATCATGGTCATACGCGGAACGATGGTGATTCTGACCGAAGATATACAAACCGGCACGCTGGTCGTCCGTCACAAGTGATGCATTCAGCGCCGTACTGTTATCAAAAGCATCGCCATCACCAATACCTGTAATGGTATGCGATAACATACCGGAATTGCGCATCGGTTCTTTGGTAATGATATTGATTGTTCCGGCAATAGCAGACGAGCCGAACAAAGCAGATCCGCCTCCACGCATCACTTCCACACGTTCTATCATGCTGGCAGGAATCTGCTCGATGCCATACACACCGGAAAGTGCACTAAAAATAGGACGGGAATCGAGCAGGATTTGCGTATAAGGGCCATCCAGTCCATTGATACGCACTTGCTGGAAGCCGCAATTCTGACAATTAGACTCTACACGGACACCCGGCTGAAAGCTCAATCCTTGTGCCAAAGTCGTAGAATTGGTATTCTCAAAGATTTTCAGATCCACACATTCACCAGTGTCGGAGCCAGGCGACGGGTAGTCTCGTTACGATTGGCAGATACTACTACGCCATCCAAGGCAACTGCATCTTCTTCTATCTCGAAATCTTCTTCCAATGTGCGCCCTTTCTTCAGCGTCACATTCCGTCTGACGGTTTTATACCCCACCGAACTAACTTCGAGCACAAAATTGCCTTCGGGAAGATTCTTCAAGAAATAATGCCCGGTAGCATCGGTTACCGTTCCGATGGTAGTACCTTTCAAGGCGACTGTTATATAGGGCAAGTGTTCTTTGGTGTTTTTATCAAGAATATGGCCAACGATATTGGCGTCTGACTTACGTAATTCAGGATGATTAGGATATTCATGAGCTTGTCCTTCAAGGGCAGGCAACAATGCGCAGCACAAGCAGACAAGCGAAAAGATGTATTTCTTCATTTTTCGTTTGTTATTAGTTTTCGATAAGTACTCACATGGATAGACAGATAATGCCCTACCTCATGCAAGGTACGGTATCATCATTCAAAGAATGGAGAAACGAATAGCCGGAGGTGCTCTAAGTCCCACTACCCCATGATACGGACAGTGATAGTGAGCATACGGCGAACGGCCGAGCAACAAATACAATAAGAAAGGAATAAAAAGGGAAAGAGCAAAAACTACGGCTGCACCGTCTGCCGTTAAATGAGACAGAAAATGAATCAGTAGCAGTTCGACTGTAGAGTGTTTATGTGCCGCCCCTTTCTTAAATGGGTGTGAATGGACGATTGTCACGCCATTGACCACATGCACGTGGGCAAAGAATGTGAAGCTTACCAGATACGACACAAACAGTATCGGTAAGAAGTAGCGTGTAATATTCAATAACAATCGTTTCACCTCATTTTTTCTTTGAGGCGGCAAAGATACGAACTATTTATTTAACAATCAATGAATCTACAAAATTCTGTTAATATACTGCCGAAGCTATGATTTGAATAAACAGAATCAGAAATACCATGCAATCGGATAAACAGTTGCGTAAGCTACGCTCGGTATGTTACTGTCCACCATTGAATCGGCAGCTGCAAGTCCCGGAGTACTCGTCATACCTCCCGTTATCGTTCCCAGCAAATCGAGCAGACTGATTTTAAATACCAGACGTCCGACAATAGCTGCTACAAGCATCGGTATCAATGTGATGGCAGCTCCTACTCCGAACATCAGCAATCCGCTTTCCTGGAAAGTGGCTACCAGATTCTTACCGGCAGAAGTTCCTACTTCGGCTAGAAAAAGAAGCAGACCTAACTGGCGCAACAACTGATTGGCAGGTCCGGACATAGACCAGATGATGGGGCCTGTCTTACCAATCGCACTCAACACAAGGGCTACCATCAGCACTCCGCCGGTCAGTCCCGGAGAGAATGACAGACTATCAGAGAAAGATATATTTATTTTGCCGAACAGCACTCCCAGTACAATACCCATCGCAATGGGGAAGAAATCCGTATCAGACAGTTTCTTCGCATTGTTACCCAGCAGGCGGGCTACTCCTTTAAGTCCTTCTTTCTCACCGACAACCATCAATTTATCACCAAACTTCAAAGCGAGATCTGGAGATGGAGACAAATCAATACCGCTTCGACGGACACGAGTCACTGTACAACCAAAATTTTTCTGTAAGTTCAAATCACCCAGTTGTTTATTTATCATGTCCTTTTTGGTCAACAGTAAAGATTCTATTTCCTGCGTTTTATCCAAAGGCAGTTCGCCTTCTTCTCTCTTACCGATTAACACAGCAAGCTGATTCAATGATTCTTCGCTACCTACGGCTTGTATGTAGTCTCCTTCACGCAGCACTGTATGGGCTGTAGGAATAGATATTTCATCATTGTGCTTCAGACGGGAAATAACAGCGCCCGTCATACCGCGTGCATTAATTTGCATCAGGTTACGGTTGAACACATGCGAATTGGTGACACGGTAGATACAAGTAGTCAGTTCTGGAAATTGTCCGCGACGTTCTATCTCCAGGCGACGGGCTTCTTTATTCAAATCTACCCGCATAATTTTAGGTAACAGTTTGACAAACAGAATCACGCCGATTACTCCAAACGGATATGCGATACCGTAAGCAATGGATGCCAAAGGAGAATTGGTACTGTCAATAGCAACCGCCAGACCCGGCGTACTGGTCAACGCACCGGCAATCAGACCGACAATACTCGGTGTATCAATATCAAATGCGTACTTCAACCCGACTGCGGTCAGGCAGGCGGAACAAATTATAAGCATAGTAATGAGAATAAGCGTCTTTCCTTTACTGCGGAAAGAATCGAAGAATCCGGCCCTGCCTGAATACCGATGGTAAAAATGAAGAGCACCAAACCGAAGTTTCCTAATTCTTTAGGAATGATAACACCAAAATGCCCGAAAAGAAGGGCAATGAAAATAACTGCCGACACATCGAGAGATAATCCTCTGATTTTTATTCTTCCCAGCATAAACCCTAATGCGACAATCAGGAAAAGGGAAAAATAAGAGGAATGCAATAAGTCAGTAAACATAAAAATAAAGGTTAGTTAGTTTAAGGGCGCGAAGGTACGGATTTTATTTAATCCTCACAACATTCGTTGCTGCAAGTAGCTCTTTCGTCTTCAAACTCCAAAGTGGCATGATGAATGCCTGCCTCTTCGAGTGCTTCCTTTATATGATGTTTCACTTCCTCCAACTGTGTGATATTATCAATGACAACGTGGGCAGTCAGAGCGGTTTCCGTTGTGCTTAACGCCCAAATATGCAAGTGATGGCAATTCTCCACACCGGGTTGTTCCACGATAAGTTGCTGTATCTTTTGAGCGTCTATCCCCACTGGTACTCCATCCAAAGACAACCGGAGACTGTCATGAAGCAATCCCCAGGTAGAGACAATAATAATAACAGCAATGCCAAGTCCGATAATCGAGTCAATGATGCTCCATCCTGTATACGTAATAATAATACCGGAAGCAACTACACCGACAGATACCAGTGTATCTGCTGCCATGTGCAAGTAGGCCCCCTTCACATTCAGATCCTTATCTTTATCTTTCATGAAAAGCCATGCAGTAAGCGCATTGATGACCACTCCCACCCCAGCTGTCCATGCGATAGCGGAACCATCAACGAAACCGGATGAAATAATTTGTCTATGCTCTCGCAATAATAATGCCAACAGCAATCAACAGTATAACTGCATTTAATAAAGAAACAAGTATCGTACTCTTCTTATATCCATACGTGTAACGACTATTAGGGTGAACTTTCTCCAACCGGAAGGCCAACATGGCAAGTACCAGACTGGCTACATCACCCAAATTATGCCCGGCATCGGAAAGTAACCCCAAAGAATTATAATAAAATCCTACTCCGAATTCTACTATGACAAAAGTTATATTCAGAGCGATGCCTATGATAAAAGCTTTATTGAGCGATGTCAACCGATGACTATGTTCGTGGTGATGATGAGGTTCCATATTATATATTGTTATTATATCTAATATACAAAAAACATCTTACCCGGAGATTAGTTCATCCTTTTCCACTTTTGGCAGTATTAACGACTGGTTAGTTTTTCCATAAACTTATTCCGGTCTACCACATAACGTATATGTGTTCCTTCACCAATTTTACCCTGTGAATCAGAGGCTACTACGGAAAATGTTAACTTTCGTCCCTCTACCTCAAGAAGTGTGGCTGTTACAAGAACCGTGTCTCCCAATGCAGTGGGTTTAAGATGTGTAGTCTGAATCATTGCTCCTACGTTGTATTGCCTTCCGGCAGTTGATCTTCAACAGCAGACAAAGCTGCATTTTCCATGAATGCTACCATAGCGGGAGTAGCAAGAACAGGGAGATCACCCGATCCCATTGCCACTGCCAGATTTTCCGGTTTGACCACTACTTCCTTTATAAATTGCAATCCTTTTTCTAACATAATTTCTGATTCTATATTTTAGTTATGACTATTCTTCTTTTTAGCAGACTGGTAGAACAGAAATGCCAACAGAGCTAAAAAAGCCAAAAGTATCGTAATCATCTCTGTTGTATATGCCATTGGTTCTACCCATATTTCATGAAAGATATTCCAGCGTCCCAATACTTCTACAAAAGTCCAGAACACTACTACCGTAGCAATAGAAAAGCGCATGGCATATCCCATTGAGTGATTTTCAACAGGCGTTTAAACATAAAAAATGAACCTGCCAGACAGCCGAAAGCAACTATAGCAGTAACAGGCTATGCTCGCCGACAAAATTCTCATCATAACAGAAGAGTAGCACGAGATAGCTCGTCCACATGATGAGATTTAACTCCATAAAAGTAACAATCGAGGTATGACGTGTCATCGGCCGTACTACAATCGTGGTGGTACTCTTACGGAAAAAGACTTTTTGAAGATAGGTAAAGAAGTCGCATCCGCTTTTATACTGAAAATGTAAATCAGCATAAACATCACCCAAAAGCCGAAGGAGGAAGGCATGATTAAATATTCCGGTTTTGTCACGACTTCACCGGCAGCGTTCAGCAATGGTTGCACTTCATAACGATGTGCATAATATACGTAGATAAACTCTACCCATCCGGTCCAGAAGAGTAGTCCTCCGAATAATCCCCATAATGTCTGTCGTGTATCTCCTTTTGCAAACACTCCAATAATCACCATCACCAGACCTACTGCTCCCATCGTGAAAGCCGCATAGTGAAGAGCTGTGGATGAGAGCACATGCTCCATAAAAATCATTAATGCATGCCCCAACGGCATAGTAAACAATACAATCAGGAAAGAAGTAATCCCTGTCAATACACTTTTTCTACTGTAGCCGCCTTTCATTTTCTTCTCATTTTAATTTTTTAATCATCAATTTAGTAAAAGACTGCAAAAATAACGAGTTAATCCACTCCTCCCAATACCTACATATAATTAAAGCCTCTCATTTTTTCATTTCTTTTAGGTATTTCCCCCGTATATATATCCCCGTAACTTTGCAGCTGGAATTTAATTAATCATTATCTATCAAAATTAAGTATGAAAATCTTAAACTTTTGGATGGTTGCCCTTATGGCACTATCTCTTTCTTCTACTTTCGTTTCTTGTAGCGACAACGACGACGATGAACCTAACCTTGCCAAAGAAATAGCAGGAGCTTATAAAGGTTATTCAGTCGGCGCATGCAATATGTTCTCTGATTATTTGTTGGGTGATGAATCCACAGCAACAATCACTGCCAACGAAGATGGTACCATCAATTTGGTATATAAATCCGGATCTGGAGATTTCACTCTGAATAATTTAAAACTTTCTTCTAATAAGTCTTTCAGCGGTTCCGGTGAAGTTGCCATGTCTATGGGCGGCAGCACAGGCGGTAGCTACGACTACACATTAGAAGGTAGTGTAGATGGTTCTAAAGTGTTAAGTTTGAAAGCCAATGTTGATATTCCTGTACCTATGGGAAAAATGGAGATTGATTTCATACAAGGAGAAACTCCTGTTGGTTATTATATAAAAGACACTTATAAATACCAAACTAATTTGAGCCTTAAGGTACAAGGAGGAGAAGTTGGCTCTACTACAGATTGCCAAGTAAAGATTGAAAACCCAACAGGTAGTACCGTAAATGTTACAATCAGCGGGTTTAATAATGCAGGAGGTTCAATGAGTAACTTTGAAAAATTCACTGTTACCAGAGTCAATGTTACTAAAGCAAACAATGGTAGTTACTCGCTCAGTCTGGGTGCCTTTGAAGCAGATACCCAAAAAACTACAGGTGAAGCTCTTGCTATTAACGGCACAAGTCTGAACGGTACAATTAATGCAGACGGAACAGCCACTGTTAGTATCGTTTTCTCACCGGGAAGTATGCCAATGCCAATTACAGCAGAATTTACGGGAAGTAATACTCAAAGTAGCGCACAATAAACGATTAAATAGCAATGAAAAGAAGCAGGAACGCTATTTTCAAATATACTATAGTACTGGGAGCGGCAATGTCGCTCTCTGCTTGTAATGGAATATTTGAAAATATTTATGATGCCCCCATCGAAACGGAGATGGAAATCAAGGAAAATAGCTTTTCACAAGTCAAGACTGTTGAATATACAGAATGGGCCTACATTAACCTTTCGGAACGTACGGTTACTACCGTTAAAATCGGAGAGGAATATGAGAGTCAAATTCCTGACAAGTGGGATTTCGCTATTCATCGTTATGATATAAAAACCAACGAGGGTGCTGCCTACAAAACAACTTACACAAGTATCGACGAGTTTAAAGCAACAGGTAAACTGCCTAAAGCGGAAGATTTTGTAGAAGATGAATGGACAACCGATAAAATAGCCATTGACATGTCGGGCATGATGGACGGAAACATTATCTACACAGAGTCTTACCGTAATGCTGTTCTTTCCAGCTGGCTGGACGTTAATACCGCAACGATGCCTCCGGTATACACCATGTCAAACCAAGTTTTTTTGATACGTTTGAAAGACAATACATACGCAGCGATCCGTTTTACCAACTACATGAATGCCAGAGGTATAAAAGGATATATTGACTTCAATTTCCAGTATCCGCTTGAGTTCGAGGACAACAACAATGAAACCAATCAACAAGAATGAAACCTACATTTATAATATCATTATTGCTTTTTTCATTTATAGCAACTTGCACCACATTAGCACAACACTCAACTTATCACATCAGCGGACGTGTAACTGATACAGAAGGGGAACCTCTCCCCGGTGCAACGATTTCCATCAAAGGTAAAGGAACCGGAGCCGTCACATCCGTCGACGGCACATATACATTACAACTCCCCGGAACCGTACATACCTCATCACCGCCTCGTATGTAGGCTATCAGCCACAAGAAAAAAGACTGACTGTAGGGAAAGAGAAAAGACTAAGTTTCCGCTTATCGGAAGATCAGTTTGACCTGGGAACAGTGGTTGTCACAGGTACACGTACTCCCAAATTACTGAAAGATGCTCCTATCATCACTCGTGTAATCACAGCAGACGATATTAAGAAGGTAGATGCAACCAACGTAGGACAATTATTACAATCGGAACTGCCGGGCATTGAATTTTCCTATTCAATGGATCAGCAGGTTTCTATCAATATGCAGGGATTCGGAGGAAACTCTGTACTCTTCCTGGTAGATGGCGAACGTCTGGCAGGGGAAACTTTAAACAACGTCGACTACAACCGATTGAACCTCGATAACGTGGAACGGGTAGAAATTGTAAAAGGGGCTGCCTCTACTCTCTATGGTTCCAGTGCAGTAGGTGGCGTAATCAACATCATCACCCGTGATTCCGAGGACCCATGGAATTTAAATGTAAACAGCCGCTTCGGTGAACATAACGACCAACGATATGGCGGAACTTTCAGTTTCAAAGCCGGTAAATTCAACAGCCAGACGAATGTGCAACATACAATGTCCGATTCTTACGACGTACCGGAAGGAGATGTGACAACCATCTTCGGAAACCGCACATGGAATGTGAAGGAACGTCTTGTTTACAGACCGATTGAACAGTTGAAACTGACTGCACGCGGAGGTTATTATTTCCGCGAACGGGATAAGACCGGAGACAGCAAAGACCGTTATCGTGATTTCAGCGGAGGTCTGAAAGCCAACTATGATTTCAACATCATGAGTAATCTGGAAGTTGCCTATACATTCGACCAATATGATAAAAGTGATTATCTGACCTCATACAAATACGATGTCCGCGATTACAGCAATGTGCAACATAGCGTACGCGCACTCTACAATTACACCTTCAACGATAAAAACATTCTGACCGTAGGAGGAGATATATGCGTGACTATCTATTGTCTTATCAATTTACCAACAATGGAAGTTATACCATGCACTCGGCAGATGCATTCGGACAGTTCGACTGGAACCCGACCGAACATTTCAACGTAATCAGCGGGGTACGTTTCGACTATTTCTCACAATCTAACGTACGTCATATATCTCCGCACATCGGACTGATGTACAAAATAGCCAACTGCTCCCTCCGTGCTCATACTCACAGGATTCCGCTCTCCTACCCTCAAAGAAATGTATATGAACTTCGACATGGCAAATGCATGATGATTTATGGTAATCCCGACCTGAAATCGGAGACGAGCCACAACTTCTCGCTCTCGGCGGAATATACCAAGAACCGTTACAATTTTACCGTTTCAGGATATTACAACCTTGTCAATGACCGGATCGACCTGACTTCATTCCGCGACACTGACGGAAGATGGGCACAGCTATATATCAATACAGAGAAAGTAGACATCGCCGGTGTGGATATCAACGCCTCCGCCAAATATCCTTGTGGTCTGGGAATACGTGTTTCTTACGGATACCTCCACGAGTTTATGCGCGACGGACAAATGAAATTCTCCAGTACCCGCCCACATTCAGCGACCGCACGTATCGAATACGGCAAATCATGGGATAATTATCAATTCAATCTTTCCCTGAACGGACGTGCGTTATCCAAAGTAGAAACCAATAAATATGTGGGCAATAATCCGGATGAAGGGACTACCGGAGTGACTTATCCGGGATATACGATGTGGAACCTGACGTTGACACAAGGGATCTGGAAAGGAGTCAGCCTGAATATGGCCGTCAACAACATATTTAATTATGTTCCAAGCTATTATGATGCAAACTCTCCTTATACCCGGGGAACCAACTTCTCCATCGGACTTGCATTAGACGTAGACAGGTTCTTCAGAAAATAGAAAAGATAAAACTACATACAAAGCTAAAAATAAGAGAAATGAAAAAGAAAAGTAAAATCATCTTAGGTGTATGCACCGTTGCTGCAGCTCTGATAGGGATGTCCGTATGGAATATCTGGTTCAGTCCTACAAAGATTGCTTTCATCAACTTCCAGACCATACAGCAGGGAAGTATATCGAAAGCCAACGACAATTTATCCATCAAACTCAGTGAAGTATCGCTCGACAACCTCGACCGTCTGACCGGTTACGACATGGTATTCATCAACGGAATGGGTCTGCGTATCGTCGAGGAACAACGTCAACAAATACAACAGGCTGCCGACAAAGGTATTCCTGTATATACTTCCATGGCTACCAACCCGGCCAACAACATTTGTAATCTGGACAGCGTACAACAGAATCTGATACGAGGTTATCTGACCAACGGAGGAAAGACCAACTACCGGAATATGCTGAATTATATCCGTAAAGCTATTGACGGTAAAATCTCTTCCATACCGGAAGTGGAAGACCCGGCAGAAAGACCCAGCGACATGCTCTATCACGCCGGACTCACCAACCCGGATGATGAACTGGAGTTCCTCACCGTGGCAAATTATGAGAAATTCATGAAGGACAACCGTCTTTATAAAGAAGGAGCACGTAAAATCATGATAACCGGACAAATGGCTGATGCCACCGGACTTATTGAGGCTCTTGAAAAAGAAGGTTACAATGTTTATCCGGTTCAGTCAATGACGAAATTCATGTCATTTATTGACGAAGTGCAGCCAGACGCAATCATCAACATGGCACACGGACGCATGGGAGACAAAATGGTGGATTATCTGAAAGCTAAGAATATCCTCTTGTTTGCTCCGCTCACCATCAACAGCCTGGTAGACGAATGGGAGAAAGATCCGATGGGAATGGCAGGAGGATTTATGTCACAAAGTATCGTGACTCCGGAAATCGACGGTGCCATCCGTCCTTTCGCTCTCTTTGCACAATATGAGGATGAAGAAGGATTGCGCCATTCGTATGCAGTACCCGAACGCTTGAAGACTTTCGTATCCACAATCAATAATTATTTGAATCTGAATACTAAGCCGAACAGCGAGAAGAAGGTAGCTATCTACTATTATAAAGGTCCGGGGCAAAATGCATTGACCGCTGCCGGTATGGAGGTGGTTCCTTCCCTATACAATCTTCTGGTCCGCATGAAACAGGAAGGATACAACATATCCGGTCTGCCTGCAAATGCTGAAAAACTGGGTAAAATGATACAGGCTCAAGGCGCTGTGTTCAACTCTTACGCAGAGGGAGCCTTTAATGACTTTATGCAAAAAGGACATCCCGAACTTATCACCAAAGATCAATATGAAAGTTGGGTGAAAGAGTCACTCCGCCCTGAAAAATATCAGGAAGTGGTGGATGCTTTCGGCGAATTCCCCGGCAACTATATGGCGACTAACGACGGTAAATTGGGTATTGCCCGTCTGCAATTCGGGAATGTAGTCTTAATGCCACAAAATGCTGCCGGAAGCGGGGACAACTCCTTCCAAGTGATTCATGGCACTAATATGGCTCCTCCTCATACTTATATTGCTTCCTATCTATGGATGCAACATGGTTTCAAGGCTGACGCACTGATCCATTTCGGTACACATGGAAGTCTTGAATTTACTCCCAGAAAACAAGTGGCATTGTGCAGCAACGACTGGCCGGATCGCCTGGTTGGAGCAGTTCCGCACTTCTATATCTACTCTATTGGTAATGTTGGTGAAGGATGATGGCTAAACGCCGTTCGTATGCCACCATACAGTCGTACCTCACTCCTCCTTTCCTTGAAAGCAGTGTGCGTGGTATTTATCGGGAGCTGATGGAAAAAATCAAGATTTACAATAACTCTCACAAAGAGAATAAAGATCAGGAATCATTAGCTGTCAAAACGCTGACTGTGAAAATGGGAATTCACCGTGATTTAGGTTTGGACAGCATTGCCAACAAACCATATACGGAAGATGAAATCGCCCGTGTAGAAAACTTCGCAGAAGAACTGGCTACCGAGAAAATCACCGGACAACTCTACACAATGGGAGTTCCTTATGAAGCGGAACGGATCACTTCTTCCGTCTATGCAATGGCTACAGAACCTATCGCATACAGCCTGCTGGCTCTTGACAAGCAACGTGGTAAAGCGACAGATGCCGTTAGCAAGCACCGCAGCTCTTTACACAACAGTACTTGACTCCTGCTCGCCATCTGGTAGAAAAGTTGCTCGCTAATCCTGCACTGGCCACAGATGAACTAATTTGTCGTACAGCCGGTATCACCGCACAGGAACTAGCCAAGGCTCGTCAAATAGAGGCAGACCGCAATGCTCCGAAAGGTATGATGGCAATGATGATGGCTGCATCGGCAAAGAGTGAACAATCCGACGAAAAGAAAGCAGGTAAAGGACATCCGGCATCTGTCTCCAAAGAGGGTTCTCCTCATGGTCAAATGCCCGAAAGCATGAAAGAGGCCATGAAGAAAATGGGCGCCAACATGGATCCTGAAAAAGCAATGGAAATGGCTAAGTCTATGGGAGCAAGTCCGGAAGCATTGAAGAAAATGGAAGCCGGAATGAAAGCTAATAAAGAAAAAGCTGCCGGATCTTCTGACAAACAGGGAAACAGTGGAAAGCAAGAAAAGCCTCAAGGTATGGCTGCCATGATGGCCGCTATGGGAAAAGCTCCGAAAGAATACAGTAAAGAAGAAATCGAACTGGCACTTGCCATCGCTGAAGTAGAGCGTACAATCAAGAATGTAGGCAACTACAAGAACGCACTTCTGACAAGTCCCGAAGAAGAGTTAAGCAGTCTGATGAATGCATTGAAAGGTGGATACACCGCTCCTACTCCCGGAGGTGATCCGATTGCTAATCCGAATGCTTTACCAACCGGACGTAATATGTATGCTATCAATGCCGAAGCAACTCCTACAGAATCCGCTTGGGAAAAAGGTATCGCTTTAGCCAAACAAACGATTGATACTTACAAGCAACGTCACAATGATTCAATCCCACGTAAAGTGAGTTATACTCTCTGGTCTTCCGAATTTATAGAAACCGGTGGGGCTACTATTGCTCAAGTACTGTATATGCTGGGAGTAGAACCTGTTCGTGACGCATTCGGTCGTGTCAGTGATCTAAAACTGATTCCTTCAGCCGAACTGGGACGTCCACGTATCGACGTAGTAGTTCAGACTTCCGGACAACTCCGTGATATCGCCGCTTCCCGCCTCTTCCTGATTAACCGTGCAGTAGAAATGGCTGCGGCAGCGAAAGACGACAAGTTTGAAAATCAGGTAGCTGCCAGTGTGGTAGAAGCTGAAAGAGTGTTGACCGAAAAAGGTGTCAGTCCGAAAGATGCCCGCGAAATGGCTTCTTTCCGAGTATTCGGAGGTGCTAATGGCATGTATGGTACAGGAATTCAAGGAATGGTGGAATCCGGCGACCGCTGGGAAAGTGAATCGGAAATTGCAGATACTTACCTCAACAATATGGGAGCCTTCTACGGTGACGAAAAACACTGGGAAGTCTTTCAGAAATTTGCCTTTGAAGCAGCATTGAACAGTACTGATGTTGTCGTTCAGCCCGCCAAAGTAACACTTGGGGAGCATTGAGCCTCGACCACGTATATGAATTCATGGGAGGTATGAATCTTGCCGTACGCAATGTTACCGGTAAAGACCCGGACGCTTATTTTAGCGACTACCGGAACCGCAACAACATGAAAATGCAGGAACTTAAAGAAGCAGTCGGTGTAGAAAGCCGTACAACGATTCTGAATCCTATCTATATCAAAGAGAAAATGAAAGGCGGTGCTTCTGCAGCAAGCGAAGTTGCCCAGACTGTAACCAATACGTATGGCTGGAACGTGATGAAACCTGCCGCTATCGACAAGGAACTTTGGGATAATATATATGATGTATATGTCAAAGACGAATACAAACTGAATGTAAAAGACTTCTTTGAAAAACAGAATCCCGCAGCTTTACAGGAAGTGACTGCCGTTATGATGGAAACTGCCCGCAAAGGATATTGGAAAGCTTCTCCGGAACAACTCTCCAATATTGCCAAACTGCATACAGACCTTGTCAGACAATTCGGTCCTTCGGGCAGCGGATTTACCGGAGACAATGCCAAATTACAGCAGTTCATCGCCTCTCAAGTAGATGCGCAAACCGCAGCCAACTACAACAAGGAACTGAAACAAATGAAACAAGCCACCCTGGACGGAGAAGCGACCAAAGGAGGCATGGTATTGAAGAAACAATCGAGCGATGCCGTACAAGGGGCACAGGAAGAACAAAATTCTTTGAATGGAGGCCTTATCGCAGGTATTGTTCTGGTAGCATTTGTTGTCATGTTGCTAATACTTAAAAAGAAACGGAAAAAGTAATGTAATATGGAGTTAATTATTCACATATTAATGCTGTTTATCGTGATTAACTGCAGTTTCAAACTCAGTTTCTGGAAACTTTGGCAAACCGTAATATACAGCCTGATAGCCGGTCTTTTTGTAGCCGGCACCTGGCAGTATGCTATTCTCCAGTCAAAGACACAGATTGCTGATTATCTGCAGAACACGGAAGCATTGCAAAACATGGCTATTATCATAACGCTTGAGTCAGCACTCTGCTTCGGCTATTGCGTGGCTTTCCTGCGCGGACTTTATGGTAAGAAGAATTTATGGTGGGCGGAATTACTTCGCTGGTATCCCAGCTTGTTGCTCTTCCCCGTATTATTCTACTATCTCACAGAAGCTATCTTCCGGTTACCTGGCGTAGACTTTTCAGTGACAGCCTGGTCATTTGCAGGGATAGTGGTTATCGCCATCCCATTATTAAGCCGGCTGATGAAGTATCTTGTACCCGAAGACGATCTCCGGTTGGAAGTTCATTTCCTTGTCAGCTTATTCATCTGTATCCTCGGACTACTGACCACTGTCAATGGGAAAACGACCTATGCCGCCACCGAAGAGGCGCTCAACTGGAAAGCGATTATCTTGTCCATCGGTCTGTTCGTTATCCTGTTTCTCATTGGATTTGCCTGGAACAAGCTGAAATGGCCTTTATTACAACGTAAAGAATTAAAAAAAAGAAGTAAAATCAATCAATAAAATATTATATGGAACTCATCTCTAAACTTTTATTCTGGGTAGCGAACAGTTTACTTATACCCGATATCATTATTTTGCTGTGCCTGTTCGTTCGTTCACTTATTTTGATCGGAGGCACCTACAACATGTACATGACCAAACGTAAAAATGACAAAGCACTGGACCAACTCATTAAAGATGCACGGATAGACGATCTGAAAGCAGCTTTACCCGACAAAGACAATTCACTATATATGGGTTATCTCCGCGATCTGCTCTACCATCCGGCCAGTGCAGATTACTCTGACTTCCTGATAACAAAATTCGAGAATGAAGCAGAGAAAGATGTGTCTCTTTCTAAAATGCTGGCTAAGATAGGTCCGGTTCTCGGATTGATAGGAACATTGATTTCCATGAGTCCGGCACTTGTGGGACTTTCTACAGGAGATATCTCCGGAATGGCATATAATATGCAGGTAGTATTTGCAACGACTGTTGTAGGTTTGGTTATTAGTGCTGTGGGACTGATATCCATGCAGTTCAAACAACGTTGGTATGCCAAAGATGTCAACAACCTCGATTATGTATCAAGAGTATTAAACGAAACAACCGGAGAGTCCAATAATGAAAAGAAATAGAAGAGTCAGCAAATTCCTCAAAGAAGAGGATACCGACCCGCTAAGTGTAGTAGTAAACTTGTTCGACGTAGCGATGGTATTTGCCGTGGCATTGATGGTAGCAATGGTGATGCACATGAATATGACGGAAGTTTTCGGACAGGAAGATTTCACCATCGTGAAGAATCCTGGTAAAGAAAATATGGAAATCATCTCCAAGGAAGGAAAGAAAATCAACACTTACAAGCCTTCCGGTCAGAAAGAGGAGGATTCAGGGAAAAGAGGAAGAAAAGTAGGGATAGCCTACGAACTGGATAACGGTGAGATTATTTATGTTCCGGAATAACCATTAAAAGTATATTTCCTACCAATAATCAATAGTATCGGGCAGGACAATCCTATTCAGGCATTGTCTGCCTTTATTTCTTTCATTTTACATTGATAACTATCAGAACAAAACATGGTTTCTTCTTTATCAAAACCCGACAAAAGACACACACATTATCGCAGAAATCTACTAATCATCTGCCTGTTATTAGGTATCGTTCTCATTACTTTCTGCTTTTTGCTTTGCCAGCACGACAGTCAGGATATGGACTGCGATTGCTTAAGATGCCTGTTAAGTGCTCCTCCCCAGGAGGGAGAGTATCTCTACAACCGTTATCTGCTCCTCATCAGTGTTCTCTGCTTCTTGTTAATATTCCTGCCCATTTATATATTCGAACATCGACAACATATAAAAAGGAAATAAAAAACAAGCCACCGAAATGAGTCACTCATCCGATGGCTATCCCCTTTAAACACCTTTAAACAAAATGAAAATATGCCTCATATACTAACTAAACTAACTAACCCTCGAGGCATATTTTAAAAGAGACTGTCGCATCAACCTCTTTTTATTATAGATAGCTTTCGCTCTCTAATCTTATTTACGAGCTTCAGCAATATAGCCGAGAGCTTCTTCACATTTTGCAGTTACATAAGCCCAGTCTTCTGCTGCTACCTTATCTTTCGGGAACAGTTTAGAGCCCATACCTACGCAGAATACACCGGCTTTAATCCATGCAGTCAGGTTTTCCTTAGTAGGTTCTACCCCACCTGTTACCATCAGCTTAGACCATGGCATCGGAGCCATCAAACCTTTCACGAAGTTAGTTCCGTAAACATCACCCGGGAATACTTTGCAAAGATCGCAACCTACTTCCTGCGCAAAACCAACTTCTGACACAGAACCACATCCCGGAGTATAAGCTACCGAGCGACGGTTACATACCTTAGCAATTTCAGGGTTGAACAACGGACCTACCACGAAGTTAGCACCCAGTTGAAGGTACATAGCAGCAGTAGCCGGATCAACGATAGAACCGATACCGATTGCCATTTCAGGGCATTCTTTTGCTGCGAACTTAACGATTTCAGCAAATACTTCCTGTGCAAAGTCACCACGGTTTGTGAATTCGAAAGCACGAACACCACCGTCATAACAAGCCTTTACTACTTTCTTTGCAACTTCTGCATCTTTGTGATAGAATACAGGAACCATTCCTGTAGAGCCGATCTTATTCAATACGGCTATTTTATCGAATTTTGCCATCTTATTATTTACTATTTAAATGAATTGATTTTCTGAACTTTTCAACTCTCCAGATTATCTCTGTACGCGACCGCTTGCATCACCACCAGCCAATGCTTCTACTTCTTCTACAGAAACAAGGTTGAAGTCACCATTGATAGTATGTTTCAATGCAGATGCAGCAACAGCGAATTCAAGAGCAGCACCCTGATTAGGTTTAGTCATCAAACCATGGATAATACCGCCGGAGAAAGAGTCACCACCACCTACACGGTCGATAATCGGATCGATATCATAACGCTTTGAAGTATAGAATTCTTCTCCGTTGTAGATCATCGCTTTCCAACCGTTGTGAGTAGCAGAGAAAGATTCGCGCAAAGTAGAAACTACATATTTGAATCCGAATTCTTTCATCATCTGCTGGAAGATACCTTTGTAACCTTCAGCATCTGTGTGACCAGCCTCAACGTCAGCATCCGGCTTGAAGCCCAAACAAAGTTCTGCATCTTCTTCGTTACCGATACATACGTCTACAAACTGCATCAACGGTTTCATGATAGACTGTGCTTTTTCTTTAGTCCACAGTTTCTTACGGAAGTTCAAGTCAACAGAAACAGTTACACCGTGACGTTTTGCAGCTTCACAAGCCAGACGAGTCAACTCGGCAGCTTGTCAGAGATAGCCGGAGTGATACCAGACCAGTGGAACCAGTCAGCACCTTCCATGATTGCATCAAAATCGAAATCAGCAGCGTCAGCTTCAGCAATAGCAGAGTGAGCACGGTCATAAATAACCTTGCTAGGACGCATAGAAGCACCAGTTTCCAAGTAGTAGATACCTACACGGTCGCCACCACGAGCAATAAAGTCTGTCTTAACACCATATTTACGCAATGCGTTAACAGCAGACTGTCCAATTTCATGTTTCGGCAATTTAGTTACGAAATAGGCCTCATGTCCGTAGTTGGCACAGCTTACTGCAACGTTAGCTTCTCCACCACCATATACTACATCAAAAGAATCAGATTGAACAAAACGAGTATTACCCGGAGTTGATAATCTAAGCATGATTTCGCCTAATGTAACGACTTTCTTTCCCATAATCTTATGTTTCAATTTCTAAGTTATTAATATTATGAACTTTCAATTTATCATTCCAGCCCCACTTCAAGGGTTAACACATTGATTATATGAACATTAATCTATAACACAACTAATATTACATACCTTTCGTGTGCGGGCACAAAGATACAACAATTTCGTAATTACAAAAATTGTTATATATTTGTATCGAAAATATTAAGATTATTATTGTGTGCGAGCACAAAAACCTATATAAATAAAGGTTATCGTATGAATAAATTGCCCGAAAGGATCAGAATCAAAGACATCGCCCGTCTAGCAGATGTATCAGTGGGAACAGTAGACCGCGTTATTCACGGACGTAGCGGAGTGTCGGAGGCCAGTAAGAAACGCGTAGAAGAAATTCTGAAGCAGCTTGACTACCAGCCCAATATGTACGCCAGCGCTCTGGCTTCCAACAAGAAGTATACGTTTATCTGCCTTTTGCCGGAGCATCTGGAAGGCGAATACTGGACGGCTGTAGAAATCGGTATTCATGAAGCTATCGCGACCTATTCGGATTTCAATACTTCGGTGAAAATCAACTATTACGATCCATACGATTATCATTCATTCGTCAACGCCAGTGAAGCCATCCTGGCCCTGCAGCCGGACGGAGTGATGGTAGCTCCTACCGCTCCGCAATATACGAAAGGATTCACCGATCAGTTGCAGGCACTGGATATACCTTATATATATATAGACTCCAATATTAAAGAGGTTCCTCCCCTTGCCTTCTTTGGTCAGAACTCACGTCAAAGCGGATATTTCGCTGCTCGAATGATGATGTTACTGGCACGGGAGGAAAAGGAAATTGTGATTTTCCGCAAAATACATGAAGGAATTGTAGGATCTAATCAGCAGGAGAACAGAGAAATCGGTTTTAGGCAGTACATGAAAGAACATCATCCGTCTTGTACTATACTGGAACTTGACTTGCATGCCGAACGCAACGACGAAGATAACGAGATGCTGGACGAATTCTTCCGCACTTATCCGATGGTTAAGAACGGAATCACTTTCAACTCTAAAGCCTACATCGTTGGCGAGTACCTGCAAAGCCGTGGAAAGAAAGACTTCAATCTGATAGGCTATGACCTTCTGGAACGGAATGTCACCTGCCTGAAAGAAGGAAGTATCTCCTTCCTCATCGCCCAGCAGCCGGAACTGCAAGGAGCCAATGGCATCAAAGCTCTATGCGATCATCTTATTTTCAAGAAAGAAGTGACTCGTATCAACTATATGCCCATTGATCTGTTAACAGTAGAGACAATAGACTATTACCATAGCAAATAACAACAAAGTACAACTTTACAAGTACATTACATGGAAACAAAGTATTTAAGAATTAATCCTGCCGACAACGTCGCCGTTGCCATTGTTAACCTCCCGGCAGGAGAGCATCTTTCTGTAGATGGCATTGAAATTACATTGAACGAAGACATTCCTGCCGGACATAAATTCGCATTGAAGAATTTTGCTGAAGGCGAAAATGTAATCAAGTACGGTTATCCTATCGGACATGCACGAATGGCTAAGAAACAGGGTGACTGGATGAACGAAACGAACATCAAAACCAACCTCGCCGGATTGTTGGATTACACTTACAACCCGATTCAGGTTTCTTTGGATATTCCTCATAAAGATCTTACATTCAAAGGTTATCGTCGCAAAAACGGTGATGTAGGGGTAAGAAACGAAATATGGATTATCCCGACGGTAGGTTGCGTAAACGGTATCATCGGTCAACTGGCTGAAGGACTGCGTCGCGAAACCGAAGGCAAGGGAGTGGATGCCATTGTTGCTTTCCCACACAACTACGGTTGCTCGCAACTTGGTGACGACCACGAAAATACAAAAAAGATTCTTCGTGACATGGTGCTTCATCCCAATGCAGGTGCTGTATTGGTAGTAGGCTTAGGATGTGAGAATAACCAGCCGGATGTATTCCGTGAGTTCCTGGGCGAGTTTGATGAAGACCGTGTGAAGTTCATGGTTACTCAAAAGGTAGGTGACGAATACGAAGAAGGAATGGAAATCCTCCGCGATTTGTATGCAAAGGCTTCTAAAGATGAACGTACCGATGTTCCTTTGTCCGAACTGCGTGTGGGATTGAAATGCGGTGGTTCCGATGGTTTCTCCGGCATTACGGCAAACCCGCTATTGGGTATGTTCTCCGATTTCCTGATTGCACAGGGAGGTACAAGCGTATTGACTGAAGTTCCGGAAATGTTCGGTGCAGAAACAATCCTGATGAACCGTTGTAAAAACGAAGAGCTGTTTGAACAGACTGTCCATCTGATTAATGACTTCAAAGAATACTTCCTGTCACATGGAGAGCCTGTAGGTGAAAATCCTTCTCCGGGCAACAAAGCCGGTGGTATCTCTACTCTGGAAGAAAAAGCACTGGGATGTACCCAGAAATGTGGAAAGAGTTATGTATCCGGCGTAATGCCTTACGGCGAACGTTTACAGAAAAAAGGACTCAACCTGCTTTCTGCTCCGGGCAATGACCTGGTTGCAGCCACTACTCTGGCTGCGAGCGGATGTCACATGGTGCTTTTCACCACCGGACGCGGTACTCCTTTCGGCACTTTTGTTCCGACCATGAAGATTTCCACCAATTCAACCCTGGCTAAAAACAAACCGGATGGATTGACTTCAACGCCGGTGTGATCGTAGAAAACGAACCGATGGAAAAGACTTGTGAACGCTTCATTGATTATATCATCAAAGTGGCAAGCGGTGAATTCGTAAACAACGAAAAGAAAGGCTATCGCGAAATTGCTATCTTTAAAACAGGGGTAACCTTGTAAACAAGTCGCTATCTGATACAACAAATATATCGAAGATAAAAGATACATTGTTAAAACAATAGAGTTGCTATCCCGTTCAACTTATCATTGAGTGAAGGATAGCAACTCTTTTTTTGTTATACCATATCATCGCCTGTTTTCTTAAACGTAACGCGGATTGTTTTATGGAAAGGAATAAAACGAGAAATCACAGCTATGACAACAGATATAACCAACAAATAACCCAGAATCTCTTTCAGTGCCAGCAACAGGCTTTGTTGTTGTAACATATTATATAAGGAGTTGGTTGCCAACTGCGCAGCCTCATCATACGGATGTCCCTGTGTCATCGCATTGTTCAGCGACTGGCTATAGCGTGCTGACGACAATGGATCAGTAGCAGTTATAGTCTCCGACAAAGAATACATATATTTTTGTTGCAGTCGATACAGTACATTACTATAAAAAGAAGTCGCCATGATAGGTGCCAGCACGGAACGGAAAATAATCAGGAAGAAAGCATTCGACAATAAGTATTTCGGATTCAAGTCTTCCACGGCAAACAGGCAAAAGCAATAATCAAAGTCAACATACCCAAACCACGAAAGAAGATAGGCAGGTAGAGCATCTCATATGTACTATCCGGAGAAATGCCAAAATACAAAATGGCAAAGAAAATCACAAAGCAACTCATTCCTCCCGCTATCAGAAAACGGAAACGCCACCGTTGCCAGCGAAACCACCAAAAACAAATAAAGGCGCCGACTACATATCCCGGAAGCAAATAAATATAAAGAGAATAGGTATGCGTAGTATCTACTTTCAGAATAACAGTCAGATAGTTAGTCAGCAAAGTGGTTGATGTACTGAAAAACATCACGAGCATCATATAAAAATAGCCCACAATTGCTTTGGGTTGGAACAAAGGAGCCAGACTTACATAAGGATTCTCCAAACGGCTCTGATACCAGATGAACAGCGCAATCAGCATAGGTGCTATTACAATATAAATACATATCTTACCGGAAGCCATCCAATCGAGCACTTTGCCATAATTGATAACGTACATCAACATCAGCAACCCGGCCGAAATAACAAACATCTCACGGATATGCAGATCAGACCATGCGACAGCTTTTATGGGACGATTATGCCGGAAACAGATGATAACAAACAGAATGGAAATCAAGATCAATACCATCATAAAGTAGTACATATACTTCCAGTTATAATGATACGCCAGTAAAGCCGTTACCAGCATCGAAGCTTGTCCCCCACCGTAAACCAACGGATAAAAATAAGAATAGAACTCGCTACGCACATTCTTCGGACTGAAAATCTTCTGGGCATAACGAATAAACCACAACATAAGAAACCCTTTCAAGAAACCGACAGCAAAACTACAGACAATCAAAATATCTGCGTTTTGCGTACGTGCACAAACCCAACTCAAGAAGAATTGCAGTACTAAATCAATCAATAACAGAGATTTCACGGAAAAGGCTGCCAACACCTTAGGAATAATCGGGTATGCGATAGCCATACCTGCCGAAGCAGCGTAATACCCCATCGTAATATCTTCCGAATTAGTACCAGCGTGTTCGACACTTCCAGCATACTGCCTGTATACGAGCCATTGAGCATAGTGACCGGAAGAATCACGATGAAAATGCTGATAAGTCCAAGCCAATCGGGCACCCATTGACGAACAGGTGCCTCCAATTCCTTCATGGTAATCATTTGCGTAAAGCTTCTGTTTCCACCATCATCGGCTCTCAACTGTGCCATTTCTTCCGGAGAAACATCTTCCAAGTCGATACGCACAGGGATTCGCTGCTGCACCTTTACAAAATTGCCGGCAGAATTATCTGTAGGAACCAAGGAATATTTAGACCCGGTTGCCTCGGAAATTGCAGTGACTTCCCCGTGAAAAATCTTTCCGGGCACTGCGTCTACTTTAATACGCACCTGCTGGCCAATATAGATATTAGCAATCTGCGTTTCTTTATAATTAGCGGTAATCCACTTGTCCTTGTTACGCACCAAATAAGAAATAGTCTGTCCGGTCTGCACATATTGACCGGGTTCAAGCGTACGCCTACCCATATATCCATCATAAGGAGCAGTGAGAACCGTATAAGACAGATTCAGCTTAGCCAAATCCAGGTCTGCTTCTTTACGCAAAATGGCAGCCTCCGTACCGGTTGTTTTCTTACTTGTCTCCGCATATTGTGATAATGCCGCCTGTTTCTGTGCAACTAATGCCTGATAACGTGCCTTTGCTGCCTCATAAGCAGCTTTCGCTTGCTCATACTGCTGTTCCGGAACAGATTCTTCTTTCAACAAACGTTCAAAACGATGATAATCCTGTTCCAATTGCCAAAGTTTCGCTTTCGCTTCAGCGATGTTGGCATCCTGTACGGCAATATTCGTATGGGAAGTTTCAATACCCGAATGAAGAACATCCTGCGAGCCATGTGCATCCAACAATGCAGCTTCCGCTTCCTTTACCTTAATCTGATATTCACGATTGTCAAGCACCAGCAGAGTATCTCCCTGATGGACATATTGATGTTCCTTAAAACGAACCTCCTTGATATAGCCCGAAGCCCGGCCATTCAAAGGAGCCACATATTGATCTACAAAAGCATCATTCGTCACTTCGTAATTAACGTAACGCCAAAAGTAAGTAGCAGTCCACCAAAGTCCGGAGACTGCCAAACAGATACATACCAAATTTAAAACGATATTACGAACTCTTACTTTCTTTAGTTTCTGCTGTTTCTCTTTCAATTCATTTGCCATAACAATTCCTCCATAAATCATAATTCTAAAATCATAAATCCCCACACGCCTTCCGGAGTTGATAATAAGTATAAACACACGAGTGCGCGCAGTGACCAGCTGCAATTCTACATTCAAACGAACGGAGTTTGCATCGAGCAAATCAGTCAGGATAGCCAGCTGATTCAGGTAACGATTCTGCATGATACGATAATTCTCTTCCGCTTGCCGGACAGACAGCTTTAGAGCCTCCACTCTCTGCAACGCTTCCCGGTGGCGTAAAAATGCCGAACGTACATCCATGCGGATTCCCTGCATCTTCTGTTCCTCCTCATTTTTCCGCAAAGATACCATCAGTTTACTCTTCTTTTATTTTATGGTTGTTCTTGTAAAGTGATGATAAAGGATAGAAACCGACACACCTACATTCCAGTTATTATTATACATATCCGCCAATGTACGCGAGATGGGGCGTGCCAAGGTGTTCGATGCATAGAGCGACACACTGGAAGAGAAAAGGACTTGACAGAGCGGATCTCATTTCTTGCCAATTCAGTTTGTGCACGAAGCAGCTTCATCGCCGGATCGTTCGCATAAGCCTGAACGATATAATCATCATACGGCTGCAAGGCAACTGCCTGATAAAGAATAGTGGTATCGGGTTTTAATAATAAATTCTCATCCTGTCCCAATAAGATATCGAGCTGCTGCGATACAAGCGCAATGCTGTTTTCCACTTCCTGTAGAGACAAGCGATCATTAGTCAGCTGCATTTCACTCCGCAACACATCATTGTTCGTTATCAAACCCTCCTTTTTCATCCGCCGTATATCGTGCAGCCGAAGTTCTGACTCCTCAATATTCCGCGCCAGTACTTCATGCTGCTTAAACAGACTAAACAGATTCATATACTGATTCAATAACCTTAGCTTTATTTCCGCCTGATCGGTCAATGTCTGTAGTTTGGCAACTTGCTTTTCTATATCCGCCTTATGAATAGCACTTCGGATTTTGCCACCCTGATAGAGAGCTGCGCCAAATCAATCGCATAGTTTTGTGACCAGTCCGGTGCTTCCGGATAGACAGGATCGGATAATCCCCGTTCCCAAACGACGGGTTGTCCTACAAATCCCCCTTTCAGTCCAATCTGCAGTTCCGGCAACTGCGCAGAACGTGCGGTTCGCGTCCGCTCCTGCGCCATGGACTCTCTCATTGCGTCTGCCTGAAGTTGCAGGCTATGCTGCACTCCCCTTTCAAAAAGCTGATCGACGGTAAGAAACAAAGAATCTGTTTGTGCGTTGATGGAGGAAGTGCCCAAAAGCAGGCAGGACAAAGCTGCCCCATATTTTTTATACATTTTCAAGTACATCGCATACACCTTTTAATTCAGATAACATCGTTTCAATGCTTTCTATACCAATAATCTTTTCTGCGTATACATAAACCTGATCGAGAATCGGACGGATCTGGTCTTTAAACTCCTCCCCTTCGGGAGTCAGGAATACCAGTTTATTGCGACGGTCGGCGGGATCTTCTTTACGGTAAACATACCCTTTCTTTTCCAGATTATTCATCAAATTGGTCAAACAGGCTTTATCTTTTGCAATACGTTCTGCCAGTATCTGCTGACTAATTCCCTGCTCGTGCCATAAACTACTCAATACCTGAAGCATCTCAAACGTAATTCCCGCGTTATTTTTTCTCAATGTCCGTTGCATAGACCGGCGGAAAGCCATACGGGTACGAACAATCTGCAACATGAGTTCTCTAAACTCTGCTCCTTCTCTCATTTTCTATAACCTTTTTACCTGTTTCGTTTCGGCGGCAAAGGTACATATTTCCGCCGAATTAGTCAAACATTTGACTAATTTCATTTTGACGTCCTGCTCATATAATTCCTGAACGTTCGTTTATTTATTCATTAAATCACTATATATTAACATCTTATCATAAAATCCTATTCTTTATTATCAAAATATCCAAGCAAAAAGTTTGTTCATCTGAAATCTTTTGTTTTACTTTGCACTACAAAGTACTTTTTATATGAATAAAGATAAAGCATTAGAATCGGTAAATGAGATAAAAGAGTTGATGGAAAAGTCCTCAAAGTTTATCTCTCTAAGTGGTCTCGCTGCAATCATGGCGGGCATTTACGCATTAGCTGGGGCATATATCGCCACAGAAGTTATTACACCGGGCACTCATTTAATTGTTGCCCTTGAATTAATGGCTATAATAGCCGCGCTCGTATTGGTAGCCGCGGCGGTCACAGCTGCATCCTGTCCTATTACAAATCCAAGAAGACAGGACAGAAATTTTTCAGCCGCCTCACTTACCGGGCATTATGGAATTTCTCTCTTCCGATGCTGACCGGAGGTGTTTTATGTATTTCCATCCTTATGCACGAGTATTATGACATCCTGGCTTCCGTGATGCTTTTATTTTACGGGCTGGCATTGGTCAATGTTTCCAAGTTTACTTATTCCAGTATCGTATGGCTAGGCTATGCTTCATTTGTCTGGGCGTTGTAGACTGTTTTTGGGAAGGTCATTCACTACTGTTCTGGACCATCGGTTTCGGCGGTTTCCACATCCTCTATGGTATATTGTTCTATTTACACTACGAAAGAAAAAGATCCTAAATGATAGAAGCATTCCAATATATTAATAAAGCATTCGAAAGCAAGGTCCGACTAGGCATCATGGCTATTCTGATGGTAAATGAGGAAGCTGATTTCAATTTTCTGAAAGAACAGCTCTCTCTGACCGACGGTAATCTTGCCAGCCATACTCGTGCCCTGGAAGAACTGGGATATATCGTATGCAACAAAAGTTTTGTCGGACGAAAGCCACGGACTGTTTTTCAGGCAACCCTGCAAGGCAGAGAAGCTTTCAAATCGCATATTGAAGCCTTAGAGAAATTTCTAAAATCAAAATAAATAATTCATCAAAACACTACTGGCTTATGGACGCTTTCAATGAAAATTCAAATGAGCAACAGGCACAGCAACCTATGGGATGCCTCCACCGTTTCTCCAAAACAATCAAGGTTGTCATCATCGGATTATTAATCCTTCTCCTGATGATACCCATGTTCATGATTGAGAATCTTATTTCCGAACGGGGACGAACCCAGGAAGAAGCTATCGACGAGGTAAGTGAAAAATGGAGTCTTGCACAGACCATCACTGGCCCCTACCTGAATCTACAGTATCCGGTTGTCACTGAAAACAACGGCGAGAAGAAAGTTTCCATCAAAGACCTGATACTTTTCCCCGACGAACTTACGATCAACGGGCAACTGAAGACTGAAATCCTGAAAAGAAGTATCTACGAGGTCAACGTATATCAATCGGAACTGACATTGAAAGGGTCATTCAGTTCGGAAGAATTGAAAAAGAGCAGAATAGATATGGAACAGCTGCAGTTTGACAGGGCAGCTATTTGCCTGAATCTGACCGACATGCGTGGCATCAGCGAACAAATCAGCATCACTTTGGGAGATTCAGTTTACATCTTCGAGCCGGGTATGGACAACAGAGGCATAGATAATACCGGAGTTCATGCGATCGCTAATTTGTCGGAGTTGAAGCAGAATAAAAAACTGCCTTATGAAATTAAAATCAAACTGAAAGGTTCACAGTCACTCAACTTTATTCCGTTGGGTAAAACAACCCGTGTAGATCTGAAAGCCAACTGGAATACACCGAGCTTTACCGGAAACTATCTGCCTAACAACCGGAATATTACGGAGAAGGAATTTTCCGCGCAATGGCAGGTTTTAAACTTGAACCGGAATTATTCGCAGGTGATGGCTGACTACAACACCTCGAACATCAAAGATATTGAAAACTCCAGTTTCGGTGTGAATTTCAAAATTCCGGTGGAACAGTACCAGCAGTCCATGCGCTCCGCAAAGTATGCCATTCTGATTATCCTACTGACTTTCGGAGTGATCTTCTTCACTGAAATCATGAACAAGACCCGTATTCATGCTTTGCAGTATTTATTGGTAGGGCTGGCTCTCTGTCTATTCTACAGCCTGCTCCTCTCCTTCTCCGAGCACGTCGGTTTCAACCCGGCCTATTTGTTATCTTCTGCACTGACTATTATACTGGTAGGCGGCTATATGTTCGGAATTACCAAGAAAAAGAAACCGTCATTAATCATGTCCGGTCTATTGGCTATACTCTATATTTACATCTTTGTTCTTATCCAGCTGGAGACTTTCGCATTATTGGCAGGCAGCTTAGGACTGTTTATCATTCTGGCAATAGTGATGTATTTTTCAAAGAAAATAGACTGGTTTAATGAATAATCGGCTTTTCTATTGAAACGCTTGACAAATGGCTTTTTATTTTGTATCTTTGAGAAAACAAAAGCAATAAGAGAAATGAAAAATCTAGGAAAAATAGAGACATAAAGGACCTTTAAACTGATACATTTTAGTATTAATACAGATATATCATAGGGCAATGATCTAACGATCATTGCCCTATTTTGTTTATATTTTTACTTAACTCATTCTATAGAATCTCTAAAAATGCTCAAAATAGTTTTAATAAACTCTGATACCGTTTATAATAAACTATCAAAAGTTTATTATAAACCGAAAGTACGTTTATTAAGAACGTAGTCTTAATTGTAAAATTGACAAACACGTTTTCATACAATAGGTAGGTTATAAATAAGCCA
>ENA-OQIG01000085-OQIG01000085.1-human-gut-metagenome-genome-assembly--contig:-NODE-85-length-52998-cov-2.320554_pt1 | contig 52998 bp, 56 predicted proteins | sample MGYA00242576_ERZ504741 | MGnify/ENA primary metagenome ERZ504741 (study PRJEB26092, sample SAMD00036436) | human gut metagenome | host: Homo sapiens | study: EMG produced TPA metagenomics assembly of... | reverse complement strand
CTTTATCAGAAGCGCGCAGATAAATATTACGAAATCCAGAAACAATACAGGATGAAGAAAAGGAGAAATTAAAATGAGTCAGAAAACAGATCGCGTAATCGCGGAAATTTTACAGAAACGAGACCGTTTTACCAAAAACTTTCGAACAGAAAATCATGGCGGTGCAGCGTCATTTACGGATACCCGGTTCATTATAAAGAAGGAGAAGAGTGGAAGGAAATTGATAACAGACTGGAAAAAACAGAAAACGGTTATCAGAACCATGCATCCCGGGTAAAAGTCCATTTTGCGGAAAGCAGTAATGCAAATGAAATGGTTACTATTGAAAAAAATGGGAAGAAAACTGAGTTGGGGAATTTCTGGCAGAAAAGCAGAAAAAACAGAACATCCGAAGCCAGGCGGCAGTACAGGCACAGAAGCGTGAAGCTGTATTTCAGCCGGAAAATCTCTATCCGACAGAAGAAGGAATGCAGAACAGAGCCGCAGTGCAGAAAACAGAAGAAAAAAGCGTGGAGCAGGAAAATCAGGAAAAAATGAGTGTTCCGGGTCTTGTGGCTGCCGGACATTATGCAGAGATTGCAGAGAATGTAGATCTCGAATACAAAATCATCGGAGAACAGGTAAAAGAAAACCTGATCTTAAAATCGGTAAAAAGCAGCAGCTCTTGAATATTCGTTTTCCCTGCAGTTCCCGGGGATGATGATTGTCATTCGGGAAGACGGAGGAATTGACCTGATTGATGAAGAAACAGAAGAAGTTTTTTTATTATTTTGCCCCGCCGTGTATGTACGATGCAGCCGGAAATTATTCGGAACAGGTACACTATGAACTGGAAACCGATGCGGAGCAGCATTGCAGTATTTTAAGCGTCGTACCGGATCAGAAATGGCTTCAGGACGAAAACCGAGTATATCCAGTTGTGATTGATCCATCGGCAGAAACCTCGAAAACAAATAGGGCAATTGACGATACGTTTGTCCGAGAAAAAAGTCCGGACAGCGCGGTGGTAGCTTCTTATGGTTCTTTTACCGTAGGCCATAACCGGGAATATGGAAAATGCCGTTCTTTCCTGAAATTTACCAGCTTGCCTGCAATGGAACCTGGAGCGGTTATCTACGATGCAAAAATCTATGTATGGCAGTACCGGTATTCTTCGGACAGCAACCAGCCGTTTTTTATTACCGCCCATAAAGTAACGGGAGGATGGAATCCGGGATCAACCACATGGAACAATCAGCCGGCATATCAGTCGAATGTACTGGATTACTGCAGTGTAAAGCAGGTACAGTCCGGTAATACAATTACCGTTACACCGTGCGGATTCAACGTAACAAAACTGGTGCGTGAGTGGTATAACACAGGGGTAAATCATGGAATTGTTATCACGGCACAGAATGAGACACCATATCAGGAAGCCGTTTTCATTTCTTCTGATTATCCATCCAATAACTCTTATGGAATTACTTCCGAGTATTTCCCGCAAGGAATCTTTTATTACCGTAGTACAACAGGACTCGAGGACTATTACAGCTACCATGAGCAGGATGCCGGACGCGCAGGCCATGGCTATGTTAATGACTTCAATGGAAACCTTGTATGGGTGCATGAAGATGCGTCAACCAGCGGTGGACTGCTGCCGATTCATATCCGTCATGTGTATAATCTGTCAGAACGGAGTAAAAACAACCGTATGGGAAAAGGCTGGAGAATGAACTTCATCCAGGAAATGGAAGCCACAGGAAACGCAAACTTCCCGTATGTCTACACAGATGGAGATGGAACCCGGCATTACTTTTATAAAGATACAGCGGATGGAAATAAATTAAAGGATGAAGATGGACTTGGATACGAGCTGACGCAGACAAGCTCTTCCGACGGAGATTCTTATTACATCATGAAGGACAAAAACGGCTGGGAATATGCGTTTGGACATGACAAGTACATGAGGAGTATCAAGGATTCCAACGGAAATCTGCAGAAAGCGCAGTACGGCCCGTCCACAGCAGGAAACTATCTGGCATATCTGATTGACCCGACCGGTGCAAGAATGGACTTCGGATATGGAAAAGACAATAACCTGGGCAATCTGAATGCGAATGGAAGAAGCATTTATTTTTCCTATGACAGTGCAGGACATCTGACCAGAATTAGTTATCCGGATAATAAAAGTACGGAATTTTTCTACGATGGAGATATTCTGGTGAGCGTACAGAATAATGATGGGCGACAGATTTCATATAAGTACCAGGATGACTGCGGAGTAAAACGAGTGTCAGAAGTTTTTGAACATACAGGACCACAGAATGGCAGAGAATGAAAATTTCCTATCGAAATGGAAATACTACGGTGTTTGAAACACAGGGATTGGATGGGGAAATCAGTCGGACAGGTGATAATCGAAAGTTTACCTACACTTGACAATTTCGGCTGCCCGGCGGATGTGTCGGATGAAGATGGTGCTGCAAACAGTTATCAGTTTTTACGGGAAGGAAGAAAGAATAACAAGCTGAGCAAGACAGGAACGCTGCAGAAGGTTGTGAAGAATTGGATGGAGCCAGAACCATATTTTGTACAGTGGGATAAGATTAAAACTGGAAGTGAAAATGCGATCGCTGACTTAGATATTCCAGACGGATTTCCAGTTAAAAAATGCTGTATCATAAGTAAGAATACAGTAAACGGAAGAAATGGATTTTCAAAGAAGCAGGTTTTAGAGAAAGGAACTTATACTTTTTCTTGCTATGTTAAGGTTGAAAAATGTGTACCAGATCCAGAGAAAAAACGTTCCGAGTGCGGTGCCGGAATTTTACTTTCTTCCGGAAATACAGAGAAAATGGATCTGGTAACAGAGGTGAAAGATACAGATTCGGATGAATGGACTCGTGTATCGGTAACTATTACGATTGCATCTCAGACGGAGGTAACTACCGCGTTTTTCTTGGATAATATGCAGGGATGGGCTTATTTTTCCTGCTTCCAGCTGGAAAAATCGGCAGCGGCAAATAAATTCAATATGTTACGGAATGCGTTTTTTGAAGAGGCATTTAATGCAACCGGAGAAAATGGCTGGAAATTAAGTCAGGGAGAAAGTGCAGACCAGATTGTAACAGATTCAGTTAAAGGTAAATGTGCAAGATTACGAGGAAACTTGTCCAAAAACAAGAACCTGATGCAGACCGTAAAGGTGAGCGGAAAAGAAGGCGATGTATTTGTGTTCGGATGCAGTGTGAAAGCAGACGCCATTCCGGGCCGAATCTTCCGTGTTCGTGCAGTGGTTCATTTTACCGACAAAACAACGACAGAGACAATTGTGAACTGCAATCCGTATGTGACAGAGTGGCAGTTTGTCAATGGCGTAATCCTGACCAGGAAAGATGGTTCCACAACAAATAAGACCTACGAATCCATTCAGATCTATCTCGAATACCAGAAACAGCAGAATGATGCATTCTTTACCGGCTTGCAGCTGATCCGTGATGATGCGGAAAGTTACGTGTATGATGCAAATGGAAATATTGTAAGTGCCAAGACAGCAGCGGAGCAGAATGCATTTACCTGCAACAAAACAGACCTGCTTTCCAAAATGGTTAAAGTGACCGGCTCTTCGTTTGAGTATGAATATGATGGAAAGAAAAATATGACGGCGGCAAGAAATTCAGAGGGAGTTCAATACCGTTATACCTATGATACCAAGGGAAATCCGCAGGACGTAGTGATTCATCATGACAGGTAAGTACGTCGGTAATGGCTGGCAGAAGTTATTATATTCGCCACAGAAAATCTGGTAAGTATATCGATGTAAAAGATGCATCTAATAAAGACGGAGCAGCAGTTCAGCAGTATGAGTTTTCGGGAAGTTCGGAGCAGAAATGGCATATTGAGGATGCTGGAGAAGGATATATTATTTTCAAAGCATTTGACGGAAATGGGACATATGTACTGGATATCGGAACGGATGCAAATGGGGCAAAGGCGAAGTTAGCTGCATACGCAAACAAAGATTCACAGAAATTTCGTATCAAACCAGTAGGAGAAGGAATGTATTTGATCACAAGTAAAATTTCTAAGGACAAAAAAGCGATTGATCTTCCGAGAGCACAGCTTGATAATTCGATTCAGTTACAGATTTGGGATCAGTCAGAAACACATCCGAATCAGCAGTGGTATTTTGAGCCTGTTGCATATGAACGAAAGAGTGACCAGCCGATTTCCGGCGGGATTTATATGATGCGTCTTGGATACAGTGGACAGTATATGCAGGTAAATGGAACAACAGCGGGATCAACAGTTGTTCAGAATCGGTATTTAGGAAAAGAAGCACAGATGTTTCTGATTCATGGAGATGAAACAGGTGGATTTTTCCTGGAACCGGCCAATGCAGAGGGAAAAGCACTTTCTATGGCTTCGGATGGAACACTCACGCTGCAGGTGAAAAATACATCGGACAGCAAACAGAAATTCTGGTTTGAAGTGAGTGAAGAGGATAAAAATAATTATTGCATCAAACAGAACAGCCGGTATTTTATGATTCCAAGTCTCTCACATGAAGAGAATACAGCAATTAACGGAGCATATCCAACAGTAGAAGCCATGAGTCCACAGGAATTTATTTTGGAGAAATGCAGCGAACGTATGACGGCGCAGTATACCTACACGGCAACCGGCCGAAATGTAAAAACACTGACAGATGCCAGAGGATTTGTAACAACAAACGAATACGACAGCAAAGAACGCCTGCTGACGGGAGTTACCGATGCAAAAGGGAATAAGGTAACGTATACGTATGATACCAAGAATGACCTTCTGACCGGTGCGACGGCTTCTGATGGAACAAATACGGTAAAACTGGGTTATACGTATGATGAAGGTGACCGGTTAAAAACGATTGCCCACAATGGATTCGAGTATACCTATGAATATGATTCCTCGGAAATCAGACCAGAATTCTGGCAGGCGGAAATGCACTGGAAGAATACGATTATCTTCCGTCGGACGGACCGCTCAGCGAAGTAAAGTATGCGACAGGAGAAGTGCTGAAAAACAGCTATGACAAGTACGAGCAGATCGTGGAGCAGAAGTGGAATGGAACGACAGTCTTCCGAAATATCTATGATGACTATGGAAATGTATTTTACCATGAGGATCTGGAAAACGACAGAAAGATTTTCTTTGACTATGACATGATCCAGAGAATGGCAGGATACCGCACAACAGATGGAGAAACGGCGCGCATTCAGTATGACAACAAGAACAGACGCACAGGCATGGTACATCAGATTGATGACAGCAAAATTTCAACATCGTGCGTATTTGGAGAGGTTGGAAAAGCACAGGCACCGGATGTGATTTATCAGATCAAGGTAAATGATGCAGTCAAAATTTCGTATACCTTTGACACGTTATGTCGTGTTACCAGAAAAACCATTCATCTGAAGGACAAAACATATCCGGTCGACTATACCTTTGTGCCGGGAAGAAAAGCGGGAATTACAACCTTGCTTCTCAAAGAAATCAACAATAACGGAAAGAAACTGTCCTTTGTTTATGATGCTGTGGGAAATATTGTTACGATTTCCGAGAATGGTGTTCAGAAAGTAAAATATACGTATAATGCTTTGAGTGAACTGACCCGTGTGGATTCTGCATGGGAAAATAAGAGTATTACGTATACCTACGATGCCGGAATGAATATGACGTCCAGAAAAGAGTATTCCTATACAACGGGAGCACTGGGCAATGCGGTAAAGACAGATCTGTTTACCTACCGTGCTTCAGGATGGAAAGATCAGCTTATTTCCTATAATGGCAGCAGCATTTCCTATGATGCGGTCGGCAACATTACAGCTTATCAGGGAAGAACACTGACCTGGTACAGAGGAAGCCTGCTGCAGAGTCTGACCTTAAACGGAAAGAAAGCAGTTTACCATTACGACAGCGAAGGACACAGAGTCCAGTGGAAAGACCTGAACGGAATCAGCCATAAGAACTACTGGTGCGGAAACAAACTGATGGGAACGAAGTATGGAGATGTACTGGTTCAGTTTGTTTACGGTGCGGATAAATCCCCGCTGATGCTGAAAAAGGGAGAAAAAGAGTATTATTACTTGTACAACAGCCAGAATGATGTCATAGGACTGATTGACAGCGATGGAAAACAGGTAGTAAACTATTCTTACGATGCATGGGGAAAACAGACTGGTCTGACCGATATCAGCGGAGAAAATATCGGAAAACTAAACCCATTCCGTTATCGTGCTTACTGCTACGATGACGATACCAAACTCTATGTCACCGCCAGCGTTATTATGATCCGGAATTGTGCAGATTCCTTTGTGCGGACAACTTTGATGCTGTAAAAGCGAAAATGTTTAGCATGAATGGAAAGAACCTTTATGTGTACTGTTGCAACAATCCGGTGAATGCGGTAGATGATGATGGTGATTTTGGAATTTTAATGCTGGCATTCCCAGGAATCGATCCCAGAAAAGTAGCATGGAATATCTTAAAAGATGTATTTGTATATGCGGTACAGTGCGGAATGGCGAATGAGAAAGTAACCTTAGAAGGAATTGCAGAGGTGGCCATAGAAAGTGCAATCAGTAGTGTTTTGGGAGATAGCCAAGGAATTATCTTTTCAGTAGTAGTAAGTGGTTTGAAAGGAGGATATTTAGAGTATCAGGAATCAGGAGATATGGCAAGAGCAATGGGGGCAGGATTTTACGATGCTATAATGACCTTGTTAGAACCTAAAACGTATAACGCATATGTAAAAAATGAAACTATTGAGAATGCATTGGGTGCTTTTACAGACTTTTTTCAGTCTCCATTACTGAGCTATCCCAAAAGCGGTGTTTTGGATGGAGTGTTTGGAAAACCCAAGAAACAGGCAAATAAAAATGGATCAACACTTAAGAAAAACAGCAACATCAACTTTAGTACAAAAAAAGTTGGGGGGAAAAAGAAGAACTGGCAGAGTAATAAGCTGCAATTTCCAGAAAAATGCAAAATATAGGACTTCCAGCGCTTAGATAGAAAAGTTTTAAGATGCCTTTGCGCGAAGAAAAATAGTTTTGTACAAAGGCAAAGCGTAAGAAATAACGAGGAGAAGATTGTATGAAAGTAGTATGGGGAAAATTTGGTACCGGCGTAGACCTGATTGTGTGTGCTATTAGTAGTTATTGGTGGGTGAGCCTGTGGGTAAATGAAAAAGATGCGTTCCACGCCTATTCATTAAAAACAAGTATCATAGTGTTTCTAGGAATAATGTTCTTTTTAAGCATAGCAGCTTATGGAACTGTGACATTTCTACTAAAACGAATTTATATTTATGAATGGGGAATAATGTTATCTTTTTGGGGCTATGAAAAAAAGATAGAATGGGAAGATTTTACTGTGATACAAAGATACAATGATCATTTTTTCTTCAACATATCGAAACAGAAAGATGACAGTTTGTTCTGGTGTACCTATCACCCATTTACCAGTATCATGATATTCGACAAGTTCCGCGGACCGGGCTGGGGAATCATACCGCTCAGCGCCGACGAATTTTGTGAACTCCTCACTTCATACGGTGTCAAGTATACGGAAAGTAAATAACATACAAAAAGAGTGGAAGTGGCCGTAAGATCCACGAATTACCAGCCACTTCCCTTTTTATATGCAAATTTAGAAAAAGAAAGAAGGAAATGCCAATGAAATCAATTTATCGCACGATCCTTGCCGTAGCAGGCAGCTTCCTTGCGGCACAGTTTGGAGGCTGGGATGCTGCGCTGGAAACGCTGGTCTGCTTCATGGCAATTGACTGGATCACAGGAGGTGTTCTGCTTCCTGTTGTTTTTAAAAAGAGTCCGAAATCTGAAAACGGAACGTTGGAGAGCCGTGCGGGATGGAAAGGGCTTTGCAGAAAAGGGATGATGCTGTTCTTTGTGCTGGTCGCGGAAAAACTGGATCAGCTCACACAGACGAATTACCTGCGGGATGCCGTCTGCATTGGATTTATTTTAAATGAAGCGGTTTCGATCTTGGAAAATGCAGGCTGATGGGTGTGAAAATCCCTGAGGTTCTGCGGTCAAGGATTGATGTGCTGAGAAAGGAGGAGCAGAGTAAATGAGGGTTGACAGAAGCTATTGTAGCAACCAGAATACATGGTCGGAAAATCATCCGCAGTGTATTGTGGTACACAATACAGACAATTTTGCCGCCGGAGCCGATGCCGCGCGCATGCAAGAGCGCAGTACCAGGGAAATTTTCAGATTATGTCGGCGCATTATTACGTAGATGACGGGGAGATCGCTTATCAGGCTGCGCCGCACAGCAGAGGATGCTGGCATGTCGGGAGAAATTATGGAAGTAAAAATCTATTCGGCAGATATGGAAACCGGAACAGCATCGCGGTTGAGATGTGCGTGCAGAAAGGATATGATTACGAAACCGCATTTTTACATACGGTGGAGCTGGTGAAAAACCTGATGAACGAGACGGGGATTCCATCAGATGCAGTTTACCGGCATTACGACATCTGCAGCAAAAACTGCCCGTCCCAGATTCAGAAGCGGGGAGACTGGGAGCGGTTCCAGCGTCTGATTCGGGAAACAGAAGACGGCAGTGAGAAAAGTGAATACAATCCCGGCATCTACCGTGTAACAGACCCGGCGCTCAACATCCGCACAGGTCCCGGAGTAGAATACCCGGTGGTGGGAGTCATCAAAGACCAGGGAAGCTATACGATCACAGAAATCAGAAACAAAAGCTGGGGCAGACTGCTGTCGGGAGCGGGATGGATCAACTGCCATAAAGCATATTGTTTTTACGGGGGAAGAGTATAAAATCCCATCTTTGCAAAACGATGTCATCGGACGGATTGACAGCGATGGAAAGCAGGGAGTAAACTATTCTTACGATGCAGGGGGAGAACTGGTAAATACCATGGATACAAGTGGTGCGAATATTGCACAGTCGAAAGAAATAACGAGGAGAAAATTGTATGAAAGTAATATGGGGAAAATTTGGTACAGGTGTAGATTTGATTCTGTGTGTTATTATTAATTACTATGTGGTGAGTATATGGGTAAATGGAAAAGATGAGTTCCATGCATATTCATTAAAAACAAGTATTATATTTCTAATAGAGGTAATGCTCGTTTTAAATATGGGGAAAACAGACCGGTCTGACCGATACCAGCGGAGAAAATATCGGAAAGCTCAATCCATTCCGCTATCGTGCTTACTGCTACGATGACGACACCAAGCTCTATGTCACCGCCAGCCGCTATTACGATCTGGAATTGTGCAGATTCCTTTGCGCAGACAACTTTGATGTTGTAAAAGCGGAAATGTTCAAAAAGTTAAATTAGTAGGTGGCAAATATGAAGGCAGGATATCGTAAATTTTATAAATATTTTAGTATATTGGTATTTATGGGCTGCGGATACCTTATGCTGAATTTTTGGGAAGAGGGAAAAGGTCAAATTAGTTCTTATAACATGCAAGATAAAGCACTTATGATATTGTGGTTTATGATTTATACTTTTGGTACGGCTGCTGGAATTATAAATACTTTAACCAGTATTTACATTTATGAATGGGGAATGCAGATCTCATTTTTGAAATATAAGAAAAAAATCGAATGGGAAGAATTTTCTGTTATACGAAGATATCATAATCATTTTTTCTTCAATATGTCAAAACAAAAAGATGCAGGTCCGTATTGGGCAATGTTTCATCCCTTTACCAGTTTTGTAATATTCGATAATTCGCGAAATCGTTCTGTTCATACCATGCCGCTTAACGCCGACGAATTTTGTGAACTGCTCACTTCATATGGTGTTCAGTACACGGAAAGAAAATAAAGATCGAAGGAATTAAAGAGAAAATATGAGAGCAGGATATCGTAAGTTTTTTATGTTTGCACAAGTTGCTACATTAATAGGCATCGGGTATCTTATGACAAGATTTTGGGAAGATGCAAAAAAACAATGTGAATTATATAATTTGCCTCAAAAGCTTTGGGTAATATTTGGAATAATGTTTATTTGTGGGATAGTGTCATGGGGAAGTGTAGATGCTTTAACACGTATTTACATCCATAAGTGGGGAATGGAACTTGCCTTTTTGGGATATAAGAAAAAAATTGTATGGGAGGATTTTTCCGTTATACAAAGATATAAAAATCATTTTTTCTTTAACGTATCAAAACAAAAAGATAGTGGTCTGTTTTTTTCAACATATCATCCATTTACTAGCTTTGTGATATTTGATAAGTCACAATTTAGTTGTGTCCGTACTATGCCAATCAGTGCCGACGAATTTTGTGATCTCCTCACTTCATACGGTGTCAAGTATAAGGAAAATAAAGCATGAGAAGAGTGGAAGTGATCGGATTTCTGTTGTTTTTACGGGGGAAAGAGAGTAGTATAATACATGTATAATTACAGCTTTGGAGGAAAAACAGTTGCTTGACTGGATCAATGTTTTTAAAGTAAACCGGAAAATTAAATCCCGTCTCTGGCCGTGGATTAAGATTATTTTGAGTATTATTCTTTTCTTTGCGGTATTTTACGGAGATATCTATGTTCACATTTTGGATAAAACAAAGACGGGGCGAATCGTGGAAGCGCTGATTCTGGTTGTGTTTTCGTTTCTGGACTATCTGATCTGCTTTATTTCTGTAGCCGAAATGGACTGCCTGAAGGACAGGCGGTATGCGGCGGCGAAAGAGAGTGGTGAATTTTATACGGTTTCTGAAATAGAAAGTTCCCTGTTCAACTATGTGCCGCGTACCTATACAATTTATTACCGGAGAGGAAGCAGAAGACTTACTTTCGGTGTGCGCACAAGAACGACAGGAAATCCGCTGGAAATGGGCGGCAGAGAATATTTCATAGGACCGACAGGAAAGCGCGAGCAGATTGTGAAAGACCTCGATACGCTGATGAAAGAAGTAAAAAAATACGCAAGATTTGACAAAGTCCTGGTACAGACAATCAATGGAGAACCGGTAAAGAGATAATGCCGGTTCTTCTTGCTTTTACGTAAAAATGCAGGTAAGATAAAAACAGCATAAGTGTAATACACATGCGTAAAAACTCATCAACGGAGAAGGTATGAAAATGGAGGAAACAAAAGATGAATTATCTGAAGGAACGGGATGGTGACCTGTTCTCCAATGCGGATCTGAAACAGCTGATTGTGCCGCTTCTGATTGAACAGCTTCTTGCCATCGCAGTCGGCATGGCGGATTCAATTATGGTATCCAGTGTCGGCGAGGCGGCGGTGTCGAGTGTGTCGCTGATTGATACGATCTTTATTCTGCTGATCAACATGTTCACCGCGATTGCAACCGGCGGAGCCGTCGTGTGCGGCCAGTATATCGGAAAGAAGCGGCCGCATAAAGCATGTGAGGCAGCTGACCAGCTTCTGCTGGTGACAACGGCGCTGTCAGTTGTGATCATGGCGGCGGTCTATCTTTTAAAGCCGTTTATTCTACATGTTGTGTTTGGAAACATTACGGCAGAGGTAGAAAGAAACTGCAATATTTATCTGATGATCGTAGCGGCTTCCATTCCGTTTCTGGCGGTTTACAACGGTTGTGCGGCCATTTTCCGCGCGCAGGGTGATTCGAAAACGCCGATGAAAATATCCATCGTCATGAACCTGATCAATATTTCGGGAAATGCGCTTCTGGTCTATGCGCTGAAATTCGGCGTGGACGGCGTTGCGATTCCAACGCTGCTTTCACGTATGTATGCAGCTGTGGCAGCATTTGTTCTCGTACATAATAAGCGGTATCTGGTGCGGTGCTCTTATCCGGTGAAAGTAAAACCGGATTTCCATATGCTGAAAAAAATCCTTGGCATCGGCATTCCGAACGGCTCGAGAACAGTATGTTCCAGCTCGGCAAAATTATGGTCTTAAGTATGATCACACAGTTCGGAACAGCGTCGATCGCGGCAAATGCGGTGTCCAACACGATTGCTGTCTTCCAGACACTGCCCGGTATGGCGATCGGAAATGCAGTGCTGACCGTAAGCGCACAGTGCGCGGGAGCGGGAGACTATGAGCAGGTAAAATACTATGCGAAAAAGCTGCACATCATCATTTATGGCCTGATGATCGTCTGCTGTCTCGGTGTCATCGCGGCACTTCCGGCGGTGCTTCACGTTTACAGTCTGTCTGCGGAGCAACAGCCATGACGGAAGATATCATCGTTTACCACGGCATCTGCTGTATGATAATCTGGCCAATTGCCTTCAATCTGCCGAATGTACTCCGCGCGTCCAATGATGTGGCATTTTGCATGATTCTCTCGATTCTTTCCATGTGGATCTGCAGAATCGGCATGAGCTATGTGCTCGGTGTGCGTATGGGATTCGGCGTCTTCGGTGTCTGGGTCGCCATGACGATGGACTGGGTTGTTCGTGCCATTTTCTTTGTCCTTCGCTATCGAAGCGGGAAGTGGCAGCATCAGACGTGATGAAAAATACGGAATGTTTTGGGGAGAGAGAAAGAAAAAACGATACATCTGGAGGAAGTTATTATTATGAAAAACGCAAAGAAACTGATTCCCGGAGCGGCGATTGCGCTGGTGATTGCCGCTGCGGCGAAATTCCTGGAAAGCCTGGAGGAGAGCGCCGGACTGCACTTTATCGGGGCATCGGTCATCGCCATGTTTATCGGTATGATTGTGAATGCCTTTTACAAGCCGAACAGCGTGACAGCGCCGGGAATTAAATTTACATCGAAGAAGATCCTGAAATTTGCGATTATTCTGCTCGGTGCGAGCCTGAATATCCGCACGGTGCTGACGGTCGGAAGATTTTCCCTGACGGTTATGGTATTTACCCTGGCAACGTGCTTTGGCCTCGGCGCACTGATCGGAAAAGCACTTGGACTGAACTGGAAGACGAGCAGCCTCATCAACGCCGGCACGGGTATCTGCGGCGGTTCCGCGATCGCGGCAATCGCGCCGGTCATCGAGGCAACCGATATGGACATTGCCTATGGCCTCTCCGCAACGTTTTTATTTGATACGGTCATGATTGTCGTATTCCCGATCCTCGGTCACTGGATGGGCCTTTCAGATGCCGCGTTTGGCTCTGGGCCGGAACTGCGGTCAACGATACCTCAAGCGTCGTTGCCACCGGTTACGCATTCAGCGAGGCTGCCGGTGATTTCGCAACCATGGTAAAACTGACACGGACCCTCGCCATCATTCCGGCTGTTCTGGCATTCGCCGCCATCAACGTACATCTGAAACGGAAGGCGCAGGCAGCAGAAGGAACCGCCGTAAAGGTAAGCATCAAATCCATTTTTCCATGGTTTATCTTAGGTTTTCTCGCCATGTCAGCACTGACCTCCTTAGGTCTTATCCCGGCAGGCACAGCAGCCGCATTAAAAACCATCAGCAAATTTCTGATGGTGGCCGCCCTTGCGGCCATCGGCCTGAACACCGATTTCAAATCCCTCTGCCGCTCCGGCGCAAAGCCGATGCTGCACGGATTCATCATTTCGCTGCTGGTAGTCCTGGTAGCGATTGCAGTCGAATTTGCGATCGGCATTGCGCCGCATGGGGTACTGTAAAGAAACAGAGAATTAAAAATCCAGCATCCGTATAGGATGCCTGGATTTTTTGATTCAAAACGGGTTTGTCGTTTCCTTCAAAAACGTTTTCAAAACCTGCAGCACCCCGTTCTCCCAGTACGGCGGGCAGGTGTGTTTTGCTGAGGCGATGACTTCCGCTCGGGCGTTGGAGACGGCGTAGCTTTCGCCAGCGTTCTGAAGCATCTCGATGTCGTTCAGGTTGTCGCCGAAGCAGCAGACTTCGTCTGGGGTAAGGCCAAAGTAGTTCATCAGAAATGAGAGACCGGTCCATTTGCTGACGCCGCGGGCGTTGCAGTCCAACCATTCCTTACCGGCGACAGCGAGTTTTGCCTGATGATTCCACGCCGGGATGAAATTTGGGGAGCAAAGCTCTTCACAGGAGGTTGGATGGTAGATTGTGAATTTGATAATGTCCTCTGTTTTCTACCTTCGATAGATCCGGTACTTCGCGGACATCGAAGCCGTAGGAGTCGCGGAGCCAGTGAAACATGCGGCTTCCGGCATCTTCGGCGAGGCAGTAGTCCGGGGTGGCGGCAAAGCAGTCGCAGGACGGAAGTTCGTCGTGTACCATGCGGCACATGGATTTCCAGAGTGCCGTTTCCATCGGATATGTTTTCAGAATCTTTTCCGGTGTGCGCACGACAGTTCCGCCATCGGAGATGTAGAGCAGGCGGTCCTTGATCGGAGCGAAAAGCTTCTGTTCACTGGAAAACTGGCGGCCGGAACAGACAACAAAATGGATGCCCTGGTCGACAAGCCTGGAAACAACAGTCATATATTCCGGGTCGATCAGAAGTGTGCCGTCTTTGACGAGCGTTCCATCGACATCGGTTGCAATCAACTTTATCATAATAGAAAATCTCCTTATCTTGTCACAGAAAAAATTCAAAACTATAGCAAGAACCAGAAAATAACGCAAAAAAGGCAGTGCTGCAGGGCGCGAATTACAAGGAACGGATTTGAAGGCGTACCGGGGTACGACGAAAATCCGTGACGCAGTAATTCACGTTCTGCAGTGCTGAATTTTTTGCATTATTTTCTGGGATTGCTATAAACATGATTATATCGTGAATTGCTTCGGGGTGCAAGCCGGAACCGGAGGAACGCAAAACTCCACGTTGACGAAACGCAGAAATAAGGCGTAAAATAAAGAAAAATATATATCCACAGGGGGATTTTTATTATGGCATTTATTCAGGTAAGCTTCATGTCAAAAACTTTAATGCGCACCGTACCGCTGCAGGTTATTCTGCCGGTCGACAAATTTACCTTTGGGCAGCCGGAGCGCGAGGAAAAACCGTTTAAAACGCTGTATTTGCTGCATGGCATTTTTGGGAATGAGACAGACTGGGTTCATGGAACCAGAATCCAAAGATGGGCAGAGGAGAAAAACCTTGCCGTTGTCATGCCGGCCGGCGAGAATGCGTTTTATGTGGATCAGCCGTCCATCGGTGCCATGCACGGACAGTTTATCGGAGAAGAACTGGTTGAGATTACAAGAAAAATGTTTCCGCTGTCCAGAAAAAGAGAAGACACCTTTATCGGAGGCCTTTCCATGGGTGGTTTTGGCGCACTCAGAAATGGCCTGAAATATCACGATACCTTCGGGGCTGTGATCTGCCTGTCCGGTGCACTTCATGTGCTGGAAAATCCGGAAGAGAGCAGAGCGGACAGCTTTGCACATGAAGAAGGTTATTTCGGAAATCTGGTCGAAGCAGCAAAGAGTGACAAAAACCCGGCTGTTCTTATCGAGCAGTTAAAGGAAGCACGGAAAAAAGATCCGTCTGTCAATGTGCCGACCGTATTCCAGGCGTGCGGAACAGAGGACGGACTTCTGGAAGTAAACCGTCTCTACCATAAACGGATGGAAGAGAGCGGCATGGACATTGTCTACTATGAGAGCAAGGGTGGCCATGAATGGGATTTCTGGGATGAGTGGATCAAAAAGGCACTGGACTGGCTGCCACTTGAGGAAAAGACGGAAGGTCTGAACAGCGGAAACGTAAATGTTTAAAGGAAAAAGGGAGACAGGCAATGCCAGAAACGAGAAATGACGAATTGTACCGTGCGTTAAAACACAACGGTTACCCGGACGACTTCTGCCGGGAAATTGCATACCGCCAGATGAACACCGATTTTACCGCCACGCGGATGCTCGGCTATCTCTACCGCGTCACAAGCCCGCGCGCCGAGGACGTTGTCGATGAGATGCTGGCTATCCTGAGTGACCGCAAAGCATGGATTGAGAAAAAACAGTCTGAGGAAGCCCAGGCGGCAATCAGCAGAATGTAGTCGGGAAGGCCTGTAACCTGGGCGGGCGTTTATGCAGAAAAAGCAGAAGGAACGGGCTTGCATTCTTTTCCGGTTTCTGCTACAATCAGTGCAGTGAAAAAGCGACGAAAAGAAACAGTAGCGACAGAGCGCATTCAGAGAGAAAGCGGCAGGTGAAAGCTTTTTGCAGAATCTATCGTGAACCGGTCTTGGAGCTGTGCACCGAAGAGAAGAAAATCCATCAGGGAAAATTTATTTCGTAGGCTGCACCGGGATCTCCCGTTACAGAGAAGGTACAGAGAGCAGAGATCACGCGTATTACAAAATACAAAAATCGTGGGGTCAAATGCTCTGTGTCAGAGTGCAGGAGTTTTCCTGAATTTAGGTGGTACCGCGGATAAAAAAATTCGCCCTAAACTGCAGCTTGCGGTTTAGGGCTTTTTTCTGTTTGAAAATGAAGCATCGCATTCTCGTTACTTCAGTGATGAGTTAGATGCGTAAAATGTTGACTAAAAGCTTAAAATCGGACAGGCTGGAATGTTCTCGCGTCTGGAAGACTTCAGATGTTGAAAACCCAAAGAATAAAGGAGGAAATCAGAAAATGAAACTTGAAAAATTAGTAGGAGAGCGCTTCAAAGAAAGACCTGCTGACTGTGTCATCGACAGCCATGCTATTATGGTAAAAGGCGGATACATCAAATATATGGCAAACGGAATCTATTCTTCCTATCTGCCGCTGCGCCGCATTGTGCGCAAAATCGAGCAGATCCTGCGCGAGGAAATGGACAAAATCGACGGCCAGGAAGTGCAGTTCCCGGTTGTCATGCCGGCTTCTCTGTGGGATGAGTCCGGCCGTTACGATAGCATCGGCGATGAACTGCTGCGTTTCACCGACCGCAACAATGCCAAAATGGTACTCGGCATGACCCACGAGGAGGCAGCCGTACACCTTGTACGCGAGTATGCACAGAGCTACACCAAATATCCGTTTATGATCTATCAGATCCAGACAAAATTCCGTGATGAGGCCCGTCCGAGAGCCGGACTGATCCGTGTGCGTGAGTTTACGATGAAGGATGCTTACTCCTTCCATACCAGCCAGGAAGATCTGGAGCAGTATTACGAGAAATGCCACGCAGCATACGAGCGCATCTTCGAGCGTGTCGGCGTGCCGGAGGTGGTATCTGTCAAATCCGATTCCGGTATGATGGGCGGAAATATCTCCCACGAGTTCATGCTTCTGACTCCGGTCGGAGAGGATTCCATCGTTCTGTGTGATTCCTGCGATTACAGAGCCAACATGGAAGCAGCTGAGAACATTTCCGACATCGCAAGAGACGCAGAATCCGCTGCACTCGAAAAGGTTTATACACCGAACGTCCACACCATTGAAGACGTCTGCAATTTCTTCGGAGACGAGACAAAGAACTCCTGCAAAGCCGTTGTTTATCAGCAGAATGTTGATGATAAATACGTTGTCCTTTTCATCCGCGGTGATCTCGAAGTCAACGAGACGAAGCTGGTCAACTTCCTCGGCGAGCAGGTTCACGCAGCCGTGATCACCGAAGAATGCGGACTGAACGCAGGCTATATCGGACCTGTGGACCTGAAGGTGAACGGAGATGCCGTTGTTCTCTATGATAAATCCTCGAGGGAAGAAACAACCTTCCTGCGGAGCCAACGAGGCAGAGCATCATTACAAAGGACTCGACATGGAGCGCGACGTTCCGAATGCCGAGTATCACGATTTTGCAAAAATCCAGGAGGGCGGCATCTGCCCGAAATGCGGCAAAAAGACCGTAAAGATCTCCAGAGGTATCGAGGTCGGAAACATTTTCCAGCTTGGAACCAAATATACAAAATCCATGAATATGACCTATGTCGATGCAAACGGCGAGAGCAAGACCCCGATCATGGGATGCTACGGTATCGGTGTCGGCCGTCTGGCAGCATCGGTCTGCGAGGCACATCACGATGAGTACGGCCCGATCTGGCCGAAAGCTATCGCTCCGTGGCAGGTACACCTCTGTGCGGTCCGCGTCGATGACGAGGAAGTAAGAGCATACGCGGACAAGCTGTACGAGGATCTGCAGAACGCAGGCATCGAAGTGATCTACGACGACAGAAGCGTCAGAGCCGGCGTAATGTTTGCCGATGCCGACCTGCTCGGTATTCCGCTTCGCATCATCGTAAGCCCGAAAAATATGAAACAGGGCGTTGTCGAGGTTGCATCCCGCGATAAGACTCTGAAAACACAGATTCCGCTGGAAAATGTGATGGAAGAGATTAAACAGTATCTGTAATGATTCAGAACCATGCGAAAGGGAAGAAAAATCGCGATGGGGTTCGGAAGAAGTTCGACAGGAGAAAACACGATATGGAACTCTGGGATATCTATGATGAAAACAAACAGCCGACCGGCCGCACGATGAAGCGGAATGACTGGCATATGAAGCCGGACGAGTTTCACCTGACGGTGCTCGGCGTAATCGCAAGACCGGACGGAACCTTCCTTATCACAAAACGTGTCATGACGAAAGCCTGGGCACCGGGCTGGTGGGAGGTTTCCGGCGGCGCGGCACAGGCAGGAGAGAGCTCGTTGGAGGCCGTGCGCCGTGAGGTCAGAGAGGAAACCGGACTCGATGTGAGCAAGGCAGACGGCGGCTACCTCTTCACTTACCGGCGTATCAACCCGGATGAGGGAGACAACTACTTTGTCGATGTCTATCGCTTCGTGATGGATGTCAAAGACGAGGATCTTCACCTTCAGGAGGAAGAAACGGACGGCTACCGTTTTGCTACGCTGGACGAAATCAAAGGATACGCCGCAGAAGGCAAATTCCTGCATTACGACAGCATCTGCCAGGCATTTGAACTGTAACAGAAAAATAAGATAAGAAAAACGCGTTCCCGCCGGAAACCACAGGGGTTTCCGAAAACGGGAACGCGTTTTTTCAATTTACAGGATTTTTTCTTGCCGTAGGGCATGCCTGAAAAAGGCTTTTTGTAAGCGTTTGACCGTAAGCGCGCAAGCAGTTCATTGCGGTTAATTGCGATTGAATACTTCGCGGTTGAGCGCCTTTTCCTGATGGCTGACAATCGTTGTGCAGACAGCATCGCCTGTGATGTTGACTGCGGTGCGCAGCATATCGAGAATACGGTCGATACCCATGATAAGAGCGATACCCTCCGTTGGCAGTCCGACGGAATTCAGTACCATAGCCAGGGTAACAAGTCCGACGCTTGGGATACCGGCGGTACCGATGGAAGCCAGTGTTGCGGTAACAACAACCGTTGCGAGGTTTGCCGGAGTCAGATGAATACCGTACGCCTCTGCGATGAAGATGACAGCGACACCCTGCATAATGGAGGTACCATCCATGTTGATGGTTGCGCCGAGCGGAATGGTGAATGAAGAGATCTGTTTCGAGACACCCATCTTTTTGTTCAGCGTATCAATCGACATCGGGATTGTCGCGTTGGAGGTTGCGGTGGAAAATGCAAATCCCATAACCGGAAGGAATTTTTTTACGAATTTAATCGGATTCAGCCGTGTGAATACGAACAGAAGAACCTGATAAATGATGAAGCACTGCAGTGCCAGCGCCAGTGTTACATTTCCCATGTATTTCAGCATCGGTGCGAACGCAGAAAAGCCGACCGTTGCAAAGGTACGTGCAATCAGACAGAAAACGCCGACCGGGGCCACCTTCATGACCGTCATGGTCATTTCCATCATGACATCGTTAAACTGGCTGATAAAGTTGGAAACGACCGAAGCGCGGTTTCCGAGCTTTGCCAGCATTACGCCGACAAACAGGGCGAATACGATGATGGGAAGCATATCGCCGTTTGCCATGGAACCAATCGGGTTCTTCGGGATGATGTTGAGCAGTGTATCCACCAGGCTGACGCTGGAATCTGCTGCTGTCGAGGACAGGTCGGCTTTCTGAACCGCACTCATGTTAAGTCCGAGCCCCGGGTGAATGAGCAGGGCGGTTCCAAGTGCGATGCAGACGGCAAGTGCTGTGGTAACAAGGTAAAAGCCGATCGTTTTTACGCCGACCTTTCCGAGGGTTTTGCTGTCTCCGATGGACATACTTCCGCAGACGAGGGAGCAGAAGACAAGCGGTACGACAAGCATCTGCATCAGGCGGATAAAGCCCTGTCCGATGACATAAAGCACACCTTCTACGATGACGGTGTCCTTGATATAGCTGGACGGGATCCAATAGTGAATCACCACGCCGAGCAGCGCACCGGCCAGCAGGGCAATAAAAATCTGGGTGGAAAGCCCGAGCTTCTTTTTTGACTTTTCCGTTGTTTCTTTTCTGTTTCGGACCATTATTCGATTCCTCCGGTTTCTTCGAGATATTCTTTCAGTGCCGTTTTCCAGTCGAGCGGCTCAGGAATACCGGTCAGGCGGAGCATCATGTTGTCCAGAACAGAATAGGTCGGGCGGACATCATCGCGTGCGACAACCGGGTAGAGATCAAGGTCACCGGTTTTTCCGGTATACTCGAGGATGGTTCTTGCAAACTCATAGCGGCTGCAGCTTCCGGGGCAGACAACGTGGTACAGACCATACTCCTCGCTGTCGATAAAGTGGCAGATCACGCGTGCAAGCTCAAAAGCACTGGTCGGAGCCGCATACTGGTTATTTGGAACCTCCATCGTGCCGCCCTTTGCCGCATTGCGGAGTACTTCATCCACAAAATCGCGGCCGATCCCGTAAATCCAGGAGCTTCGGATGATGACAAAGCGGTTCAAAAGCTGTGTCAGGATTTTCTCTCCGGCCTCTTTTGATTTTCCGTAGATCGTACGCGGATGCACGGTATCAAACTCGTTGTACGGGATGCGGGATTCCTTGTCGAAAACGTCATCCGTTGAGATCTGAATAACCTTTGCGTCGATATCATTGGCGGCAAGCGCTACGTTGCGCACACCGATGGCATTGACACGATAGGCTTCGTCGATGTTTTTTTCACACTCGGCAACGTCGGTCATACCGGCGCAGTTGATGATAACGTCGGGACGGTTGACATAAACAAACTGTGTGACTTCATCGATTTTGGTAATATCAACCTCGTGAATATCCGTTGGAAGAAGCTGATATTCCACACCCTCCAGCAGTTCCAGAAGGGCAGTACCGATGTGCCTTCGGCACCTGTAATCCATATTTTTTTCATAGGTTCTCTCCTGTCCTTGATTTATATACAGAAAAACTGTAATTGTATTTATTTTACCTGTGGACTTTACAGAAGTCAATAAATTATGGAAAGTCTCTGTGCAGAACCGGAAAGTGGTATCATTTCTGTATATGTCTGCGGTGTAAGACTGCATATCTGCTACAAAAGAAGGAGGAGTATTTTTGAAAAAGAACAAATATGAAATCGACATGTGCAACGGCACGATTATGGACAAGCTGATTTCCTTTTCGCTGCCGCTGATGGTGTCCGGCATTCTGCAGCTGATGTTCAACGCGGTGGATATCATCGTCGTCGGACGGTTCAGCGGAAGCCAGGCGCTTGCGGCTGTCGGATCGACAACGGCACTCATCAACGTGTTCATCAACCTGTTTATGGGAATCTCGCTCGGTGCGAATGTGCTTGCGGCGCGGTATTATGCAGCGGGGCGCGACCGGGAGATGTCGGAAACGGTACATACATCGATCATGCTGGCGCTGATCAGCGGCGTTGTGATGGCGTTTGTGGGCGTATTTTTTGCAAAAGGCGCGCTGGAGCTGATGGATACACCGGCGGATGTCATTGATCAGTCGGCATTGTATATGAGAATTTACTTTATGGGAATGCCGTTTTTCATGCTGTACAACTACGGTGCGGCGATTCTGCGTGCCGTCGGCGACACGAAGCGGCCGCTGTATTTCCTGATTGTATCGGGTGCGATCAACGCTGGTCTGAATATGTTCCTCGTGATCGTGTTCAGTCTCGACGTGGCAGGTGTGGCGATTGCAACGGTGGTTTCGCAGGCGATCTCCTGCGTGCTGGTTCTGCGGTGCTCTATAAGAGCGAGGGAAGTTATCAGCTCCGGTTTTCGAAACTGTGCCTGAAAAGGATTACATCATCCCGATTTTCCAGGTCGGCATCCCGGCGGGGTATTCAGAGTACCGTCATCAACTTCTCGAACGTGCTGCTGCAGTCATCCGTCAATTCCTTCGGTTCGATTGCAATGGCAGGCTACACGGCGGCCAACAATGTGCTGGGATTTTTATACACCTCAGTCAACTCCGTCACCCAGGCGTGCATGAGCTTCACAAGCCAGAACTACGGTGTCGGAAAATACAAACGAATGGATAAGGTGCTGATCGACTGCCTGATTCTCTCCAGCGGCATCGCACTGGTGATGGGTGGCGGCGCGTATCTGTTCGGTACGGAAATCCTGCAGATTTACACCGGGGACCCGGAGGTTATCCGCTGCGGTATGGAAATTCTGTCGATCACGACGGTTCCGTATTTCCTCTGCGGCATCATGGACCTCTTCCCGGGAGCCCTGCGCGGTATGGGATGCTCGGCGGTGCCGATGATTCTGTCCGTCATCGGAACGGTCGGAACGCGAATCGTGTGGATCTTCGGCATTTTCCCGCAGCACCGCTCGCTGTATGTGCTGTTCATTTCGTATCCGGGATCGTGGATCATCACGATTATCATGCAGGTGATCTGCTATCTGATTATGCGGAAGAAAGTCCACAGCCGGGCAGCAGCCGTATAAAAAAGAGAAAAAAGACAAAAAGCCAGAAAAACCGCGGATAAATCCATTTTTAGGTGGAATTATCCGCGGTTGTGTGATAAGATGGCTGTATGCAAAGAGGCAGGTAGAAGATACAGGGACACCTGCCTCTTACTCTGTGAAAAAGGAGAGAAGAGAGAACATATGAAAAAGTTTTATGCATGGTATCAGAAGCATATTACAGGTGCGATCTTTACCGGACTGATTCTCGGTATCTTAACCGGACTTCTTCTGGCGGACCGCTTTACGCCGATTCTGACCGTAACCGGCGTCATCGGCGGCATCTACATGAACGCCTTGAATATGATGATTTTCCCGATGGTATTCTGCTCAATTGTCATGGGCATCTGCAGCATCGGAAATGCAAAAACGACAGGTAAGATCACCGGCTACTCGATGATTTTCTTCCTGTGCACCACCGCGATTGCAAGTGCAGTCGGCATTATCATTCCAAGACTGATCCGCCTCGGAAAGGGAGTCCATTTTGAGATGGCAACTTCCGATATCCAGGCGACCGAGATGACCAGCATCCTCGACACGATCAAAAACCTGATCCCGTCCAACCCGGTGAAGGCGTTTGCGGAGGGCAACATGCTCCAGGTACTCGTGTTCGCTGTCGTTGTCGGCTTTACGCTGATTGCGGTCGGAGAGAAGGGACAGCCGCTCTTAAACGTGATCGACTCCCTGAATGAGGTCTGTTTAAAAGTCATCAGCACCGTTATGTACTTCACCCCGATCGGTGTCTTCTGTACGATCGTGCCGGTTGTCGAGGCAAACGGAACCAAAACCATCGTTTCCCTGGCAACCCAGCTCATCATTCTGTATGTGGCATTCTATGGATTTGCGATCGTCGTCTACGGCGGCGCTGTAAAACTCATCGGAAAGACGAGTCCGGTCAAGTTCTTTAAGGCGATCATGCCGGCAGCCTGAATGCATTCGGAACATGTTCCAGTTCCGCGACGATCCCAATCAGCAAGCGCTGTGTCGAGAAAGAACTCGGCGTTTCGAACCAGATCAGCAGTATCGCAATCCCGCTCGGTGCCACTGTCAACATGGATGCGGTATCGATCCTGATGTCGTTTATGATCATGTTCTTCGCAAATGCCTGCGGCATCAACGTCAGCATTTCGATGATGGTGATCATTCTGCTTGCCAACGTCCTGCTTTCTGTCGGAACACCGGGTATCCCGGGCGGCGCGATCGCATCATTCGCAGCACTCGCCACGATGGCAGGTCTTCCGGCCGGCGTCATGGGCGTTTACATCAGCATCAACACACTGTGTGACATGGGTGCCACCTGCGTCAACGTCATCGGCGATATGGCAGGCTGCGTTGTGCTGCAGGAGAAAATCAAACTGGAAGAAAACTAAAAAATGTTACATAGAAAAAGAGGGATTCCTTTCACGGGAGTCCCTCTTTTGCAATGCGTAAAATAAATTAAATATAGTCCGAAACATATGGAATATGGTGGAAGAGCAGGTCGTCCAGGCATTCCACAGTCTGCGGCGTTGTTTCGATGCGCGCCATCTCATACAGCTTGGAAGCCGTCTTGTAGCCGAGCAGCAGTGTCGTGAGCGATGCGATCGTCATTTTCATCACATGGTCCGGCTCGCGGTCGGTCGGCACACAGTGTCCTTTTTCAAAGAAGAATGTGAAGCTGTCATTGTTCCACGGAAGCAGCTCATCCTCGATCTCAAAACGGATACACACATCCGGCTCGTCCGGGTCGCAGGCGTAATGTTCCATAAACTGCACGACATCGATGATACGCCCCATCGAGTACGGGCGAATCGTTTCTTTGATATCGCTGTCCTCAAGCTCGAACGCGATGGGTTCACTGTAGTAGTTATTTCCTTTGACCTCATCGATCATGGAATCGTGTGCATGAATATACTCCCAGAGTCCCAGCTGCGCCTCACGGTTCAGATAGATCATCTCTTTGATATGCATGATATCGGAGCTGATCAGATAGACCATGTAGCCGTACGGCACATCATCAGCGGAATAGTAGATCGCAACGACGGTATCATCCTCATCCCAGCGGAAATATTCTTCCCACGCCAGATTGTTGCGGTAGAGGCAGCCGTGCGTCTTCGAAGCAAATTTGGTATGTAGTTCCTTAAAATCCTTGTCATCCCATGCCACGCGGCGCACATAGCCAGGGGCTTTGAGTTTCCGCGGCACCTGCGTGTCCTTGATGGTGTACGTCATCTTATTGGAAATGATTTCCCATCCGAGATTCCGGTAGAGCGGAATAGAGTAGGGATAGAGAAGCGCAAAGGAACGGTGGTTTTCCCGCATGCGCGTGAGACTCCGGATCATCAGCTTTTTCATGATGCCCTGGCCGGTGTATTCCGGGTAGGTGCAGACGCTGGTGACAAAACCGACGGGATAGCGGACACCGTAGATATTCATGTCCAGCGGATAAACCGCGAACTGTGATACCAGATCCTCCTCGCAGAAACAGCCGAGCACATCGGCACGGACGAGAACCGGGAATTTGGACTGCTTGATTTCATCGTCTTTCCATCCGCTTTCGGAAAGCTCCTGCTCTGTAACCTGAAAGGCGTAGCGCAGAAGTGCATTGTACTGCTCTGCGTCGTCGATGGTCAGCGGGCGGAAGGTTAAGTTCGAATCTTTCGTTTGAATCATGGATTACTCCCTCATTTTATTGTGAATCAAAGTATAGTGAATCAGATACTTTATTTTTTCGTAAATATTCTATCATAAGAAATGGAATTTGTGCAGTTAAAAATAAAGCCCATTCCGCAAATTTGGTAAAAAGATCAAAATAGTGTTAGAAATCGGATAAAAACTTCAAGAAACAGACAAAAGAATCTAATAAAATGAAAAACATACAGGGATAGTCTGCGCGAAAAAGTAGACATACGATTTCCAGGGTGACTGCGTTGAGATCGACGTGTTCAATCCGGAGACAAGAAAATATGTCTGGGACGTATGCAAGAAGAACTACTACGATTACGGCATCAATGCTTTCTGGCTGGATAACTCCGAGCCGGATTACGGTGTTTACGATTTCGATCATTACCGCTATATTGAAGGACCGGCGCTCTCCTGCAGCAACATCTATCCGCAGTTATACAGCCGTGTCTTCCATGATAAGAAGAAAAAACCGACCGCGTAAAACCGGTCGGTTTTTTTGAATAAATTTCCATTACAGGACGGTTTTTGCACTTTTTTCTTGACGAAACGGGAAACAATCGTTACACTATTATGTATAACTGTAATTAAAATGGGAAAATGTAGCAAAACGCGGAAGCACACAAAGGGGTAATGAAGTTTTGTGTGTACCGGGGAGAAGAGAGGGAAACAGATGAATCAGACCGAATTGCCGGAATGTGAAAAAATAAATAAGAAAGAGCCTTCTAAGGATGTTCAGATGACACAGAAACAGGCAGAACGTCTGGTGGAACATCTGAAGAATATTTTCATGTATGTGCGGGTTCTCCGTCCGGATGAGATCGGAGATTTTATTATCGATGAAGAGAATGGCAAGCTGTGTGAATGCTACGCAGTATGGAACAAAGCGATGCCGTGCCTTAACTGTATTTCCGAAAAAGCCCTGCGGGAGAAATCGCAGAAATCAAAACTGGAATGCATTGCGTCGAATGTGTATCAGGTCATTGCAAGATACGTGGAGATCGAAGGAGAACCATGCGTGATCGAGATGATCAACCGTCTCGACGATGAAACACTGATGGACTCCGAAGACGCCAGAATCTGGTAAGCAAGCTGAACAGCTACAGCGAAGAGCTGTATCGTGACGCGCTGACCGGAGTATTCAACCGCCGCTACTTCGAAGACCAGATCCGGGACGCCAGCTTTTGCTGCGGCGTAGCATGATCGATCTCGATGATTTCAAATTATACAACGATACATACGGCCACAATGCCGGAGATATGGCGCTTGACACCATTGTAAAGACCGTCAACCGCTGCACCCGACGTACCGACCGTCTGATCCGCTTAGGAGGAGACGAATTTCTGCTGGTTCTGCCGGAGATGGATGAGGAAAACTTTGTACAGAAATTAAAACAGATTCAGTCACAGATCCATGAGGCACAGGTGCCGGGCTACTCGAAGATGCGTCTTTCCGTCAGCGTAGGAGGTGTTCTGACAAGAGATGAGACGATCGGCGAAGCTGCGATGCGTGCCGACCAGCTGATGTATCTTGCAAAACAACGGAAAAACATGGTTGTCACCGAGAAAGACCAGATCCTGGGTTGTCAGGACGATGTTGTCCGTCAGGAAAACCGCAGAGAAAAACAGCGCATCCTGATCGTGGATGATTCCGAGATGAACCGTATCATCCTCTCGGAGATTCTGCAGGATGAATACGATATCATCGAGGCTTCCACCGGCGAAGAGTGCCTGCGTCTGCTGGAAGAATACGGAACAGGCCTTGCGCTGATCCTTCTGGATATCGTCATGCCGGGCATGGACGGTTTCGGAGTGCTTGACTACATGAACCGCAACCACTGGATCGAAGAGGTTCCGGTCATCATGATATCGAGCGAGGATTCCACGCATTGTGCGCCGTGCGTATGAGCAGGGTGTATCCGATTATATCAGTCGTCCGTTTGATGCAAAAGTTGTTTACCAGCGTGTCTTCAACACGATCAAATTATATGCAAAACAGCGCCGTCTCGTGACGCTCGTCACCGAGCAGATTTACGAAAAAGAGAAAAACAATCAGATGATGATCAGTATCCTGAGCCATATCATGGAATTCCGGAATGGCGAGAGCGGACTTCATGTCCACCACATCAACGTTCTGACCAGTATGCTCCTCGAGCGTCTGGTACAGAAGACAGACCGCTACCACTTAAGCTGGTCCGATCAGCTGATGATCACAACGGCATCCGCGCTGCACGATATCGGAAAGATGGGCATTGACGAGAACATTTTAAATAAGCCGGGAAGGCTGACGAAAGAAGAGTTCGAGGAGATGAAGAAACATACCCTGATCGGAGCGTCCATGCTGAAGAGCCTGGAACTGTATCAGGACGAGAAGCTGGTACAGATTGCGTACCAGATCTGTCGCTGGCATCATGAGCGGTACGACGGAAAGGGTTACCCGGACGGCTTAAAAGGTGAGGAGATCCCGATTGCAGCCCAGGTTGTATCGATTGCCGATGTTTACGATGCGCTGACAAGCGAGCGTGTCTACAAATCGGCATACACGCACGAGAAAGCCATCGAGATGATCCTGAACGGCGAGTGCGGTACCTTCAGCCCGCTGATGCTCGAGTGTCTGCTCGATATCAAAGATGCCATCTGCGAGGAGCTGAACACCATATCCGAAGAAAAACAGACTTCGATTCAGATTGAAAAGCTGAAAAAGAATCTGAAATCGGGGGGGGCAGAGCTGAGTTTTCTGAACTCTGATGAAAAGTTATCCACAGAAGATGCCCGGGAGAACAGGTATCATGCGGATTCGAAAGACGATCTTAAATAAAAATATACCAAAACCCATGGATTTCTGAAAAGATTCCATGGGCTTTTCGCACTTTTGTGCAAATTTTTGTTGTGATTCCGGAGGACAACTGCTATAATAACAGAAAATGTCAAAAAATACGACAAAAATACCGGAAGAGGGCTGTGCGAACAAGTACACACAAGTCTGGAAAGGATAAATATCATGAATCAGTTGGAAGTATTACGAGAGAGCCTTGGACAGTGCGATGAGATTATTCTGGATGCACTGCTGATGAGAAACCGTATTGTCGAGGACATTATGGTATATAAAGAAGCAAATAACGTGCCGATTCTCCAGCCGGAGCAGGAAGCAAAACAGAAGGAATGGCTGGAACGCCGGATGCAGGAAAAACGCCATAAAAACGAAGTGGCGGATGTTTTCGAGAGCATCACAAGAAACAGTAAAAAGATTCAGGCAAGAAAGCTGTTCAATTATAATATTGTACTGATTGGCTTCATGGGAGCCGGAAAGAGCACCATTTCCGATTATCTCAAAACCGTGTTTGCCATGGATATCATCGAGATGGATCAGATCATCGCAGAGCGTGCCGGTATGAGCATCTCCGATATTTTCGAGACTTACGGCGAACAGTATTTCCGTGACTGCGAGACGAATCTTCTGATCGAAATGCAGTCGAGAACAAACGTTGTCATTTCGTGCGGCGGCGGAACTCCGATGCGTGAGTGCAACGTTGTAGAGATGAAAAAGAACGGCCGCGTTGTTCTTCTGACTGCAAAGCCGGAGACGATTTTAGACCGTGTCAAAGACAGCCACGACAGACCGCTGATTGAGAACAACAAAACCGTTCCGTTTATCGCAGATCTGATGAGCAAGCGCCGTGAAAAATACGAGGCCGCAGCCGACATTATCATCGAGACGGACGGAAAGAGCGAGCTGGAGATCTGTGAGGAGCTGATCCACAGCCTGCGGCAAATGGATGCAAAAGCGGAATAAAAGAGAAAAGCAAGGGAAAAAGGAAAAGAGACTGCTGTGTGTAACGGAGGTCTCTTCTTTTGCGTAACCGTGACACAAAAAACAGAAAACGCAAAATTTACGGGAAAAGAATTGACAAAACAGATATTTCCCGATATTCTGATAAAAGTTGGGCTAAAATCGCATGAAAAAAGTGAAAAAACAAGGTATTATTTTGTGTTATTGTCCGAACAAGAGAAAAAATTCAGGATAATTATATGAAATACAATGGCCCGTGTGCAGACACAGCCGGATCTGCCGGGGAAGGTCTGCGGAAAAAAGGAGGAACATCAATGAGAAAAAGAAACAAAGTCGTTTCTCTGCTTCTGGCAGGATGCATGGCAGCCGGTCTTCTGGCCGGATGCGGAAGCAGCGGAGAGACACAGGTAGCAACTGCTGACAATGCCACGGCGGCATCAACCAGTACTGGAGCAGCAGATTCAGCAGCAACGGATTCAGCAGCACCGGAGACTGCAGGCGAAGTGGACGGACAGATCAATCTTCGTGCAGTAGCCTTTGGAAACAATTTCGATGTGCAGGATATGGGATGGCGCTGGATGATGGGAGAGTGCTACGAAGGACTGATGCGTGACGTAGCAGATGAAAACGGAGACCGTTTCGAGTATGCCGGTGCAGAATCCATGGACGTATCCGATGACGGACTGGTTTACACTTTCCATCTGAGAAAGGATGCCAAATGGTCCGACGGACAGCCGGTTAACGCAGCAGATTATGAGTACGGCTGGAAACGTCTGTTAAATCCGGAATACGGCTATTCCTATTCTTTCTACCTGTTCAACGTAGTAGGAGCAGAGGAGTATTATAACGGACAGAGCTCTGCCGATGAGATCGGAATCAAGGCAGTGGACGATTACACCTTCGAGGTTACCTTAAAGGTAGCGGATCCGACCTTCCAGTCCAAGCTGGTAGCAACTCCGCTTTACCCGACCCGTCAGGATGTCGCAGAGGCAGCCGGAGACCAGTGGGGAAAAGACTGGACAAAATGTGTCTACAACGGACCGTTTGCCATGACCAACCTGGTAGAAGATAACTCCATGACATGGGTGAAAAATGACCAGTACTGGGACAAGGACAACGTAAAACTGAATCAGGTAAACTGGTACTGTGTAGCAGAGAACGCAACAGCAGCAACCATGTTCGATAACGGACAGCTGGACGTTTTCGATGCAGCAGGCGATTACATTGCAAAATATGACAAAGAAGTAGAAGCAGGCAATATGCAGACCATGACCACCGAGTACCCGGGAACTATGGTTCTGTGCTACGAGCAGTCTGAGGGCGGAAAATCCGGTCTGATGAAAAACGTAAACATCCGCAAGGCAATTTCCTACTCCATCAACCGTGAGGAGATGGTATCAGCTGTTTACGGAAGATACACCGCAGCTTACGGCTTCGTTTCCCCGGCGATCACGCTCGACGGAACTTCCTACCGCAAGCAGGCGTCGGAGACCATGAAAGAGGAATATGAGCAGTATGCAGGCGATGCAGACAAGTTAAAAGCACTGTTCCAGAAAGGCCTTGATGAGCTTGGTATCACCGACAAACCGGAAGACATCACCATTACACTGCTGTCCCAGGGTTCTGCTACCGAGAATCAGTCGAGAGAGAGTACCTGCAGCAGTCCATTTCCCAGAATCTGGGCGTAAAGGTAGAGCTGAACACCGTTGGCGATTACCAGATGTTTGCAAACGAGCGCGATAACAAGAACTACGATATCTTTGTAGGCGGATGGTTCAGCGATTACAACGATCCGCTGGATTTCCTGAACGTCATGAAGACAGGCGTTTATGATTCCTACGGCCTCTATAGCAACAGCGAGTACGACAGCCTGATCGATTCTCTGACCGGAGAGAACGACAACGCAAAACGCCTTGAGATTTACCAGAAGCTGGAAGATCTGCTGGTTGCACAGGATTGTGGTGTTGCACCGCTGTACTACTCTGATAAACATTACTATTATCAGAACTGGGTAAAAGATTTCTACACATCCTCCTTCGGTGCAAGCCAGGAGCTTTACAGAGCATCTGTACAGAAATAAAAAAGCAGCAAAACAGAAGAAATGAGGGAAGAAGGGCTTATGAAACAATAGGCTCTTCTTTCGCTATCATAATAAGATTCCGGTCGGAAAAGACCGGACAGGGAGAGGATTTTTATGCCAAAATATTTACTGCGCCGTTTTGCAGAAATGCTGATCACACTGTTTCTGATTGCAACGGCCACGTTTTTCCTTCTGGAAGCGGTTCCGGGAGATCCGCTGACGGAGCGTGCGAGCAAGCTCTCGCCGACCGTAAAGGAAAACCTCTATAAGCGCTACGGCCTCGACAAGCCGATGATGGAGCGCTATGTGATCACAATGAAGGGAATCTGCAAGGGAGAGTTCGGAGAATCTGTTGTCTATGCGGGACAGACGGTACAGAAGCTGATTCATGACCGTCTTCCGGTATCCGCCCGCCTTGGTATCCAGCAGGTACTGGTCGGTATCACGATCGGTCTGCTGCTTGGAATTCTTGCGGCAATGAGGAGGGGAAGCTTCTGGGACTATATGGTGATCGCCCTGTCGGTCCTCTTGATTTCCATTCCGAACCTGATCTTTGGTCTGATGCTTCAGAAAATTTTCGCAGGCAACCTGAAGGTTCTGCCGACGATCGGCTGGCCTGCGGGAAAGGATCTGTGGTTCGGAGGATGGGAATACACGATTCTTCCGACCCTGACAGGATGCTTTTCTTATATCGCAACGTATGCGCGTCTGCTGAAAACCTCGATGCTCGATGTGATCAATCAGGATTACGTGCTGACTGCTGAATCGAAGGGCTTAAGCCGCGGACAGATTATCCGCCGCCATATCCTTCGGAACTCGTTTATCCCGGTTATCACACAGCTTCCAATGTCGGTTGCCATGTGTATCACAGGCTCCTTCTTCATCGAGAGCATCTTTTCCATCCCGGGAATCGGACAGTATTATGTGACGGCGGTCAATAACCAGGATCTTTCCATTATCATGGGAGAGACGGTTATTATCGCAGCACTTTACATCGGTGTTCTCTTTATCACGGACCTGCTGTACGTGGTCGTTGACCCGAGAATCAGTCTGACAGGAAAGAGCAGATAAGGAGGATATTATGGCAGCATTAACACCGGAAAAATTTAAAGTAATAGGATACACCGAGGAAGATGCGAACCGGATTGACCGCCCGACCATTTCCTACTGGCAGGACGCCTGGAGACGGCTCCGCAAAAACCCGATCGCAATGGGATCTCTTGTTGTGCTCGGCATTCTGCTTGTCATGGTCATCATCGGACCGCATATCAAAGGATATGATTATGTATCCATGAATATCGCCGAGAAAAACCAGGGCGTATCGTCAAAATACTGGTTTGGAACCGACAACCTGGGACGTGACCTCTTCTCAAGAGTCTGGGTCGGCGCGCGGGCATCACTGATCATCGCGATCGTTGCAACGGCAATCAAACTCATCATCGGAACGGTATATGGCGCGCTGATGGCACATTTCGGCGGCTGGGTCGATGAGGTTCTGATGCGGATCATCGAGGTTATCAACTCGATTCCGTCTCTGCTTCTTACGATTCTGATCATGATGATTCTTGGAAATAACCTGTTTGCACTTCTGGTCGCGCTTAGTGTCACCGCATGGTGTAACACGGCACGTCAGGTGCGCGGTATGATCAAACAGCTCCGTGAGACGGAATACGTTTACGCGGCGGAGGTGCTCGGTGCAAAACCGCTCCGCATCATCTTAAAACACTATGTACCGAATATGCTGGGTATCCTGATTCTGGATACGGCGACGGCAATCCCGATGTTTATTTTTACGGAGGCAGGTCTTAGCTTCCTCGGCATCGGCCTCAAGGCACCATCGATCAGCCTTGGTGTCCTGATTTCGATGGGACAGCAGAACATGGATTTCTATCCGTCACAGCTTCTGTTCCCATGTCTCGTGCTCTGTATCATCGTTATGGCATTCAACCTTCTGGGAGACGGCCTTCGCGATGCCCTTGATCCGAGACTTCGCCAGTAATAAGTGGGAGATAACGATATGAACGAACAAAACAATCCGATTCTGGAAGTAAAAACTTAAGAGTCTCTTATCACACCTATGCCGGTGAAGTAAAGGCAGTCCGCGGTGTACAGTTTTCTCTCGAGAAAGGTCAGGCGCTCGCAATTGTGGGCGAATCCGGCTGCGGAAAATCTGTAACGGCGAAATCCATCATGGCCTCATCAAGGCCCCGCAGGGTGAGATTAAAGAGAACAGTGAAATTCTCTATCATGGAGAGAATATTCTGAAATACAACAAAAAACAGTGGCAGCATTACAAAGGCGGCGAGTGTGCAATCATTTTCCAGGATGCGCTGGCTTCCTTAAATCCGACGATGCGTGTCGGAAAACAGATTATGGAAAATCTGATGGGCCACAAAAACATGACAAAACAGGAAGCGGCAAAGGAGGCTGTCGAGATGCTGCGCATGGTCGGCATCCCGGAGCCGGAAAAACGTGTCAGACAGTATCCGCACGAATTTTCCGGCGGTATGCGTCAGCGTGTTATGATCGCGATTGCATTTGCCTGTGATCCGAAAATTCTGATCTGTGACGAGCCGACGACCGCGCTCGATGTGACAATTCAGGGACAGATTCTCGATATTATCAAGAATCTGCAGAAGAAAAATCAGACATCCGTCATCATGATCACACATGATCTCGGTGTTGTGGCAAATATCGCACAGAAGATTGCTGTCATGTATTCCGGCATCATCGTGGAGAGCGGAACGTGTGAGGACATTTTCTATCGTCCGCGTCACCCGTATACCTGGGCGCTGATCCGTTCCGTACCGCGTCTGGATCTGAAAAACAAGCAGGAACTCGCGACAATTCCGGGAACTCCGCCGGATCTTTTAAACCCGCCGGTCGGATGTCCGTTCTGCACGCGGTGCAGCTACTGTATGCCGATCTGTAAGGAAGAGATGCCGGAGGTAACGGAATTCGGCGGCGAGCATAAGGCTGCCTGCTGGCTCCATCACCCGATGGCACCAAAAGTAGAAATGCCAAATCTGGAAGGAGGAGAACTGTAATGGAAAATAACGAAAAAGAAGTGCTTTTTTCCGTTTCCCATCTGAAAAAATATTTTCAGGTCGGAAACCATGCGACCTTAAAGGCCGTGGATGATGTCTCCTTCGAAATTTACAAGGGTGAGACACTTGGAATTGGTTGGCGAGTCCGGATGTGGAAAGACGACGTGCGGCCGTACCTGCATCGGCCTGTATGACAAGACCGACGGACAGGTGCTCTACAAGGGAACCGATGTCCATGCATTAAACGGAAAAGAGCGGTTTGCCTTCAAAAAACAGGTGCAGATGGTCTTCCAGGATCCGTATGGATCGCTCGACCCACGTATGACCGTTGCCGACATCATCGGCGAGGGCATCGACATTCACCATCTGGCAAAGAATAAGAAAGAGCGCCAGGAGATGATCTACAAATATCTGGAGCTGGTCGGACTGAACCGCGAGCATGCGAACCGTTTCGTGCACGAGTTTTCCGGCGGACAGCGCCAGCGAATCGGTATCGCGCGTGCGCTTGCCGTGCAGCCGGAGTTCATCGTTCTCGATGAGCCGATCTCCGCACTCGACGTTTCGATTCAGGCGCAGATCGTCAACCTGCTTGTGGACTTACAGAAGAAGATGGGTCTGACCTATCTTTTCGTTGCCCATGATCTGTCGATGGTCAAACATATTTCCGACCGTGTGGCGGTTCTGTATCTGGGAACGCTCGTCGAGCTGACGACATCCGAGGAGCTGTACGCCAACCCGCGCCACCCGTACACACAGGCACTGCTCTCCGCGATTCCGATTCCGGACCCGAAAGTAGAGGCAGAGCGCGACCGCAAAAAAAATCCGCCTCGAAGGCGAGGTGCCGAGCCCGATCAACACGAAGCCGGGCTGCAAATTCCAGGGAAGATGCAAGTACGCAAAAGACATCTGCCGACAGCAGATGCCGGAATTAAAAGACGTGGGCAACAATCACTTTGTGGCATGTCATTTCTGTGATGCGTTAGAAGAAAATAAGGAATTGTAAAACATGGAAAAGATAAAGAACATCTGCTGTGATCTCGGCAGAGCATTTACAATCGGCCTGCTCTCCGGCGGCGCTGCGGCAGCTGTGCTGCTGCTGGGAGGATTCCTCTTTGGGGGGATTCACGTTCCGCGCTGCCCTTGAGGCGGCGAAAGACGGCTTGCTGCTGATCGCGGCCCTCGGCATGTTCGTGATCGCCGGAATGCTGATGGTAAAAGGCAAAAACCCGGAGAAATTCACGCAGAAGGAAAAATGGCGCGTCCACTTTGCCGTACTCGGATATAAGAGTGTGTTCGCAGTTCTCTGCGTTTCCTGGGTGCTGTGGGCGGCAGCGGCGGATTATCTTTTGTATCGGATGTGAAAATAGTTTCTATAAATAAAAAGAGAATTTTGCAGACTGTAAAAATGAGGTCCGGCAAAATTCTCTTTTTCGTTTAGTCGTTATTCGTCTTCGAGACGGGAGATAACCATCTCCATGGATTTCTGATATTCTTCATCCGAAGAATTGTAGAACAGCATCAGATCGAGCAGCTGCTCATTTTCTTCAGTGCTTCCGGGATGGAGTAGTCGATCGTTTTCACATATTCATCAGTGCTCCAGCTTCCACGTATCGCGCACGGAGTTGCGGTCGATCATGCGCTGGTGGCAGATCTCCGGTTTTGTGACAACCCAGATCACAACAAGCTTTGCCCCATGGTCAGCGAGCTTTTTGGAGAAGTCTTTCAGGAACTTCTCATCATGCACTTCGCGTGTGAATGGTGCGTTGATCAGCACAATATTGTCATACTCGAGTGCTTCCAGTCCGAAATTGACCGTTACTTCATATTCATAATCGCGGATATTCTCCTCGAAGAAATCAGAACTGCGGTTGATTTCCTGTCCGCCCGCTTTGAAAACGCGGTTCGACAGCGGAATGACCGTATCCTTGTCGAGATAAACAACGTGTTTCAGCTCCTTGGCGAGCTGTTTTGAAATGTATGTCTTTCCGCACGCCGGCGGCGAGGTTACGAGGATCATCTTTTTCATCGTTTGTATGTCTTCCTTTCCAGTTGAATAAAAAAATCACTCCTAGCATTATAGAAAATTTGGGAAAAAATTGCAAGAGAAAAGATGGTTGTGCCGGAGAAAAAATTGTCTTATAATAAAATAAGATTTTTATGCCATCACGGAGAAAATAAATGGAGGAAAGACAATGAGCAGAGCAAATACACGAGTTGTGAAAATCGGCGACCGGGTCATCGGAGGCGGAAATCCGATTCTGATCCAGTCTATGACGAATACCAAAACAGAAGATGTGGAGGCAACCGTAAAGCAGATCCAGGCGCTCACGGAAGCCGGATGTGACATTATCCGATGCGCCGTCCCGACCATGGAGGCAGCCAAGCGCTGTCCGAGATCAAAAAGCAGATCTCGATTCCGCTTGTAGCAGATATTCATTTTGACTATCGATTGGCGATCGCCGCGATCGAAAACGGAGCCGATAAAATCCGCATCAACCCGGGCAACATCGGCAGCCGCGACCGGATCCAGGCGGTTGTAGATGCAGCAAAAGAACGCCAGATTCCGATCCGCGTCGGCGTCAACAGCGGTTCACTCGAAAAAGAGCTGGTGGAAAAATACAACGGCGTAACGGCAGAGGGCCTGGTGGAGAGCGCGCTCGACAAAGTGCGGATCATTGAGGAGATGGGCTATGACAATCTCGTCATCAGTATCAAATCGTCTGATGTGATGATGTGTGCAAAAGCGCATGAGCTGATCACGAACCAGACGGATCATCCGCTTCATGTCGGCATTACGGAGGCAGGAACGCTGTATTCCGGCAACATCAAATCGGCAGTGGGGCTCGGTATTATTTTATATCAGGGCATCGGAGATACGATCCGTGTTTCCCTGACCGGCGATCCGCTCGAGGAAATCAAATCCGCAAAACGGATCTTAAAGACCCTGGGACTTCGAAAAGGCGGCATTGAGGTCGTATCGTGTCCGACCTGCGGACGGACCCAGATTGACCTGATCGGATTGGCAAACCAGGTGGAAACACTGATGCAGGCTACGATCTTGATATCAAGGTTGCCGTCATGGGCTGCGTGGTCAACGGACCGGGCGAGGCAAAAGAGGCAGATCTTGGTGTTGCAGGCGGAAAAGGCGTCGGCATTTTAATTAAAAAAGGTGAAATCGTGAAAAAAGTACCGGAGAGCGAGCTGCTGTCCGTCTTAAAGGACGAGCTGGATCACTGGGGCAAGTAAAAAAGAAAGCAGGAATAGGAATGGAAAAACAGTTTCAGGAAGTATTTCCGGATTTGAGAATCGAAGGGGGCATGGCAGAGCTTCTCGATACCGTGGAGGTTTCGCGGGTATCGATCAATAAGAAAAAAGATCTGCTGCGGATCTATGTGGTCAGCCATCAGTGGATTCACAAAAAATATATTTATCAGCTGGAGCGCCAGATCGAGGAGCAGCTCTTTTCCAACGTGCCGCTGCGCGTGAAGATTATTGAGCGGTTCTATCTGTCGCGCCAGTATACGCCGGAAAACTTTCTGGAGGTGTACCGTCCGAGTATCCTGCTCGAGCTGAAAAACCACAGTGTCTTTCTGAATCATCTGTTTTCGACTGCGAGATTACCTTCCCGGAGACGAACAAAATGCACCTGGTGCTCGTGGATTCCGTTGTGGCAAAGGAGCGCGAGGAGGAGCTGGTCCACATTCTCGAGAAAATCTTCTGTGAGCGGTGCGGCTTCGACCTGATCGTGGAAACCGAGATGAGAAAGCCGGAGGGCGAGAGCCGCGCCATGAGAAATTCCGAGCTCCGCATCCGGGAGGAAGTGCGCCACGTTCTGGCGCATACCCATTACGGTGAGATGCTCGGCGAAAAAGAGCAGAACCGGATGGAAGAGCAGGCGGAAGCAGCAGGCGAACAGCCAAAAGCAGCCGCAGCAGCCAAGGGCGGCGAGGCGAAAAAAGAAAAAGCAGCAGACGGCGGAAGGGGAAAGTTTTTCCGGCGGCGGACGCGGTTCCTTCAAGAAAGGCAAGGGCAGTTTCAGCCGGAATGCGGACAATCAGCCGCGCAAATCCTCCAATCCGGATGTGCTGTACGGAAGAGATTTCGAGGATGAGAGCGTGGAGATTCTGAAAATCGGCGATGAGATCGGTGATGTTGTCATCCGAGGAAGAGTCCAGAGTGTGGATATGCGCGAGATCCGGAATGAGCGTACGATTTTCATGTTCACGATCACCGACTTACGGATACCATCGGCGTCAAGATTTTCGTCCAGAACGCGGAAGTGCCGGAATTAAAGGATGCGATCAAAAAAGGCGCGTTCATTAAAGTAAAAGGAAAAACGACGGTTGATGCATTTGACCACGATCTGACGGTTATGTCTGTCTGGGGCATCAAGAAGATCACCGATTTCCGTACCGGCCGTCAGGATACGAGTCCGGTGAAGCGTGTGGAGCTGCACTGTCATACAAAGATGAGCGATATGGACGGTGTCACCGATGCTGCCCGTCTGGTACAGCGTGCCTACGAGTGGGGCCATCCGGCGATCGCGATCACTGACCACGGCGTGGTGCAGTCATTCCCGGAGGCAAACCATGCGATCGAGGCGATCGACGGCGCTTACCGGAAAAAATACCAGGCAGAGCACCCGGATGCGACAAAAGATGAGCTGAAAAAAGTTTCGGCTCCGTTCAAGGTCATCTACGGCATGGAGGCTTATCTCGTCGACGACTTGAAAGATATCGTTGTCAACAGCAAAGGACAGGACATCCACGGAAGCTACGTTGTGTTTGATATCGAGACGACGGGATTTTCCCCGGTTGTCAACAAAATCATTGAGATCGGTGCCGTCCGTGTGGAAAACGGAGCGATTGTCGATAAGTTTTCCACCTTCGTCAATCCGAAAGTCCCGATCCCGTTCCGGATTGAGAATCTGACCGGCATCAACGACAACATGGTTCTTGACGCGCCGGACATCGAAACGGTGCTGCCGAAATTCCTGGAGTTCAGTGAGGGAGCCGTTATGGTTGCCCACAATGCTTCGTTCGATATGAGCTTTATCGAGCACAACTGCGTCCTGCAGGGGATCGAGCGGGAATTTACAACGGCGGACACCGTCGCATGGCGCGTTTCCTGCTGCCGGGCCTCAACCGTTTCAAGCTGGATACCGTTGCGAAGGCGGTCGGCGTATCGTTGGAAAACCATCACCGTGCGGTGGACGATGCCGGCTGTACGGCGGAAATTTTCGTGAAATTCGTAAAAATGCTGGAGGAGCGCAATATTCTGACTCTGGATGACCTGAATGCGCAGGGAAAAGTATCGGAGGAGGCTGTGCGCAAGCTTCCATCGTACCATGCGATCATTCTGGCAAAGAACGAGACGGGACGTGTCAATCTGTACCGCCTCGTGTCGGAATCCCACCTGAAATACTACAACCGCCGGCCGAAGCTGCCAAAGAGCGTCTACCTGAAATACCAGGACGGTCTGATGATCGGATCTGCCTGCGAGGCGGGCGAACTCTACCAGGCAATCCTGCGCGGTGAACCGGATGCGGCGATTGCGCGTCTCGTGGACTTCTACGATTATCTGGAAATCCAGCCGATCGGCAACAACGCGTTCATGATCAAAAAAGAGGACGTTTCTGCCGTAGAGAGCGAGGAGGATTTAAAGGAGATCAACAGGCGCATCGTCAAACTTGGCGAGCAGTTCCATAAGCCTGTTGTGGCAACGTGCGACGTCCACTTCATGGATCCGCAGGACGAGATCTACCGCCGCATCATCATGACCGGAAAAGGTTTTGACGACGCGGATGAGCAGGCACCGCTGTTCCTGCGCACTACCGAGGAGATGCTTGAAGAGTTTTCGTATCTCGGAAGTGAGAAAGCGGAGGAGGTCGTCATCACCAATCCGCGCAAAATCTCCGACCTTGTCGAGAAAATCTCCCCGATCCGTGCCGGAAAATTCCCGCCGGTCATCGAGGATTCCGACAAGACACTGCGGAGAATCTGTTACGACCGCGCGCATGAAATCTACGGCGAGGAGCTGCCGGAGATCGTTTCCGCACGCCTCGAACGGGAGCTGAACTCCATTATTTCCAACGGATACGCCGTTATGTACATCATCGCACAGAAACTAGTGTGGAAGTCGAACGAGGACGGCTATCTCGTAGGATCGCGTGGTTCCGTCGGTTCCTCGTTCGTTGCGACGATGGCGGGAATCACGGAGGTAAACCCGTTGAGCCCGCATTACTACTGTGAATCGTGCCATTACAGCGAGTTCGATTCGCCGCGCGTCAAAGAGTACGTCGGCCGTGCCGGATGCGATATGCCGGACGCCGTCTGCCCGAACTGCGGCAAGCCGCTGAAAAAAGCCGGATTTGACATTCCGTTCGAGACGTTCCTTGGATTCAAGGGAAACAAAGAGCCGGATATCGACCTGAACTTTTCCGGTGATTACCAGAGTAAGGCGCACAAATACACAGAGGTTATTTTCGGCGCCGGTCAGACGTTCCGTGCGGGAACCATCGGTACGCTGGCGGATAAAACAGCGTTCGGTTACGTGAAGAACTATTACGAAGAGCGCGGCCAGCACAAACGGAACTGCGAGATCGACCGGATCGTGGAAGGATGCACCGGCATCCGCCGTACCACCGGCCAGCACCCGGGCGGTATCATCGTTCTGCCGTTCGGTGAGGATATCAACTCCTTCACCCCGGTGCAGCATCCGGCGAACGATATGACAACCGACATCATTACGACCCATTTCGATTACCACTCCATTGATGCCAACCTCTTAAAGCTCGACATTCTCGGACACGATGATCCGACCATGATCCGTATGCTCGAGGATATCACGCACCTTGATGCGCAGACGATTCCGCTCGATAACCCGGAGGTCATGTCGCTGTTCAAGAGCACCGAGGCGCTCGGCATCAAGCCGGAGGACATCGGCGGCTGCCGCTTGGATGCCTTGGCGTGCCGGAGTTCGGTACCGATTTCGTTATCCAGATGCTTCTGGACACGAAGCCGCAGTCGTTCTCTGACCTGATCCGTATCTCCGGTCTGTCGCACGGAACCGACGTATGGCTCGGCAATGCGCAGACATTGATCGAGGAGGGCAAGGCGACGATTTCCACCGCCATCTGTACCCGGGACGATATCATGATCTACCTGATCGACAAGGGACTCGAAAGTGAGCTTTCCTTTACGATCATGGAGAGTGTGCGAAAAGGAAAGGGCTTAAAACCGGAGTGGGAAGAGGAGATGAAGGCCCACGATGTGCCGGACTGGTACATCTGGTCATGTAAAAAGATCAAGTACATGTTCCCGAAAGCCCACGCGGCGGCGTACGTCATGATGGCGTACCGCATCGCTTACTATAAAATTTTCTATCCGCTGGCGTACTATGCGGCGTATTTCTCCATTCGTGCGTCCGCATTCTCCTACGAGCTCATGTGCATGGGACGCGACCGGCTGGAATATTATATGAAAGATTACGAAAAACGGAAAGACACGCTGACTCAGAAGGAGCAGGCAACTGTCAAGGATATGAAGATTGTCCAGGAAATGTACGCCCGCGGCTTCGATTTCGTGCCGGTGGACCTCTATAAGGCACAGGCGCACCGCTTCCAGTCTACGATGACAAACATCTGATGCCCGGCGTCGACTCGATCGAGGGTGCTGGGCGACAAGGCGGCCGACGCCGTTGTCCTTGCGGCACGAAACGGAAAATTCCTCTCGAAAGATGATTTCCGCGACCGCACCAAGGTCAGCAAGACGATTATCGACTTTATGGCGGACCTCGGTGTCTTCGGAGATCTGCCCGAAAGCAATCAGTTTTCGCTGTTCGACTATTAAAAGGAGCGTCCCCTTTCCGTTGCAATCCCGTGCGTCTTGGGGTATAATCAGACGTTGTGGAAAAGAACGAAAACGATTTAGATAAAATAAGGTGAAAAACATTGAGAAGAAGATTGGAACAACTGCTGAACGGCAGATTTGAATATGAGGTTCCCCATCTGCTGCTGTCCGAGACGGAGGTGGCCCTGACGCTGGACGAGGGGCAGAATTTCCGCGGAGAGCTGAATATCGGAGCGGAAGACGGGAGAAGAGTAAAAGGAATTGTGACCACAGATCATCAGAGAATCGTTCTGGCGAAAAATCAGTTCCAGGGAACGGCGAGTACGATTGAGTACGGCGTGGATACCAGCGGATTAAAAGCAGGCGATGAAATCTGTGGAAACATCACCGTCAGCAGCAATCTGGAGGAACGCTGCGTGCGGGTACACGTCTCGATTGCGGGAAAGACAATGAACATTTCCGGGCAGGAGATTCATTCCCTGGCAGATTTTGTGCATCTGGCAAGCCATGATTTCGGCGCAGCGTACCGCTTCTTTGTAAAAAAAGAGTTTGCACGTCTTCTTCAGAAAGAGGCGCCGGAGCAGATGGCACTTTATCAGGGACTGTCCCACAAGCCGGTGACATTTCAGCATCTGGAGGAATTTCTGGTTGCCCTCGGTCAGAAAGAGCCGGTGATGCTTTCGGCGGAACAGCCGGAGAAAACTGTGCTTACCGTGGACCAGCCGCGCAAGGAAACACTGTATCTGTATAAAAATACCTGGGGCTACGTCCGCATGGAAATCGAGGTGCAGGGAGACTTTCTGGAAGTGGAAAAGAAAGTCGTCACTTCAGAAGATTTCATCGGAAGCGTCTACGGTGTGGAATACATTATCCATCAGGAGAAAATCGGAAACGGCCGCCATTACGGCAGAATTACGGTGCGTCAGGGAAAACAGGAGCTTCGCTTTGAACTGGAAGTGACAAACAGCGAAAAGCATGTGACCAGCAGGAAAAATACGGAGCGCGACCGTCAGATAACTGCCATCGCGCGCGGCTATCTCGATCTGGCAGTCCATAAACGCGACTACCGTACCTGGTATCAGGACACCTGGGAGGCCATCGAGCAGTTCGAAAAAGCCGGCGGAGACATGGCGTGGGTGACGCTGGGAAAAGCATGGCTGTACGAGAGCCATGAGGAAACCGGAAAAGCAAGAGAAACGCTTTCTTACGTAAAAGAGCATCAGGAACTGCTGGACACCGCGGAGAAAAAAGGAGCGTACCTGTATCTGGCATGGAAGCTGAAAATGGAAGTGGGCCATACCGGGCTGGTATCACGCCTTGGAACACTGATGCGGCAGGAGAGTGCAAGCTATTTTCTGTTAAAGCTTGCCATTGATGCCGACGATTCCTGGCAGCAGTCGCTGACCCGTCAGCTCTACGCGATGGAACTTTGCTATGAGTGCGGGTGCAAGAGCCCGCTTCTGTATCTGGATGCGGCACAGCTCTATCTCCGCCAGGAGGGACAGCTCCGCCGGATTTCGCCGTTCACCGTTCAGGTGCTGAAATTTGCGCAGAAAGAAGGCATTTTAAGCGGGGAACTGTTAAAACGGGCCGCTTATCTTACAGAGACGATGAAAACGTTCGATGAGAATGTCTATCAGATTCTGACTGCGGGCTATGAGCGTTTTCCATCCGATGAAGTGCTCGAAGCCATCTGCAAACTGGTGATGAAGGGCCGCCCGGTGCGGAAGGAATATTTCCCGTGGTATGCAAAAGCCGTGGAGCGGAACATCCGCATCACGCGCCTGTACGAGTACTATATCGAAACGATGGATGCGTCGTTCGACGAGGTCCTTCCTCAGGTCATCCGGATGTATTTCTCCTACAGCAACACACTGGCAGGCCAGAAGAAAGCGCTGATCTACGCCAACGTGATCAAAAACCGCGAAAAAGACCGCCATACATTCCAGAGCTACCGCCCGGCGATGGAGGTTTTCACGGCAAGACAGATCCAGAAAGGCCGCATGAACCGCGAATACGCCGCACTGTACCGGACTTTTCTGAAAAAACCGGAAGATCCCGACAGCGCAAAAGCGATCGCAAATGTGCTGTTTACCCATCATGTAACGTGTGAAAATCCGAAAATCACGCGTGTGATCGTCTGCCATCCGGCGATGGCGGGCGAAACGTCCTATCCGATGACGGAACGGGGTGCTTATATCCGTCTGTACGGCAAAAAAGCGCGGATTCTTCTCGAAGATGAGCAGCGCAGAAGATATGCGGTGACAGAAACCTGCCGCGTAGAGCCATTGTTTACGGATGAAGAGCTTGCCCGTGCCTGCGGCGGTTTTGCCATTGAAAATCCGGGTCTGCTGCTGCACCTGTGCGGGGAGCAGGAAGAGGAGATGCAGCTTACCGCAGAAAATCTTGCCTGGTATCAGCAGGCAGCGCGCACGAGCGCATTTCCAGTGCTTACCGGAAAACAGTGCGTCAGAAACTGCTGGAATACTATCTTGCCCATCCGGATGAGCGTGAGACCGAGGCAGCTGTTGCAGAGCTGGAGGACAGCGCTTACGCAAAGGTGGACCGTATTTCTACGATCGAGCTTCTGGTACGCTACGGCTGTTACAGCCGCGCCTTTGCCCTGACGGATCGGTACGGCTACGAAAAGATCCCGGTGTCGTGTCTCTTCCGTCTGGCGCATGCGATGATTCTGGGAAAAGAGTTACAGAGGACGAGGAGCTTCTCTATCTGGCATCCTACGTGGTAAAACAGGGCATTTACGATGAAATTGTATTGTGCTATCTGAGAGATTATTTCACCGGTTCTATTGAGGATATGTGCAGTTTATGGGATAAAATCCGCGGCTTTCAGATGGAGAGCGACAAGCTGGAGGAGCGCATTCTGACCTGGTCCGTCTTTGTGCGCAGCCACCCGAAGTGGGAGCAGGAAATGCTGGAGAGCTACATCCGCCAGAGCGGAAAAGAGCATGTCATTCTGGCATACCTGACGTATCTTGCGATCGGCTATTTTATGGACGGAAAACCGCTTTCGGATCAGATGTTTGACTACTTGGACCGCGCCTGGAAACAGGGCTGGGAGCTGGACGAGATCTGCCGTTTTGCGATGCTGAAACATCTTTCCACGAAGCCGCAGCTTTCTGAGGAGGAAGAAAAAGAGGCGCATACCCTGCTTCTGGCGTTTACGAAACAGGGACTCCGCTTTGCCTTCTACAAGGATCTGCCGGAGCACCTGACCGAAGGCTTCCAGATCGGCGACCGCATGTTCATCGAGGAGCGCCAGAGAGCGGAGGCAAAGGTGACGATTCATTACCGGACAAACGCCGAAGAAACATGGAAGAGCGAACCGATGCGCAATATGTATCAGGGCATTTTTGTGAAAGAGTTTCTGCTGTTCTACGGCGAGAAAATGGAGTATTACCTGACCTTTACGAACCGTCAGGGTGAGGGAAAAACAGAGGTGAAAACCGTCTCCATGACCGGCGAACCAAAAGCAGGAAAGACGCGGTACCAGCTTCTGAATCAGATGAAAGCAGCGCGCGCGGCAGGAGATTCGGAAAAAGCAGAAGAAGCATTCCAAAAGTATCTGCAGCAGGAGGCTCTGGTTCGGAACTGTTTTGCACTTGTGGATGAAAAGAAGCAGCAGGAGGATACGATATGGAACAGAAAAATTTAATTTTAGGATTTGATTTTGGAGAGAAATATTCCCAGTTCTGCTGCTATGACAGGGGAACCCATACGGCCGTCTCCATCCCGGTAAAAGAAGGAGAAGAGGCGGTGGAATTTCCGACCGCCATTGCCAAAAAACGGAATGAGGAAACGTGGAAAACAGGACCGGATGCAGAAAAATCTGCTCACACGGAAAACGGCATCTGGCTGGACAATCTGTACGAGATCTGCATGGGATCCCGCATCTGCCAGATCGAAAACCGGGATTACACGCCGGGAGAAGTCCTTGGCACGTTCCTTCGCGAAGCACTGAAGATGATCGGCATCGAGCGCCCGGACCAGCAGATCCAGGCGATGATGATCACCACGGGCCATCTGACCCGTCCATTTGTGGAAAATGTGCGTGAAGCATACAAGATAATCGGACTGCCGCGCGGCAGAGCCTACCTGCAGGAGCATGACGAGAGCTTTTACTGCCATGTGCTGAACCAGAAGCCGGAGCTCTGGAGCCGTAAAGTCGGTCTGTTTTTCCTGAAAGATGAGGAAGCATCGTTTTCTGAACTTTCCATCAGCCGTAAAACGAAGCCGGCAACTGTGACCGTAAAACGGGGGCCAAAAGCCGCACTTTCGATCGAGCCGATGGAGCGCGACCGCGATTTCTGCCATCTGATGGGAGAAGCGATGGGGAATGAAATTTATTCCAGCGTATTTCTGGTGAGCGAGGAGTTCGACCTTGCCTGGGCCGACAACTCTCTGCGTCAGTTAAAGAAAAACCAGAGAAGAATCTTCGGCGGAACGAACCTGTTTGCACAGGGCGCCTGCTTTCCGCGCGCGAAAAAGTGGAGGAGCGCCGCTTAAAGGGCTATCTCTCCTCGGAAATGACCTCGTGCGCTACAACATCGGCATGGAGATGACGATTAATGGTTCTCCGGCATACTATGCGCTGATTGCAGCCGGTGTGAACTGGTATGAAGCAGAAAAAGAATGTGAGCTGATCCTCGACGGAACGGAGGAGCTGGAATTTGTTGTAAGTTCCATGGAAAGCGGAAAACGAAACCGCTATACCATGAAGCTGGACGGGCTGCCCAAACGGCCGCCGAAGACAACACGGATCCGTCTGCGTCTGGAGTATGATTCTCCGGTTACGTGTCAGATCACCGCAGAGGATTTAGGTTTTGGCGATATGTTCCCGGCAAGCCACAAAACCTGGCACGAGACGATGGGGGAGGTGTAAACGATGAGCGGTTATATTTTATGTCAGGTCAAACGGGCGAAAAATCCGTATTATATTTCCAACATCAGCACAAATATTTATTCCATCGAGGAACTGTGCTATTATCTGTACCACAACATCTATCTGCTGGACGAGACCATCATTAACGAGCAGCTGCTGGTGTGGATGAAAGAAGAACTCCACTTAAGAAGACTGTACCAGCGTCTCTACGTCCTTCTGGAGGAGAAAAAGAACATCGGTGAGTTTATCCTGCCGATCTTCAAGGAGATCAATTATCTTTCCCACGATCAGTTCCGTGAGATGAATGAGCGCCTGAAACGGTTCGAGGAGCAGCCGGAGATTGTGCGGAAAAAAATCAAGGGAGATTACCTTGTCGACCACGAAAAATATATCAATGCGATCCAGGTTTACCAGGAAACGCTGAAAGATACCGAGGAAAACGAAACCAACATGGGAAGCCAGTTCACCGGAAGTATTTACAACAACATGGGCTGTGCCTACGCAAGTCTGTTCCAGATGAATGAAGCACTTACGTGCTTTCAGAAAGCAAATGAAGAGCTGCACACGAAAGCATCGTTAAAGAGCTGGCTGTTTGCGGTCTACATGAGCAAAGGACAGGACGCCTATGAGCAGATGTGCACCGAGCGGAAAGTGGATGCCGAGACGAAACGGGAGATGGACCGCCAGATCACCGAGGCAATGCAGGTCGAGCTCCCGCGCGATCTGGACGAAGCTCTTGCGGCGTGGACACGGGAATATCATAAAAATACCGGACTTTGAACAAAAAGAACAAAAAAATTACTTGACAGAAAAAAAGAATGGAACTATAATACAGCCCATAAGAAAAAAATAAATACTTCGAAACCGATGAAGTGGAGATAACGTTGGAAGCGCACTCACAGAGAGCCCGGGCAGGTGGAAGCCGGACAGAAAGCGGATCAGCAAATGGACACGGAGGGTACAGGGAAAAGCGGGAAACCGTCTGAGTATTCTGTAACGTGCAGGCATACGTTAGTTGCCAGGAATATGATCGTATTCTGCAGAGCGTGTGAGCAATCGCAAAACAAGGTGGCACCACGAGTATAAAAATATACCCGCCCTTGGCAAAGAACAAAGTGATTCTTTGCCGGGGGCGGTTTTTTGTATATCAGAAATTGGTTCTGAGGACCAGTGTTGATGACAGCCTTTGCAGACACAAGGAGAGGAGATAACAAGATGAAACAGATGACGTTAGAAGAAATTTCAAAAGCAGCCGCATCGGGGGCTTTTCGGAAAATCCCGGTAAGCAGAGAAATTTATTCGGATATCCGTACACCAGTAGAAACACTGAAAGTCCTGCAGGCGTCAGCAGCCACTGCTACATGCTCGAAAGCGTGGAGGATAAAAAACAGTGGGGAAGATACACCTTTCTCGGCTACGATCCGTCGCTGGAACTCACCTGTGTCAACGGAAACCTGACAATCACCGCCGATGCGGCAGAGATGAAAAAAGTAGAAGATATTCCGGAAAGCCGCAAAGAACAGCTTCCGACCGGACAGATCCGGCTGACCGCAAAGACAGCCCATCCGGGAGCCGTCATCAAAACCCTGATTGAGAAAAATAAAAGTCCGAAGATCGCGACACTGCCGACCTTCACCGGCGGCCTCGTCGGATACTTCTCTTACGATTACATCAAGTACAGCGAGCCGACCTTAAAGCTGGACACAGAAGATCAAGAACATTTCAAAGATGTCGACCTGATGCTGTTCGATAAGGTCATCGCCTATGATAATTACCGTCAGAAAATCGTACTGATGATTAATATCGAAACCGAAAATCTCGAAGAAAATTACGAAAAAGCCGTACAGGAACTACGAAAAATGGAAGACTGATCCGCTTCGGAAAACCGGCCGAGACGAAAGCCGGCCACCTGAAATCCGAGTTCCGCCCGCTCTTCGATGAGAAACGCGTACTGTGAGAAGTCGAGCAGGTCAAACATTATATCCACGAGGGAGACCTCTTCCAGCTCGTTCTCTCCAACCGGCTCGAAGCTGATTTTGAGGGAAGCCTCCTCGATACGTACCGCGTCTCCGCACGACGAACCCGTCGCCGTACATGTTCTACTTCTCGAGTGATGATGTCGAGATCGCCGGTGCATCTCCGGAAACTCTTGTAAAAGTCGAGGACGGAGAGGTCCGGACCTTCCCGCTTGCCGGAACGCGGCCGAGAGGAAAGAGCTATGAAGAAGACAAGCGGCTGGAAAAAGAACTCCTCGCCGATGAAAAAGAGCGTGCCGAGCACAACATGCTGGTTGATCTGGGAAGAAACGATCTTGGAAAGATCTGTGATTTCGGAACCGTGGAAGTAGAAAAATACATGTCAATCGAACGTTACTCCCATGTCATGCACATTGGTTCCACTGTAAAAGGACAGCTTCGGAAAGACAAGACCGCAGTCGATGCCATCGATTCCGTTCTCCCGGCCGGAACCCTCTCCGGCGCACCAAAGCTCCGTGCCTGCCAGATCATCAACGAGCTGGAAAACAACAAGCGCGGCATTTACGGCGGTGCGATCGGCTATCTGGATTTCACCGGAAATATGGACACCTGCATCGCAATCCGGCTTGCGTTTAAGAAAAACGGAAAAGTGTTCGTCCGCTCCGGTGCCGGCATTGTAGCCGACAGCGTACCGGAAAAAGAGTATCAGGAATGCATCAACAAAGCAAAGGCCGTGATGGTCGCACTTGCAGAGGCAGAAGGAGGAAGTAACTTATGATACTGCTGGTAGATAATTATGACAGTTTTTCCTATAACCTGTATCAGCTCGCCGGTTCGATCAATCCGGACATGAAGGTCATCCGGAACGATGAGATGACGATCGACGAAATCTGCGCACTGGCACCGGCATCCATCATTTTATCTCCCGGACCGGGCCGTCCGGAGCAGGCAGGCCGATGCATGGAGATTGTAGAAAAATTAGGCGGCGAGATCCCGATCCTCGGTGTCTGCCTCGGCCATCAGGCAATCTGTGCCGCGTACGGCGCGACCGTCACCTATGCGAAACAGCTGATGCACGGCAAACAGTCCGAGACAACGCTGGATCTTACCTCGGAATTATTCCAGGGGCTGCCGGAAACCGTTCCGGTTGCAAGATACCATTCCCTCGCAGCTGATGAAGCGACACTGCCGGAAACCTTAAAGGTAACGGCAAGAACTGCAGACGGCGAGGTCATGGCAGTCGAGGACAGTGAGAAAAAGATCTACGGAGTCCAGTTTCATCCGGAATCCATTCTGACCCCGCAGCAGACAGATGGTAGAAAACTTCTTAAAAATTACAAGATAGATCACAGGACAGCAAAGAAAGAGAGAAACAGAATATGATTCGGGAAGCGATTGTAAAACTGGTAAATAAAGAGAACTTAACCTACGAGATGGCAGAGGGCGCATGGATGAAATCATGGGAGGAAAAGCCGATCCGATCCAGATCAGCGCATTTTTAACTGCCATGACGATGAAAGGCGAGACAATCGAAGAGATCACCGCATGTGCCAACGGCATGAGAAAGCACGGTGTTCACATGGAACATGACAAGGATGTTCTGGAAATCGTCGGAACCGGCGGAGATAGATCCAATTCCTTCAACATCTCCACAACAGCATCCCTTGTGATCTCTGCAGGCGGCGTCGCAGTTGCAAACACGGAAACCGCGCCGCATCGAGCAAATCCGGCGCAGCCGACTGTCTCGAAGCGCTCGGCGTCAAAATCGACCTGGAGCCGGAGAAAAACAAAGAAGTTCTGGAAAAACTTGGAATCTGTTTCCTGTTCGCACAGAAATACCACATGTCCATGAAATACGTGGCACCGGTCCGCAAGATGCTCGGCATCCGGACCATTTTCAACATCCTCGGACCGCTGACCAACCCGGCAGCAGCCACGATGCAGGTGATGGGTGTCTACGAGGAAGCACTTGTCCGCCCGATGGCAGAAGTTCTCTTCAATCTTGGTGTCAAACGCGGCATGGTTGTCTACGGCCAGGACTGCCTCGATGAAATTTCCTTAAGCGCACCGACAAGCGTCTGCGAGATCAAGGACGGAACGTTTGAGGAATACGTCATCACACCGGAAGAGTTCGGCATGACCCGCTGCACCAAAGAAGAGCTGGTCGGCGGAACTCCGCAGGAGAATGCTGAAATTACGAAAGAAATTCTTGCAGGAAAGAAAGGCCCGGCAAGAGACGCTGTTGTCCTGAATGCCGCCGCAGCCCTTCATGCAGCAAAAGAAATCCCGATGCAGGATGCTGTAAAACTGGCAGAGGAGCTGATCGACAGCGGAAAAGCACAGAAAAAACTCGAAGAGTTTGTGTCACTCACCAACAAATTGGCAGAAGAGGAATAAACATATGATACTGGAAACGATTGCAGAAGCCACAAGAAAACGTGTCGCTGCAGAAAAAGAGAAGTGTTCTCTTGCAGAAATGAAAGAAAAAGCAACGGCGATGAACCCGGACACCGGATTCCCATTTGAACAGGCGCTGAAAAAGCCGGGCATGTCCTTTATCTGCGAGGTAAAAAAAGCCTCCCCATCGAAGGCATCATCGCAGAAGATTTCCCCTATCTGGAGATCGCAAAGGAATATGAAACGGCCGGTGCCTCCGCCATTTCCTGCCTGACCGAGCCGGAATACTTCAAAGGCGACAAGCGTTATTTAAAAAAAATTGCAGAAACCGTATCCATCCCGGTTCTGCGGAAAGATTTTACCGTGGATCCCTATATGATCTACGAGGCAAAGGTGCTCGGAGCCACCGCTGTCCTTCTGATCTGTGCGCTGCTGCCGGAGGAAACCTTAAAAGAATATCTGGAAACAGCGCATTCCCTCGGCCTTTCCGCTCTTGTGGAAGCCCACGATGAGGCGGAGGTTGCACGGGCCATGCGCGCCGGAGCAGGATCATCGGCGTCAACAACCGCAACTTAAAAGATTTCACGGTCGATATCCACAACAGTGAGCGGCTGCGGGAGCTTGTCCCGGAAAACATTGTTTTCGTATCCGAGAGCGGCATCAAAACGCCGGAGGATGTCGGAAGACTGTATCAGAATAAAACCGATGCCGTTCTGATCGGCGAAACGCTGATGCGGAGCAGCAACAAAAAAGCAGAGCTTGAAAAACTCTCTTCAATGTGTTAAAGTGGTAACGTAAGTGCGCAAAACAAAACAGAGCGCACGGGGAGTCAAACGTTATGGAAGAACAGACCAGAATCAAAATCTGCGGGCTCACACGGCTGGAAGACATCGATGCGGTGAATGAGCTGAAGCCCGAATATGTCGGTTTTGTCTTTGCAAAAAGCCGCAGACAGATTACAAAAGAACATGCCGTGACGCTGCGGCGCTATCTGGATCCCGAAATCCAGGCGGTCGGCGTCTTTGTGAACGAGCTTCCGGCGATTGTCGCAGGATACCTCGAAGAGGGAGTCATCGATCTGGCACAGCTCCACGGAAATGAGAGTGAAGAATATATCCATTCGCTCCGGTTCCGCACCGGCGGGGAACTGATCAAGCATTTTCCATCAAAACCAGGGAGGACGTCGAAAAAGCGAAAAAAAGCAGCGCCGATTACATCCTTCTCGACCACGGAAAAGGCGGTACCGGCGAATCGTTCGACTGGTCACTGATCAGAAACATGGACCGCCCGTATTTCCTTGCGGGAGGCCTGAACGCCGAAAATGTGGAACAGGCGATTTTACAGACACATCCCTTCGCCGTCGACATCAGCAGCGGTGTCGAGACAGACGGCGTAAAGGACCCGAAAAAAATCACAGAATGCATAAGGAGGATAAGACATGTCTGACGGAAGATTTGGTATTCACGGAGGCCAGTACATACCGGAAACTCTGATGAATGAAATTATCAATTTGGAAAAACAGTACAATTATTATAAAAACGATCCGGAGTTCTGCCAGGAACTCGATGACCTGCTGAAAAATTACGCGGGCCGCCCGTCCCTTCTCTACTACGCAGAGAAAATGACAAAGGATCTCGGTGGAGCAAAAATTTACCTCAAACGAGAGGATCTGAACC
>ENA-OQIG01000084-OQIG01000084.1-human-gut-metagenome-genome-assembly--contig:-NODE-84-length-54260-cov-4.718748_pt1 | contig 54260 bp, 66 predicted proteins | sample MGYA00242576_ERZ504741 | MGnify/ENA primary metagenome ERZ504741 (study PRJEB26092, sample SAMD00036436) | human gut metagenome | host: Homo sapiens | study: EMG produced TPA metagenomics assembly of... | reverse complement strand
AGAAGTAGGAGGAAAAGAGATGCGACTTGTAACGATTTTTAGCTTGTTATTGCTAGCCTTTTTATTTCATTGTGGGGATGCCAAAGCTGAAACAGCTGATAATATTCAATTTATAAGTCTTGATGAGGTCAAGGGTAAAATGGCAGCTAAAGAGGAGTTTTATTTGTTGATTGGTCGACTTGATAATGTTGATACTCAAAATGCTTTAGACAGACTCAGTCAAATTGACCAAGTGATTTATTGCCTTGATACCAAAGATATTGATTATGTTGCTTACAAAAAATTTGCCAAGAAATACAATATCAGAACCATGACACACTTGGTACACTTTCGTGGAAAATATCAGTTTGCAGTAGCTAATGTCCTAACCGTTGATTTAGCAGGATTTTTTGTAGTTTGAGGTTGAAGTTTTTCTGAGTTAAGCTTTCTATAAGAAAAAATTCAGGTTGGCTTAAGCTAGTCTGGCTATACTATAGTCAATCCTAAATAAACTTTCTTTTTCATAGTTGTAGCAGCTGTTGACATAAAGTGGCTGTTGCGAATCTCCTAGAAATTCCAGATTTGAAATCTGGAATTTTTTGTATGTAAGAGGAATTGGGTATCCTTTCTGAGTATAATTCTTTTTATAATATAATGGTTGTTGGCAACTAACCCTCCCAATCGCCTAAGAGAGGAGGTATGCTTAGTTGATTCTTAATGTTCTCCTTTTTGTTATCGTTCAGAACATAGTTAATTATGTTGTTATTTCGTTAGCTCAGCTTTATGGAACAAAATGGATAGAAAAGCATTTTGACAATAATGAAAAATAGTTGTCCTTTTCTGAGACGTCATTTGTTGTGAGTGATGACAAAAAAAGCACCCTTAGTCTTGGCGGATAGGGTGCTTTTCTTATGCCTAGAAGATTAATTCTAAACATTCTTCTTCTTGTTGACTGCATTATAGCATGAACTAACTTTTATTGTCAAAGAAACATGTTTTGGTGGTATTTATTTTTTCAATTTAATCAAGATATTCATTGATAGCTGTATCAGTTGCGATACGTCCAAATGTGAAGATGTTTGTTAATGAGTTACCACCGAGACGTTTACCTGCGTGAAGACCACCTGTGACTTCACTAGCGGCAAAGAGTTCTTTAATAACTTTGCCATCTTCGTTAATAATATGATCATGTGTATCGATTTTCCAACCACCTATGGTGTGGTGTGTGGCTGGTTTACGTGGTGTCGCGTAAAATGGTGCTTTTTCGACTTTAAGGTCAAAGGCACCTTTATCAAATTTAGGGTCATGCCTAGTGTCAACGTAAGAATTGTAATTGGTAATTGTTTCTACCAAAGTAGCTGGGTCAATATTGATTTGCTCTGCCAATCCTTCTAAGGTATCAGCGAGGAAAAGCGTTCCTGCTTCTACTTGAGCATCAATTTTTTCTTGACTGGTATTGTAGGCTGTTTCTTTGATATTTTCATCGGCGATAAGATAGAAGAGACCTCCGTTGTCAATAGCTGCTTGTGATAATTGGTCACGGCTGCCATATTCATCGACAAAACGTTTACCTTTGGTGTTGACCATGATAAAGTTTGCTGGAGGCACTTGAAGACCGGTGAAAAGTGCACCAGTCACTGGGTCAGATACTGGCATCATTTGGCTAAAGCCCATACCGACAAGATCGGCGCCGACAGATTGACCAAGTAAAATACCGTCCCTAGTTGCAGCAGGCGTATTTGGAGTGGCAATATTATCATCAATTTCTGACCAGTAAGTGTTGTATTTTTGAAGCATTTTAGTATTGGCTGCGAATCCACCTGTTGTCAAAATCACATCTTTACCATTGACGGTAATAGTTTGTCCATTGCGTCCGCTACCTTTGACACCTGTGACGATACCATCGGTCACAACGTGTTCTTTAACTTAGGTATCTGTTAGAATAATACCGCCATTTTTCAAAACGAAATCTTTCAAGACAGCGATATAAGTAACTCCCATCGGAACTTTTGGTTTATGACCACGACGCCAAATAGCACCAACTGGCATAGTTACTTCATCACGTAAGAATTCAACACCGATATTTTCAAGCCAACGAACAGATTCAAGAGCACGTTCTGTTAAGACGCTAATGAGTTCGTAGTTTCCGTGAATTTCGTGACCTTTGAGGTCTTTGCGTTTACCACCAAGATAAGTTTGGATACGATAGAGAAGTTTTGAGTCAAAGAGGTAAGTTGGGTCTTTGAGGTATTCTTCAATTTCGGTCTTAAGAGAACGGAAATCAGACAAGAATTCAGGATCGATAGTTGATTCATCAATATCGTGAAGTTCTTGTAAATTATACGCTTCACCAGGATTAGCAGGAAATGTATTTTGCCAAGCAGGGTTAGGATCATTCATTGGCCCACCAGCACGAACAGTGTTTCCGCCGACAGCTGGGAATTTTTCAACAAGAATGACTTTTTTCCAGCTTGAAGGCACGTGCAGCTGCAGTAAGTCCAGCACCACCACCGCCGACAATGACAAGGTCAGTGTCATAAGTCTTATCTTCTTTGTCTAGAGCTGAAGGTGCTTTTGGACGTGAACGAAGAGCATCGGGATTAGCACCAGCTTGACGAACCGCACGCGCGACTCCATTTAGAACACCTTTTGAAGTGACTGAAGCTTCAGAAATGGCATCGACATTCAAAGTTTGCCCTTCGATGATTTCATCTGGAATACGAGTGAAGACCACGTCAGCAATACCACCAGTTTCACCAGAAGAATCAATATCTATAGCTTCAATGCGATCCTCTGACAAAGTCACAGACATCGGTAAATCACCATTGTGACCGACAGTAGTGACATGATAAGTACCGGGTTCAAATCGTACGTCTTCAGGTTGGTTGAGCTGATTAGCAATATTGGCAAAGTGAATAAAGCGGAAGAAGCAAGATTCTAAGAAATCAATGGTTCCTTGGTCTTTGAGGTCGCCATTTTCATCAAAGGCATGTTGGACACGCCTAAGTAAAAATTCACTACCAGGCATGACAACGGCATTAACGCCTGAGGCGTCCAAAATTTGATGCAGGTGAAGTTGTGCGCGTGATGTTCCTAGTGCTCCAAGAGAAGCTCCCACGATCATGGTTGGTTTATTGATTAGCGTGCGACTTGTGCAGGCAATCCATTCAAGAGCAGAAGATAGTGGTGCTGGAATGGTATGGTCATACTTAGGTGTAGCGATGATAACCCCCGTCTACGCTAGCAATTTTTTCAGCAAAGACAGCAACAACAGCAGGAGCAATCTTATCCTCAGGTTCATTGAAGGCAGGCAAATCCTTGATTTCAAGCAGCTCAATGTCGCCACATCAGCAAAATGCTTAGCCATAAATTTCAACAACTTACGGTTTGTTGAACGAGTTGAATTTGTCCCAACAATAGCAACTAATTACATATAGTCAACTCTTTTTACACAAATAATTACCTTTATCATACTCCTTTTTCAAAATAATTGAAAACGTTTTTGTTATAAGAGAGGAAAGTATCATTTTTTAAGAATATAGTATGACAAGAAAAAAAGCCCTGAAACATCAGGGCTCTTACTTGAGGATACGTTTTTAATATCCGTAAACGATTCATCTTGAGATATTATCATTAGGAATGGCTATATTATAGAAAGCTTTGCTTAAATTGGTCTTAATCAATTTTCTTAAGATATTCTGCTAGCATCTTCTTCTGTGGTGTAGCCATGGGATAATCTTGAAGTTGGTCTTGTGAGACCCAGCGGAGTTCTTTACTTGTAGTTACTTTGTTTGAATTCACTAATCCTTCAAGAAGTTCAATAGTCCATTTTTGGTGGCTAAAGGTGTGCTTGACTAGGTTAAATTCTCGCTTAGTCCAGTCAGGAGCGACTTGATAATTTCTTTCGAAAAGTGCTTTTTGTGAGACGATTTGAAGGGAAGTGGTATATTTTTCAAACAAATCTAGCTGCTGTCCGATAAAGTCTATTTCCACGATTGGAAATGACCAGAAGCCGCCAAGCAAGCGCCCATCAAGATTTTTTTCTAATAAGAAATCACCTTTGCTATTTCGAATGACAAAAGCTTGAAGTTGTAGCGGCTTGGGCTTTTTCTTAGGAAGTTTAATCGGATATTTATCGTAAGTCCCGTGTAAATAAGCTGCACTGAAAAAGCGAATCGGAGACTCATCTGGACGAGGATTCTTGGCTGATTCGATATCAGTCCCCAGATCCATCAGTGCTTGGTTGAAGTCTCCAGGGCGCTCTGGGTCAATCAAAATTTCCATAATCGCTTGGAAAATTTTGCGGTTTTTGGGGTCACCAATATCATAATTGACTTCAAAAAGGCGCGCCATCACGCGCATGACATTCCCATCAACAGCAGGTTCAGGCAAACCGAAGGCAATACTTGCGATAGCACCAGCCGTATAAGGCCAATTCCTTTTAAAGAAAGAATATCCTTGTGATTATCAGGAAAGACACCATCAAATTTTTCCATGATTTCCTGAGCAGCTTTTTGCATATTGCGTACGCGAGAGTAGTAACCTAGTCCTTCCCAAGCTTTAGCAATTTCTCTTCAGGAGCATTGGCTAAATCTTCAATCGTTGGGAACCATTCTAAGAAGCGTTCATAATAGGGGATTACCGTAACCACTTGTGTCTGTTGCAGCATAATTTCAGAAATCCATATAAAGTAAGGATTCTTAGTTCTGCGCCAAGGCAGGTCGCGTTTTTCATTATCATACCAATTGAGCAGGGTACGGCGAAAAGAAGCGATTTTTTCATCGTCCCACATCTTAATCCCATAATCAGTTAAATTAATCATGTTTCCATTTTAGCAAAGTTCATATCTTAAGGGTAATAAAAGTTCTTGGAAAAATTTTTTAATAAAAAGCACATATCTCTTGGCAAAAGGTAAGCGGATACATTATAATAGAAGTGTAAAGAAGGATGACAGAAGAAACGGAATAAGGAGGTAACAATTCTTATGATGAAGCCACATGTTGCCCGGTATAAAAATGGTGATAAAGTCTCTAGTCGGAGTTAAGTAGGCACAGTTAACTTTACGTTATGGAGGTGGCGCTTATGTTGAAATTAAACTTAGGACACTATAAAAATGGTGATTAGTCACTTTGATTAGCCATAAAGATTTATACCTCAAATCTCAAAAAAATTGTAACAAAAGAAACATCGGAGGAACGTCTTATGTTGATGATGAATGTAGGTCGTTACAAAAATGGAGACTAACAACTAGTTGAATTTAGGTCAATGAAGGAGTGATGTCACATTTTAGATGAAGATATTAATTGGAAGTGAACGATTAGAAATAGCTAGCGCAAGAAATAATACCGGTTGATTTTGTTGCTAGTAACAGTAGTAATCGAAAGGCTTCTAATCATATTGCTTCCATGTTTGAAAAAAAGCTTTTAATTTTTTAATGAAAGTTGTAATAGATGTGAAAGCAATCAATGTAGGCCGTTACAAAAATGGAGACTCAAAAAAGATATGGCGACGAGTCAATCGCCCTATCAAAAAAACAGAAAAAATTTGATTATTATCGTTGTTATGTGAGTATTTTCAATTAATGGAGGTATCTTATGAACGTAGCAAGATATAAAAATGGTGATACTTTAGCTAGTTGCATAAAATAGCTAAAGGAGTGATACCAATGTAAAAAAGTAGTGACTAAAAAACTCATGGAGGTATATGTACAATGCTGAAAATGAATTTAAATCGCTATAAAAACGGAGATAATAATCTAACAGCCTAACTCCTTATGAGAATGGTATGTTAGATAACATATGAAAAAATTTTTTGAAGCTGAGATAAAAATTCTCAGCTTCTTTTTTGTATTCATAAGAAATTTTTTCATAAAACCAAAAATGCCGAAATTTTTTAATAAAATCTACAGAAAATAATTAAAAAATAAAGATCAGAAGTACTAAAATGAGATTAAAGAAGAACGCTTAATAATAAGAAGAATCGAGGCGATTTATGTGAGTAGAAGTAATTTTCGAAGATTAAAACGTATCGAACTATATGAAATCATGCTAGCGCAGAGTAAAGAAATCGACCGATTAAGAGATGAATTGGCAGAAGCCAATGAAAAATTAGAAAATCAAGAGATAAAACTAGCCAACGCTGGTTCTATCGCAGAAGCTTCCCTTAGTTTGACAAAGGCTTTTGAAGAAAGCCAAAGAGCAGCAGACTTGTACCTTAAGAATGTTAAACAAATGAATGGAGAAGCGGAGTATGAAAAAGGATAACGAAATTACTCTTCCCACAACCAGTGAGATTGAAGAGTTATATAAAAAAGCGAAATACCGTGACCTTTTTACCGAGAAGATAAGAAGCACGGTTTTTATGTTAATTGTAGTAGTCGCCTTTGCGATTTTGGTAGCTATGCTTTACCTTCCAACCTCAGGATCTATGGGAAATCCATGAAGGGGATGCTAGAAAGCGGGGATATCGTATTAGCTGTTAAGAGTAATCACTTTAAGATAGGGGACATCGTCGCGTTTTATTATAATAATAATATCTTAGTTAAACGTGTCATTGCTGAATCTGGCGACTGGGTCAACATCACAAAAGATGGTACGGTTTACGTCAATGACAAGAAAATAAATGAACCCTATATCGAGAACAAGGCTTATGGTGAGATAACCATCAAGTTCCCTTACTAAGTTCCAGAAAATCTTATCTTTGTTTTAGGAGATAACCGTAAAGTTTCTATTGACTCGCGAAATGCTTCTGTCGGTGCGGTTTCGGATGAACAATTAGTTGGTAAACTAATTGTTAGAATCTGGTCTTTATCAGATATTGGAACTCTAAATTAAAAGTATTATCGAAGCTTATTCACTGTGTTTTAGGACGGGAGGAAAGTGAGAGCCGATGGGAAATTTTTTTAGAAAAAGTAATTTAATTAAAAAGCATAAAAAACTTGCGACTTTCCTTGCAGTAATGGTAGCTCTGGTAACGACATACCTTCTAATCTTGCCTGCTATCACATTAGATATGGAAAGAGCTAGAGAAGAACCTGGTGTTGAAGTAGAACAAAGTAGTCAATTGCCACCAAGCCTTCCAGCTCTGGGAGATTCTGATAGCAATCTAGGCTCTGCAACTGAAAGTTCACAAGAAGCAGATACTTCTCAGACAGAATCAACTGAGAATGACTTAATTACACCGGCAACAACATTAACAGCAACTAATCAAGATTATACGATTACAGCTGATGTTAATGCGGATGCGCAATTGCCTAAAGATACAAGCTTGACTGTTAAAGAAATCAAAACTGATGATGAAGCTTATCAATCAAATTATGAAAAAGTCAAAAACTCTTTAACAGCAAAGACGATTGATAGTGTCCTTTTCTATGACATTACTTTTGAATCAAAAGGTGAAAAAGTTGAACCAAAAGCTGACGTTAAGGTGACAATCATACCGAAAGAAGCTATGGATGCCAAAGATAACTTTGATGTTTTGCATTTTCCTGATGATGGTTCACAAGAAAATATTTCGTAAAAAGATGTTAAAGAAATCGATCATAAGATTACATCAGTTTCTTTTGATAATAGTCAATTTTCAGCTTATGCCTTGGTAACATCAAGCAATCTTTCTGAGTCAAAAGCAAATCTTAATAAAGTTGGTGGTCCGAGATCAACAACTACTCATAATATAACCTTCAAGTACACTGATAATGCAGGTGTTGAACATAAAATGGTAACCGCACAAATTGTCGATGGAGGAACAATTTCAGACTTCCCAATCAAGATTATCTGACTTTAGTGACATGTACACCTTATGGGATAAATACCCAACGTCTACTGGTACGCGGGCATCGCATTCCAAATGCTGATGGTGAAGATAAGACACTTCTGATGCCATGCAGCTCAATGCGTTATATATTGCACCGTTTATCGGTATTCCAATCTGCCTTGCTATTGTTATCTATATCTTTGTTATAACAAGTAGTAGGTACCTCAAACGTCATGGTGACCTAGTTGGTAAATACCTCAGTCAAAAGGGACTTAAACGACCGCAAATGAACTCTAAAAACTACCAAGAAACGATTAATCAATTAAAAATAATTTTTAAGGATAATTAAAAAGATTGAAGATGATCGATAAGCTCATCTTTTTTGTTACGCTTTCACAAATTTTTTGTTAAGTCAATTTGAAGTTTATATTAAAAGTTAAATACAAGACTTAATTTTGCAACAATTCATAAAATTTATGCTATAATTGGAATTATAGTAGCGAAAAGCGAGGTAAAGATATGTGGGTTGTTAGGAAGATGTACTGGCGCAGTGGTCAACAGTATGTTCAAGCACAAAAGATTTTTGAAAGTCGCGAAGAAGCAAATGCTTTTAGAAAAGAATTAGATTTTGCAACGGAGATTTATGAGACAAACTTAGCCGTTTCTAATAAAGGCGATTTTTAAGCAAAGAAGCAGAGCACACCTGCTTTTTTGTTTTGGGGAAAATAAAATGGTAAAAAATTTAGGATAAAAACACTTTCTTTTCCGTATATATCTTGCGCAATTTCTGAAGCTATAGTATAATAGTTTATTGTGAGTATACCTCACTTACTCGTGATTTCGGTCACGGGTCATTAGACCAAAAGGAGGAAAAATATCAATGGCTAAATACGAAATTCTTTACATTATTCGTCCAAACATTGAAGAAGAAGCTAAAAACGCTTTGGTAGCACGCTTTGACTCTATCTTGACTGACAATGGTGCAACTGTTGTTGAATCAAAAGACTGGGAAAAACGTCGTCTTGCATATGAAATCAAAGATTTCCGTGAAGGACTTTACCACGTTGTTAACGTTGAAGCAGAAGATGCTGTAGCTCTTAACGAGTTCGACCGTCTTTCAAAAATCAACGGTGACATTCTTCGTCACATGATCGTTAAACTTGACGCGTAAGAAGGTATTTTATGATTAATAATGTAGTACTTGTCGGTCGCATGACCCGCGATGCAGAACTCCGTTACACACCATCTAATCAAGCAGTTGCGACATTTACACTTGCTGTAAACCGTAACTTCAAGAATCAAAATGGTGAACGCGAAGCAGATTTTATTAACTGTGTTATTTGGCGTCAGCAAGCTGAAAACTTGGCTAACTGGGCTAAAAAAGGCACATTGGTTGGTGTTACTGGTCGTATTCAGACTCGTAACTATGAAAACCAACAAGGCCAACGTGTTTACGTAACTGAGGTCGTTGCAGATAATTTCCAAATCTTGGAAAGTCGTGCTACACGTGAAGGTCAATCAGGTGGTTCTTACAACGGTGAATTTAACAACAATTCATCATTTGGTGGATCTTCTAATGGTGGTTTCTCATCACAACCTTCACAACAAACACCTAACTTTGGTCGTGACGAAAGCCCATTTGGTAATTCAAACCCAATGGACATTTCAGATGACGATCTTCCATTCTAATGGATATGGACACCTCAAGTGTTAAACTTGAAACAACAATAATATAAAGGAGAATAAAACATGGCTCAACAACGTCGTGGCGGATTCAAACGCCGTAAAAAAGTTGATTACATCGCAGCTAATAAAATTGAATATGTTGATTACAAAGATACTGAGCTTCTTAGCCGTTTCGTTTCAGAACGTGGTAAAATTCTTCCACGTCGCGTAACTGGAACTTCAGCTAAAAACCAACGTAAAGTAACAACAGCTATCAAACGCGCTCGCGTTATGGCTCTTATGCCATTCGTAAACGAAGACTAATTCGTTGCGGTGATCAGAAAACGACTTCGAAAGAGGTCGTTTTTTGTGTGGAAAAATCTTTTTTGAGTTTACAAGTTGGAATTATTGTTTTATAATAATTTTAAAAATATGATTATTGTAAAACAATAATTTAGAGGGAGGCTTATGAAAGAGGTTGCTTTAAAAGTTGGAAGAGAAGTTGTTAAAATAATACGCTATCTATCGCTTGTAGGTATAATTTTGATGGGATTTGGTATCTTTGCAGTATTTTTTGCTAGGCAAATTACGGTGGCTTATTTACTTTGGATTATGGTTATCAAAGTATCCAAGTCTCTGTCTAGATTCCGATTGTTGTCTTAATAATGGCTATGATTATTTTTTACCTTCTGTTTAGGATAATGCGAGCTTTGGATAAGTTGTTGATAAATTTTCAAGATGAAGAGTATTTTTGCTCCGAAAACATCAATTTGCTTTCTAAAGTTCTTCTTTACCAGATTTTATTCACAGGTATTCAATTACTTGTTAACATATCACTTAATTTTTCTAAAATAGCTGATGCAAGTAGCTTATTTGATTTATCTTTAAAAGATTATCTTGTGAATATTGTTTTTATCATTATCAATGATATTGCTATTATTATGCTAAAACGTGGTTATAAATTACAAAAAGACCACGATGAGATTATTTGATATGGAAGAAATAAAAGTACATTTAGATAAGGTGTTAAAATCAAGAAATATTACCTCTAAGGAGCTGGCTGAGAAAATAGGAATCACTGAGGCAAATTTGTCTATTCTGAAGACTGGAAAGGCAAAAGGGGTCAGGTTTAATACCTTGATGAGTATTTGTAGAGAGTTGGATTGTCAGCCGGGAGATATTTTAGAATATAGGAGAGATTATGATGAAAGTAATTGAGGTTTTGGGAGTGACTTTATTATTTGGACTGTTATCGGGTTGTGGCATTATCTCAGAAGCTACTTATGATACTGCTGGTGCCATTAAAAACTGAAAGTAGTCAAGCTTATCAAAGTGAAGAATAACTAAATGTTAAAAATATTTTGGTGGTAAATAAAGACGAGGTTTTACCTTTAGAGAATCACTTTTCTGGGACAGTGTATATCATGTTTACAAAAGAAGATCTGAAAAAAGGTCTGAAGACTGATTTTTTACTGAATGACAAATCATTAACAGATGTTAAAGAAGACAGTCAGGATGATTTCAATATTCGTTACCACAAGAAAACATATTTCTCAGCTAAAAAATTACGATTGAAAATCTTGATCAGATTAAAATGACCTCAACTTGGTCAGATGACGTTGTTTTGAGTTTGCGTTCTAAATAAAAAATAACCTCACTAAACCTTATGCTTAGTGAGGTTATTTTTATTGTTGTGGTGTCATTGCGTTTAGGATATTGTATTTCTTTTGTAGGAAATAACGTCCGACAAGTGACACAGCACCGATGATTAACATGACGATTGGTGGTAATTGTGGGTTAAGAACGGTTGGTAAGAATGCAGTTGCTGTGTATAGGAGAACCCAACCAAGCATTGCTAAACCAAGTACAAGGAAAGTTTTTTTCCAACCTGGTCGTTCGCTCTTAGGTTTACCAGCGAAGCGATAGATGAAGTGGTAAGTTGCGTACATAGCAGCACCCCCACCAAAACCAAGGGCAAGAAGTGAGAAAAGCCCAGAGCTAGTTGTTGCTGAATTGAAGAATCCCATAAGTGCATTAAGAAGAGCAACGATTCCGATGAAAAGAAGTGATGTATCTAACCACATTAACCAAGGGTTATCGTTTTTCTTTTCTTGGTTTGCTTTGGCATCGGAAGCTTTTTCAGTGAAAGAAGCAGCCCAAACTGTTGGTGCACCAAGAAGGGCACGAGCAGTTAAGCCTTTTTTCTGGTTTTCAATGATTGTTGGTAAAACTTCTTCCAAAATTGCTTGGATTTCTTCGTCAGATTTACCATCTTCAATCAATTGATTAGTAGCGATGTGAATAAATTCTTGGTTCTTTTTAGTAAGATTAGTTAAATCCATAAATATTCTCCTATATAAGGTTTTATAAGATAAAGTCAGTTATTAGTTAGAGAAAACAAAACCTTTGCTTTTTCTAACTAGTAAATGCCTAAAATTCATTTTCAATAAAGTCACAACGAGAGAAATTTGATTCGATAATAATCAAATTTCGAGCTAGTAAGAGAGTTAGGGAATCGCTAACAAAATTACGAATTAGTGAGCTGCCTAGAAGAATCCTGATAGATTCTTCCGTATTTCTGTTAGCGACTGTAGTCGCAACAGAAATTGGCAGGTTAAAACCATTTCTTCCTGAAGAAGTAGAATACCACAGACAAGCTCATGGCAGCAGCGATGAAGACGATGTACCAAAAGGCATGTGGTAGACCGTTTAATGGTAACCAGTTGTTTTGGAAGTTCATCCCGTAGGCAGAGAAGATAACCGTTGGAATATCAAGTGCCATGGTCATCAGAGCCAAGGTTTTCATGATGGTATTCTGGTTGTTGTTGATGATTGAAGCGGTTGTTTCAGTCATGGCATTCAAGACATTTTCATAAATGCCAGCCATCTCAATCGCCTGTTGTGTTTCAATCAAAGTATCTTCAAGCAAATCTTCATCTTCGATGTATTTTTTCAAAGAGCTGGTACTACTTGAAAGTTTTTTAACGATACGTTCATTGAATTTCAATGAGGCTTTCAAGTAGACGATAGATTTTTCAAGCTCCATCATGTCGATTAATTGTTCGTTACGTGTAGCATTTTCCAATTCAGCTTCGATTCGGTCACTTTGACGGTCGATAGAACGAAGGGCTGTTAGGAATAGCTCTGCGTTACGATAAAGCAGTTGGAAAACAAAACGTGTCTTCATGAAGGTATAGAAGTTTTTCACACGACGATTGAAGAAGTTATCAAATAGGGTTAATTCTTGCAAACACGTTGTGATAACGGCGTTGTCAGTTACGATGATACCTAGCGGAATTGTTACATAATAGCTTTTATTATTACGTTCTTCGTAGGTTGGAACGTCGACGATAATCAAAGTGTAATCGTCTTCGACAGAGATACGTGATGTTTCTTCAAGGTCGAGTGGCGCACGAAGGTCTGTGATATCGATATTAAATTGTTCGGCTAAACTCACAGACTCTTCCTGGGAGGGGTTAACCAAATTAATCCAAGCTCCTGGCTCGAATGTATTGATTTCTTTAAACTCTAACGCTGTTGATAGAAACATTTGTTCCATAAAAACAACCCCTCCTTTTGCGATGAGATGCAAGAACTATTAAACTATGATAACTAGTTAGGACCACCAGCGAAAATGCCGTCTTTAGTTCTTGTTCAATGATTTTTTTAAGTTGTAAAATAATCTCTTTTTAGACAAAATTCTACATACTACTCTATTATACTACAATTAGCAGTTTTTGGGGACAGAGAAAAGTAGAAAATTTGTTATAATGAAATAAGAAGAAAATGTACTCGTAAAGAAGGATGGAAAGCTAAGCGTGGCCTAGTGTCAAGCTTAGCTTATCTCATAGATCATGCAAGATAAATTGATTATTCGTGGGGCTCGTGCCCACAATTTAAAAAATGTCAATGTTGAGATTCCGCGGGATAAATTAGTTGTTGTGACCGGTTTGTCGGGGTCTGGAAAATCAAGTTTGGCATTTGATACGATTTACGCAGAAGGGCAACGTCGTTACGTTGAAAGCTTGTCTGCTTATGCCCGCATGTTTCTTGGAAATATGGAAAAACCTGATGTGGATTCGATTGAAGGACTTAGCCCAGCGATTTCTATTGACCAAAAAACAACTAGTAAAAACCCGCGCTCTACTGTAGGAACAACGACAGAAATCAATGATTATCTGCGCCTTTTGTACGCGCGTGTGGGGACGCCTTACTGTATTAATGGGCACGGTGTTATTACGGCATCATCTGTTGAACAGATTGTTGACCAAGTTTTGGAATTGCCAGAACGTACCCGTATGCAGATTTTGGCGCCTGTAGTTCGTCGTAAAAAAGGACAACACAAAACGATTTTTGACCGCATTCAAAAAGACGGTTATGTACGTGTGCGAGTGGACGGTGAGATTTATGATATTTCAGGGGTGCCTGAACTTTCTAAGAGTAAAATGCACAATATCGAAATCGTTGTTGATCGCTTGATTAATAAAGACGGCATTCGTTCACGTCTCTTTGATTCTGTGGAAGCTGCGCTTCGTTTGGCTGATGGTTATATCATTATCGACACTATGGATGGCAATGAATTGCTTTTCTCAGAACACTATTCTTGCCCAGTCTGTGGCTTTACTGTTCCCGAATTGGAGCCACGTTTGTTTTCATTTAATGCGCCATTTGGTTCATGTCCAACCTGTGATGGTTTAGGAAATAAACTGGAAGTTGACTTGGATTTGGTGATTCCTGATCGTAGTAAGACTCTTCGTGAAGGTGCGCTAGCACCATGGAATCCAATTTCATCAAACTATTATCCTGCTATGCTTGAGCAAGCTATGGAAGCTTTTGGTGTTGATATGGATACACCTTTTGAAGACTTGAGCGAAGAAGAGCAAAATCTTGTGCTTTACGGTTCAGGTGAGCGTGAATTCCATTTCCATTATGTCAATGATTTTGGTGGCGAACGCAACATTGACCTACCATTTGAAGGTGTTGTCAACAATATCAATCGTCGTTACCACGAGACAAACAGCGACTTCACTCGTAATGTCATGCGCGGTTACATGAATGAGTTGCCATGTCCAACATGTCACGGTTATCGTTTGAATAATCAAGCGCTTTGTGTGCGCGTGGGCGGTGAAAATGGCATGAACATTGGACAAGTTTCTGATTTGTCAGTAGCCGACCATTTGGAACTTCTAAATCACCTAGAACTCTCTGAAAATGAAAAAACAATTGCTACACCGATTGTCAAAGAAATCAAAGACCGCTTGACTTTCTTAAATAATGTCGGCTTGAATTATTTGACTTTGTCACGTTCTGCGGGGACTTTGTCAGGTGGTGAAAGCCAACGTATCCGTTTGGCAACGCAAATTGGTTCAAATCTATCAGGTGTCCTTTATATTCTTGATGAACCGTCAATCGGACTTCACCAACGTGATAATGACCGTTTGATTGATAGTTTGAAGAAAATGCGTGATCTTGGTAATACCTTGATTGTCGTTGAACACGATGAAGACACCATGCGTCAAGCTGACTGGTTGATTGATGTTGGACCAGGTGCAGGTGAATTTGGTGGGCAAATCGTTGCCTCTGGGACACCAGAAGAAGTGGCTAAAAACAAAAAATCAATCACTGGACAATATTTGTCTGGTGCTAAAGAAATTCCAGTTCCGCTTGAGCGTCGTAAAGGTAACGGACGTTTCCTACGAGTGCTTGGTGCTTGCGAAAATAACTTGCAAAATATCGATGTGACTTTCCCACTTGGTAAATTTATCGCAGTCACAGGTGTTTCAGGTTCTGGAAAATCAACCTTGGTCAATAGTATTTTGAAAAAAGCTGTCGCTCAAAAATTAAACCGAAATTCTGCCAAACCTGGTAAACACAAAGCACTTGAAGGTGTGGAAAACATCGAACGCTTGATTGACATTGACCAAAGCCCAATCGGTCGTACACCGCGTTCAAATCCTGCAACTTATACAGGTGTTTTTGATGATATTCGTGACCTTTTTGCTAAGACCAATGAAGCTAAAATTCGTGGTTACAAGAAAGGGCGCTTCTCATTTAACGTCAAAGGTGGACGTTGTGAGGCTTGTTCTGGTGATGGTATTATCAAGATTGAAATGCACTTCTTGCCAGATGTTTACGTACCATGTGAAGTTTGCCACGGTACACGTTATAACAGTGAAACGCTTGAAGTTCATTACAAAGATAAAAATATCGCTGAAATCCTTGATATGACAGTCAACGATGCCGTTGAATTCTTTGCACCAATTCCTAAAATCGCACGCAAATTGCAAACTATCAAAGACGTTGGACTTGGTTATGTCACACTTGGACAACCAGCCACAACCCTTTCTGGTGGTGAAGCACAGCGTATGAAATTGGCGAGTGAACTTCACAAACGCTCAACTGGTAAGAGCCTTTATATCCTTGATGAACCAACGACAGGTCTTCACACAGATGACATTGCTCGTCTACTTAAAGTCCTTCAACGTTTCGTGGATGATGGAAATACCGTGCTTGTTATTGAACACAATCTTGATGTGATTAAGACAGCTGACTATATTATCGACCTTGGACCAGAAGGCGGTGTTGGTGGCGGACAAATCGTTGCCACAGGCACACCAGAAGAAGTCGCCAAAGTCAAAGAATCCTTCACAGGACAATATTTGAAAGATAAATTGAAGTAAAAAAGTCCAGGTAAGTTATCTTGCCTGGCTTTTGTGTTATATGGAGCCAATTTATGGGGAACGGCGCAGTTCTGCTGCTGTTGAGATTTATTGGAGGATTTATGTCTTATTCAAAAGAAGTTAATCGGTATGTTTTTCCGTTGATTGCAACAAATATTGCACAGCTTTTGATTAATCAATTGTCACTGCATTTTGCGGTTAATGACTCAAGCGTGGCACTTTCTGGAATATCTGTGATTCAAAATTTCTTGTTTGCCTTTGGTGGGATTTTAGGCGCTTTTAGCTTATCCTTTAATATCAAAGGGGCGCAAGCTTTTGCGGAAAATGACAAGAAGCATTTTAAAGATTTGTTTAAGTCCTCTTTATTACTTGATGTGGTGATAGGTGCTAGCTTTTTAGTTCTATGTGTAGTTTTTAGAAAATCTTTTTTACGTTTATTTTATGGATTTTCAGGAGAATTGCTTGGCTTATCAACACTTTATCTCGTTATTATGTCACCGTATATTCTTCTGACCTTGTTAACATTTTTGTTGACAAATGTTTTAAAAGTTGAAAACAACTGAATTTTTGGATTTGGGCTTGTTAGCTCGCTGCTTGATGTGGTGATGAATTACTATCTGGTTCTAATTTTTGGAGTGAAGGGCGCAGCGATTTCGGCTATAACTTCTTTGTTTTTAGTGGTTTTGGCTTATTTTTATTTAGTTCATGATGTGATTTTTGAGGCTTTGAAATCTCAGTCAACTTGTAAAAAAGAGTTAATTCTTTTTGGGATTCCTTTAACCATTCAGGCAATTTTTGAGAGTGTTCTTTTTATCATGGCATTTGATGCTTTGATGGGAAGATAGGGGTTAGAAATTCTCTCTATCTATGCAGTGATTAGTCAGCTATTTTCAATAGTTCGTTTGCCTGCTTATATGTATGCTGGTACGGTTTCTGTCTTTTTGCCACAGGCTAGTCAAAAGCATGAAAAAAAAGTCATTTATGCGCGTGATTTATCGAAATAGTTATCTAATGAGTTTCGGATTTGCTGTGATAGTGACGCTTTGTGCTAATATCTTTGCTGAATTCTTATCAAGCCAAATCAATACAAATATCATTGCACTTACGGCATTTACTATGCTAATCATGGCAGCCACACCACTTTACGAAAGTTTAAAAATGCTTTTACAAAGTAGCCATGCTGAAAAATGGGTGGTTAGTTTAACCGCTCTAGTTAATATCATGAGCACTGATATTTTATTGGTGATTCAAGTTTTAGGTTTTCAAACTTACCAAACACTTTATTTTGTTTACGGCATAAGTCTTGCTATTTTGAGTATTTTATTTATCAAAAAAAGTAACTTCAATAACTTAAAAGAACCTGATGTTTTTTTGCGATAAAATTTGTTTACCAGTTAAACATTTTGTAAAAATACGTGAAAAAAGCGATTATATCAAGGATTTTCTGGTATAATTATCTTAAAAAGCGAGAGGGAGAGGGACATGCTTGCAAGACTGAAAAGATTTGATGCAAAGTTAGATGAAAAAGGATTAGATGCGTTTTTGGTGACTGGCCAAAATAATGTTTATTATTTGACAGGATTTTGGGGAACATCAGCGACTGTCTTTATTTCCAAAACACGCCGTTTGTTTGTGACAGATGCTCGATATACCTTGATTGCTAAGCAAACGGTTCAAGGATTTGATATCATCGAAAGTAGAGATGCTCTTTCTGAGATTGCTAAGGTGATTGCATCTGATAATTTGGATAAAATCGGTTTTGACAGCCAAGTATCTTTTGCTTATTATCAAATGCTGCAAGGTGTATTTGCAGGGTATGACTTGGCACCTATGACGAACTTCATGGAAAAATTGCGCATGATTAAAGATGCTTCTGAGATTGCAACGATTCGTAAGGCTTGCTCGATTTCCGACCGCGCTTTTGCTGACATGCTTGATTTCATCAAACCAGGTCAGACAACAGAATTGCAAGTGGCAAATTTTCTTGATTTTCGTATGCGTGAATACGGTGCATCTGGGGTATCTTTTGAGACTATTGCAGCATCAGGTTACCGCTCTGCCATGCCTCACGGCGTAGCCAGTGAGAAAGTCATCCAATCTGGTGAAAACTTGACGCTTGATTTTGGATGTTATTACAATCACTACGTCAGCGATATGACGCGTACAATTCACATTGGTGATACGACTGATGAGGAGCGTGAGATTTATGATGTGGTTTTGCGTGCTAATCAAGCGGTTATTGATTCGGTTAAGACTGGAATGACTCGCCGTGATTACGATAAGTTGGCGCGTGATGTGATTGAAAAAGCTGGTTATGGTGAGCACTTCACACACGGAATTGGTCATGGCATTGGGCTTGATATTCATGAAATTCCATTCTTTGGCAATTCAGATGAGTTGGTTGAAGTTGGCATGACTATTACGGATGAACCAGGAATTTACCTTGATAACAAATACGGTGTTCGTATTGAAGACGACCTTGTCGTTACTGAAAATGGTTGTGAAGTCTTAACTTTAGCACCCAAAGAATTGATTGTTTTGTAGGAGAGATGTTATGAAACCACTGACTATTAAAGATAAATTACAAGTTATCCTTGTGATGATTTTATCTGCGATGCTCTCTTTTACGGTTGTTATTGATTTAATGCAGGAAAGTAGTAAGAATTATTTCATTTTGGAATTCATTCTAGTTCTTTTCTTGTCAGCCTTAAGTCAATCACGTCAGTTTGGCATTAATGGCATTGTTCATTATGTTGCGCTTAGACTTGTTGGGTTAACATTTTTTATTGAAGCACCAGGTGGCATATACAAAATTGCTTCGTATTTCTGTATGGCAATTGCTGTGCTTGGGCTGATTATAATTTATCTTAAAAATCGTGTAGTAAAGGAAAAAATCAATGACTGATAGACTTTCTTGGGAAGATTATTTTATGGCAAATGCAGAGTTGATTTCAAAACGTTCAACTTGTGATCGTGCCTTTGTTGGCGCTGTTTTGGTCAAAGATAATCGTATCATTGCGACTGGTTACAATGGTGGTGTTTCTGAAACAGATAACTGTAGCGAAGCAGGACACAAAATGGAAGATGGGCATTGTATCCGCACTGTTCATGCCGAGATGAATGCGCTTATCCAGTGTGCTAAAGAAGGCATTTCAACTAAAGGAACAGAGATTTATGTGACACATTTTCCGTGTATTAACTGCACGAAAGCTCTCCTTCAAGCAGGCATTAAGAAAATCACTTATAAAACTGCCTATCGCATGCATCCATTTGCGATTGAATTAATGGAACAAAAAGGTGTCGAATACGTTCAGCATGATATTCCAGAAGTAAGACTTGGTATGGCTGACTAAGAAGAATAAGTTTTAGACAGTGCTAACACTGTCTTATCCCATAGTAAGACCATAAAAGATTTGAGCCCAAGCTTATTTTATGGTAAAATGAAGTGATAAATAATTTATAAGAGGTAATGAATAAATGATTGAAGCAAGTAAGCTTAGAGCAGGTATGACTTTCGTAACAGCTGATGGAAAACTCATCAAAGTTCTCGAAGCAAGCCACCACAAACCAGGTAAAGGTAACACAGTTATGCGTATGAAACTCCGTGACGTACGTTCTGGTTCAACTTTTGATACAACTTACCGTCCAGAAGAAAAATTCGAACAAGCTATCATTGAAACACGTGCTGCACAATACCTTTACAAAATGGATGATACAGCATACTTCATGGATACTGAAAGCTACGAGCAATACGAAATCCCAGTTGCTAACGTAGAACAAGAATTGTTTTACATCCTTGAAAACTCAGAAGTTAAAATCCAATTCTACGGAACTGAAGTTATCGGTGTTACTGTTCCTACAACAGTTGAATTGACAGTTACTGACACTCAACCATCAATCAAAGGTGCTACAGTTACTGGTTCTGGTAAACCTGCAACTCTTGAAACAGGTCTTGTTGTTAACGTGCCAGACTTCATCGAAATTGGTCAAAAATTGGTAATCAATACGCAAGAAGGTACTTACGTATCACGTGCCTAAGCTTGCCATTAGAGCGGGTAGAGAGGGTACCGCTCTCTTTACTTTTAATCCTTAAAATTAATTAGAAAGGAAATGCTTATGACAACTGAAAATATCGGTGATATTGTTATTTCACCACGAGTACTAGAAGTTATCACAGGTATCGCTGCAGCAAAAGTCGATGGTGTTCATTCACTTCATAACAAAGCCATGGCAGACAGCTTCAGCAAAACAGTTTTAGGTAAAGGTGTATATCTTCACACTGAAGAAGACGGAACAGTTAACGCTGATATCTATGTTTATCTTCAATACGGTGTCAACGTTCCTGCTGTTTCAATCGCAATTCAACAAGCTGTTAAAACTGCGGTTTACGATATGGCAGAAGTGACTATTTCATCTGTAAATATCCACGTTGAAGGAATCGTTCCTGAGAAAACGCCAAAACCTGATTTGAAAGCATTGTTTGACGAGGATTTCTTGGATGACTAATAATTTTACAAATTCAAGACGTGACCTCCGTGAGCGTGCGTTCCAAGCACTCTTTAGCCTAGAATTTGGTGGAGAATATTTAGCGGCTGCTGAATTTGCATATACTTATGATAAGACAATCGAAGAAGATGAAGATGTTCAAGTTCCAGTCTTTCTTCTTAATCTTGTTAAGGGTGTTTGCGACATGCAAGCAGAGCTTGACCAACAAATTGAAGGTCACTTAAAAGCAGGCTGGTCACTAGAACGTTTAATGTTGACTGATAAAGCTTTACTTCGTTTAGGTCTTTACGAAGTAAAATATTTCGAAGAAACACCAGGTCGTGTTGCGGTCAATGAAATTATTGAAATCGCTAAGAAATATTCAGACGAAACATCAGCAAAATTCGTCAATGGATTGTTGAGTCAGTTTGTTACTGAATAATAAATGAAAGAGAGATGTTATACACATCTCTCTTTTTGTTGTGTGCATAAGTAAAAAGAGTAATATAAAAGAACAGGCTTACCCTGTTCTTTTTAAATGCTTCCCCCAGGAATCAATGAGATAGGTAAAATGTAGTCTTTGTTTGTTTTTTCACCTTTGATGCGTTTTAGGAGAATATCGACAAGTAGACTTGCAATTTCATCGATTGGTTGACGGATAGTAGTCAACTGTGGGAAGTAACTTTCAATGAATGATGTGCCATCATAACCAATGATTTTCAAATCATCAGGGATGTTCATATCTAGCTGTTTAGCGATTTTCATTGTCAAAATGGCTGTCAAATCATCTGAAACAAATATCCCGTCTGGACGATTGCTTGCGATGATGGATTTGATTTCCATTTCACGGCGAATTGTGGATAAGTTGTTAGGAACTTTGAAAACTTCACCGTGCGGAATTTGAAATGTAAAACCAAGGGCACGTAATTCGGTTGGTGAGTCAGTGTTATCGTGTCCGGTAATCATAATGATATTTTCGCAACCATTTTTTTGAAGTGTGCGAGCAGCTAGTTTTCCACCTTCAAAGTTGTCTGAAGCAACGATAGGGACGTTTGGAGCTAGGTTCCTATCGAAAGCAATAATTGGTGCACTGACGCGCTCGTAATCATCGATGCCAAGGTTGTGACTAGATGAAATGATGCCGTCAACTTGGTTAGCTTCAAGCATTTCAATGTATTCACGTTCTTTGGCTGGGTCATTTTCGCTATTGCAGATAATCGTTTTATAACCATGTTTGAATAACTCGATTTCAAGATATTCAATTAACTCAGAATAAAAGATATTGCTAATATTAGGGAAGATTAAGCCGATAAGTTGGGCTGATTTTCCTTGGAGTCCACGGGCGAGGTTGTTTGGTTTATATCCCAAAGTTCTCATGGCCTCTTGGACTTTTTGTTTTGTCTTCTCTGACAAATAACCTTTGTTGTTGATAACGCGTGAAACGGTTGTTGGGCTTACCCCAGCAAGTTCAGCAACGTCAGTTAATTTTGCTACCATATTAGTATTTCAAATCAAAGTATGTACCAGTGACGTCTCCAGATTTAAGTGTAATTCCATTTTGACCAGCTTCTGGGAAGATACGGCTAGTAAATACTTTTTCTCCTTTATTGATAAAGATTTCAATGATCGAATTATCTACAAAAATATTGGCTGTTGTTTCTTTCGTATCGATTGTACATTCACGAGTAATACCAAATTTTGTAGCGTATTGAACACCGGCTTTACTGCGGTCAAGGATAATTTTACAGTCTTTAGTATCTACAGTCAAGCTTAGTCCATTTCCTTTGTCGTCAGCAAAAAGCAGAAGTTCTGATTTTTGATTTGCAGGGAATGTTAACTCTAACTCATAAGTATTGTTGGTTTGTGCTTTGTCAGCGAATGTTTCAGAAGAATCACGAAGAGAAGTGATTGCTTCAACTGGGTATTGATAAAGTTTACCATCTTTAATAGAAAGTTCTTTAACAAGACTAAGAGCACCTTGGTAATCGTATTGGTCAGTTGGATAGTCGATGTCAGGAAGTCCAATCCAGCTAATAGCAAGCGCACGTCCATCAGGGGCGTTGAATGCTTGAGTCGCATAGGCTTCAAAACCATAATCAAGATTTTGAATGTCAGAAGCCCCGACTAGTTTTGCATTTTCTGTGTCAAACGATTGACATACTTTGTAGGTATTTGGGTAAATGTTGCGATAATCAAGTTCAGCTTTATCAAGTCCTTGTGGGCAGTAGATAAGAACTGGTTTATCATCAACAAAAACAAGGTTTGGACACTCAATCATGTACTCTGAACCACTGTTATCAAAGTCAAGGTTTCCAACTTCTTCCCAATTTTCGACGTTTTTGTTAACAGCTTTGTAAAGTTTTACGAAGCCTGATTCGTCAAGGTTTTGAGCACCTACGATTGCGTAGAATTGACCTTTATAGTTGAAGATTTGTGGGTCACGGAAGTGTTCTGTAACGTCTTTTGGTTGGTGGATAAGAACGTTCTCAATCTTAGTGATGTTGCGGTCTTTGTCCATCCATGCGCTAATTTGAAGCGGGTCACGTACCCAATTTTCATCGCGGACATTTCCTGTATAGAATAGGAAGAGTTTGTCGTCGATTTCGTAGGCTGAACCAGAATAAGCACCGTGGCTATCGTTTTTAGTATCTGGACGAAGTTCTACGTTTGTTTCATGGAAGTGAACTAAGTCTTCAGATTCAGTGTGAACCCATTGTTTAAGTCCATGAGCAGCAGCAAATGGCCAGTTTTGGTAGAACAATGTGTATTTTCCATTAAAGAATGAAAAACCGTTAGGGTCATTTAAAAGTCCTGATTTTGGTTCGATGTGGTAACTAACATGCCAAGGAGATTTTTTGACATTGTTGTTAATTTTTGCTAATTCTTCGGTGCTCCAATCCTCATAAGGACGGTAACGCACTTCTCTTGGTAAATCCATATTTTTCTCCTTTTTAAATACTATCTATAGTAATATAGTAAACGTTCGCCCTAAAAATCAATTGTTTTCGTCCAAAAGAAAATATGATGAACGCTTGACATAAAATATTTTTATGATAAAATGTAAATGTAGTTAAGTGAAACGCTTACAAAATAGTTCACAAATTTTTTTATAAAGGAGTTACTGTAATGGATTATGGTAAGGTAGCATCTGACGTCGTTAAGGCAGTCGGAAAAGACAATCTTATTGCAGCTGCACACTGTGCGACACGTCTTCGTCTCGTACTTAAGGATGATACAAAAGTTGACCAAGCAGCTTTGGATAACAATCCAGATGTAAAAGGTACTTTTAAAATTGATGGTCAATATCAAGTAATCATCGGTGCAGGTGATGTCAACTTTGTTTATGATGAATTAATCAAAGAAGCTGGACTTTCAGAAGTTTCTACTGATGACTTGAAACAAATTGCAAGTAGTGGTAAAAAATTCAACCCAATCATGGCGTTGATTAAATTGCTATCAGATATCTTCGTACCAATTATTCCTGCGCTTGTTGCAGGTGGTCTTTTGATGGCATTACGTAACTTCTTGACAGCTGAAGGATTATTCGGCCCTAAATCAATTGAAGAAATGTTCCCAGCTATTGATGGTATTTCTGCCATGATTCAATTGATGTCAGCTGCACCATTCATGTTCTTGCCAATTTTAGTAGGTATCTCAGCTGCTAACGTTTCGGAGCTAACCAATTCTTGGGTGCTGCTATTGGTATGATCATGACAACACCAGATCTTGGTGGTGCTTCTGAATTCTGGAATATCTTTGGTTACCATGTTGCACAAACAAACTACGCTTACCAAGTTATCCCAGTATTGGTTGCTGTTTGGTTGCTATCTGTATTGGAAAAATTCTTCCACAAAAAACTTCCATCATCAGTTGACTTTACATTCACCCCATTGTTGTCAGTAATGATTACAGGATTCTTGACATTTACAGTCATTGGTCCAGTAATGATGGTCGTTTCTAACGCTATTACTGATATTATTGTTTGGTTGTATAACACAACAGGCTTTATCGGAATGGGTATCTTTGGTGGTGCTTATTCACTAATCGTTATGACTGGTCTTCATCAGTCATTCCCAGCTATTGAAACACAATTGTTGTCAGCATGGACAAAAGGTGTTGGTTATGGTGACTTCATCTTCATAGTTGCTTCAATGGCTAACGTTGCACAAGGTGCAGCAACATTTGCAATTTGGTTCTTGACTAAAAGCTCTAAAACTAAGAGTCTTACATCTTCAGCAGGTGTATCAGCGCTTCTTGGTATTACAGAACCAGCTTTGTTCGGTGTTAACTTGAAATACCGTTTCCCATTCTTCTGTGCTTTGATTGGTTCAGGAGTTGCAGCAGCAGTTGCAGGTTTGGTTAAAGTAGTTGCTGTTTCACTTGGTTCAGCAGGTTTCCTTGGATTCCTTTCAATCAACGCTTCTTCAATCCCATTCTACGTTGTATGTGAATTAATCAGCTTCGCTGTTGCATTTGCTCTTACATACTTCTACGGAAAAACAAAAGCAGCAGGTGTCTTTGCGGCTGAAGCAGCAGACGCTGCTAAAGCTCAAGTCGAATCAGATGAACACGCTGTTAAAGATGGCAAAGAAGTTGCTAAAGAAGTATCAGCTCTTTCACAAGCAGGTGTTTCTGAAGAAACAGTTGTAAGCCCACTTGCTGGTCAAGTTGTAGAACTTTCATCAGTAAATGACCCAGTTTTCTCATCAGGAGCTATGGGAAAAGGTATCGCTGTAAAGCCTGAAGGCAACACAGTTTACTCACCAGTTGATGGTACTGTTCAACTTGCATTTGAAACTGGTCATGCTTACGGTTTGAAATCTGACAACGGTGCAGAAATCCTTATCCACATCGGTATCGATACTGTATCAATGGCAGGTAAAGGTTTCGAACAAAAAGTTACTACTAACCAAAAAGTTAAAAAAGGTGATGTTCTTGCGACATTTGATAGCTCAGCTATCGCACAAGCAGGTCTTGATGATACAACAATGATTATTGTTACAAATACTGCAAATTACTCTGAAGTAACTCCAGTTGCTCAAGGAAAAGTTTCTGAAGGTGTTGCGTTACTTGAACTTGAATAAATATATATGTATATTTTAAGAGGTACTTTGATACCTCTTTTTAAATGGAGTTAAAACCTTGTAAATAAGGAAATATAAGCGCTTTTATACTTGATATATCTTTTGAAATTTTGTATAATATTGTGTATAAAATAGCATTTAAAAGGGAGATAACATGACTAAATTATACGGTAGTGTAGAAGCAGGTGGAACAAAATTTGTTTGTGCTGTTGGTGACGAAAATTTCCAAGTTGTTGAAAAAGTTCAATTTCCAACAACAACACCTTACGAAACAATTGATAAAACAGTAGCTTTCTTCAAACGTTTTGAAGAAGATTTGGCTGGTATTGCCATTGGTTCTTTTGGTCCGATTGATATCGACCAAAATTCAGAAACTTATGGTTATATTACATCAACTCCAAAACCACATTGGGCTAATGTTGATTTGGTTGGCTTGATTTCAAAACACTTCAAAGTCCCATTTTATTTCACAACTGACGTTAATAGCTCAGCTTACGGTGAAATAATTGTCCGTAAAGGTGTTAAGAGCCTTGTTTACTACACAATCGGTACTGGTATCGGTGCTGGCGCTATTCAAAATGTTCAATTCATCGGTGGTCTTGGTCACACAGAAGCAGGTCACGTCTATGTTGCTCCACATCCACATGATGTTGCTAATAACTTTAGCGGCGTTTGCCCATTCCACAAAGGGTGTCTTGAAGGTATGGCAGCTGGTCCATCACTTGAAGCACGTACAGGTATTCGTGGTGAATTGATTGAACTTAACTCAGACGTGTGGGATGTTCAAGCTTACTACATCGCCCAAGCAGCTATTCAAGCAACACTTCTTTACCGTCCAGAAGTCATCGTATTTGGTGGTGGTGTTATGGCACAAGAACACATGTTAAAACGTGTTCGCGATAAATTTAAAGCTTTGTTAAATGATTATGTACTAGTTCCAGATGTTACTGAATATATCGTAACACCAGGAGTTGCTGAAAATGGTTCTGCAACACTTGGAAACTTTGCCTTAGCTAAGAAAGTTTCAGAACGTTAATTTATTTTGATTAACAAGATGTAAGTGAGATTGAGGAAAAGTCCTGCGGGACTGCTCTTCAATCTTTTTTTACACTGATAATTCCTGTGAAATACAGTGCTTTCTTGTTGTTAAGGTGAAAAAAGAGTATAATCGAAACAGGTGAATGCTCAGAAAATACTTAGAATGTTATTAATAAATACTAAAAAATCATACCGTTTTATCTAGTTTATGGCTTAGTTGTCATGATAGCGTATTCTTGTATAGGAGCGCTTTTTATGATAAAATGTAATGATAAGTTTATCGAAAGGAATTGGGATGGCAAATATTCTACGAACTGTTATCGAAAACGATAAAGGCGAACTAAGAAAATTAGAAAAAATTGCAAAGAAAGTTGAGTCATACGCTGATGCGATGGCCGCTTTGTCTGATGAAGAATTAAAAGCAAAAACACCAGAATTCAAACAACGTTATCAAAATGGTGAAACGCTAGATCAGTTATTGCCAGAAGCTTTCGCGGTTGTTCGTGAAGCTGCAAAACGTGTTCTTGGGCTTTATCCATACCGTGTTCAAATCATGGGTGGTATTGTTATGCACAATGGTGACGTGCCAGAAATGCGTACTGGTGAAGGTAAAACATTGACTGCGACTATGCCAGTTTACCTTAACGCACTTGCAGGTGAAGGTGTTCACGTTATAACTGTTAATGAATACCTTGCAACACGTGACGCGACTGAAATGGGTGAAGTTTATAGCTGGTTAGGTCTTTCAGTAGGTATCAACCTTTCTGCTAAATCACCATACGAAAAACGTGAAGCTTATAACTGTGATATCACTTATTCAACAAACTCAGAAATCGGTTTTGACTACCTTCGTGATAACATGGTTGTTCGCCAAGAAGATATGGTTCAACGTCCATTGAACTTTGCCTTGGTCGATGAAGTTGACTCTGTCTTGATTGATGAAGCAAGAACACCTTTGATTGTCTCTGGTCAAGTTACTTCAGAAACAAGTCAACTTTACATTCGTGCAGATAAATTCGTTAAAACACTTGAAAGTGTTGATTATGTCATTGATGTACCAACAAAAACAATCGGTCTAACTGATAGTGGTATCGATAAAGCTGAAGAATATTTCAACTTGGAAAATCTTTATGATTTGGAAAATGTTGCCTTAACACACTATATTGATAACGCTCTTCGTGCTAACTACATTATGATTTTGGATATTGATTATGTGGTTAGTGAAAACGGTGAAATCTTGATTGTTGATCAATTTACTGGTCGTACAATGGAAGGTCGTCGTTTCTCTGATGGTTTGCACCAAGCTATCGAAGCTAAAGAAGGTGTACGTATCCAAGAAGAATCTAAGACAAGTGCATCAATTACTTACCAAAACATGTTCCGCATGTACAAAAAATTGGCAGGTATGACTGGTACAGCCAAAACTGAAGAAGAGGAATTCCGCGAAGTTTACAATATGCGTATCATTCCGATTCCAACTAACAAACCTGTAGCACGTATTGACCACCCAGATTTGTTGTACCCAACACTTGCTTCTAAATTTAGAGCAGTTGTTGAAGATGTTAAACGTCGTCACGCTAAAGGTCAACCGGTCTTGGTTGGTACTGTTGCCGTTGAAACATCAGACATTATTTCTAAGAAATTGGTTGAAGCTGGTATTCCACATGAAGTTTTGAATGCGAAAAACCACTTTAAAGAAGCGCAAATTATCATGAACGCTGGTCAACGTGGTGCCGTTACAATTGCAACTAATATGGCTGGTCGTGGTACAGATATCAAACTTGGTGAAGGTGTACGTGAACTTGGTGGACTTTGTGTCATCGGTACAGAACGTCACGAAAGCCGTCGTATTGATAATCAGCTTCGTGGACGTGCAGGTCGTCAAGGTGACCCAGGTGAATCACAATTCTATCTATCTCTTGAAGATGATTTGATGCGTCGTTTCGGTTCAGATCGTATTAAAGCTTTCCTTGATCGCATGAACCTTGATGAAGATGAAGCTGTTATCAAATCTAAGATGTTGACACGTCAAGTGGAATCAGCTCAAAAACGTGTTGAAGGTAACAACTACGATATGCGTAAACAAGTCCTTCAATATGATGATGTGATGCGTGAACAACGTGAAATCATTTATGCTGAACGTCACGATGTTATCACAGCAGACCGTGATTTGGCACCTGAAATCAAAGCAATGATTAAACGTACAATTAATCGTGCTGTTGATGCTCACAGCCGTGCAGACCGCGAAGAAGGTATCAAGGCTATCTTGAATTTTGCTAAATCAAACTTGGTTTCGGAAGATTCTATCAAACTAGCTGACCTTGAAAATCTAGATTTTGAAGAAATCAAAGAAGAACTTTACAAACGTGCTTTGGTAGTTTACGATGCTCAAATCGCTAAACTTCACGATGAAGAAGCCGTTAAAGAATTCCAAAAAGTTTTGATTTTGATGGTTGTGGATAACAAGTGGACAGACCACATTGATGCCCTTGATCAATTGCGTCAATCTGTTGGTTTGCGTGGATACGCTCAAAATAACCCTGTTGTTGAATACCAATCAGAAGGTTTCCGTATGTTCCAAGCAATGATTGGTGCCATTGAATTTGACGTGACACGTACAATGATGAAAGCACAAATTCACCAACAAGAACGTGAACGCTCAACTGAACGTGCGACAACTATGGCTGAAAAGAATATCTCTGCTCAACATGTTCAAGCAAAATCTGATATCGATTACTCTAACGTTAAACGTAACGATTTGTGCCCATGTGGATCAGGTAAAAAATTCAAAAATTGCCACGGTCGTAAACATTTTCAAAAAAGACAACAGAAAATTCTGACAATTCATTGAAAAACCTCTTGAAAATGGTATAATAGATGAAATCTTAACTAATTTCAGGAGAGGGAAAATATATGTCATTTAAAGCAACAAGTAAAAAGATTAATTTCGATGCTCTTAAAGAAGAATCAAAATTAACTGGTGACGTTCTAGCTAAAAAAGAAGCTCGTGATCGCGAATTAGAAGCTATCATTAAAGGTGAAGATGACCGAGTTCTTTTGGTTATCGGCCCTTGCTCATCTGATAATGAAGATGCTGTGCTTGAATACGCTCGTCGTTTGGCAAAACTTCAAGAAGAAGTTAAAGACCGTGTCTTTATGGTAATGCGTGTCTACACAGCAAAACCACGTACGAATGGTGATGGTTATAAAGGTTTGATGCACCAACCTGATACATCAGAAGCACCAAGTTTGATTAACGGTATTAAAGCCGTTCGTCACCTTCATTATCGTGTGATTTCAGAGACTGGCTTAACAACAGCAGATGAAATGCTTTATCCAGAAAATCTTCCATTGGTAGATGATTTGGTATCTTATATTGCTGTTGGTGCGCGTTCAGTTGAAGACCAACAACACCGCTTTGTTGCTTCAGGCATTAGTGTCCCAACAGGGATGAAAAACCCTACTTCAGGTAACTTGAATGTTATGTTTAACGGTATTTATGCTGCACAAAATAAACAATCATTCTTGTTTAACGGTGAAGAAGTAGAAACATCTGGTAATCCATTTGCACATGCTATCCTTCGTGGTGCACTTAACGAATATGGTAAAAATATGCCAAACTATTACTATGATAATGTCATCGATACTATCGAGCAATACGAAAAAATGGGACTTGAAAATCCATTTATCGTTATCGATACTAACCATGACAACTCAGGAAAACAATATTTAGAACAAGTTCGTATTGTCCGTCAAACATTGATTAACCGTGATTGGAACGAAAAAATCAATAAATACGTTCGTGGTTTCATGATTGAATCATACTTAGAAGACGGACGTCAAGACAAACCTGAAGTCTTTGGTAAATCAATCACAGACCCATGTCTTGGTTGGGACAATACCGAAAAACTTGTTCACGAAATTTACGATACACTAGGTAAATAAATTATGGGAATACATCAAAAAAGTGCAACGATTGATATTGCACAAGTCAAAGAACTATCAAAACTAGAAGGTGATTTTCTTGCTAAGAAAAAAGCACGTGATGCTGAATTGGCAAAAATCATCAAAGGTGAAGATGACCGTATTCTCTTGGTTATCGGTCCATGCTCGTCTGATAATGAAGATGCTGTACTTGAATACGCTCATCGTTTAGCGAAACTTCAAGAAGAAGTGAAAGATAAGATTTTCATTGTCATGCGTGTTTATACAGCAAAACCGCGTACAAATGGTGATGGTTATAAAGGGTTGATGCATCAGCCTGATACATCAAAACTTCCAGATTTGATTAATGGTGTTGCTGCGGTTCGTCATTTGCATTATCGAGTTATCACAGAAACTGGTTTGACAACTGCAGATGAGATGTTGTATCCTGATAACCTTACCTTGGTAGATGATTTGGTGTCATATCATGCTATTGGAGCTCGTTCGGTTGAAGACCAAGAACACCGCTTTGTTGCCTCTGGAATTGATGCCCCTGCAGGAATGAAAAATCCAACATCTGGTAATTTGAATGTGATGTTTAACGGTATTTATGCCGCACAAAACAAACAAAACTTCATCTACCATAATGCAGAAGTTGAAACAGATGGTAATCCATTGGCGCATGCTATTCTTCGTGGTGCACTAACTGAGCATGGCGAAAATATGCCAAACTACTATTATGATGACTTGTTGAAAGCAATTGCGCACTACGAAAAAATGGGACTTGAAAATCCATTTATCGTTGTGGACACAAATCATGATAATTCTGGTAAACAATATCTTGAACAAATCCGTATTGTCCGTCAAACATTGATTAATCGCGACTGGAGTGATAAAATTAACAAGTATGTACGTGGATTCATGATTGAATCTTACTTGGAAGATGGTCGCCAAGATACACCAGAGGTATTTGGAAAATCGATCACAGACCCATGTCTAGGATGGGATAAAACTGAAAAATTGATTCGTGAAATCCATGCAACCTTAAGTCATGATTCTTATGAGGAATTGCTATTCTAATTAATTGAATAACCTATGGGGCTGGGGATTTTTCTCAGCTCCTTAGTTTTGGAAATCATTAAGCGATTAAGCTGATAAGAGTTTTGATTTGGTTTAAAATCGTTTTTCACAAAGGAGACGTATGATTATTGGTCATGGCATTGACTTGCAAGAAATAGATGCAATCAAGCGAGCGTATGAGAAGAATAATAGATTTGCAAAGCGCGTGCTGACAGAAAAAGAATTTCAAGTTTTTTCAGGTTTTAAGGCTGAGAAAAGGCAAATGGAATTTTTGGCGGGACGTTGGGCTGCAAAAGAAGCTTTTGCTAAGGCAATGGGGACTGGAATTGGGACACTTGGTTTTCAAGATATTGAAATCTTGAATAACCAGCTAGGTACGCCTGAGATTACCCAGTCACCTTTTACTGGTAAATGCTTTATCTCACTTTCTCATACGGGGAATCTTGTGCAAGCCAGTGTTATCTTAGAAGATGATGAGTAACAAATTTTTTGAAAAATGAAAAGTAGGATTAATCGAGAAATTTTTTACTAGCTTTGGAGGAGAAAAAATGATTTCAAGTTTACACCGACCAACAAAAGCCTTAATTGATTTAGGGGCTATTTGTGATAATATTGAGGCGGTTAAAGCTAATATTCCAGAAGGGAAAAAAGCTTTTGCGGTTGTTAAAGCTAATGCTTATGGACATGGTGCTAAAAAGGTTGCGCGAGCTGTGCACCACTTAGTTGACGGTTTTTGTGTATCAAATGTCGATGAAGCTCTCGAACTTCGTGAAGCAGGTATTGAAGAAACTATCTTAATCTTGGGTGTTATCATGCCTAATGAAGTTGCTTTAGCACGTGATTACGATATTACCTTAACTGTTGCTAGCCAAGAATGGCTTGATTTAGCAAATGAGCAAGACATCAGCCTTAAAGGGGTTAACGTTCATTTGAAAGTTGATTCTGGTATGGGACGTATTGGTGTACGTAGTCTTGAAGAAGCTGAAAGCTTAATGGCTAACTTGAAAAAAGCTGGCGCTAATGTAGAAGGTATCTTCACTCACTTTGCTACAGCTGATGAAGCTGATGATACTAAATTTAATGAGCAATTGGCATTCTTTACAAATATTGTTAACAACTTGAGTGAAAAACCAGCCCTTGTTCATGCTAGTAACTCAGCGACAAGTATCTGGCACAGCGAAACAATCTTCAATATCGTTCGTCTTGGTATCGTGATGTACGGATTGAATCCAAGTGGAACAGATATTGCTCTTCCATATCCGATTAAACCAGCTCTTGGCTTGGAATCAGCGCTTGTTCACGTAAAGACAATCCCAGCTGGTGCGACTGTTGGTTACGGTGCAACTTACACTGCTCAAAAAGAAGAATATATTGCGACTGTTCCAATTGGTTATGCTGATGGATGGACTCGTGATTTGCAAGGTTTTTCAGTTCTTGTGAATGGACAATTTTGTGAAATCATTGGGCGCGTGTCAATGGATCAAATCACGATTCGTTTGCCAGAAAAATTCCCAATCGGTACTAAAGTAACTTTAATTGGTCAAGAAGGTGACAAGGCTATTTCAGCTACTGATTTAGCTCAAAAACGTGGTACTATCAATTATGAAGTACTTTGTCTTCTAAGTGACCGTATCCCACGTTTCTATTCAAAATAAGATAAAAAGGATTCTAGATTATCGTGATTTTCTTACGGCGATTTAGAATCTATTTTTTGTTATAATAATAGCAAAGTGAGGTCTTATGAATTTACAATCATCAATTGAGGAATTGAAAGGCTTAGGTCCTAAGTCGGCAGAAAAATTCCATAAATTAGACATTTATACGATTGAGGATTTGCTACTTTATTATCCTTTTCGTTATGAAGATTTTAAGAGCAAGAGTGTTTTAGATTTAGTTGACGGGGAAAAAGCTGTTATTGTTGGAACAGTAGTAACACCAGCAAATGTTCAGTATTATGGTTATAAGCGTAATCGACTGTCTTTTAAAATCAAGCAAGGTGAAGCCGTTATTGCGGTATCTTTTTTCAATCAGCCTTATTTGGCAGATAAAGTTGAGCTTGGCAGTGATGTGGCGATTTTCGGAAAATGGGATGCTCTAAAATCCGTAGTGACTGGTATGAAGATTTTAGCGCAGGTTGAAGATGATATGCAGCCTGTTTACCGTGTGGCGCAGGGCATTTCGCAAAATGCTTTGATTAAAGCTATAAAATCTGCTTTTGCTCTTGGCGCACAAAATTGGTTGCCTGAGAATCTACCCCAAGTTTTCTTGGGTAAGTACCGTTTACTAGGGCGAGCAAGAGCAACTGAAGCCATGCATTTTCCAAAGGATTTAGCAGAATACAAGCAAGCCCTTCGTCGTATAAAGTTTGAAGAACTTTTTTATTTTCAGATGAATCTGCAAGTTTTGAAGGCAGATAATAAATCAGAAGCTAACGGTCTTATGATTGCATACGATGAGCAAAAAGTGGCTGATAAGATAGCGAGCTTGCCGTTTGATTTAACGGGTGGGCAAAAGCGCAGTCTTAGTGATATTTTATCTGATATGTGCTCTGGTGGCCATATGAACCGCCTTTTGCAAGGGGATGTTGGTTCTGGTAAGACGGTAGTTGCAAGTCTTGCCATGTATGCAGCCTACACGGCTGGTTTTCAATCAGCTTTAATGGTGCCAACAGAAATTTTGGCTGAACAACATTTCGAGAGTTTAACACAGTTTTTCCCTGATTTATCCATTGCTATCTTGACGTCAGGTATGAAGGCAGCTAATAAAAAAGTCGCTCTTGCTGCCATTGCGGCTGGTTCTGTGGATATGATTGTGGGAACACATGCGCTGATTCAAGATGCAGTGAGCTACCATCGTCTAGGACTTGTTATTACAGATGAGCAGCACCGATTCGGGGTCAATCAGCGTCGTATTTTCCGCGAAAAAGGCGAAAATCCTGATGTGCTTATGATGACAGCGACGCCTATTCCACGTACGCTTGCCATTACCGCTTTTGGTGAAATGGATGTTTCCATTATTGATGAATTGCCTGCAGGGCGAAAACCAATTATCACACGCTGGGTTAAGCATGAGCAGTTGGATATTGTCCTTGACTGGGTCAAAACAGAATTGCAAAAAGGTGCGCAAGCTTACGTCATTTCACCTTTGATTGAGGAATCTGAATCTCTGGATTTGAAAAATGCGATTGCATTGCATGAAGATTTGTCTGAGTATTTTGCAGGATGTGCCAACGTGGCTTTGATGCACGGACGCATGAAAAATGAAGAAAAAGAAGCTATCATGCAAGACTTTAAAGCTCAAAAGAGTCAGGTTCTGGTCTCAACGACAGTAATTGAAGTTGGGGTCAATGTGCCAAATGCAACTATTATGATTATCATGGATGCTGATCGTTTTGGACTTAGTCAGCTACACCAGCTGCGCGGGCGTGTTGGGCGTGGTGACAAGCAATCTTATGCGATTTTGGTTGCTAATCCAAAGACTGAGACAGGAAAAAAACGCATGAAAATCATGACAGAAACCACAGATGGTTTTGTACTGGCTGAAGCTGATCTTAAAATGCGTGGCTCTGGTGAAATTTTTGGAACACGACAATCTGGAATTCCGGAATTTCAAGTAGCAGATATTGTGGAAGATTATAATATTTTAGAAGAAGCTAGACGAGTTGCTAGCCAGATCGTTTCAAATCCAAATTGGCGCCAAGAACCACAATGGCAAATCATCACTCAAAATCTCAAAGATAAAGGTAACTTTGATTAAGGTTTATGAAAGATTTCTACAAGGAAAGCTTAAGCTTTCCTTTTTATAATGGCTTTACCAAATGAAAGATGAGGTAAGCTTATGATAATAAACGTAACTTATAAGATGACATTTGCTAAAAAAATTGACGAGAAACCAGCTTACGGAAAGTAGGCTGATAAAAGAGGACTCTTTTTTGATAAATGCTATGGCAGTAAAATCCCTAAAAGACATAAGACCATGGTGATAATTTAGCTCAGTCGAAAGTGACTGGGCTTTTTTAGTGGCATTTGTTATGGAAAAACCTTGATTTTGGATAAAATTCTTAAAAATTACGCAAAAAATATCGTTTTTCGATAAAAAAGTATTGCAAAACGAAAAACTTGCAGTATACTAATTATATCGAAAAACAATAAAATGTTTTCGGAAAAGAATAATTTAATATCGCAAAACGGATTTAACAATTAAGCTCAACCACAAATCCAATAGGAAAACATTTTTTAGGAGATTTATCATGAACACAAAAACTATCGAAAACATCGTCAAAACAGTCGCTAAGGTTGCTATCAATCTTACAAATATCGTTTTAGTCTTAACAATCCTTGCGGATTTGGTTTCACATGTTTATGGTTACGATACTAAATCCGTTGGACAATACGGTGTGATTGAATGGGCAATCGGAAAAGATACTAACACTTGGCTACTAACAGCACTGACAATCTTGACAAACAGTGCCATGATTTACGGATTGACAAAACTCAAACATTTCATTGCAAACTTCACTGTAAAAGCAGTACTAGCTGACAAAATATACCACTTTTTAAAACAAGCAAGCATCTACACATTCTTTGCATCATTTCTTCAAAATTTTTTATCAACATCAATGCACCAAGCTCAACTTATTTTTGATTTTTCAATTTGCGCTTATTTCTGCCTTGCTTTCTTACTTGTTAAATACCTACGTGGACGTCACGTGGCCTAACCCAAGAATTATCGTCATTTTACCAATTATCAATTAACTTTAAGAGGAGGTTTATCATGAACACAAAAACTATCGAAACTGCTGCTAAAACTATTGCCAAAATTGCTGTCAATATCACTATTGTGAGGCTTATTTTAATCATTTTTGCTGATTTTGCTTCACATTTTTACGGTTATGATAAAATGGCTCTCGGCCAATACGGTATGATTGAGTGGGCAATTAGCAAGAGCCAACATACTTGGGGTATTACATTTTTGACTTGTCTGGTAAATGGTGCCATTATTTACGGACTTACTAAATGAAAACTTTCCTTTCTGATTTGACAGTTGCTGATATTCTTTTAGACCGAGCTTATAGCTTTTTGAAAAAAGCAACTCTTTACACATTTGTGGTATCAGTTTTCCAAAACATCTTGACAAATGCTTCTAATACAAGTAATATGACAGTTGACTTTTCAGTTTGTGGCTCTTTAGCCCTTGCTGTTGTAATTAGTAAATGGCTTCGCACTCGTCGCTTAGCTTAACGGGAAAATAATTTTAAGGAGACAATCATAAAGAAAACAAACTGTAAAGCGTTGAAAGTTGCCAATGTTGTGATTAATATTGCAATCGTCTTAATCGTTTTATCTACAGTAGTTGCTATTTCTCTTTCGTTGACACAACCACATTTGAACTTGATGAATCAAGCTGGAAATGGTTTTTCATTTGATGTAAATATTCCAGAAAAGCTTTTGCATTCGCCATCATTTCTTAGTTTGTTTGCTGTTAATTCATGCCTTTGGATTGCGCTCCTTGTTTTTGTGAAAATGTTTTTCAAAAATATTATCGATAATAATATTTTTACTCCAGAAAATGTAAAATTGGCACGTTATGTTGAGTATAATTTTATTGCCCTTGCATTTTTAGATAGTTGGCTCCAAAGTTTGTGTTCTGGTTCATGAGTTTTATCTTTTGTTAACTGGGTTTATCTAGTAGCGGCATTTATTGTTTGGGTATTTTCAATGATTTTAAGAGAAGCTAATGTCATTGCTGAGGAAAATGAATTTACAATTTAGAGGTAGTCATATGATTCAAATTAATCTTGATGTTGAATTAGCAAAACGAAAAATGAAATCAGGTGAATTAGCTGAACGTATCGGTATTACAAATGCTAATCTCTCTATCCTAAAAACAGGTAAAGCAAAAGCGGTTCGTTTAACGACACTAGATGCGATTTGTCGTGAGTTAGGCTGTCAACCTGGTGATATTTTAGAATACATTCCTGATGAAGAGTAACAAAAAAGCTGAAGCAATTGCTTCAGCTTTTTAGCATTAATCAGATGATTACCCTTCAATATATTCTTTTAATTCTTGTCCTTTTAGCCCTGCATTTAAAGCGATGAGAAGTTTTAGGCGGGCTTTTTGGGCATTGAGTTCTTTGATGAACATAACCCCAGCGTTAGCGAGTTGAACGCCGCCTCCTTCGTAGGCGTAGACTGGTTCAGCAATTCCGTTAAAGCAACGTGAGACAAGAACAACAGGAACGCCTTGTTTGATGAGGTCGTAGATTTCTTCGGCAGCGCGTGGTGGCATATTCCCAGCTCCAAGCGCTTCGATGACCACACCTTGAACATTGCTTGGATTAAGGAAACTAATAATACCATCGCCACCCATACCAGTATAGGCTCTGATAATTGGAACGGTACCCGAAATATCTTGTAAATCAAAACGAACACGAGGTTCAGCTGTTCGGAAGAAGAGAATATCATGTTTCATGATGATGCCTAAGGTCCATGGATTGGTGTTTTAAAGGTTGAAACGTTAGTAGTATGAGTTTTTGTCACGTATTTTGCGGCGTGAATTTCATCGTTCATAACCACTAAAACGCCTTTACCAATTGCTTTTTCGTGACTCGCAACACGAAGGGCGCTGAGGTAATTGTAAACACCGTCACTCCCTAGTTCATTTGATGAGCGCATAGCACCAGTAAGCACGATTGGAACGTTAGGAACTTCCATGGTATCAAGGAAATAAGCTGTTTCTTCAAGAGTATCTGTTCCGTGAGTGATAACCACACCGTCAAAGTTATCCGCTTCTTCTTTGATTTTTTGGTAAAGCTTTAACATGTGTCTTGGTGTGATGTGTGGACTCGGCACATTAAAAAAATCAAGTGCTGTCACTTGAATATCTTCAAGATTGACACCGACGTGATTCATCGGATTATCATTTTCTGGGCGGACATTACCGTCTTCGTCAGCATGCATTGAGATGGTTCCACCTGTGTGCAAGACAAGGATTTTTTTCATGACAATAAAACTTCCTTTTAAAAATGTGATATAATCTATTTTAACATAAAGAGGGAGGGCGAGAAACGGTTTGGCAATAAAAGCAGTATTTTTTGATATTGATGGGACACTTTTGAATGATCGTAAGAATGTGCAACAATCGACCTTGAAAGCTATTAATAGCTTGAAAAAACAAGGGATTTTTGTGGGAGTAGCAACAGGACGTGGGCCAGGTTTTGTGCAACCATATCTAGAAAATCTTGGTTTGGATTTTGCGATTTCTTATAATGGTCAGTACATTTTTACACGAGATCAGGTGCTTTATCATAATCAAATGGCTGTGTCGACAGTTTATCGTTTGATTCGTTATGCCAATGATCATCGCTGTGAAATCTCTCTGGGAACAGCTTCAGGTTTGGTAGGTTCTCGTATTATCAACATGGGACAAGTTCGTTTTGGTCAAGTTGTTAGCACACTTGTCCCGAAACGTTGGGCAAAAGCAGTGGAGCGCAGCTTTAAACACTTTATCCGACGTTTCAAACCACAAAATTTAAATGGGTTATTGGCGATTATGCGTCAACCGATTTATCAAGTGGTGTTTGTGGCAACTGAAGGTGAAACAGCTAATATTCAAAATGCTTTTCCTCATATTAAAGTCACACGTAGTAGCCTTATTCAGCTGACTTGATTTCAAAAGGACAATCCAAAGTCAAAGGAATTGAGCGAGTCGGTGAGATGTTTGGCTTTAGCCTAGATGAGGTCATGGCCTTTGGTGATTCTGATAATGATATTGAAATGTTATCTGGTGTCGGCACTGGCGTTGCTATGGGAAATGCCAAAGAATCTGTAAAAGCTATCGCCACTTATACAACAGATACTAACAACAATGATGGTATTTCAAAAGCCTTAGCTCACTACGGTTTGATTCATGTTGAAGTTGGTGAACACTTTGATAGTCAAGATGACAACTTCAATAAAGTCAAAGATTTCCACCATCAAATGGACGGAGAAACTTGCGAGACACCACGGCTTTATGGTGTCGAAGAAGCTGATCATCGCTCAGACTTCAAGGTTGAAGAGATTGTCGAGTTCTTATATGCGACAAGTAAGGGAAATCCAGAAGCTTTCGAGCAGTCAGTGGCTAACTTGCACGAAGCTGTTGATAAAGCCGTGACTAAGATTAAAAGTAAAGAACACCCAGAAACACCTCTTGTTGGTCAGGTGGATGCTCTGACAGATTTGTTATACCTGACTTATGGTTCCTTTGTTTTAATGGGAGTTGACCCAAAACCTTTCTTTGATATTATTCATGAATCAAATATGGGAAAAATCTTCCCTGATGGTCAGGCACATTTTGACCCGACTACTCACAAGATTTTAAAACCAGATGATTGGGAAGAAAAATTTGCACCAGAACCAGCTATCAAACGTGAATTGGACCGACAAATTCATAAATCACTTAATCGTAAAAAAAGAAACCAAGCTAGTCGTTAGACCAACTTGGTTTTTTTCGTAATTATAGAATAGTTGATTAAAAATTATTATTAAAGAGAATTGATATTACTCAAGACTTAGAATGTTTTTTCGCTATCGCGAACAACTAGCAAATCGACTTTTGCATGACGCATGATGTATTCTGATGAAGAACCGATGAGAAGTCGTTCAAATGTGTTAAGACCAGTAGCCCCAACCATAATTAAATCAGCTCCTTCTTTGTCAGGAATATCACGTGCTAAGAGAGTCTTAGGATTACCAAATTCAATGACTTGTTTGACTTTAGTTAAACCTTTGTCGCGAGCTTGTTTTTCATAGTCATCTAACACTTCTTTTGCTTCTTGTTCAAGTTTTTCATAAACATAAGTGTCAAAAGTAGCAACACTTTGAAGTGCGCGTGTATCAATGACGTGTGTAAGTAGTAACTCTGCGCCGTTACGTAGTGCAACGTTTACCCCTTTTTCAAAAGCCAATTCTGATTCGTAAGAACCATCAATAGCAACTAGGATTTTTTCATAATGATGTGACATAAGCTGCCTCCTTAATTATGCTAGCAAGAGCGTAAAATCAAGCGAAAACATAGGACTGGTAAGAAATCTTGGTTTATCGAGAACTAAGGTTAGTTATCCGTCTGTTGTTAAAACGTAACAACATTTCGCATTCCAAACTTCCTGCCCATATCAATAATTTTAATAATCTAGACGGGATAAGATAAGGTAGCATTAAACGCTTACATTTACCTAAAGAAATATCCCTAAAATTATTATAACCTATTTGTCTTAAAAATGAAAGCGTTTAAGGAATTTTTCTGAATATTTTTGCTATAATGGTAAAAGTGAGGAAAGTATGATTAAAGATATAAAATTGGTTTTAAAAGATTTGAATCAACACAAGTATATTTATGTCTTAAGAGCAAGTATTCTCCAGTTTTTAATGACGACAATTGGCGCTTATTTATTAGCTCTCCTTTTAAAAGTTGTTCTCATTAATTCAAATATTCCTGGAATGGCAACGGATAATCTCTTAAGTTTTTTAACCAATCCACTCACCTTAGGTCTCTTATTTGTGTATCTTTTGTTACTGGCTTTCTTGATTTATCTAGAATTCTCTTTATTAGTAGAAATCATCGAGTGTAAGGAAGCTAAGTTAGGAGTGGGACTTTTTTTATTTTAAGGAAAGAAGCCGTCATTTTTTTAAATCTATTTCAGGTTGGCATTTTTTAGATTTTCTCTTCTATTTGATATTAACAATTCCTTTTATCGAATTTTTGGTGTCATCTGCTCTGTTAGAAAATCTATATATCCCTAATTTTATTTCTGGAGAGCTGACGAAGTCTACAAATGGGAAAATAATCTATTTTGGATTATATGCTATCTTTGCTTACCTCAATCTTCGTTTTATCTACGCTCTTCCTTTGGCAGTGACTAAAAAATACAATCGCTTTGCGGTTTCATTGAAGGAATCTTGGCAGTTGACTAAGGGTAGGAAAATCTTTCGAGTGTTAGGCTTTGGTCTTGTGGTTATAATCATTACAGCTATTATTAGCCTTTTAAGTGCTGCAGGAATTGGCTTAGCAGCTTTGGTTGATGGCAGTGAGAAGACTTTTTGGGTTGAGACGCTATTTTTATCTTTTGTTTGGGGTGTTCTTTTTGCAGGACGTTTGGTCTTCAAGTTAGCTTTTCTTTCCTATTTATTAAAAGGTTTTGACCCTAAAACTCCTCAAAAGCTGCCGATAAGAGAAAATAAAAAGCAACATCGCATGTTAGCTTTAACTGGACTTTTACTGCTTATTGGTGGTATTAATTTTACATACAACGCTTTGAAAGCTTCTGGTGACCCATCAAAAAATTTAGCGGTTATCGGACACAGAGGCATGCTTTCTCAGGGTGTTGAAAATTCTTTAGAGTCTTTAGAAGCATCTGCTAAGGCAGGAGCAAGTTATTCAGAATTAGATATTATCTTATCAAAAGATGGCCATTTTATTGTCAGTCATGATGATAATCTTAAACGTCTGACAGGGAAAAATATTACGATTTCTCAATCTCAAGCTAAAGATATCCTTGGTTTGAAAATAAAACAAAATGGTTATGAGTCACACTTGGTTTCTTTTGAAGACTATGTGGCTAAGGCGAAACAACTAGGTATTAAGTTGTTGGTGGAGTTAAAACCAACTGGAAATGAACCTGACAATTATGAGCAACTCTTTGTGGATAAAATGAAAGAGTTGCATGTTGACTCTTCTTATCTGGTTATGTCAGCTGACTTAAAAACCATTGAGAAGGTCAAAAAGCTTGATTCTACTATTCAGTCTGGTTACACCATTTCATTCCAACTGGGTGATTTTACAAGTCAAAAAGTAGATTTTTATGCAATTGAAGACTTCTCTTACAATGAACTTCTAGCGCGTAAAGCTCACCAAAATGGTAAGAAAATCTACGTCTGGACAATCAATTCTAGAGATGATATTGAAAGGTACTTAGAAACAAGTACTGACGGCATTATTACAGACTACCCAACTAGCGTTCGGAAAATTGAAAAAGAGCTGGCAGCTAATGACAGTTATCTTGATTATTTTTTGCGATTAACGAATCTTTCTTGGATTGAAAAATTATAAAGGAAAGTTTATAATGTTTGAAATGAGGTAAAATCTATGAAAATATTTGATAAATCTTCAAAGCTAGAACATGTTGCATACGATATTCGTGGGCCAATTCTTGATGAAGCCAATCGTATGATTGCTAACGGTGAGAAAATTCTTCGCCTTAATACCGGAAACCCAGCTGCCTTTGGTTTTCAAGCGCCAGATGAGGTTATCCGTGACTTGATTGCTCACGCTCGTAATAGTGAAGGGTATTCTGATAGTAAAGGGATTTTTTCTGCTCGTAAAGCTATCATGCAATACTGTCAGTTAAAAGGATTTCCACATGTGGATATCGATGATATTTATCTAGGAAATGGTGTCTCTGAGCTTATCTCAATATCACTTCAAGCCCTTCTTGATGATGGTGATGAAGTCTTGGTGCCAATGCCTGATTACCCATTGTGGACAGCTTGTGTCAGCCTTGCTGGGGGAAATGCCGTGCATTACCTTTGTGATGAACAAGCTAATTGGTATCCTGATATTGATGACATCAAATCCAAAATCACATCAAATACCAAAGCTATTGTTATCATTAATCCAAATAACCCAACAGGTGCTTTGTATCCCGATGACCTTTTGAAAGAAATCGTGGAAATTGCTCGTCAAAATGACTTGATCATTTTTGCAGATGAAATCTATGACCGTTTGGTTATGGATGGCAAAAAACATACTGCCATTGCTAGCTTAGCACCTGATGTTTTCTGTGTGTCAATGAATGGTTTATCAAAATCACACCGAATCTGTGGTTTCCGTGTTGGATGGATGGTCCTATCAGGTCCAAAACAAAATGTTAAAGGATACATTGAAGGGCTTAATATGTTAGCAATATGCGTCTTTGCGCAAACGTCTTAGGACAAAATGTTGTTCAGACTTCTCTAGGTGGTTATCAATCAGTCGATGAACTTTTGATTCCTGGTGGTCGTATTTATGAACAACGTAACTTCATCTATAAGGCAGTAAATGAAGTGCCTGGTTTGTCTGCAGTGAAACCGGAAGCAGGACTTTACATTTTCCCTAAAATCGACCGTAATATGTATCAAATTGATGACGATGAACAGTTCTGTTTAGAACTGCTAAAACAAGAAAAAGTCATGTTGGTTCCAGGTAAAGGTTTCAACTGGAATGAACCTGACCACTTCCGAATTGTCTATTTGCCACGTGTTGAAGAATTAGCTGAGGTTCAAGAGAAGCTAACACGCGTTCTTAGTCAGTACAAACGTTAAGGATTAATTCATTAGAATGATATCACTTTTTTTAGCTTGATAAGGCTTTAAAAGCGAACGTTCTAATGAATTTTATTAATTAAATTCAGGTTAAAAAGTATTCGCTTATAAAAATGTCAGAAGATACAGAAATTTTCTGATAATTGTTTGCAAAATAAGGGTTCCTTTGATATAATTGTAACGCAAATAACGCAAAGGAAGTAGAAAATGCCGAATTTATTAGAAAAAACACGTAAGATTACATCAATTTTGCAACGCTCTGTTGATAGCCTAGATACTGAATTGCCATATAACACAATGGCTGCTCAACTTGCTGACATTATTGATTGTAACTCTTGCATTATCAACGGGGGAGGAACCCTTCTTGGTTATGCAATGAAATACAAAACTAATACTGACCGTGTTGAGGAATTCTTTCAAGCAAAACAATTCCCAGAAAGTTACGTAAAAGCAGCTAGTCGTGTTTACGATACTGAAGCTAACTTGTCTGTAGATAATGATTTGACAATTTTCCCAGTTGAATCAAAAGATATCTATCCTGATGGATTGACAACAATCGCCCCAATCTATGGTGGTGGTATGCGCCTTGGTTCTCTTATCATTTGGCGTAACGATGAAGAATTTTCAGAAGACGATTTAATCCTTGTTGAAATCGCCTCTACAGTAGTTGGTATTCAATTGCTTAATCTTCAAACTGAAAATCTTGAAGAAACAATCCGTAAACAAACAGCCGTTAACATGGCTATCAACACACTTTCATATTCAGAAATGAAAGCTGTATCTGCTATTTTGGGTGAATTGGACGGGACTGAAGGTCGCTTGACTGCATCAGTTATCGCTGACCGTATCGGTATCACACGTTCAGTTATCGTTAATGCCCTTCGTAAATTGGAATCAGCAGGTATCATCGAAAGCCGTTCATTGGGTATGAAAGGTACATACCTTAAAGTCATCAATGAAGGTATCTTTGACAAATTAAAGGAATATAATTAATGGCAAAAGCTCTTATTTCAATTGATTATACCTACGATTTTGTAGCTGACGATGGTAAATTGACTGCTGGAAAACCAGCGCAAGCTATTGAAGATGATATTGTCCGAGTAACTAAAGAAGCGTATGAAGCTGGAGACTATATCTTCTTTGCCATTGATGCTCATGATGAAGGTGATGATTTTCATCCAGAAGCAAAATTGTTCCCACCGCATAATATCAAGGGAACAAGTGGACGTGATTTGTATGGTAAACTAGCCGACTTGTATGAAACAATCCAGTCAGATCAACGTGTCTTTTGGATGGATAAGCGTCATTATTCTGCTTTTTCAGGGACTGATTTAGATATTCGACTACGTGAACGTCGTGTCACAACGGTTGGTCTGACAGGTGTTCTAACGGATATTTGTGTTTTACACACAGCTATCGATGCTTATAATCTTGGGTATGATATTGAGATTCCTGCTGCGGCAGTAGCAAGCTTAACACAAGAAAATCATCAATTTGCTTTAAATCATTTCAAAAATGTTTTAGGTGCAAAGATTATTTAAGTTGAAAGAAGTGGATAACCACTTCTTTTTTTGCTTTAGAAGAAAAGTGTGAAAAATTCTCTGGAAAGAGCTTTCTCCCTTTCTTTTACATGTTAAAGAAAAGTAAAATGTGGTATAATTTTAGGGACTATGTTGTAAATTTGGTTTACGATTTAATTTAATCAAGGAGAGATAGAGATGAAAATTTCTGAAGAAGAAGTACGTCATGTAGCAAATCTGTCAAAATTGTCATTTTCTGAAGAAGAAACAACAGAATTTGCGACAACTTTGTCTAAGATTGTCGATATGGTAGAACTTTTGAACGAAGTTGATACAGAGGGTGTCCCTGTGACAACGACAATGGCAGATCGTAAGACTGTTATGCGCGAAGACGTGGCAGTAGCTGGTGACGATCGCGATGAGCTCTTTAAAAACGTGCCTCAATCTGAAAATTACTATATTAAAGTTCCTGCTATCTTAGAAGACGGAGGAGATGCATAATGTCATTTAATACAAAATCAATTGATGAGTTGCACAATCTTCTTGTCAATAAAGAAATCTCAGCAGTTGAATTAACAAAAGCAACACTTGAAGATATTAAAGAACGTGAAGCAGCTGTTGATTCATTCATCACTGTTTCTGAAGAAGCTGCGCTTGCACAAGCAAAAGCTATCGATGAAAAAGGTATCGACGCTGATAATGTGATGTCAGGTATTCCTTTAGCTGTTAAAGATAACATTTCAACACGTGGTATCTTGACAACTGCAGCATCTAAAATGCTTTATAACTACGAACCAATTTTTGATGCGACTGCTGTTGAAAAACTTTACGGCAAAGATATGGTGGTTATCGGTAAAACAAACATGGACGAATTTGCCATGGGTGGTTCAACTGAAACATCATACTTCAAGAAAACTAAAAATGCTTGGGACCAAACTAAAGTTCCTGGTGGATCATCTGGTGGTTCTGCAACTGCAGTAGCGTCAGGTCAAGTTCGTTTATCACTTGGTTCAGATACTGGTGGTTCTATTCGCCAACCTGCAGCCTTCAATGGTGTTGTTGGTTTGAAACCAACTTACGGACGTGTTTCACGTTTTGGTTTGATTGCATTTGGTAGCTCACTTGACCAAATTGGTCCATTTGCCCAAACTGTTAAAGAAAATGCGCAATTGTTGAACGTTATTACTGGTCATGATGCTAAAGATGCGACGTCATCTAACCGTGAAGTTCCTGATTTTACTGGTAAAATCGGTCAAGATATTAAAGGTATGAAGATTGCCCTTCCAAAAGAATATCTTGGTGAAGGTATTGACCCGGAAGTTAAAGAAACAATTCTAAACGCTGTTAAACACTTTGAAAAACTTGGTGCTACTGTTGAAGAAGTTAGTCTTCCACACAGTAAATACGGCGTAGCGTTTACTATATTATCGCATCATCAGAAGCTTCTTCAAACTTGCAACGTTTCGATGGTATTCGTTATGGTTACCGCACTGAAAACTACAACAACCTTGAAGACATCTACGTGAACACTCGTAGTGAAGGATTTGGCGATGAAGTGAAACGTCGTATCATGCTTGGTACATTTAGCTTGTCATCAGGTTACTATGATGCTTACTTCAAAAAAGCTGGTCAAGTTCGTACATTGATTATTCGTGACTTCGAAAAAATCTTTGCTGACTACGATCTTATCTTAGGTCCAACCGCTCCAAGCGTAGCCTTTGGTTTAGATACTCTTAACCACGATCCTGTTTCTATGTATTTGGCTGATATTTTGACAATTCCTGTTAACTTGGCTGGTCTTCCAGGTATTTCAATTCCTGCTGGATTTGCTCAAGGTCTTCCGGTTGGTATGCAATTGATTGGTCCTAAATACAGTGAAGAAACAATCTATCAAGCAGCCGCTGCTTTTGAAGCAACAACTGATTATCATAAACAACAACCCGTTATTTTTGGAGGTGACAAATAATGAACTTTGAAACAGTCATCGGGCTTGAAGTCCACGTTGAGTTAAATACTAATTCAAAGATTTTTTCACCGACATCAACACATTTTGGTAACGACCAAAATACCAATACAAACGTTATCGACTGGTCTTTCCCAGGTGTTCTTCCTGTTATGAATAAAGGTGTTATTGATGCTGGTATTAAAGCAGCACTAGCCCTTAACATGGACATTCACCAAAACATGCACTTTGACCGTAAAAACTATTTCTATCCTGATAATCCAAAAGCTTACCAAATTTCACAATTTGATGAACCAATTGGATACAATGGTTGGATTGAAATTGAACTTGAAGATGGTTCAGCTAAGAAAATCCGTATCGAACGTGCCCACTTGGAAGAAGATGCTGGTAAAAACACTCACGGTACTGATGGTTACTCATATGTTGATCTTAACCGTCAAGGTGTGCCACTTATCGAAATCGTATCTGAAGCTGATATGCGTTCACCAGAAGAAGCTTACGCTTACCTAACTGCTCTTAAAGAAGTTATCCAATACACTGGTATTTCTGACGTTAAGATGGAAGAAGGTTCTATGCGTGTGGATGCCAACATTTCTCTTCGTCCTTATGGTCAAGAAGAATTTGGTACAAAAGCTGAGTTGAAAAACTTGAACTCATTTAGCAATGTACGTAAAGGACTTATCTACGAGCAAAAACGTCAAGCGCAAGTACTTCGCTCAGGTGGTCAAATTCAACAAGAAACTCGTCGTTACGATGAATCAACTGGTGAAACAATCTTGATGCGTGTCAAAGAAGGTGCATCAGATTACCGCTACTTCCCAGAACCAGACTTACCACTTTATGAAGTGTCTGATGAATGGATTGAAGAAATGCGTCAAACTCTTCCAGAGTTTCCAAAAGAACGTCGTGCTAAATACATTAATGAATTTGGTTTGACAGCTTATGATGCTGCCCAATTGACTGCAACAAAAGCAACATCTGATTTCTTTGAAAGTGCAGTAGCTCTTGGTGGTGATGCCAAACACGTTTCTAACTGGTTGCAAGGTGAAGTGGCTCAATTCCTTAACAGTGAAAATAAAACACTTTCTGAAATCTTGTTAACACCAGAAAACCTTGTTGAAATGCTTGCTATCATCGCTGATGGTACCATTTCATCAAAAATTGCCAAGAAGGTATTTGTTCACTTGGCTAAAAATGGTGGTTCTGCGCGTGAATACGTTGAAAAAGCTGGTTTGGTTCAAATTTCTGATCCTGCAGTGCTTATTCCAATTATCCATCAAATCTTTGAGGACAATGAAGCTGCCGTTGCTGACTTCAAGTCAGGTAAACGTAATGCTGATAAAGCCTTCACTGGATTCTTGATGAAAGCCACAAAAGGCAAAGCAAACCCACAAGTTGCTCTTACATTGTTGGCCCAAGAGTTGGCAAAATTAAAAGAAGACTAAGATAACTAAGAAATCATCCTTCGGGGTGATTTTTTAGTTAGTAAATGGTCAGATGTTGGTCAAAAGCTCAGCAAGTGCTGGTTTTTTTATAATGCACAAAACTGATAGAATTTTTAGAAAGATTACTTTACAAAAAGTGTGAGAATGGGTGTGTTTTCTAGCTGCTAAATGTGTTATACTTGGAGCTGAATTTTATTTGGTAAGGTAGATGGAGTTAAGATGAATAAGATGTTTAAGGGGACTATTATGGTTCTTGTTGCAGGGATATTCTGGGGGATTTCTGGGGTTTCTGGGCAATATTTGATGGCTCATGGAATGAATGTCGATTTATTGTCTTGCGTACGTTTAATTACTGCTGGTGTAATAATGACGACTATTGCAGCACTCAATCAGTGTAAGACGTTTTTGAAGGCTGTGACGTCATTAAAAGTGCTTGGTGGTATTGCCCTATTTTCTTTGATTGGGCTTGTGCTAAATCAGTACGCTTATCTAAGAGCAATCGAAAGTACCAATGCTGGAACAGCAACGGTTATACAGTATATGGCACCGATTCTTGTTTTGGGGTATGTTTCGATTAGGAAAAAGCAACTACCACGAGGAAGTGAAGTTCTGGCGATTATTTTAGCTGTTTTGGGGACATATATTATTGCAACACACGGACGTCTAGATGGCTTAGCTATCACGCCAGTAGGTTTTGCTTGGGGATTATTTTCTGCGGTAACCTATTCGTTTTATATTATTTTGCCGGCGAAATTAATTCGTGAGTATGGTAGCTTTACGGTGATTGGTCTTGGCATGATTATGGTGGAATTCTTTTCCCAATCTTGGTAAAACCATGGCAATACACTTTAGTACTAAATCCAGGAAATTTGCTAGGATTGTTTGGCATCATCATTGTCGGGACAGTTTTTGCTTATAGCTTATTTTTAAAAGGAATAGCTATTGTCGGTGCAGTCAAGGGAAGTCTACTTGCAGCCATCGAGCCAGTTTCATCTGTCTTTTTCTCAGTAACAGTTATGCATGAAATTTTTTACCCGATGGATTTTCTTGGAATGATTTTCATTATTGCAGCAGTTATTTTGATTTCGCTACGTGATTTGATTGTGGTGAATAAACAAATACATCAATAATGATTTAGAAGTTATGGTTGCTTAGGTGCAGTCATAACTTTTTTAGTATTCGTGTAATAAAGAATTTTTAGAAAGATTATTTTATAAAAATATGGTGTTAGAGTCATGACGTCTTTTTGGTAAATGTGTTATACTGGTACTCGCACATTATTGGATAAGGTGATTAATAACATGAATAAAAATCTTAAAGGAAGCATCATGGTATTCATCGCAGGGATTGCTTGGGGACTTTCTGGGGTCTGTGGGCAATTTTTGATGTCTCGTGGAATGAATGTTAGTCAGTTGATTAGCATGCGTTTGCTGATATCTGGAACTGTGTTGACAGCCATTGCTGCTACAAAATATAGAGAGAACTTGGTGAAAGTCTTGCGTTCAAAAGGAGCGCTTGTAGGAATTTTGCTTTTTGCAGTTCTCGGTTTTTTGATGAACCAGTATTCTTACTTAGTGGCAATTGATTATACCAATGCAGGAACAGCGACGGTTTTACAATACATGTCACCGATTGTTGTTTTATTTTTTGTCGCACTAAAAGAAAGACGAATTCCAGAAATCAATGAGTTTTTAGCCATTTTCTTTGCTGTACTAGGAACTTTTATCATTGTGACACACGGTCGTCTAGATGGTTTAGCGATTACTCCTAAAGGACTTGTCTTTGGTCTACTTTCTGCTGTCACAGCAGCTTTTTGTGTTGTTTTGCCAGCAAAATATGTCCGTGAATATGGTAGTTTCCCAGTCATTGGACTTGGGATGCTCATGGGTGGGACAATTTCATTTTTTACAACGCAGGCTTGGCAATACCCACTTGTTTTAAATCAAGGAAACTTGATTGGACTCTTTGGTATCATTGGTATCGGGACAATTCTTAACTACAGTTTATTCTTTATGGGAATAGCAATTATTGGTTCTGTCAAAGGAAGTTTGATGGCGGCAGTTGAGCCGATTTCATCTGTTGTGTTCACAGTTATCCTGATGCAGGATATCTTTTACCCAATGGATTTTCTTGGAATGTTACTGATTATCGTTGCTGTGCTTCTCATCTCACTAAGAGATTTAATAGCATTACGCAGACGATTACGATAATACTTAAAAACATGGCGATAGTTATTTGCCGTGTTTTTTTGTTTTCAATCTTGACAATGATTAGTGATGTTTTTATAATATATATTGCTAGCTCACTAAATGTTAGGTAGCTAACAAAAATAAAGGAGGATTGCGATGGAAAAAAATATTGGGCGCATGGTTAAAATAGCAAGTAATCAGTTAAGCCGTGAGTTTGATAAGTTTGCTAAACCTTATGACTTAACGGGAACACAAATGTCGATTATTGATTTTTTGAGCATGATTGGAAAGAAGAATATTTTCAACAAGATATTGAAAAAGAGTTTAATATTCAACGTTCAACAACGACAGTACTTTTGCAACGAATGGAGAAAAAGGGGTTAATTTATCGCCAATCTTCCAAAAAAGATGCTAGGAAAAAGTCGGTACATTTAACTGAAAAAGCATTGGCTTTAGTTGATGCTTGCCAAGATTATTTTGTGAGTAAAAATGCTGAGCTAGAAAATCAGTTTACAGAAGAAGAAATCGCTATTTTTGAAAAAATTTTGCACTATTATATCAAAGAAAAATAAGGGGGAAATATGTCGGAAGAAAAAATTTCACCAAAAGTTATTAGGGCTATTGTTGGTGCAGGAATGTTGTCATTTTGCGGTGTCGTAGTTGAGACTGCATGAATATTACCTTTCCGACTTTGATGAAAGAATTTAATATTAACACATCAACGGTTCAATGGATGACGACAATCTACCTTTTGGTAGTGGCGTCAGTAGTACCTTTGTCAGCTTACTTAAAACGTTCATTTAAGACAAAATCAGTCTTTTTAGCAGCCAACTTGTTGTTTATTTTGGGTGTTCTAATCGATGCTATTGCGCCAAGTTTTGCTTTACTTTTGGTTGGACGTGTCATCCAAGGGATTGGAGTCGGAATTGCGCTTCCTTTGATGTTTAATATTATTTTGGATCAAGTTCCAATGAGTAAAATCGGTACGATGATGGGTGTTGGCACTTTGATTACTGCAGTTGCACCAGCGATTGGTCCAACATTTGGTGGATTTGTTTCATCGCATTTTGGATGGCGTTTTGTCTTTGTCTTGCTTACCCCGCTTTTGTTAATCTCTTTAATTTTAGGGGTAACATCTATTGAACAAAAAAATAAAGTGGCGCGTGAAAGTTTGGATTTAATTAGCGTTATAGCTATTCTTTGCTTATTTGTTGGGTTGATTTTAGGAATTAATAATTTGGCTGAATATGATTTCTTTAGTGTGCCTGTTTTAGGAGGATTGGTAGTTGGAATTGCTGGTCTTCTTGTCTTGGTAAAACGTTCTTCACATCTAGAACAGCCAATTGTTAACTTATCTATTCTTAAAAATGGTAAATTTGCTGGACATGTTATTGCTTTCTTCCTGTTTCAAATTGTCAATCTAGGAATGTCCTTTATTATCCCGAATTACATTCAGCTAGTAAATTATTCAAGTTCAATTGTCGCAGGTCTTTTAGTCTTTCCAGGAGCAATTATTGGTGCCTGCTTTGCACCATTTAGCGGCAGAATTTAGACCGTTTAGGTGCTAAAAAGCCAATTATTTTTGGGGTTAGTTTACTTGCCTTTGCTCTTTGTCTCTTTAGTATTTTGGCCTTGCATTTACCGAATACTTGGTTAACTGTTATCTATATTCTATCAATGGCAGGTACTGGAATTGCCTTTGGTAATATTATGACAAATGGTCAAAAACAAGTAACTTCAGACAAACGAGCAGATGCCAATGCTATCTTTAATACTTTGCAACAATTTGCTGGTGCAGTTGGAACGACCGTTGCATCCTTGGTTGTTGCGCTCAGTCAATCAAACACAAGTATCAGCTATTCAGAAGCAACGGCTAGAGGGTCACGAAATGCCTTTATCATTTTGCTTGTCTTAGCTGTTATTGAATTGATTATCTTATTTAGAGTTGTTGATGGTAAAGAAAAAGAAGCTTAGATGTTATCAAATATGAGGTTGAGCGGGTTCGTCTCACCTCTTTTTTTGACAGATTTTGAGAAGTCATTGACAAGCTTTATTGCGATATTTATAATGAAATTTGTTAAAAATGGAGGAAAATGATTATGAAAAGTATCGGAAAAGCTTTAGGAAAAGAAATTGCTAGGATCGTAGTGATTCTTGTTGTTATTGCTACTGTTGTTTTTTATTTGAAAGGTAACAATTGGTTTAAAAAAATCTTTGACGGTGATACAGAGGATAAATACGAATTTGTTGTTAAACGTTTTTCAAAGAGACATGAATTACTTGTGGCTGAGGCAGCAGCAGAGACTACTCAAACTCAAAGTTTTAATTCAAATACAACAAAAGATTGGCCAGATTGGACAAAGACAATTGCTGATTTGATTGTTAGTCGTAAACTGGAAGTGAAAATTCCTGTAAAAACAGAATTCAAGTTGGAGTTAACTGATATTTCACAAAATGATATTGAAATCAAGGACAATGTCTTAACTTTCAAAAATCCTTTAACTGTAAAAGTTGATTCACAAAAAGAGGGTGGCCTTGAAATTTTGTCTTCTTCATCTGGAATTATTGATAAAACAGTTGATGTTGTTACTTCGAATAAAAAAGCAATGGAATTTTTAGATGAAAAAAGCCAAAATGCTATTTATAAAACAAGTAACAATGTTATGGCACAGGAAAAATATCAGAAGAAAGTAGCAAAATACGCTAGTCAAGATTTAGAAAAATTACTTAATCTCAAATCTGACGATAAAATCAGTGTTAAAATCAGTGTTAAAATCAATGTTTCAGATTTAAAATTTGAAAATATTGACCCTAAAGAATAAGAAAATTTTAAAAGAGCTTGAGGAAAACTTTCCTTGGGTTCTTTTTTTATTAAATTTCCTTATGAGGGAATGGTTTTCAATTCGCCATATTTTGGCAAATATGTTAAAATAAATAGTAAAATATATTTTTTTGGAGAGTAATTTGAGTATAGACGATTATAGCCGACCTTTGTGGTTGAGGCAGTTTATGATTTAAGAGCAGATGATTTGTTGCGACATGGGATTCATGCCGTTTTAGTAGATTTGGATAATACTTTGATTGCATGGAATAACCCAGTATGGCACACCAGAAGTTC
>ENA-OQIG01000083-OQIG01000083.1-human-gut-metagenome-genome-assembly--contig:-NODE-83-length-54394-cov-1.978827_pt1 | contig 54394 bp, 83 predicted proteins | sample MGYA00242576_ERZ504741 | MGnify/ENA primary metagenome ERZ504741 (study PRJEB26092, sample SAMD00036436) | human gut metagenome | host: Homo sapiens | study: EMG produced TPA metagenomics assembly of... | reverse complement strand
GGTCCGCCATTTCCGTCAGTTCTTTTGCATATCCGTCCACACAGATGTTGGCACGGGCAATCATTTCTTCCAGCATTTCATTCTCCTTCTGCAATATCCTTCACCGGTCTTTACGCTTCGCTCTATATTCTGCACTCTTCCTCTGCACTCATCCCATCACACGGGTCCCAAATGGATCAGCTGGGCCACAGAAGTTAGGACGCATCCCATCAGCAGCCAAATCAGGAACAGTTTCCACATGAACCGCATCCACCGGTCATAGGGAATGTTGGTCACCCCCAGTGTCCCCATAAGGGCCGTGGACGTGGGCAGTATATAATTGCAGAAGCCATCACCAAAATTAAAGGCCAGTACGGCTGTCTGCCGGGTCACGCCCAAAACATCGGACAGAGGGATCATAATAGGCATCACAGCCACCGCCTGGCCGCTGCCGCTGGTCAGGAACACATTGATCAGCGTATTGGCCAACACCATACCGGGTGCGATGATTCCCGCCGGCAGTCCGTCCAGCAGGACAGCCATAGCATGGACGATGGTATAGGTGATTTTCCCGTCGTTCATGATGGTGCTGATGGCCGTGGCCATACCGATGATGTAGCGGCTCCCAGCATCTGTTTGCTGCCGGCAATGATATCCTTGCACATTTCATTGGGACTGGCACCGCTCAATAAGTCAGCCACCACCGCATACACCAGAAAACCTGCAGACATTTCTGCCATGCCCCAGCGCAGAGCAATGGCTCCGTAGATGATCACTCCAAAGGTCAGGACCAACAGGGCCAGAGGAATCGCTTTCTGACGGGTCATTTTCCCCGTTTCTTCCAGATCCATTCCTCCAGTGGTAGCCCGGGTCTCCTGATCCAGGTCATACATGGGACTCTGTTTGGGATCAGCTTGATTTTCCGTGCATACCGAATCAGGTAGATATTGGTGATCACATAATATATTGCGAAACAGATGGCCCGATACCACAGTCCGGAATACAGGGGCAGATCTGCTATAGTCTGGGCTACCACCGTGGTATACATATTCAGGGTACCGGTGGCAAAGCCGATGGCCCCGCCCAACAGCAGGATGGATGCCCCGGTGATGGAATCCAGTCCCATGGCCATGGCCATCATCACCATCACCGGTCCGAAGGGTATGAACGTATTGGCACCCTGGGTGGTACAGATCAAGCCGAAGATCAGGTCAACGCCGGCAGGAAGATCTCAAGCCGATTCGAGAATTTTCTGGCTCCCATGGCCAGGATGGCCTGCAGGGAACCGGATTTTGTCACGATGTGGAAGGCAGCCCCTGCCATCAGGATCACCATCATCAGATCGATCCGCTTGTTCATAGCCTTCATGATATACAAAGGAATCTTCAGGGGATTGATGCCGCTTTGGGCCACATAATGGAAGGTTGCCGGATCCAGGACTTTTTTGTCCCCTGGTCCCTTGACAAAGTCGTACATCCCCGCCGGAATGATCCAGGTCAGAAGGACCGCCACCACGATCAATGCAAAGATGATGATGAAGGTATGAGGGAAACTGACTTTCTTTACCGCTTTCAATTTGGCTGTTGCCTCCATTTCATTCACTCCTTTTTTATACCCGCACGATTGATGGTTTTATTGTAGGATAGATCATCCATCCTTTCAAATTGCTCTTTTTCATCAAAATGATAAAGTTTATTTATCATTTTACCCGGCAGGCTCCGCATCCATGGTATAATAAATCAATCAACTCCAGGAGTCTAAGGAGCAAGCCATTATGCCCTTTAATCTGAAACAATGCCACTACCTGTCACGCTGGCCGACTGTAACAGCTTCCATCAGGCCGCCAGGACTCTGTTCATCACCCAGCCCACTCTGAGCATCGCCATGAAAAAGCTGGAGCAGGAAATGGGCCAGCCCCTGTTCCAGAAGCAGGGCCGCAAAGCCCAGCTGACGCCAGCCGGGCGGCTGGCTCTATCCTACGCCCGGAAGATGCTGCAGTTGGACAGAGAACTGGCCAGAGAGCTGAAAGCCCTGCGGCAGAATTCCCAGAGAGACCTGCATATCGGCACCTATTTGCTGTTTTCCACCCTGCTGATGCCTCCTCTCCTGGCCGCCATCCATAAATCCCATCTGCCAGTAGACCTGAAGCTGCACCATCGCCACGGTTTTGAACTGAAGGATGCGCTGCGCCGGGGTGAGTTCGACCTGATTCTGTGCATCCAGGACAAGCCAGATCCGGAATTTTCCTGTGTACGCCTGAAACAGGAGACCCTGCTGGCCATCCTGCTGCCCGATAATCCCTGCTGCCAGCAGGCCCGTCCCCTGGAAGGCCTGTCCTGGCCCTATTTGCCTCCTGCGGCACTCTCTGGAGAGACCCTGTTTCTGCAAAGTCCCATCCAGCAAATTCGCCACCAGGAGGATCGACTGCTGGAACAGGGTCTGAAACCCGCAGCCTGCAAAGAGATTGCCAGCATCGAAACAGCCCTTGGACTGGCCGCAGAAGCCTGGGGATTTCCTTTACCATGAGCTGTTACGTGAAGGCCCTGCATCCAGCCCATCCGGTCCGCTATTTTGCCACCGGAAACCTGCAGGAAGCCCCCTGGCTGACTCTGTATTACCGAAAGGAACTGGAAGGAGATCCTGTATTGGAGACCCTGATCCATCTGTTGCGTGAAATCGTCCAAACCATCTTATAAGGAGGCATTCTTTTGACGTTACTGTCCTACATACAACCAAAAAAGAAAACCATCCGGAGCTTTTGGCTCTGCTCCAGGACGGTGATTATATCCTGTCCGCCCAGGCACCGGCTGAACCCGGTGATCCTGCCTGGAACAGTTCCCCCTGCTCCACCGAATAGGGGGCGGGAAAACCTGGTGTTCAATTCCTGTATGCCTGTCGGGATCTGGCTGGTACCATGATCCGGCCATGCGGGAAACCCTGGAGCATGTCTGCTGGTTCTTCAGTCCCCCGGCCCGGAAAGCCCATCAGGAAGGGCTGTGCAGTTTCCTTCCCGGGTACTCCACCAACCTGGTACGAAAGACTTTCCAGCAGCTCCGCTCCCAGGGCCGCCGCCCGGTACTGCTGGCTACGGCTTCCCCCATGGATGCGGAGGGAAATTTTTCTCTTTCCATCAGCGCCCTGTTCGAAAGAGAAATCATCGATAACGGGGCCCTGGTCCTGCTGGAAGTCAGTTCCCGGTATCCCCGGACCCATGGAGATACCACCCTGCCCCTGTCCGCCGTGACGGCTTTTGTGGAAACGGACCGGCCGGTACCGGAAATGCCGAAAACCACCCTGCGGCCCGTGGACGAAGCCATCGGCACCCGGATCGCCGAACTGATCCCGGATGGTTCCACCTCAGCTGGGGGTGGGGCACATTCCCGATGCAGTAGCCATCCGGCTGAAAGATCGCAGGCACCTGGGCATCCATTCCGGCATGTTCAGTGAGAGCCTGATGGAACTGATCCGCTGTGGAGCCGTGGACAATTCCCGGAAAGGCTTTCATCCGGGAGAGACAGTCACAGCCTTTGCTGCCGGCAGTCAGGAACTGTACCGGTTCCTTCACGAAAACAGGGATATCCTGATCAAAGGCGGATATTATACCAACGCTCCGGCTGTCATTGCCCAAAACCGGAACATGGTCTCCCTGAACACCGCCCTGGAAATCGATCTGACCGGCCAGTGTGCCGCTGAATCCATGGGGTTTACCCAGTGGAGTGCTACGGGAGCCCAGACAGAAACCGTAGAAGGGGCCCAGCTGTCTCCCGGCGGCAAATCCATCCTGGCCCTGCCCTCCTGCTATACGGCCCGGAGCCAGACCGGAGAAAAGGTCCTTCGCTCCAAGATCGTACTTTCCTTCCGGCCGGGCACCATCGTCTCCACCTCCCGGAACGATGTGGATTACGTTGTTACAGAATATGGCACAGCCTGGCTCCGAGGTCTTTCCGTGGACAAGCGGGCCAAAGCTCTCATTGCCATTGCCCACCCGTCCTTTCGGGACCAGCTGACCGCCGACGCCAAAAATATGGACTGATTTTTTAATACACATAAAAAGGACCTGTCCCTGATAGGACAGGTCCTTTCCATTCGCTGAAGACTCGAGACCAGTGACTAGAGACTCAAAAAAAAGAAGGAGCTGCGCTTGCACAGCTCCTTCTTTGTATCGGCTTACAGGCTTTCTGCGAAAGCTTCCAGAGCGGTCTGGGCCTGACCAAAGTCCCGGGTCATCTGGTCCACACCAATCTTCACATGAGGAATGTGGTGGGCATCCAGAGCCTTCTTCAGATCAGGATATTCCATTTCTTCCGGATCGCAGAACTGCATCATGAACACGATCAGTCCTTCTGCGCCGCTTTCTTTTACCAGATTGCAGACGTGTTCAGAACGGGTATTCTTGGCAAATTCAGGATCGTACAGCAGAACGTCGTTCTTCTGTTTGGAGAACTGTACAGCCAGAGCCTGCAGGCCGTTGTCCAGATCTTCCGGAGCATCCACGGCAAAGCTGCGGCTTTCATAAGCGCAGTCATCAGCAGCAATGGCCAGTTTGTTGTCATCCATGGCTTTCAGGATGCCGGGCATGTTGTAGATGATGCCGGAAACAACCACTTTGTGGCCGTCGAACTTGCCGGCAGGAGCAGCTGCCAGTTCCTTGTTCAGTTCTTCCAGCTTTTCGGTGTATTCATCCTTCAGCATGAAGTAAGCGGCACGCAGTACGGTGGCCCGTACGGAAGCGGGATCAGATCAGGATGTTCGTTGGCCAGTTTGCAGAATTCGCGGCGGGCAGCACGGCTCTTGTTGTACACTTTGATGGCATCCAGGATGGCATCATTGGTGATTTCATGGCCGCAGATTTCTTCCAGATGGCCTTTCACTTCGCTGTAGGCATCATAGGTGAACTGCTTGCCGGCGGCATTCTGACGGACCTGGGGATGAGCCAGGAAAATAACCGGCATCTTGTCTTTCATGGCCACTTTGAAGTTCTGGCTCATGGGACGCAGGGTATCACACAGTACCGGAGTGATGATCCCGTCCAACCCATCCAGGGTCCCGTCCAGCAGCATTTCCAGAGACTGCTGGGCAATGGTGCAGTAGAAGGAAGCACAGTATTCCTTGGAACGGACTTCCTGTTTGCCATTGCAGCCCCATACACCCATGGGAACCATGCCTGCAGCATAGACCAGTTCTTCCGGAACATAGTACGGCAGGCAGCCGATGGCTTTTTTGCCCTGGGCTTTATATTTGGCCAGCATGGTCTTCGGGCTGGCAGATACTTTTTGGAACTCTTCAATAAGTGCACTGATAGCCATTGTTATTTCCCCTTCTTTTCATCATTTGCTTCCATGGCTTCGACCAAGCCCTGAACACGGGTCTCATACTGAGCCGCGTTGAAGTTTCTCGGGTCAGCCTGGTCACCGTCGAATCCAGCAGTGGGGATACCCATGTCTTTGGTGAAACGACGCTGCATTTCAGGCATGTAGCCGCTCCAGGGTTTGCAGGACCGGTTGTAGTGAACCAGTACGCCGTCAACCTTGTTGTCGCGGATCAGCCTTCACGCCAGGCAACACCCTGTTCGATGCTGACGGAGTTCGGGGCTTTGCAGTAGGCTTTGACCAGTTCGTCCAGGTTGTTGTACACGAACCCGAAAGCAGGAGCATATACAACGCCGGTGATGTTCAGACCGTTGGCTTTCAGCGGTTTGAACAGGTTCGGCAGTTTCGGCCAGCAGGGGATCCCTTCGAACATGATACGATGCTGTTCTTTGAAGGGAGCGGTGGTGGTGCCTTCCTTCACATGCTGTTCCAGTTCCTTGGCCAGCAGTTCGAAAGCTTCAGCAGCTTCCACACGGCCACGGGCGGTAACCACGTCAGCCATATGGTTGAACAGGTCGAACCCGTTGAACGGAGCCGGTTTGTACTGCAGGTAGTCGCAAACCTTCAGCCATGCTTTGGCGGTACGGTTGGCGTTCTGGCAGCACTGTTCGAATTTGTCTTCATCGAACTTCTTGCCGGTGATTTCTTCCATTTGACGGATGGCCGTATCCAGCTGGGACCGGATGTATTTCACGTTGGCTTCGTTGACATGGTCGAATTCGTTGTAAGGAACGTCGATCATGATCAAAGGAATGTTGTGCCGACGGGCAATGTCTTCATACCATTTGGTCATGCAGTTGCAGATGTTGTTGCAGCACAGCACGAAGTCCGGCATGGGCATGGTCATCTGACGATATTTGTGCAGCGCATTCTGGCGGCGGGTCTTTTCTTCCCCTTCCGGCAGAGCGGCGATTTCATAGATGTTGTCGGTGGTGGCAAAGGGTTTCAGGGTCTTGGGATCGATTACGGGTTTGCCATCTGCGTCGAACACCTTTTTGCCATTGGCATCTTTCATCTGTTTGCCGCTGTGGGGGTTGATGACATAGTTGCCATCTTTGTCCATTTTGTTGGCACCCCGGAACCCGGCAGCATAAGCCAGGGAAATACGGGCATAGCCGCAGATATCGTTGTCATAACCGATATCTTCTGCAGCCTGGCACATTACTTCGCCGTCACGGTTGGCAGCGATACCAGCAGCCTGGTTTTCCGGATACCCAACATGCAGACCGAAAGATTCAGCCAGTTCGCAGGGGAACTTGGAAGAGGACCAGCCTACTTTTTCTCCTCTTTCTTTGGCTTCCCGCAGTTCTCTGTAAACCTTTTCAACTACATCTCTCAATGCCTGAACGCCAGGGCTTACTGTCTTTGGCATAATGATCCTTCCTTCTTTACATGATATGCAGCTTATTTGGCTGCTTTTTTATACGCATACAGAGCGGCACCCAGGCACCGTTGTACTGAGCCAGGGGAGACGTCTTGATTTCCACGCCAAGGCCTTCTTCCAGGGCTCCTCTCACGCCATAGTTCTGGGCCACACCGCCGGTCATGACCACGTCTTTCACAATCCCCACCCGATTGGCAAGACCAATGACCCGGCTGGCTACAGAACGATGGATCCCGGCAATGATGTCGATCTTGTCGGTTCCTTTGGACAGCTGGCTGATGACTTCACTTTCTGCAAACACAGTACAGGTGGAGCTGATAGCCACCCGTTTGGTGGATTTGGCTCCCAGCTCAGCCAGGTCGGAAACCTTCACTTCCAGGATATTGGCCATAACATCCAGGAAACGGCCAGTCCCGGCAGCGCATTTATCATTCATCTGGAAATTGGTCATGGTCCCGTTTTCCACATGGATGACCTTCACATCCTGCCCGCCGATATCGATGACGGTATGGACGTTGGGCCAGATAAAGCTGGCGCCCATGGCATGGCAGCTCAGTTCGCTCATCTGCTTGTCGGCAATGCTTCCAGCGAATTGCGTCCGTAGCCGGTAGCAGGGTAAAGGCCATGTCTTCTTTTTTCATGTGGGCATTTTCCAGGACTTCCGAAATAGACCGTGCGGGACCGGAAGTTCCGGTCCCCACGGCTACCAGGGATTTCGCCACGATTTCTTTTCCATCTTTCAGGATAATGCACTTGGATGCAGTAGATCCAACATCGATTCCCAAGGTATAGATACTCATTAAAACATTTCCTCCGTAAGGATTATTCTTTACGAAAGTCTCAAACTCTCTGATGGCACGAGGCAGAATCATCTGATGGAACGGGCAGATGCTTTCCGGATTCTGATAAGCAGCTTCCGTGAAGGCTTCCACATACCCGCGGATCTTGTTCATGTCCACGATTTCATCCACCAGACCCAGTTCAGCACAGACTTTCGGACGAGATTTGGTGTAGAAAGCCTGGATCAGGTTGTTCATCTTGTCGATGGTCGCTGCAGATCCTTGCCGGCTTTCCGGTCTTTGGCCAGTCTCCGGGAGTACATGGCGGTGGCAGCGGTTTCACCGTTCATAACGGCGATTTCCGTAGCAGCGGTACCGATGGAGAAGGCGTTGGTGTCATTGCCCTGAGGCCCGCCCAGTACATAGTGGGCAGCAGCCGTGCCTTTTCTCAGGGTAATTTCGAATTGAGGGATGTGGGAAGTCTGGATGGAGTAGATCAGGGACTGGCCCAGACCCAGCAGTTCAGCCTTTTCCGCATCGTTGCCCACATCGATCCCGGTGGTATCCTGGATCCAGACGATGGGCAGACGGTCTCTGGCGCACAGGGTGACGAATTCATTCATTTTCACCAGACCCTGGCGGTACAGTTTGCCGCCGATCCCTACGGAGCCTGCAGCCTTGTATTCAGGGTAGTTCATCAGGAGACCCTGGACGTTGGCCACAACGCCCACCAGCAGGCCGTTGACTTTGGCCAGACCGGTGACCATTTCAGGGCCGTAGCCTTTTTTGTATTCATGGAGTTCGCTGTTGTCGAACAGGCGGGCAATCACATTGTAGATGTCATAAGCCCGTTTGTCGTTCAGAGGAACCATGCTGTACAGGTCGTCAGCCGGGAATGCCGGTGCTTTCGGATCGTCCACACGGAAGAATTCAGGATCGTATTTCGGCAGCATGCCTACATACTTCTTGATCCCTTCCAGAACGCCTTCTTCGGAAGCATAGACTTCACGCATGAACCGGTTTCGGTGTAGTGGATGTCGACAGCTCCCGGAGGTTCGGTCTTGCCAGTACGATCCACCATGTCGGCGATTTCGTTGGCATATTCCAGGTCCACATGGCCTTTGGGGTTCATGCCGCCCATAATGCCGGCGCCGCCCACAGCCATGTTGGCTTTTTCATGGGCAATGATCACCGTGGGGCTGATGGAATGATAGCCGCCGCCAGCAGGGTTGGTGCCGTAGATGCCAACGATGACGGGAATGCCCAGCTGGTTCAGTTCAGCGTTCCGGAAGAAAGGCGTACCGCCGCCGCGACGGTTGGGGTATACCTTTTCCTGTTCGTCGAACTTAACGCCGGAGCAGTTCAGCACATACACCAGAGGCACGTGCAGGTCTTGGCGGTATCGGAAGCCGCAGCAGGCATTCAGCCTGGCCAGGCACCCAGGCACCGGCCAGCTCTTGTTGTCGGAAGCCACGACCACGCACCATTTGCCGTTTACACGGCCCAGACCCTTGACGATGGCCACGGAGCCGTTCTTGTTGCCCTGAGGGTTGAACAGGGTGTTCAGGGGTCTCCAGGAGCCCGGTTCCACCAGTTTTTCAATTCTCTGGAGAGCGGTCAGTTCCCCTCTCTTGTTTACATCAGCATCTGCCTTGCCGGCTTCCTGAGCCTCTTTGATCAGCTGATGGATCTCTTCTTCGATCTTTTTCAGCTGTTCTTCATTGGCGGCATCCGCTTTTTTCAGGGGTTTGCCCACCTGAGGCATATTTTGGAAATATCTAGGCATAGAGTAGAAACCCATTTAAATTCTTCCTCCCGAATGTCTTATTTTGCTTCCGTGGGGACCTGGATAAAGGCCTGCCCCGGATCGATTTCTTCACGGATCAGTTTGATGACTTCCGGATCCGGAGCTTCCAGTTCAACGGCTCTGGATACATCCAGGTCGAACCCGGTGTTTTCCAGTACATCTTCCGGAGAAGAAGTGGATAGTAGCCGGCCAGGTACATCCGTTTGGTCTTTTCATCAAACTTCAGGATACCACGGTCCGTTACAACCATCTGCGGGCCAACATCGCCGGGCAGACCCAGTCTTTCCCGTCCGCCAGGGCCGTCGATCCAGCCGGCTGTCACGTAGTCGATCTTGTTCATGAATCTGCGTTTTTCATGCTGCATCATGATGATGGTGTTGGAGTAGGTGGCAATGCCGTTGGCGCCGCCGGACCCGGTGAAACGGGTTTTCGGATGATGGTAGTCACCGATGGAGGTGGAGTTCACGTTGCCGTACGGGTCGATCTGAGCCCCGCCGATGAAGGCGATCAGACGGTTGGCCTTGTGCAGATATTCGTTGATTTCGAAGCCCACGAACCGGACGTTCGGCCAGATGCAGCCGCAGTGAGCATGAACCGCAGGTCACCTACGGAACGGGGAACTTCCACCGGGGAGCAGTCCATCAGACCGCTTTCCACGATGATGTGGCAGTCAGGAGCGTAGACTCTCTTGGCCACGCTGGCGCCGATCAGAGGCAGACCGGTACCAACCGTTACAACCTGACCATTTTTGATCTGCTTGGCAATGGTCACAGCCTGCATTTCTTTATTGGTATAATTCGTGTAATCAGCCATTGTTATTTGTCCTCCTTCGTCATGTCGATGTGGTAGCCCAGACCAGGAACAACCTTCAGGTTGATCAGACGAGTGGCACCCAGTTTGTTCAGGTATTCGTCATGATCCTTCAGGTCGAACACCCATTCCTTGCAGAAGGCATCGAAGTCTTCCTGGGTCTTGGAGACCTTGTCATAGACTTTCAGGAACGGATTGTCGTAGTCGTACAGGCATAGCACTGAGAAGGATGTGCACCGTAAGGAGCCAGGACAACAGCATCTACGCACATGCCGGGGATATCGTTCTTGGTGGGATCTCTTCTGATTTCTTCATCAGAAATGATTTCTTCGCAGGTAACGATGGTGTATTTGGCTGCTTCAGCAATATCCACATCCTGGAATTTGCCGCCCCAGATGCGAACGGTGCCATCGGGAGAAGCCTGCTGGGCATGGATGATGGCCACATCAACCTGCGGAACAGGAACAGCCACGACTTTTTCACCCGGTTTGAAGGGGTTGTCGATGTATTTGAATTTGTCATCAGGAACTTTGTCCAGGGTTTTACGGACTTCCTTGCTGATGCCCCATTCATCGGTCAGGCCGGAGCCCTGCATCAGGGTTACAGGCAGGAAGGGCAGCCCCAGAGCGGCGGCATGCCACATCATGTAGATAACATCCTGGGAATAGTCTTCCATGGTCAGTTTGCCGGCTTCGAACCATTTTCTGAACCGTCTGGAAACGTTGGTCACACCGGAGTTGGCGGTGTAGCAGTTGATGTAGGCTTTCACACGGCCGTTGCCGATCAGCATATCCCAGTCGCCGCCGGCAGCGCCGCCCAGACCGGTCAGATCCGTGATACCCTGTCTCAGGATTTCGAACACAGCCGCATAGGGTTTACGGTCCGTCGTAAAACCACCCAGAGCAATGTGATCACCACTGTGCACATACTTGGCGATTGCGTCTTTTAACGTCATTACTTTACTCAAAGCAAAAACCTCCTTAAGATCCATACTAGTTTGTGAAACCGCCGGAATCCTCCTCTAAGAAATAACCATCCCCCTTTTGAATATTTTTACATTCGCATCCCGGCTGAACCTACTGTATTCAGTGTACAGATTGATTATAACACAAATAAATTTTTTTTTTAAATCTTTCCCAGGACTATTTGTTGATTTTTTTACAAATATATAAAAATTCTAATAACTTGTGAGAAAATTCTCATTTTTTTAGTCATTTTTATTTTTAAAAAATTACATTAAAAAAAGAAAGGTTGTTCCCTTTCCAACACCTTCTTTTTCTTCCATTGAGAACTGTCATTACAGTTTTTTCTGCCGTTCCAGCCATTTTCGGGCCGCCAGGGCCAGCTGCTCCGGGTCGTTTTCCAGCATCCGGTCCTGGACCCGCCGGAGCAGCACCGGCATCAGATCCTTCAGCTGGGCCGGCGCCGCTCCCAGGGTCAGGGCATCCTTCCCGGAAAAATCCAGATCCGAGGTATGGACGGGCATGAGATAGGCCATCTTCACCAGCCGCTTCCCATACATCTGGGCATGGATCACGTCGTTCTGGGCGGCATTGGTGGCAGCCACGTCAGCCACACACACGGCGGTCAGCTGCTTGAAGGCTTCCGCCATTTCCTTGTTCAACCGGAAATGCCGCTGCGGGCTTCTTTCCGGAGCCAGTGCCAGGTCTTGCTGTCTTCCTGGGCACTGATGAAGCCGAAATGCATATGGTTCTTCACCAGCCAGGCCACCCGGTCCACCACTTCCCGGGGCAGCTGGAGCCGTTCCAGGATCTGCCGGGCCAGGGCGGCTCCCACCGCTTCGTGGCCGTGATCACAGGGCTGGCCCTCCCGGTTGATGCCCCGGACGCCTTCCAGGCCCTTGGCCACGTCGTGGAGCAGGATCCCCCAGCCCACTTCCAGGCTCCGGTCCCCTTTGTCCAGGGCCACCGCCGTGTGTTTCCACACATCATAGGGGTGGAACTGGGGGTTCTGGCCCAGACCCACCAGATGGGTCAGTTCCGGCAGGTGGGTACGGTTTCGTACTGTCCCTTCCGCCGGACCCGGCAGCTTTCCGCCGCCAGACCGCTTTTCACCATCAGGTCCATACCTTCCCCGGCATAGGTCCCCATGAGCAGCTTGTTCAGTTCCGTACGGACCCGTTCCAGGGACAGGCCCGGGACCTTCTGGAGATTCCGGCCGATGGCGGGCAGGATGGCCGGATCCGGGGCAAACCCCAGCTGCCCCACGAACCGACAGGCCCGGAACATCCGCAGGGCATCTTCCGAAAACCGCCGGTCCGGATCCCCACCGTGCGCAGCACCCGGCCCCGGAGATCATCCAGCCCATGGAAACAGTCGGTGATGTGGCCTTCCTGATCCACGGCCAGGCAGTGATGTGAAATCCCGCCCGGCTCAGATCTTCTTCCAGGGTTTTGCAGTACCAGACTTCTGAAGGCCGGTGGGCATCCCCGCTGCCGTAGGTCTCATTCCGGTAGGCGGCCACTTCCACTCCGTGGCGTTCCACCCGGAGGATCACAACTCCGAAATTCTGTCCCAGTTCGCTGACCACCGGATCCCGGCGTCTTCCGCCGTGCGGATGATCTCTTCCGGCCGGGCATTGGTCACCACATCATAGTCGTCGGGGGTCCGGCCCAGGAGCATGTCCCGGACGGCACCCCCCACCACATGGGCCTGGAAGCCCCGGGCCTGGAGCACATCCATGACGGTTTTCACATAAGCAGGAATCGTCAGTTTCATTGCCGTTCACCCTCTCTTCCTGTCCCTTCCGGGTCTGCGGTGAGCAGGGTGAACACCCCCACTTCCAGGAAGGGTCGCTGGCCAGTTTCAGGCTGCAGTGGAATTCCTGTTCCATGTCCCGGAGTCCCTGCTGCCGCAGCCAGCTGTAGACCAGGGGATGGACGGTGAGCAGCAGGGCATGGCTCATCTTCCCCTGGAGAAAAGTACTCCGGAGCCGCCGGCGGATCTCCACATAGACGGTTTCCGGGGATTCCACCCGGCCGCTGCCTCCGCACAGGGGACAGGTGGTGTACAGGATGCCGGCCAGGTTCTTCCGGGCCTTCATCCGGGTCATTTCCACCAGGTTCAGTTGGGTCAGGTCGATGACCTTGGGTTTCATCTTGTCGGAAGCGAATTCCTTTTTCAGGATCTGGAGGATCTCCTCCTGTTCCTCTTCCCGGTCCATGTCGATGAAATCCGCCACGATGATGCCACCGATATCCCGGAGCCGCAGCTGCCGGGCGATTTCCCGGGCGGCTTCCCGGTTGGTGGCCATGCTGGTGGCGTCCCGGTCCGCCCCGGTGGAAAACTTCCCGCTGTTCACGTCGATGACGGTCATGGCTTCCGTGCAGTCGATGACCAGATAGCCGCCCCCCGGCAGCCAGACCACCCGGTCGGACAGGCTTTCGATGTCCTCATCCAGCCGGTAGAAAGTGAACAGGTCTTCCTTTCCCCGGTACAGCTTCACCTGGATCCCGGGCAGCCCCATGTCCCGGAGCATTTCCTGGAGCCGCCGGCAGGTCTTTTCCTCATCCACGATGATCCGCTCCACCCGGTCCGTCACATAATCCCGGACCAGCCGGATGGCCAGGTCCAGTTCCCGGTACAGCAGCTGGGGTCCCCGGCCGACCTTGCTCCGGCGGACCAGCACATCCCAGTTCCGGAGCAGCTGTTCCAGATCCGCCCGGATCTCATCTTCCTCCGCATGGGCGGCTGCCGTCCGCAGCACCAGACCCATGTGGTCCGGCAGCAGTTCCCGGGCCCAGTCCCGGAGTTCCTTCCGCTTGGTTTTGCAGCTGATCTTCCGGGACAGGCTCACCCGGCTGCCGTAGGGTTCCAGCACCACATACCGGCCGGGCAGGGTAATGTCCCGGGTCACCGCCGGACCCTTGCTGCCCCGGGCATCCTTCACCACCTGGACCAGGAGCATCTGGCCTTCGGACAGGGTTTCCCCTTTCTTCAGGGTCAGGAATCCATTCTTGCCGGTGTTCAGATCTACAAAGGCCGCCTGGATCCCGGGCACCACATTGCACACCCGGCCCTGTACACATTGCCCACCAGATTGTCGGCACTGTTCCGCTCCACGGCATAGTCCCGGAGCTGATCATCCTCCACGGTTCCCATCCGGGTTTCTTCCGGACGGACACTGACAAAGATCGTATTCATGGGCAGCCTCTCAGCCTTCCCCGATCAGCGGGACTTTCCGGCCGGCTTCATCCCGGCTGTACAGGTCCACCCGGCGGATGTCCGCCTGGACGGCGGCCAGGGGCACCTGGAAATCCCCGGCCAGCACCTGGAGGAATTCCGAAGCCTTCATGCTGCCGGTGGGCGTGATCCGGACGTCAAAGGACAGATCCAGCATCCCGTCCTGCCACCGGGACTCCACCTGGGGAATGTAGAATTTCACGTCGATGGTCTTGGGTTTCCCTTTGCCCTTTTTGTAGGGTTTGGTATAAGGCACTTCTGCCGCTGCGGCAAAAGCCGCCAGTCCGGCAGAGGGATCGGAAGCGCAGGGAACCTTTACTTCATAGGAAGCCCCCTGGGCCCGGGCCATGAGTTTGGGTGCCTTGTCATCAGTAAGATCGGCCCGGACAATATGGATGCCCATGGGCAGGGATTGGGAAACCGCTTCCACCAGCTGGTCCAGAGGCCGTTCCTCCGCCAGGCGGATCTCCGCAAACTCGCAGGAACTGGTGACCCCCACACTGAGGCGGAAGCCAGGGAAAATTTCATATGGGGATTGAAGCCTTCTGAATAGGCCACCGGATCCCGGACCGGCGGAGGGCTTTCTCGATGCTCCGCTGGTATTCCAGATGGGAGATGAACCGGATTCCCGGTTCTTTGGTGATCTGCAGCCGCAGTTTCATGCTTCTCCCTCCTTCCAGTCAATGATATGGATGCCCAGTTTCTGGCAGACTCCGCAGCCGGTACAGGTATCCCGGCGACAGTCGTGGGTCAGGGCCGCTTCCTGGGCTTTTTCGTACTCGCTCCACAGGAACTGCCGGCTCACCCCGCAGCTGGTGTGTTCCCAGGGGAAGATCTCCTCTTTGCCCCGGGGCCGGCTGTTGTAGAAGTCCGTGGTCAGTCCCGCATCGGCAATGGCCTGGGCCCACCGGTCGTAATCGAAGAATTCCGTCCAGCTGTCGAATTTGGCGCCCCGCTGCCAGGCCAGATAGATGGCTTTCCCCAGCCGCCGGTCGCCCCGGGCCAGTACCCCTTCCATCAGGCTGGTCCGGGAATCATGGTACTGGAAATGGATGTTCTTCAGATTGGCAAAGGCATTTTTCAGCAGCATGTGCTTCCGGTCGAATTCCGCCTTGGTGTTCTGTCCCACCACTGGAAGGGGGTATAGGGCTTGGGCACGAAATTGGATACGCTGACGGTGACTTTGGCCCCCATGTGGCCGGTGATCTCCTTGTATTTCCACTGGACCTTCTGGGCCAGTTTGGCAATGGCCAGTACGTCTTCATCGGTTTCCGTGGGCAGGCCGATCATAAAGTACAGCTTCACCTGGGACCAGCCGTTTTCAAAGGCGGCTCCCACGGCGTTCATCAGGTTCTCTTCCGTGACCCCCTTGTTGATCACATCCCGCATCCGCTGGCTGCCGGCTTCCGGGGCAAAGGTCAGTCCGCTTTTCCGCACCGCCTGGACTTCCTGGGCCAGCTTCACGGAGAAGCTGTCAATCCGCAGGGAGGCAGGGATACGCTGACCCGGTCCTTCTTGAAGGTTCCCAGCAGTTCCCGGATCAGCGGTTCCAGATGGGAATAATCCGCCGTGCTCAGGGAGAACAGGGATATTTCATTGTATCCGGTGGCAGGCACCAGCTTCCTGGCCAGTTCCATCACCGTTTCCGGTTTCCGTTCCCGGACGGCCGGTAGATGATCCCGGCGTTGCAGAACCGGCAGCCCCGGCTGCAGCCCCGGAACAGTTCCAGCATGATCCGGTCGTGGACCGTGTCGCTGTAGGCACAATGGATGGGTGGGGAAATCCAGGGCGTCCAGATCCTGCTCCGCCCGCTTGTACACCACTTCCGGTGCCGTGGGCTCCAGGGGTTTCTTTCCGGTGATGGTACCGTCCGGCCCGTAGGTGATTTCATAGAAGGAAGGGACGTAGACTCCCTGGATCCGGGACACCCGGCGCAGGAATCCCAGCCGTCCTCCCGGTTTCCCTTCCCGTTTCCAGTCCCGGTACAGGAGGGTCACTTCCTGGATGATCCGTTCCCCGTCCCCCAGCATGCAGAAATCCAGGAAATCCGCCAGGGGTTCGCTGTTGAACACGCAGCATCCCCCGGCACAGACAAAAGGATCGTCCAGGGTCCGGTCTTTGGCCAGAATGGGGACGCCGCCCAGGTCCAGCATGTTCAGGATGTTGGAATAGGACATTTCATAGAGCAGGGTAAAGCCCAGCAGGTCGAAATCCTTCAGGGGCCGGGTGTTTTCCAGGCTGGAGAGCACCAGTCCCCGTTCCCGCATTTTGGCTTCCATGTCCACCCAGGGGGCGAAGGCCCGTTCCGCCGCCACCCCGGTGAGCTTGTTGAGGATTTCATAAAGGATTTTGAATCCCAGGTAGCTCATGCCGATTTCATAGGTATCAGGGAAGGCCAGACAGAAGGATACTTCCGTTTCCTCTTCGGGTTTGACGATGCTGCCGAATTCCATGCCGGTATAACGGGCGGGCTTTTCCACAGCACTGAGTATATCGATGGGTAAATCTTTTCGCATAATTTCTCCTTAATGAAAGCGCAGAGTCTGATGGTGGGCATTGATGTTCAGCAGCAGGGCCACCATGAGCATGTTGGTGGTCAGGGAACTGACCCCGTAGCTCATGAAAGGCAGGGGCACCCCGGTCACCGGCATGATGCCGCTGGTCATCCCCACGTTCACCAGGATGTGGAACAGGAACATGGAGACCACCCCTACCGCCAGCAGGTCCCGAAATCATCGGAAGCGTGGAGGGCGATGGAAAGGCCCCGGTAAATCACCACTCCGTACAGGAGCAGGATGATGGTGGTGCCGATGAATCCGAATTCTTCCCCGGCCACCGCAAAGATGAAGTCCGTGTGGTTTTCCGGCAGGAAGTTCAGCTGGCTCTGGGTGCCGGCGAACAGTCCCTTGCCGGCAAAAAGCCCGGACCCGATGGCGATCATGGACTGGATCACATGGTAGCCGCTGCCATAGGGTTCCAGTCCGGGATTCAGGAATACCCGGATCCGGTTCCGCTGGTATTCGTGGAGCAGCTGCCACACCAGGGCGCCGAGGCCAGGCCCAGGCCTCCCATGATCAGGAAATAGCGGATCCGGAACCCGCAGACGATCATGTTCCCAGCAGGATGGCCAGGAACACCAGGGAAGTCCCCAGGTCCGGCTGCTTCATGACGAACAGGAAAGGCAGCAGCACATAGCCGAACACCGGCAGCCAGCTGCGGAAATCCGTCAGCAGGGGCAGCCGGTCGTCCACAAAAGAGGACAGGCTGATGATCATGATGGCCTTGGCAAATTCACTGGCTGGATGCTGATGGGTCCCAGCTGGAGCCAGCGCTGGCTCCCAGGCGCTTTTCCCCACCAGCATCACCGCCAGCAGCATCAGGATGTTGAAGATGTACAGAGGCCGGGCCAGGCTCTTCAGGACCCGGTAGTCGAACCGCATCAGGAAGGTCCCCAGCACCAGATTGATGGCCGCAAAGCTCAGCTGGCGCAGGACGAAGCTGTAGCGCCGGGGACCGGGCACATTGGCATGGGTGGCACTGGCAATGAGCACCACGCCGATGGCGATCAGCAGCAGGACGCTGATCAGCAGGGTTTGTCGATATTCCGAAAATATTTTTTCAACGAAAAATGCCAGCGCATAGTCTCTCCTTATTTCTTGCTGCCCTGTTTGCCCTGCCGGCGCACCCGGGGATCGGTGAATACGTATTCCAGGATGCTCTTGACAATGGGTGCGGCGGAAATGGTGCCATAGCTGCCCTGTTCCACAATGCACACCACCACCAGCTGGGGCTTCTTGGCCGGGGCATAGGCAATGAACCAGCCGTGTTCCAGGCCATGGGGGTTTTCTGCCGTACCGGTCTTGCCGGCCACCGGCACCGGCAGGTTCTTCAGGAAGGCTGCGGTGCCCCCTTCTTCCGTTACCGCTTCCAGCCCTTCCTGGATCAGTTTCAGGGTGGCTTCCGAAATGGGCAGCTTCCCTTCTTCTTCCGGTTCAAAGGTCTTGGCCACACTGCCATCATCATTGAGGATCTTGCTGACCAGATGGGGCTTGTACCGTTTCCCGTCGGTGGCTACGGCGCTGAGCATCTCCGCCACCTGGATGGGGGTGGCCAGGGTGAAACCCTGACCGATGGCCGTATTGAAGGTATCCCCCAGATACCATTCATCATCGAAGACTTTCTTTTTGTATTCCGGGGTAGCAATGAGCCCCTGGGCCTCTCCATGGAGGTCGATGCCGGTGGTCTGGCCGAAGCCGAATTCCCGGGCATACTTGTCCAGCAGATCGATGCCCACCCGGTTCCCCATTTCGTAGAAGTACACGTTGTCGGATGCCGCCAGGGCCCGTTTGAAGTTGATGTACCCCAGGGCTTCCCCGCCGGCGTTCCGCATGTCGATGAGCCAGTGGCGGCCGGAGTCGTAGATCAGTTCATTGGGGGTCACTTTTTTCTCTTCCAGGGCGGCGGACCCGGTGACGATCTTGAAGGTGGAACCGGGAGGATACTCCCCGGCAATGACCTTGTCCGTCATGGGATGGAAAGGATCCGTATTCAGATACTTCCAGTTCTTTTCGCTGATGCCGTTCACGAACCAGTTGGGATCGAAACCGGGACGGGACACCAGGGCCTTCACTTCCCCGTTGTTGGGATCCAGGGCCACCAGGCGCAGCCCCGGGCCCCGATGGCCTTCAGCTGCCGGTCCACCGCCTCTTCCGCAATCCGCTGGAGTTTGGCGTCGATGGTGAGCACCAGTCCCTGGCCCGGTTTGGGATCCACTTTGTCCATGATCTGGACCACCCGGCCTGCCACGTCCACTTCTTCCCGATAACTGCCGTCTTCTCCCCGGAGATAGGAATCATAGTAATTTTCCAGACCGAACTTGCCGATGATGTCCCCGGCCTTCAGTTCGCTGTAGGCTCCCTGGGAGATTTCATAATCGCTGATTTCCCCCACATAGCCCAGGGCATGGACAGCCAGTCCCTTGTTGGGATAGTTCCGTACCGGCTGGACTTCCAGCATCACCCCGGGCAGATACCGGAGGTTTTCCTCCACTTTGTCCACAACTTCCGGAGAGGCGTTCCGCACCAGCCGGATGGGTTCCGAACTGCCGCCGGAAAGCCGGATGGTCTCCTTGATGTCTTCCAGAGGGATATGGAGCAGCTGGCTCAGCCGTTCCAGGGTCTCCTCCCGGTAGCCGTCCGTCCGGCGCACCAGGGACACCATGACCCCCGGCTTGTTGTTGGCCAGTTCTTCCCCGTTGCAGTCATAGATGATGCCCCGGGGGGCCAGGATCCGGGTATAGCGGGTCCGGTTCCCTTCCGCCTGACGGCGGTAGGTGGATCCTTTGATGATTTGCAGATAGAACATCCGTCCGATCAGTACCAGGATCACCAGGATCCCGGTGACCATCATGAATTCCAGACGGTAAGCATATTTTTTGTTCAGCACGGCAGACTCCTACAGATGATAGTAATAATCCAGACGGCTGCGGACCCGTTTCTTCAGTCTGTGATACAGGAACCACATTACCGGAGCCAGGACCAGATTCCAGCCCATGGTCTTCAGGGTCTGAAGGGTCAGGGGCCAGAGCGGCAGCCAGCGTCCCAGCATGATGCACAGGAACAGGCCCCGGGCCACCTGGAGCAGCAGGGTCACCAGAGTGGTGAGGATCAGATAGGTGGGCAGCCGGTCCACGAACATGTTCACCCGGTTCTTCCCCACCAGGTATCCGATGACGGTCCGGCTCACCATGTGCCAGCCAAAATAGCTGAAAGTGACAACGTCCAATAAAGCACCAATACCCAGTCCATACACTGCGCCGTTCCGCTTCCCCTGATCCATGGCATAGAGCAGGAGAAACAACAGCAGCAAGTCCGGGGACTGGGTGGTATTGAAAAAGAGGAACCAGTGGTTCTCCAGAGTGAACAGGAAAAGGGTGAACAACAGCCAGGCAAAGCCAACAAGCACCATTATTTCCCTCCTTTGCCAGACTGGGCATCCGGATCTTTCCCTTCCTTGCGCAGGAAATCCGCAAAGCCCTGGAAGTTCGTGATGACTCTGGCTTCTTCCAGATGGCTGTAATCCACGGAAGGAGCGATGGTGGCCATTTTGGTCAGCCCGCCGGTATCCATCTGCACATCTTCCACGGTGCCGATCACCAGCCCTTCCGGGTGGTATCCGCTGTAGCCACTGGTAACGATGGTATCACCGGGGAGGATGTCCGCATTCCGGCTCAGGTTGCGCATTTCCAGCAGCAGATCCGGTCCGGCCACCCCGTTGACGATGCCGGAGCCCGGGAATCCCCCCGGAGGTTCAGCCCTCCGATCCGGCTCCGGGGACTGGAGATCAGCAGCACCTTGGCCATGTGGGGATAGACTCCGTCCACAATGCCGATGAGCCCGGAGGCATTGACCACGGGCATGTTCACCTGCAGTCCGTCATCCTTCCCCCGGTCGATGAGGATCACATCCTTGAAATCCCCCAGGTCCCGGCTGATCACCTTGGCGGACACCATCTTCCACTGGGGATGGAGGCTGCTGAACTTCAACAGCTTGCTGAGCCGCTGGTTCTCTGCCTTCATGCCGATCAGTTCCACATTGGTCTGGCGCAGCTCTTCATTTTCCTTTTTCAGAGCCGCGTTTTCCTTTTCCAGGGAAGCCTTGGAGGCAAAATAGTTTCCGGAACCTTTGACACCTCCGCCGATCCCCCCCACCACAAAGCTGATGGGCCGGGTCAGGGTGGTGAGCACCGTGTTCACGGCCGGAAACCGATGGAAGCCATCCCACAGGAGACCTGCCACCAGCAGGACGGACGCTCCCAGCACGCCCAGTCTGATTTTCTGTTCCTTCCTCATTTGCACCGCTTCTCCCCATTATACATTCCGGCGGGGCCGGGGCCCCTTCCGGAACAGATTCATATTGCCGGCTGCAATGCCGGTTCCCTTGACCCCGCAGGTCAGGGCGTTTTCCGCCACCCAGACCCGGAGGCCGGTTTCCCGTTCCAGGAGCCAGTCAAAATTCCGCAGCAGGCTCCGCCCCCGGTAAGCACGATGCCCCGTTCCGCCACATCCCGGGCCAAAAGGTCCGGCAGTTGTTCCAGCAGGTTCCGGACACAGTCCACCATCCGGTGGACCGGCTCCCACAGGCTTCCTGGAGCTGATTCTGGTCGATGGTCACGCTCCGGGGCAGACCGGTGATCAGATCCCGGCCCCGGAGATCCATATAGGCCGGCGGCACCGTATCCCGGACCGTGCCAATTTCGATCTTGACCTGCTCCGCCTGGAGGGATCCAATAAGAAGATTATACTTTTTCCGGCTGTACTGGACAAGAGCCTCATCCAGGCTCCGTCCTCCCTGGCGGAGCAGCCGGCTGACGGCAATCTTCCCCTGGGTCAGCACCGCGGCTTCCGTGGCCCCCGGCCCCCATATCCACCACCAGGCAGCTTTTGGTTTCCCGTACCGGGATCCCGGCCCCCAGGGCCGCCGCCAGCGGGGCTTCCAGCAGATAAGCTTCCCCGGCACCGGCTTCCATGGCCGCATCCAGCACTGCGCGCCGTTCCACGCTGTTGACTCCGCAGGGTACGCTGAGCACCAGCCGGGGTCGGAAGAGAGGCCGTTTCCCCAAGGCCTGCCGGAGAAATCCCTTCAGCATCCGGCGGGTCAGGTCAAAGTCGGCAATGACCCCGTTCTGGAGAGGCCGGACCACCTGGATCCCTTCCGGGTCCGGCCCAGCATCTGCCGGGCTTCCCGGCCCAGGGCCAAAATCTTCCCCTGGCGCAGGTCCACTGCCGCGCCGTAGGTTCATCCAGGACGATGCCCTCGTCCCGGAGACAGATCCGGGTATGGTCCGTCCCCAGATCCACCCCCAGATCGGTGGAAAAAGACCCCCAAAGATCCAGCATCCGATTTCCTCCTTTTTATAGCAGACTGTGTTCCTTGAAACTGTAATAGACTCCGTCCCCGATGATCAGGTGATCCACCAGAGGGATCCCCATGACCTTCCCCGTATCCCACAGGGTCCGGGTCAGTTCCCGGTCCTCCCGGCTGGGAGTGGGATCCCGGAGGGGTGGTTGTGCACCGCCAGGATGGCAGCCGCATGATGGAGCAGTGCCGGGGCAAAGGCCTCCCGGGGATGGACCACCGAAGCATTCAGAGACCCTTCAGATACAGGTTCGATGCCGATGACTTTGCCCTTGCTGTTCAGCAGCACCACCAGAAAATGTTCGTGGTTCTCATACCGAAGCCGGGGCATCACCAGCATGGCTCCGTCTTCCGGACAGTGGATGGTCCGGAACGGCCGGGTTCCTGCCCCCGCCAGCCGCCGTCCCAGTTCCAGGGCCGCCAGGATCACCGTGGCCTTGGCCGGGCCGATGCCGGAGATTCGGGTCAGTTCCCGTACGTCCTGGGTCCGGGCCAGCCGGGCATCCTTCAGCAGGTCCCCGGTCAGCTCCCGGGCAATGTCCAGGGCCGAATGGTCCTTCCGCCCGGTGCCGATCAGGATGGCCAGCAGCTCCGTAATGGTCAGCGCCTCAGGCCCCTTGGCCAGCAGCCGTTCCCGGGGCCGTTCCTCCGGAAGCATCTCCCGGATCAGATAGTGTGTCATAGCTTGTCACGTCCAGTTCTGCGAATAATTTCTTCAAAGGTGCCAGGGGCAGCCCCACCACATTGCTGTAGGACCCCCGGATGGCCGGGATGAACAGGGCGGCTTTGCCCTGGATGCCGTAGGCACCGGCTTTGTCCATGGGTTCCCCGGTGGCGATGTACCAGGCAATATCTTTTTCCGTCAAAGAGGCGAATTCCACCTCTGTGGTTTCCACATGGGTGCGCACCTGTCCCTTGTGGAACAGGGCCACTCCCGTCAGTACCTGGTGCCGCCGGCCGCTGAGCTTCCGGAGCATGGCGGCTGCCTCTTCCCGGTCCCGGGGCTTGCCCAGGATTTCTCCGTCCAAAGCCACCACCGTATCCGCGGCCAGGATGGGTACCTGATCCCCTAGCCGTTCCCGGACCTCCCGGCCCTTGTTCAGGGCATTGGTCCGGACCAGCTGTTCCGGCGTCACGTCATTCTTTTCTTCCTCTCCCCGGCTCACCTCCACCCAGGCTCCAGGCCGATCTGCCGGAGCAGTTCCAGGCGGCGGGGGGAACCGGAGGCCAGTATCAGTTCCATAGTCATCTCCTACAGTTTGTGGAACAGGACCCCTGCCAGGATCATGCCCAGGATAGCTGCCAGGTTGGGCGAAAATTCCACCCCGGCCGTCACTTTAGCCACATACAGGTCCATGGTGGAAGGGGGGATGGTCAGCACCTGGTACTTCCGCACCAGGATATCGGTAGCCCCGCCCAAAATCTGGGATGCCTGGAGGCTGTCCCCCAGGAGACCTCCGATAACCGCCCCTGCCGCCAGGACCAGCAGCAGGGTCAGATGATTTTTCCCCAGCATTCCTTAGACCTCCACTTTTTTCCCCTTGGCGTCGTAGATTTCCCCATTGCTGAAGTATCCGGTGATGGTCCACTGTTCCACCTTGGTCCGGACGCTCTTCTTGAAGTTCCGGGCATAGACCAGCCCCAGGGCCAGCCACACCAGGGTGCTCAGAACCATCACCTGCCAGACGGGAGCAGAGAAGAAATGGGCCAGGGCCCGTCCGAAAGCGGCACCGGCCACAGCCGTCAGCACAGGGATCCCGTACACGATCATCTGGGCTTTCTTTTCATCCAGGGACTGTTTCCCCACAATCACCCGGGTCCCCCGTTTGGCTTCACAGCGTTCCAGCAGTCTAGCATCTTGGGCCGCTGTTCCCCCGGTCTCTGTTCGATCTTCACCTTGGCCCGCTGTTTGCTCACCGCAATGACCTTGCCTACATACACATTGTTGTTGCTCATACTATGACTCCTTTGTTATTCTGGAAATTCCAGATACTGATTGGGGAACCGACGGGCCAGCCGCTCCATCAGTTCATCACTGGACTTGAACAGCAGACCGCAGAGTTTGCCGTTTTCCCGGTACACCAGGATCCGCTGGGGCTGGGGATCCACGGAAGAATACCGGTGGACGTATTTTTTGATGGCGGTCTTCCGGAAAAAGCTCCGTTTGTAATGGTTGGAAAAACTTTCCAGGTCCTTCAGGTAAACGGTCATCCGCCTTTCCAGCCCCAGGCCGTACATCACCACAATCAGTTTGTCCCCGGTGAGCTGGATGCTGTACTGGAACAGGCAGCGCCAGCACCAGAGGATGATGAACAGCAGGTTGTAGCCCCAGCCCATGATGCTCAGCTGCCCCAGGGCAAAGGTATGGTACCCTTCATAGGCACAGCTGACCCCGATCAGGACCAGGGTCCCCCACTGGTACAGCCGCCGTTCCCGGCTGGTTGTTGAAAATTCCTTGTATGTCTTCCAAAATGTATCTCCTTTGTTCAAAGTTCCGGCGATAAAAAAACATATCTCTTTTATTATAACAAAAATTCCCCCAATAGAAAGGCGTTTTCTGCAAAAAAAGAGCTGCTGCCGAAGCAACAGCTCAAAAAACTTCTGTTTTTATTTGCCGCCCACCATGGCCAGCATGGTACCGGCTGCAACAGCCGTACCGATAACCCCAGCCACGTTGGGGCCCATGGCGTGCATCAGCAGGAAGTTGCCAGGGTCAGCCTGCTGTCCCACAACCTGGGACACACGGGCAGCCATAGGCACTGCGGATACACCGGCAGAACCAATCAGCGGGTTGGTCTTGCCGCCGTCCAACTTGCTCATCAGCTTGCCGAAAATAACACCGCCGGCGGTGCCGCCGATAAAGGCAACCAGACCCAGGCAGATGATTTCGATGGTCTGCAGTGTCAAGAAGCTTTCGGCCTTCATGGTCAGGCCGGTACCGGTGGCCAGCATGATGGTCACGCTGTTCATCAGGGCATTCTGTGCCGTGTCAGACAGACGGTCCATACAGCCGGATTCGGTGAACAGGTTCCCCAGCATCAGCATCCCGATCAAAGAGCATACGGAAGGCAGCAGCAGGGAAATGAAAATGGTGGTGACAATGGGGAACACCACTTTTTCAAAGTGGGTCACCGTACGCAGCTGGGCCATTTTGATCTTCCGTTCTTCCTTGGAGGTGAACAGTTTCATCACAGGCGGCTGGATCAGAGGCACCAGAGACATGTAGGAATAAGCGGCCACGGCGATGGCGCCCAGCAGATGGGGAGCCATCTTGGAAGCCAGGTAAATGGAAGTCGGGCCGTCAGCACCACCGATGATCCCGATGGCGGAAGCTTCCTTCACATTGAAGCCCAGGAGCATGGCCCCCAGCAGAGCCACAAACACACCGATCTGGGCAGCAGCACCCAGCAGCAGGGTCTTGGGGTTGGCAATCAGCGGACCAAAGTCGGTCATGGCCCCTACGCCCATGAAAATCAGCGGAGGGAAGATTTCGTATTTGATCCCGCCCAGGATCAGCTGCATAACGCCGGGATCGGTTTCGAACCGGTCCGGGGTACGTTGGCCAGAATGCACCCGAAGGCGATCGGGCTCAGCAGCAGGGGTTCAAAGCCTTTGACGATGGCCAGGTACAGCAGGATGCACCCTACCAGCATCATCACGCATTGCCCCAGGTAAAAGCCACAAACCCACTGTCCTGGATGACAGAGGTCAGGGCTACCACAAAAGCATCCATGTTCTAAAATCCTCCTTTATGTTCGGAGACGATGATTAGAGAATAACCATTACGTCGCCGGTGGCTACGGTATCGCCAGCGTTTACGCGGACTTCGGAAACCGTGCCATCTTCAGGAGCCATGATTTCATTCTGCATCTTCATAGCTTCCAGGATCAGCAGAACATCGCCGGCTTCCACTTTGTCGCCGGGTTTTACGTTAACGGACAGGATCTTGCCGGGCATGGGAGCGGATACGGTTACGGAGCCGGCAGGAGCAGCAGCGGCCGGTTTGGCAGCCGGAGCGGGAGCAGCAGCAGGAGCAGCGGCAGGAGCGGCAGGAGCAGCAGGAGCTGCGGTTACAGCGCCGCCAACTTCTTCAACTTCTACAGTGTAAACAGTACCGTTAACGTTAACATTGAATTTTCTCATGAGAATACCCTCCTAAACAGTTTTCAAGTTGTTTGATTTTGTGGATAATTGAACCGTCCCTCAACAGTTCATCAGAAAGAATGATGGGGCAGATTCATCGGCTCCATTTTTCTTTTGTGTTCGGCGATGGCAGCACTCAGGCAGCTGCAATCATATCGTCTTCATCCTGGACCAGGGCCAGGACAGCTGCCATGGCAGCCACTTTTTCCTCTTCCTGCCGTTTGCTGGCAGCAGCGGAAGGCGCCGGCTTAGCAACTACAGGCTTTTTTTTTCCCTGAACTTTCTTGGTGGGATCGACAGCATGGATCAGCACCATCAGGATTCCCAGCACAAACAGCACACCGAATACGATGGTCATGTTGATCATCATAATCAGCCAAGGATTGTCGGTCATGAACGTTTCACCTCTCTTCCCTCATGATGAATGGTTTATATCAAAATCACAGAGGAATGTTACCGTGTTTCTTTGTTGGCCGGTCTTCCTGCTTTGATTTTAACATACGCAGCGCCTTGATCAGGATGGGACGGGTGGTCTTGGGTTCGATGACCATTTCCACCATCGTGCTTGGCCGCATAATACGGCGTGGCGAAGTTGGTGATGTATTCCTGGGTCTTCTGTTCCACATCCGGGTCTTTCCGGAAGATGATCTTGGCAGCCCCCTGGGGTCCATGACGCGATTTCCGCCGTGGGCCAGGCAATGACGTGATCCGCACCCAGATCCTGGGCACACATGGCCAGATAAGCGCCCCCATAGGCCTTCCGGGTCACCAGGGTGATCTTGGGCACCGTGGCTTCGCAGTAGGCATAGAGCATCTTGGCCCCGTGACGGATGATGCCGCCGTATTCCTGGTCCGTCCCCGGCAGGAAACCGGGCACGTCCACGATATTGATCAGCGGGATCCGGAAAGCATCGCAGAAGCGGATGAACCGGGCCGCTTTGTCAGAAGCGTTGATATCCAGGCAGCCGGCCATGATCCGGGGCTGGTTGGCAATGATGCCCACGGTGGAGCCGTCCATCCGGGCCAGGCAGGTGATGATGTTCCGGGCGTACATCCGGTGGGGTTCCACATATTCCCCGTTGTCCACGATGCTGCGGATGACCTTGTACATGTCATAGGGCATCTGGGGACCATCAGGGATCACGGTGTTCAGGCTTTCATCCATCCGGTAGGCGCTGTCGCCGGTATCATAGACCGGGGGATTTTCCCGGTTGTTGCTGGGCAGGAAGCTCAGCAGGTACCGGATCTGTTCCAGACAGTCCGCATCGTTTTCCGCCGGGAAGTCCGCCACCCCGCTGCGGGTGCAGTGGGTGAAGGTGCCCCCCAGGTCTTCCTGGCCCACTTCCTCGCCGGTCACGGTTTTCACCACTTCCGGTCCGGTAATGAACATCTTGGAATTTTTCTTCACCATGTAGATGAAATCCGTCAGGGCCGGGCTGTACACGGCGCCGCCGGCGCAGGGGCCCATGATGGCGGAAATCTGGGGAATCACCCCGGATGCCAGGGTGTTCTGCTTGAACATCTTGCCGAAACCGGCCAGGGCATCAGTGGCTTCCTGGATCCGGCACCGCCGGAATCTTCCATCCCCACGATGGGAGCACCGGTCTTCAGGGCCATGGCCTGGACCTTGGCGATCTTGTTGGCATGCATTTCCCCCAGGGATCCTCCTTCCACGGTGAAATCCTGGGCGTAAACGAACACCGTCCGTCCGTTGACCGTACCGTAGCCCGTCACCACCCCGTCTCCGGCCAGATATTTCTTTTCCTGACCGAAGTTGGAGCAGCGATGTTCCATAAATTTATCCAGTTCTACAAAACTTCCCTCATCTAAGAACGAGTTTATCCGTTCCCGGGCAGTCATTTTACCGGCATCATGCTGTTTTCCGACTCTTTTTGCACCGCCGCCAGCTTCAATCTTCTCGTAGCGGGCAAACATATCTTCAATTTTTTCCTGTGTGGTCAAAAATACGCACCTCCTTGAAGGATTCTTTTTCTGCAACGAAACTAAAACACGGTAATTGTAACATAAATATCACCCTGTTACCACCGGTTTTCCGAAAATTTCGTTGGAGAATCCCTTATTCCTTTTCCATGGTGCCGTTTTTCAGCATTCTTTCATGGAAGGAGAAGGCTTCGGACAGGATGTGGGGAGTCTGGCTGTTGTGGCAGGCAGCGCAGGCCCGATCGAAATAATCTTTCAGGATGGGCTGGTATCTGGGGCTGGCGATCTGGTCGATGATGATCGGAGCTCTTTCTTTGGGAGACAGGCCTCTCAGGTCAGCCACGCCCCGTTCGGAAACGATTACATCCACATCGTGTTCGCAGTTGTCGATATGGGAGCAGAAGGGAACCACAGAGCTGATCTTCCCGTCTTTCCGTTCGGATTCCGCAAAGAAGATGGACAGATAGCCATTCCGGGCAAAGTCCCCGCTGCCGCCGATGCCGTTCATCAGGTTGGTGCCGTTGATGTGGGAGGAGTTCACGTTGCCGTACAGGTCCACTTCAATGGCCGTGTTCATGGCAATGACACCCAGGCGCCGGACCACTTCCGGGTTGTTGGAGATTTCCTGGGGCCGGAGGATCAGATGGGATTTGTATTTGTCCAGGTTGCTGTAGAATCTCTTCTGGACCTTCCGCAGACATGGTCAGGGAGGCCCCGGAGGCCACCCGCAGTTTCCCTGCGTCGATCAGGTCGAACATGCCGTCCTGGATCACTTCCGTATATACGGTCAGGTCTTCGAAATCAGAATGGACCAGACCGTTGATCACCGCGTTGGCTACGGACCTACCCCGGACTGGAGGGGCAGCAGGTTCTTGGGCAGCCGGCCGGCTTTCACTTCATTTTTCAGGAATTCCACCAGGTTCCCGCCCATGGCCCGGGCATCATCGGTGATGGCCGCCAGTTTGCTGGGGGTATCCGGGATGTCGCAGGGAACGATGGCTGCCACCTTGTCCAGGTCGCAGGGGATGTAGGGAGTGCCGATCCGGTCTTCCGGCCGTTCGATGGGGATGATCTTCCGGTTGGGAGGATCCAGGGCACATAGCAGTCATGCATCCCTTCCAGGCCCAGAGGCTGGGTCACATTCACTTCCACGATGACTTTTTTGGCACTCTGGACATAGCCGCAGCTGCCGCCCCAGACTGGTGGTGGGGATGATGCCGATCTTGCCCTTGCCCAGATCCTTGATGGAGCAGGCTTCGATGATGGCCACATCCACGTCCCGGGTGATCCGGCAGGAAGCCGAACCGGGCCATCTGGTTGAAGGTGCTGATATGGGTGTCCAGATACCGGATCTGCCGTTGTTGATGGCATTCCGGCAGTGCTTGTCCGTCTGATAGGGCATCCGGTTGCCCACAATGCCGGCTTCCACCATGGCTGTATCGATTTCAGGTCCAGGAAGCACGGTCCAGACATTGACCTTAAAGGGATGTTCTTTCCCTCTGGCTGCCAGAGCCAGGGGTACTGCCTTGGGATACCCGGAAGGGTGAATCCGCTCATGCCCAGGTTCATACCGTCTTGAATCATTTCTGCCGCTTTTTCAGCTGTGGTGATCTTGCTGAGTGCTGCGGCGCAATGGACGCGATCCGTAATATCGATCATTTGCTTTTCCTCCTGTTTGCCTGATAGGCTCTCTCGTCTGGATTCTATCTGAATATTTAAAAATAGAATCTACGTCATAAATAATAACAATATTTTAGCCAACTTGCAAGAAAAAAGACCGGACAGCGCGAGAATTTTCAATGTACAGTTGCTATTTTTCTGTCATTTCTCAAGTCCTATCTGTCTTTTTCTCCTGTTTCCTGTTTCTTTTGCAGGAAGATACACCCCTCTTTCTTTCCGTAGCCCCGTACCACGTCTTCCGCAAAGGCATGGCAGGTGGGGGCCCCGCAGGCGCCGCAGTCCAGCTGGGGGAATTCCTTTTCCAGTTCCTTCAGCCGGGCCATCTTTTCCAGGGCTTCTCCGAAATCCCGGGCAAGGGGCGGTTGGGGCCGGGGTTCCAGGGGCTTGATGTAGCGCCAGGAATCCGGGAAATCCTCGATGATCCGGCGGCGCTGCATGGCACTTTTCCGGTCTCCATCCTCCCGGCTCCGGCGCCGTTCCACCCGTACCCGCAGGTTCTTGGCCGCCACGTACTTGTTCACCGCCACACAGGGACCGCCGATGCAGCCGCCGGCACAGCTGTAGCAGCAGGCATAGCGCACATCGTTCAGTTTGGCCATGCTGATCTGTTCCAGCAGCTCATCCACTTCCTCCGGCCCCTGGGCCGCCAGGGCATTGGTGACGCCGGTGGACTCCAGCTCTCCCTGCCAGCTGCCCCAGCTCAGGCTGTAGGAAGACCCCAGGGTGGCCTCCGGCACTTCATACCGGGTTTCCTGCACATGCTTGATGGCCTGGGTCAAAGGACCGTAGATGGAGGCGATGGTAAAGGACCCGGTCACCGCCGTATGGGCCACATCCACGGACTGGTGGATATTGGTGCCTTGGCGGGACAGGGGGAAATGAACCAGATGCCACCTGTTCCGGGGCCAGCTGAAGCCGTTTCGTGGTTTCCCGCCGGGTGTAGATGGCCGCCGCTTCCGCCGGGGCCAGGATGGGCAGCACCTGCTTCACCAGTTCCGGGTACTTGGTCTGGATCAGCCGGAGCACCGCCGGGCAGGCGGAGGAAATCAGCGGGAACGGCCCCTTGTAATGGGCGATGTACCGTTCCATCTCGTCACTGATGTAATCCCCGGCCAGGGCCACGTCGAACACCGTGTCGAATCCCAGTTCCCGGAGTCCCTCCCAGATTACGGAAGCGGCGATGTTCCGTCGAACTGGGCGTAGAAGGAAGGGGTGGCCAGGGCAATGTTCACTTTGTACTTCTTCAGTTCCGTCAGTGGATCCGCCCAGCCTTCCATGGCCCGGGTGGGACAGCAGCGGATGCATTCCCCGCAGTCGATGCACCGGTCGGACAGGATCACCGCCTTCCCGTTCCGCACCCGGATGGCCTGGACCAGACAATCCTTCACGCAGATCAGGCAGCCGGTACAGCGCCGGGTATTGACTCTGACAGAATTGAGATAGGCTTCACTCACCGGTTCTCACCTGCTTTTCCCTCTCTGTCTCAGTGGGCCAGCCGGAACACCAGGGTCACAGTGGTGCCCTTTCCCACCTGGGTATCGATTTTCATGTCATCGGACACTTTCTTCATGTTGGGCAGCCCCATGCCGGCGCCGAACCCCATGGCCCGGATCCTGGCAGAGGCGGTGGACCACCCTTCCTGCATGGCTTTTTCCACATCCGGGATGCCGGGTCCATGGTCCTCTATGGAAATGGTGACCTTCTCCGGATCCAGCCGGGCCCGGATGGTGCCCCCGCCCCCATGGATCAGGCAGTTCATTTCCCCTTCATAGGTACCGATGGCAATCCGCCGGATCAGTTCCGGGGCCAGGCCCAGCTGCTTCAGCAGCCCCTTCAGAGAGGTGGATGCCGCCCCGGCCCGTTCGAAGTCATCCGGAATGACCGTATAGACCTCTTCCATACCGGCCTACTTCCGGTCCTTGTGGGAACAGCCCCGGATCCCCAGTCCATAAAGCCGGCCACAGGCTTCGAACATGGTATACCTTGTGTAGAGCACCGGGATTCCCTTGTCCCGGGCCGCCAGCAGTACTTCCTGTTCCGGATGCTTGTCCCGGACAAAGATCAGGCTGCCGCGTCACTCACATCAGCGGTACGCACCACCTGGATGTTCAGGAGCCGGTAAGCAGGACGAAATCCTCCTTGCATAGGCCAGCACATCACTCATCATGTCACTGCCGCAGGCCTGGTTCACGGTCCGTCCCAGGGATTCCTGCCCGGAAACCACCTGGCTTCCAGAACTTCCGCCACTTTTTTCAATGTTACCATTCTGCATTCCTCCTTCATCTTCAAAACAACGCTTCCATCTGTTTCCGTTCCCAGGTGTCCCGGTAAGGATCCAGCACCTGGAGGGCCCGGGTGGCATAGGCGCCCACCGTCCCCTCATAATGCCCGGCGATCCCGCTTTCCGGATAATCCTTCTTCAGGAGAGCGATGGCCATATACACATAGCCCGCCTCCCGGGGATTGTTCATGTTCCCCAGCTTGTGGAGGGCATCATCCAGGAAACGGACGGCCTCCTTCTCCTTTCCTTCCCGCATGGACAGCAGGGCCAGATAGGATTCCACAATGGGATGGCGCCAATAGAACACATACCGGGGGAACAGCTCATAGGCCTGGAGAAAATACTTCCTGGCCCGGGCGAACTGACCCATATTGTAGCAGGTGACCCCCGCATTGCAGGAAAAGACCACCCAGGAGCTGTAGGCTTCCTGATTTTTTGCATACTCCAGGCTTTGTCGTAATAGTCCAATGCCTCCTGGAATTTCCCTTCTCCCCGGCGGATCTCCCCCAGGTAATTGTAGGCTCCGGCAATGTTCAGGCATACCGGCGCTGGACATTCTGGGTCACCATGAAGGTGGAAATGGATTCCCTCAGCAGCCGTTCCGCTTCCGGAAAATTCCCCTGCATGATCATGTTGAGACCCTTGAGCCGGAGCAGGATGCCCATTTCCTTGTGGTAATTGCACTCGTCCGCCAGGTTCAGGGCCACTTCCAGATAGTTCTTCATTTCTTCCGTGTTGCCGATCTGGATGTCGTAATAGATCATCTGCTTGTAGCCCATAAGCATGTAGTCCCGGTTGTGGACTTCCGCCGCCTGTTCGATCAGGCTCAGGATGTTCCGGACGCCCTTTTCGTATTCCCCCACCGGATGTAGTGCCGGCCCATCAGATGGAGATAGTTCATCTCCAGGTCCCGGACTTCCGGGGTTTCCCCGCAGGTCCGCCGGATGGTGTGCATCATCTCGTCCACTTCCGCCAGGAACTGCCCCAGGTTGGATTCGATGTACCGGCTCCGGTCCTCATCCGGCACGATGTCCGCACTGCTGAGCACCGGGAACAGCTCGTTGCTGAAATTCAGGTAATACATGAGGATCTTCAGCTTGTACCGGCCCATGTTCACCAGTTCCCCGGCCTCCTGGTAGTGGTATTCCAGGTGATGGTACAGCCGGATGTCCTGAGGAGAATGGGTCAGCCGCTTTTCCCAGAGCCCGGCAATGTAGCTGTGGAGGATTTTCTGCTTTTCCTGGGAAATCTGCTGGTGGATGTATTCCTTCAGCTTCTGCTGGACGATTTCATAGATTACCTCCGGCTGCTGGGGCACCGGCCGGATGAAGTTGTTCTTCCGGAGCACCTCCAGGTTTTCCAGGGCCTGGAGACTGTTCATATGCATGTATTCCGAGATCATGGCCAGGGGCGCCCCGTCATAGAACAGGGAAATGAAATCCAGGATCTTCTGCTGGTCGTCAGTCAGGGCGAAACAGTTGGATTTGAAGATGTTCCGCATGTTTTCCGTCAGATTGTCCAGACTGCCGGTGGTCTGGAGAGCCTTCAGGCATTCCCGGAGCAGGAACAGGTTCCCTTCCGATTCTTCCAGCAGCCGGTCCACCAGGTGCTCGTCCACGGTCACTGGCAGATCCAGATCCTGGGCAAAGAGCCGGATGGTTTCCCGGTCCAGAGGTGCCAGATCCAGCAGCCGGAGCTTGTGGTACATGGCCAGGGAAGTTTCGAACTTCTGGTAATTTTTTCCCTGGAAAGGCTGGGCCGTCAGCAGGAACAGGAACCGGGAGGATTTCTGGTGGAGGATCAGGCTGCTGAGCAGGGACAGGCTCAGGGGGTCCATCCACTGGATGTCCTCAAAGATGAACAGTAGCTTTCGTTTCTCTGACACGGTTTCCATGGCCGTGTACAGGGTGTGGAAAATGGCGTCGAACTTGAGCAGATCCTTGATCTCCGCCAGGCCCGCTTCCCGGTCCCCGCTCATGTCCATCTGGGGAAACAGTTCAAACAGCCGTCCCGGATCCATATTGGGCACAGAGATCTTTTCCCGGCGGATCAGGTTCCCCAGCCCTTCCACGATCCCGGTCCAGGGCCGGAGCAGGATGTTCTGTTCCGGCTTGAAACAGTTGGTCTGGATCACCGCCACTTCCGGAGGCAGTTCCTCCACCAGGGCATCCTTCAGGATGGTCTTGCCGCTGCCCGCTTCCCCCCGGATCAGCAGGGTCTGGCTGCCGGACCCCTGGAGGAACCCTTCCATATGCCGGTTCACCTGCTGAAGTTCCTTTTCCCGGCCGGTCAGGGTTTCCGGCTGCCGGAGGCGGATTCCCTGCTCCTGTTTCTCCAGCTTCTCCTGATGGAGGGTCCGTTTCATCAATTCTTCGATTTCCGGCGGTACATTGCTCTGGAGTTCTTCCCGGAACAGCTTCTTCATTTCTTCGTACAGGTCCACCGCCTGTTTCATGTTCCCCTGTTCGCAGTAGGTCCGGAGCAGCAGGGTATAGATGGATTCATCATAGGGATCATGGGCGATGAGCATCCGCCGTACCGGGTTACCTTGGCCTGGTTCCGGACCGCCACCGCCTCCTTCAGTTTCTGGAGCAGGGCATCCATGTAAAGGCTTCCAGCCGGTCCCGTTCCGTCAGATACCAGCTTTCGTATTCCGCCGCGTCCTTGATGAAGAATCCCTGGAGGAAGGCCCCCTGGTACAGATCCAGATTCCGTCCCGGATCCTCCTCAAAAGCCCGGGCATCCACCTCCGTCCGGATGGCCGGATTCACCTTGATGATGGCTTTCCGGGGAGAGATGAACACATCCGGCCCCAGGATCTTCTTGGTTTCGTAAATGGCATTCCGGAGATTCTTCCGGGCAATGGCATCGGGCTTGTCCGCCCACAGTACCCCGCTCAGTTCATCCCGCATCACTGTGCCTTTGACCAGCAGGTAGTACACCAGGGCATTGACTTTATTATAGGGAAAGAAGATTTCCTTTCCGTCCTTCTTGATAACCGGAGCGCCCAACAGCCGCGCTTGGATCAGACTCGTCATGTCTCCACACCTCAACCTTGAAAATTTATGATTCGTTTATCAACTCCTGAAAGGACCCCTCAAATTGTCGCATAATTAATCAGCTCTATTATAGTATAAATTTCCGGTAAAAAAAGCCGGGGACTGCTGCTTCTGCCACACGTTCCCCCGTTTTTTCCCTTACCGGACCACAACTTTTTCCTTTTTGATGACTGTTTCCACAATATTGATTCCCGTATGGTAGGGCAGGAATTTGTAGGAAGGATACTGGAGGATCACCAGGTCCGCCTGTTTCCCCGGCTCCAGGGACCCGATCCGGTCCGCCCGGTCCAGAGCCGCCGCCCCGTTCAGGGTCAGGGCTGTGATGGCTTCCTCCGCGGTCATCTTCATATAGATCACCGCCAGGCCGATCATCAGCGGCACCGAGAAAGTGAACCCGCTGCCCGGGTTGAAGTCCGTGGCCAGAGCCACGGCACAGCCGGCGTCGATCATTTCCCGTGCCCGGGCGAATGGTTCCTTCAGACAGAACGCCGTGGTGGGCAGCAGGGTGGATACCACCCATTGTCCGCCATGGCCCGAATTCCTTCGTCGGAGGCATGGAGCAGATGGTCCGCACTGGTGGCATGGAGTTCTCCCGCCAGTTCCGCACCGCCCAGGCTGACGATTTCGTCAGCGTGGATCTTCAGCTTGAAGCCCATCTTCCGGGCTTCCGTCAGCAGGTGACGGCTCTGTTCAATGGAGAATACCCCTTTTTCACAGAACACATCGCAGAATTCCGCCAGGTGTTTTTCTGCCACTTCCGGCATTACATCCTTCAGCAGGAATTCGATGAAGTCGTCTCCCCGGTCCTTGTATTCCGGCGGTACCGCATGGGCTCCCAGGAAAGTGGAAACCAGTTCGATGGGCTGCTTTTCATTCAGGTCCCGGACCACTTCCATCTGTTTGATTTCCGTGTCGTGGTCCTGGCCATAGCCGCTTTTGGCTTCTACAGTGGTGACCCCCATGGCCAGCATTTTCTTCAGGAAGTCCATGCTGTGGTCCACCAGCTTCCCGCTGGCTTCCGGTGGCCTTCATGGTATTCAGGATGCCCCCGCCCCGTTCCATGATTTCCATATAGCTCATGCCGCCCATCCGCCAGAGGAATTCATCGGGCCGGTAGCCCCCGAATACCAGATGGGTGTGGGAATCCACAAAACCCGGCAGCACCGCCTTGCCGGAGGCATCGATCTGTTTGTCCGCCGGTACCAGTTTTTCCCAGTCCGGCTGGTTCCCGATGCTGCGGATCTTTCCGTTTTCAATCAGGATGGACTGGTTCTCATAGATTTTCAGCTGTTTCATTTCCCGGCCGTGCCGGGCGCTTTTCCCTTCCGGGGTTACGATCTGGGCCGCATTTTTGATCAGCAGTCTGTCAACCATACTTTCTTCCTCCGTTTCTGCCAGAAAAGGGTTGCCGCACGTTTCCGTGCAGCAGCCCTTGGGTTTCCTATGATCCCTGTTCCGTCAGTCTTTGATCACATGAGCCTTGGGATAAACCTTGGCCACTGCGTCTTTGATCTGTTTTTCGTCCGTCAGGTACGGCAGGGTGATCTGACCGACCCCGTAACGGGTCTTGTTGAATTCCAGAGCCGTTTCCATGGCATGTTCGTTCCGTGCCCAGGACCGGCGTGCCACACCGCTGATCACATCCCAGCTCAGGGAGCTGCGATGATTTCATCCACCCGGTGGCTGCCGTCCAGGACCAGCCCGAACCCGCCGTTGATAGCCTTGCCGATGCCCACGCCGCCGCCGTTGTGGAGAGCGCACAGGCTCATGCCTCTGGCTGCGTTCCCGGCGAAGCACTGGACTGCCATGTCAGCCATCACATTGGAGCCGTCCTTGATGTTGGAGGTTTCCCGGAACGGAGAGTCCGTACCGGATACGTCGTGATGGTCACGGCCCATCATGACCGGTCCGATTTCTCCCTTGCGGACCAGTTCATTGAATTTCAGGGCGATGTTCACACGGCCCACTTCATCCTGGTACAGGATACGGGCCTGGGTGCCCACCACCAGTTTGTTCTTTTCCGCATCCCGGATCCAGTTGTAGTTGTCCCGATCCTGGTACCGGCGGTTCACGTCGATGCAGCTCATGGCTGCCATATCAGTCTTGTGCAGGTCTTCCGGCTTGCCGGACAGGCATACCCAGCGGAAAGGTCCATAGCCGTAGTCGAACAGCTGGGGTCCCATGATGTCTTCCACGTAGGAAGGCCAGATGAACCGTCTTTGTCGTCCACGCCGTTCTTGGAGATTTCCTTCACTCCGGAATCGAACACGGCTTTCATGAAGGAGTTGCCGTAATCGAAGAAGTACACGCCCCGGGCGGTGATCTTCTTCAGAGCTTCGAAGTGAGCATGGAGGGTCTTGTCCACCAGTCACGGAAATGGGCCGGATTTTCCGCCAGCATCCGGGTCCGTTCCTCAAAGGTCAGGCCCTGAGGCAGTAGCCGCCATTGTAGGCATTGTGGCAGGAAGTCTGGTCAGATACCAGATCCACATGGATGTTGTGATCCACGATGTATTCCAGCAGGTCTACGATATTGCCGTGGTATGCGAAGGATTTGCCCTTCTTTTCCGCCATGGATTTCTGGGCCATGGCGATGACTTCCGGCAGGGAATCAGATACGCCGGAGATCCATCCTGATCCAGACGGGTCTTGATCCGGGAGTAGTCCACTTCTGCACGATGGCCGTGCAGTTGGCGATTTCCGCCGCTTTGCCTGGGCACCGCTCATGCCGCCCAGACCGGAGGTGACGAACAGTTTGCCGCCCAGGTCCCCGTCTTCCGGAATCCCCAGTTTCATGCGGCCTGCGTTCAGGATGGTGTTGAAGGTCCCGTGGACGATGCCCTGGGGTCCAATGTACATCCAGCCGCCGGCGGTCATCTGACCATAGTTGGCCACGCCCATTTCTTCGGCGATTTCCCAGTCGTGGAGGTTGTCATATTCCCCGATCATCAGGCCGTTGGTGATGATGACCCGGGGGGCTTCCGGTTTGGAATGGAACAGTCCCAGAGGATGGCCGGATTCCATGACCAGGGTCTGGTCCGGGGTGATTTCTTCCAGGTACCGTTTGATCAGCAGGTACTGCATCCAGTCATGGCACACGCTGCCGGTTTCCCCGTAGGTGACCAGTTCATAGGGGTACAGGGCCACTTCAAAATCCAGGTTGTTGTCGATCATTACCTGGAAGGCCTTGCCTTCAGTGCATTTGCCTTTGTATTCATCAATGGGTTTCCCGTAGATCCGGCCTTCCGGACGGAAACGGTAGCCGTAGATCCGGCCCCGGGTGGTCAGTTCTTCCAAAAATTCCGGGATCAGTTCTTCATGATATTCTTCTGGGATATAGCGCAGGGCGTTTTTCAGAGCAATTTCAGTCTGTGCCGGAGTCAGGCGGAAGCCACGGTCCGGAGCCCGGCGGATGCCTTCCTGGAAAGGTTTCGGTTTGGGCAGCCGTTGGGGAATTCCAGTTTAATGGTCATGGCTTTTCCGATTTCTTCATTCTTCATCATTGCAATACCACTCCTTTGCGTCATGCTTCGTGCAGGAATCTCATTTCCTCGACTTCATGGCTCCATTGTAAGAGATATTCATCTGAAAAACGTCTAATGACAGCGTCCATAAAAAATAAATTTCAGTTTTTCCCGGAAATCCTATGGACGTTCACGGAATTCCGTCAAAAGAGAATCAAAAAAGGGGGTGTGAATTTTTTCACACCCCCTTTTTGTCAGCGGCCGATGGAAATCAATTTTGCAAATTGATTTTGAATCAGCACAAACCGTAGGGGCGCAGGCCCGGCGCCCCGCATAACATATGATCAACTGCTGATTTGGCGGGCGGCCGGGCCTGCCGCCCCTACGGGAACGATTGATACAACCATTCCCGTTGTCCAAAGCCAGCTTTGCTGGCTTCCTTCGGCTGTTGTCAGCGCCGGGAAATGTCATTTCCCGGCGCCACCATGTTCCCGGAAATAATGGGGCGAATCCCCCCATTTCCCGAATCCCACTGTATCCCCTACGGAGGCCACCCGGGCGGACAGGCAGTTCCGGCACTGGTCCGGACTGTCTTCCACACAGGTTTGTTGTCGTAGAGCAGGTAATCGGGCCGGAATTTGGCAGGGTCACAATGGGCATCAGGATGTTGGCCCCGGCCTTCAGGCCCAGTTCCCGTCCCAGGGGATTCAGGGCCTGGAGGGCGGTGGTGGCGGCAATGTTCACGTCCTTCAGGAACAAGCGGGTCACCGCAATCATGTTCAGTCCCAGGATGAACCGGTGCTGCTGGCTTCCGGGGTATTTCCCCCCTTCCGCCACCACCTGTTTCCCCAGGGGGGTGTTGTGATGGACCACATAGGCCCCATGCCGATCATGTCGATGTCCATGTCCCGGTAGAACAGAATGTCGTCCGCCAGGTCTTCCAGGGTCTGTCCCGGCAGGCCGATCATCACTCCGGTGCCCACCTGGTATCCCAGTTTCCGGAGAATTTCCAGGCAATGCTTCCGGACGGTCCATTCATGATGGCCGTCCCGGGGATGGAGGGTGGCATACAGCGCCGGATTGCTGGTTTCGATCCGCAGCAGGTACCGGTGAGCCCCTGCCTCCAGCCACCGCCGGTAGGTCTCTTCCGTCTGTTCTCCCAGGCACAGGGTCAGCCCCAGCTTCCCGTCACTGAGCTTCTTGATGTCCCGGATCAGTCCTTCCACAAAGGTGATGAATTCCTCATCCTGCCGTTCCCCGGACTGGAGAGTCAGGGAACCGTACTGGTTGTCCAGGGCCCACCGGGCCATGGCCAGGATGTCTTCCCGGGCGGTATCGAACCGTTCCACTTCCTCATTGTCCCGGCGGATGCCGCAGTAGAGGCAGTCTTTGATGCACCGGTTGGAAAATTCCAGGAGCCCCCGGTAATAGGCCACCCGGCCCACCGAAGCGCTTTTCACCTGGTAGGCGGCATCGTACAGGGCTTTCCGGTCTTCCGGATCCGTCAGCCCCAGCAGGGTGACCAGATCCTCCCGGTCCAGATTTTCTTTATGCAGCAGAGTTTGGAGATCCATAGCATTCCTTTCTTCAAATCAGTTTGTGTTTCAGATAGGTCCCCTTCCGGTACCGGGGCACGTAAATCACGGCCCGGACGGCCCAGTCCAGGAACATGGCGATCCAGGCCCCGAACATGCCGCACCGGAGCGGCCCGCACAGGAGGTACGCGCCGCCCACCCGGACCAGCATCATGCTCAGCACCCCCACCACCATGGCGAACCGGGCGTCCCCCGCACTGCGGAAGGTCACCGGCAGGGTAAAGGCCAGGGGCCAGACCAGGGTCTGGAGGGTGCCGTGCCAGAACATGATTTCCCAGACCATGTCCATGGTCTCCTGGGGAAACCGGTAGATCCACAGGATCAGGGGCCAGCCGGCAAAACTCAGCAGGGTCATGGTCAGGTTGGTGCCCATGATGAGGGCGATGATCTTCCGGGTGTAATACCGGCTCTGGGGCACGTTGCCGGCTCCCAGGCACCGGGCCACCACGGCGGTCATCCCCATGTTCATGGCCATCCCTGGCAGCACCTGGAAATTGGTGAACACGGTACCCACCGCATTGGCGGCAATGGCACTGGTGCCAAAAGTGGTGATCACGCTGACCACCACCACTTTCCCAGCTGGAACAGGCCATTTTCCACACTGAAGGGGATCCCCACCCGAAGAATCCGGCGGATCAGGTCCCCGTCCAGCCGGACCTTCCGGAGCGGCGGCACCTGGAGCAGGAACCGGGCATGTTCCGCACCGTACAGCACGATCAGGACGGACAGGATCCGGCTGATCAGGGTGGACAGGGCCGTGCCAAAGACTCCCCAGCGGAGGATGTAGATGGCTGTATAGTTGCCGGCGATGTTGAAGATATCCGCCCCCAGCACAATGAGCATGGGGAACTTGGTGTTCCCGGCGGTGCGGAAGATCACACTGCCCCCCTGGAACAGGGCGATGAAGGGGATGGTCAGTCCGATGACATCCAGATAGTCACTGGCGCTCCGGAGCACATCCGGGGCAATGTCCCCGTACAGCCGGTGCAGAATGAAGGACCGGCTGCCGTAGAAGATCCCCATGAGCACCAGGGAGATCAGCCCGGCCACCCAGATCAGCTGCCGCCCGGCTTCCCTGGCCCGTTCCTGTTCCCGGTGGCCCAGGTACTGGCCCATGATCACGGAGCCCCCGGTGGCCAGGGCCACGAACACCAGGATCAGCAGCACCATGATGTTGTCGATGAGCGAAATGCCGGATACCGCCGCTTCCCCCAGGGCAGCCGCCATCAGGGAATCGGTGAACCCGGCCAGGACCACCAGGAACTGTTCGATGATGAGCGGCAGGAACAGCCTGAACAGATCCCGGTTGGTGAAAAGGAGCCGTTGGCCCCCAGGAGGGGTCAGAAAACGCTTGAACAATGATACCATAGAACCCTCCTTATGGAAAGGGGGTGCTGCCGGGCAGCACCCCTCTTTATTCTTCTTTCTCTTTGATCAGGCCCCGCTTCTTCTTGCTGGCGTAGACGAAGTAGTAGCAGAATCACCAGGCAGCACCCAGGCCCAGACCAGCTGCATGGGTTTGGCGTTGGACAGCATCCACAGGCTGGTGACAATGGCGATCACCGGAATGGTGATGCCCCCGGGGATCTTGTAGGTCCGGGGACGGTCCGCCCACTTTTTCCGGAACACGATCACCGCCAGGCAGGTGGGCAGGTACTGGGTGAACCGGGACACGGCGCTGATGGCTGCCAGGGTGGTGAAGCTGCCGCTCCAGGCCAGGGCAATGCTCAGAATGGCAATGACGATACTGGCCACATAGGGAGTCCCCCAGGGAGTCCGTTTGGCCAGGATTTCCGGCAGCATCCCGTCTTCGGACAGGGATGTGCAGGCCCGGGGCGCAATGAAGGCTTCCGCCATGTTGATGCCCCCCATGGAGAACAGGTCCCCACCAGGATGATGTAGGCTCCCACCGGTCCCACGATCCGTCCGAAGGCGGTCTGGATGGGTGCCTTGTCGGCGGCCAGGTCCGGTCCCAGGATACCGATGGAAATGGCCACCACCAGCATGTAGATCACGGTCACCAGGAGCATGGTCAGAATGATGCCCCGGGGCAGGTTCTTCTTGGGATCCTTGAAGTCTTCGGCCCCCACCGCAATGGCTTCAAAACCGGTAAAGGCAAAGAACATGGTAATGGCCGCATTGGCAAAGGCTCCTTCTTCCAGGTGAGCCGGCACAAAGGGGGTGAAGTTGCTGCCGTTGAGGAAGAAGATCCCCAGGGCAATGAACAGTACCAGGGGTACCAGTTTGGATACGGTCAGGATATTGTTCAGGTATTTGGTGGTCTTGACCCCGGCAATGTTCAGGGCACTGAGCCCCCCGATCAGCACCGCGGCAATGATGTCCTTGGCCTGTTCCCCGGAAAAGGCCGGGAAAGCGGCCCCCAGGGCGGTGGCAAAGCCCACGGCCATGGCGGCCCAGGCGATGATGGTCACCACCAGTTTCAGCACCCCGATCTCATAACCCCAGAAATCTCCGAAGGCGGCTTTGGCATACAGATAAGGCCCCCCGTTCCGGGAAAAGAACCCGGCAGCTTCCGCAAAGCACAGGGCCAGGGCCCCGGCCAGGAAGGCGTCGAACAGCAGGATGCCCAGGGAAGCCGGACCCATCAGGCATAGGCCCGGTTGGGCAAAAGGAAGATCCCGGTACCGATAATGGAATTGATGCCCAGCAGCACAATGCTGAACAGGCCGAATTTCTCTTTTTTCTCCGTCATGTTATGCTTTCTCTCCTTTGGCTGCTGCAATGAAATCCGTAAAAATGGCTTTGGCCTGGTCATTGTTGATGGACATCATTTCCGGATGGACTGGTAGGCCATCAGGTAGGTTTCCCCGATGCCTTCCATGATTTCCACGGTGCCGTCCTTGGCCCGTCCGGTGACCTTCAGCCTTCGCCCACCTGGTGCACAGTCTGGTGGTGATGGGTGTTGGTGACCCACTCCGTCCGGCCCAGGATCCGGGCGGCCCGGCTCCCTGCCTGGATTTCCACCGTATGGGTGGGAGTGGCGGGATCCTGGTTCTGGGAATGCTTCACAAAGGAATTTTTGTCCAGGGACAGGTCCTGGTACAGGGTTCCCCCATGGGCCACATTGATGATCTGGCAGCCCCGGCAGATGCCCATCACCGGGATCCCCCGCTTTTCCGCTTCCGCCAGCAGCAGCTGGTCGAACCGGTCCCGGGCCGGCCACACCGGACCGATCTGCCGGCAGGGTTCTTCCCCGTACAGAAGGGGATACACATCATGGCCCCCGCTGAGCACCAGCCCGTCCACCCGGCTCATGATTTCCCGGGCGGCTTCCTCATCTTCCGTAAAGGCACCAGGATGGCCACCCCTCCGGCTTCGTTCACGGAACGGATGTAGTCGTCATTCACATAGGAACGGTGGTACCCGGCAAAGGGTCCGTGGTCATCCACCATGTGGCTTCCAGAGACGCCGATCAAAGGTCTTTTCATGGTTGCATCGCTTCTTTCTGTATTGGATTTATTTATGGAACAACTGGTTGGCATAATGGACACTGGCTACGGCATTGGCTCCGTAGAAATCGGCACCGATGGTCCGGGCGTATTCTTCCGTCATCACGCGCCCCCCACCATCACCCGGCAGTCCGGCAGCGCCTGGCGGAGCTGGCGGATGGTTTCTTCCATGGAACCCACGGTGGTGGTCATGAGGGCACTGAGTCCCACCAGTCTGGCATCATGTTCCCGGGCGGCTTTCACCACTTCTTCCGGGGGCACATCCTTTCCCAGGTCGATGACCTGGTACCCGTAGTTTTCCAGCAGCACTTTCACGATATTCTTGCCGATGTCATGGATATCCCCTTTTACGGTGCAGATCACAATGGGATCTCCTTTTTCCGTACTGGCTCCTTTGGCAATGGACTGCTTCAGGATTTCGAATCCGGCTTTGGCCGCATCGGCGCTGACCAGCAGCTGGGGAAGGAACAGCTTCTTCTTTTCGAACAGGTCCCCCACGATGTTGAGGCCCGGGATCATGGATTCATTGATGATGTCCAGAGCCGGTTTTCCTTCCGCCAGCTGCTTCCGTACCCCGTTTTCCACCTGGCTGGTGAGCCCTTTCACAATGGCCTCTTCCAGAGGATATTCCTTCTGGGGACCTTTGGCCGCCGGTTTGGCGCCCCCCTGGGATTTGGCCACAGCCACCATCTGGAGCGCGTCCGCAAAGTATTCCACATACTTCTTGCAGCCTTCATCCTTGCCGCTGAGGCTCCGTAGGCAATGTAGGCTCCCATCATGCTCCGCTGTTGGGATTGATGATCCCGGCGGAAAGCCCCGCCTCCATGGCCAGGGCGAAGAAGGCACTGTTCACCGCATCCCGGCTGGGAAGTCCGAAGGAGATGTTGGACACCCCCATGACGGTCTTGATGTTCCAGGCCTTCAGCTGCCGGATCACTTCCAGGTCGATCCGGGCATTCTGCCTCCGGTGCTGATGGTCATGGCCAGGGGATCCATCACCATGTCCCTGGCCGGGATCCCGTACTTCCCGGCTTCGGCGATTACCTTGTCCGCCACTTCCAGCCGGCCTTTCGCGGTATCCGCAATGCCTCCCTCGTCCAGGCACAGCCCCACCAGGGCCGCCCCGTACTTTTTGGCCAGGGGCAGCACGTCCGCCATGTTTTCCGCCTTGCCGTTGACGGAATTCAGCAGGGGACGGCCGTTGTAGATCCGCAGGGCCCGTTCCATGGCTTCGATGTTGGAGGTGTCGATCTGGAGCGGGACGGAGGTGATGGACTGGAGGGTGAGGATCACCTTTTCAATCAGGGCCGGTTCATCCACCCCGGGCACCCCCACGTTCACATCCAGTACCTGGGCGCCCTTGTCCAGCTGTTCCAGGGCCAGCTGGCATACATAGTCCATGTTCTGGGACTTCAGGGCCTCCTTCAGCCGGGGTTTCCCGGTGGGATTGATCCGTTCTCCGATGATCACCGGCATCCCTTCAAAATCCACCGCCCTGCCGTAACCGGCAATGGCGCAGGGAGCCCCGGACCGGGGTGCCGGCAGGGGAATGTCCCGGCAGGCTTCGATGAGCCGGGCAATGTGGTCCGGGGTGGTGCCGCAGCAACCTCCCAGCACGGAAACCCCGGCTTCTGCAAAGGGCACCATCAGCGGAGCGTACCCTTCCCCATCGATGTGGAACACGGTCTTCCCGTCCTTCTGGACCGGCAGCCCGGCATTGGGATTGGCCACCAGGGGGATATCCACCGCCTGGAGTGCCTGAGGCACCAGCTTCACCAGGGTGTCAGGACCCTGGCCGCAGTTGAACCCCACCGCAGAAACCCCCAGGGATTCCGCCATCACCAGGGCCGTGGTCACATCCGCCCCGTTCAGCAGCTTCCCATCCTCATCAAAGGTAAAGGTGCACACAATGGGCAGGTCTGCATTTTCCTTAGCTGCCAGGATGGCCGCTTTGGCTTCGTAACTGTCGCTCATGGTTTCGATCAGGATCAGGTCCGCTCCCGCAGCGGCTCCTGCCTTCACCTGGGCGGCGTACAAAGCCACCGCCTCTGCAAAGGGCAGGTCCCCGAAAGGCTGGAGCAGTTTCCCGGTGGGGCCCAGATCCAGGGCCACAAATCCGTCCCGGACTTCTGCAGCAAACGCCGCCCGGGCATTTTCCACCCCGGCCCGGACCAGTTCTTCCACTTCCGGCTGGCCGTGGGCTGCCCCGAACTTCAGCCCGTTGGCTCCGAAGGTATTGGTTTTCAGGATATCCACTCCGGCCCGTACATAGGCCTGGTGGATGGCCCGGACCTTCTCCGGATGGAGCAGGTTCCAGGTTTCCGGCAGTTCTCCCGGCTGCAGGCCGGCTTCCTGGAGCATGGTCCCCATGGCTCCGTCAAAGAACAGCCGTCTGGTATGCAAAGCTTCTGTAAAATTCATGATTCCTCCTGACGAAAAGGACAATCTACATTGCCGCAGGCGGCACATTTGTTTTTCTTCCCGCAGCGGCCCATTTCCGTTTCCCGGGGCTCTTTCCCGCTCCGGTCGATGCCGATCACCGCCGTGACGCTTTTGGTGGGGGCCATGATGCCCCCGGCGGTCAGGGTCAGTCCGATGGTCTTGGGACAGTTGAGGAGACGGAAGATCTTCTGCTGTTCCCCCAGATCCCAGTCCCCGTATCCGGGAGAAAACCGGCTCCGGTACTGCCAGGTGTCCGGCAGGTCCTCTTTCCACAGGATCTCCTGCTGATCCAGGTAGCTTTCGATCAGGGAAGAGGCCACCGCCTGGGCCGCCGCCCCTTCCGCAATGCTCCGGATGCTGATCCGGCGCAGGGCCGTATCCACCCGGCTCCCAGGGTGGCCCCGAACAGCAGCAGGGCATCACAGCCTTCCAGATGCCGGGCCAGGCCCGAACTGACAAATTCCGTGCCGTTCTCCAAAATCACCCGGCCCTTTTCCCGCTCCGTTCCCTGGATCACCCGGCAGCTCCACTGCTGGAGGATGTTCCGGGGCTGGACTTCGTTGCGCAGCTGGAGAAAGGCCCGGTCCACGGTGACTTTCGCCTGGTCATCCCCCGGCCGAGCCCCGAAATACCGGAGAGCCTCTTTTTCATCAAACTGGATCCGCAGATTCCCCATGGCCCGTCTCCTTTCAGCAGCGGATGATTTCCGACAGATTGCTGCGGATGCCGCCGATGATTTCCGGCTTGTTCATGGTGTAGATATGGATATTGGTAAAGCCGTTGGCGATCAGGTCCACGATCTGGCCAATGGCATAGGCCATACCCGCCTGTTTCAGAGCCGCCGGATGGTCGGCGAACCGTTCCGCCATGGCCCGGAGAGCGCCGGCACCGGGGTACCGCTGAGGGTGAAGATCTTTTCGATCTGCTTCAGATTGGTCACCGGCATAATCCCGGCCACCACCGGCACCTGGATGCCCTTGGCCAGCAGCCGGTACATGAAGTTGTAGAACATGCTGTTGTCGAAGAACATCTGGGTCACCAGGAAATCGCAGCCGGCTTCCACCTTCATTTTGGTGTGTTCCAGGTCTTCATCCAGCCCGGCGGCTTCCGGATGGCCTTCCGGATAGGTGGCGCCTCCCACACAGAAATCCCCGTAGCTTTTGATTTTTTTCACCAGGTCGCTGGCATGGGCATAATCTCCCAGAGGATGGTCCTGGCCCTGGGGCAGGTCGCCCCGGAGCGCCAGTACATTTTCCACATGGGCATCTTTCAGCTGGTCCAATACTCCTTCGATTTTCCCTTCATCGGCTCCCACACAGGTGAGATGGGCCAGGGCCGGCACCCCGCACCGTTCGATTTCGGACACCAGGGCCACACTTTTGCCAACAGCCGTCCCGCCGGCTCCGTAGGTGACACTCATGTAATCCACTCCCTGGATGGCAATGGTCCGGACGATTTCCTGGGCATGTTCCAGTTCACTGCCCTTTTTGGGCGGGAACAGTTCGCAGGATACGCAGACCTTGGGACTCTTTAACAGGTCTATGATTTTCAAAGAAGCTACCCCCTCATGCAAAAGCAAAAGTATATTATTTCATTTTACCCCAGAAAGGACTGAAAAAGCAAAGCCTTTTTCCGTTCCGGCCGCCCTATTTCTCTTTCTTTCCCCGGATCCAGTCCCGAAGCCGGACCAACCCCTGTTCCAGCCGGACAATGTCCGGTTCCGTGGAAAGAGCCACCCGGAGATAGGCCTGGAGCCCCCGTTTGCCGCAAAGGAACCGGTCCGAATGATAGACCCGGATTCCCTGCTGCTGGAGGTCCTGCTCCACTTCCGCCCCGCTGCGGGTATCCGGAATGGGCAGCCACCGGTAGAAGCTGAGGGGATGGCCCTGGCTTCCAGTTCCGGGAAATACCGGAAAAACAGCCGGTTCCGTTCGGCCGCCAGTTCCTGTTTTTTCCGGACCATGGCGGTAGCGGTACCGGTGAGGATCAGTTCCGTAATGATTTCTCCATCCAGGGAAGAAGTCTTCACATTCACATTGAACAGGGCCTGGAGCAGGGGCTCCCGGAACCGGTCCGGGAAAACCAGGTAGGCCACCCGGAGCCCGGCGCACAAAGGTTTGGAGGTGCCGCTCACATACAGGCTCTGTTCCGGAACCAGCCGGGCCAGGGGGCCCTGGTAATCGGCTACGGTGCCGGCGGTGAAGAAGGCGTGGATGTCATCCTCCACCAGGATCAGCTGTTCCTTCCGGATCACCTGGCCAGGGCCTGTTTCCGCCGTTCCGAGATCATCCGGGTGGTGGGATTGCAGCAGCTGGGCATCAGGAATACACCTTCAGGCGTTGAGCCGGTGCTGCCGTTCCAGGAGATCCGCCCGCATTCCCTCTTCATCACTGCCAATGGCCACCAGCTGGAGATGGTGGAGCCGGGCCAGCTCGATGAAATTGGCATAGGTATAGGTATCCACCCCGATCCGGTCCCCCGGGTCGAAGAGGGCCAGCAGCGCCAGGGCCAGGCCGTTCTGGGTACCGGATACCAGCACCAGATGGTCCGGGTCCGTTTCCAGCCCGATGTTCTTCAGCCAGTTGACCCCGGCCGCCTTCTGATGGGGCATGCCGGTGGGACAGGCGTAATCCAGCAGCCGGGGAAAAGTCTTCCGCCCGGCGATTTCCCGGGCAGATTCCGGATCTGATCCGGCAGCACCTGGAAGGGATTCTCGAACCCCAGATCGATCAGCGCCGGCCGGGCCGCTTCCGTGGAAATGGTCACGGACCGGGCCGCACTGGACGACACAAAAGTGCCGCTGCCGGTAACCGCCTGGAGCAGGCCCTTCAGTTCGCACAGCTTGTAAGCCCGGGTCACCGTGGTGAAATTGATGCCCAGGAACCGGGCCAGTTCCCGCTGGGGAGGCAGACGGTGCCCGGAGCCAGGGTACCGGAAGCAATGGCTTCCTTCAGCTGCCGGGCCAGGGACAGATAGATGGGGCGGGTAAGGGTTTCCCGGTCCGGTTTCCAGGATAGCGGATAGGTAAGAAATGAATTGACGGCCATAAATACCTCCTGCAATTGTATTCCATACAATTATACTGATTATTGTATGGAGTATCAATCATTTTATTGGCTTTTTCCCCTGTTTCCCTTCTTTTTTCTGGTTTTATGAAAAGAATACCGGGATTGTTTTTTCAAACAATTTTGTAATGCATACATTTTCCTGATTGATTGTACGTATTTCCATGATATGCTGATGGTGCAAATGATACGAATTGGAGGTACCGTCATGAAGCCAAGCTCTCTTTCCCTTTCCCGTCCCTGCACCGCCAGCCTGCCTTCCCTTGTCCGGGACCGGCGAATCCAGGCCCTGCGCTGTGCCTTTCCCCATACCCTGCCCATCCTGGCCGGCTTCCTGTTCCTGGGGCTCACCTATGGAATCTGGATGCATGCTGCCGGGTTCCCCTTCTGGTACCCCATGTTCATGAGTCTCCTGATTTTTTCCGGTTCCGTGGAATTCGTCCTGGTAAACCTGATGGTGGGAGTCTTCGATCCCGCCCAGGTCTTCCTGGTGAGCCTGATGATCAATGCCCGGCATCTATTCTACGGTCTGTCCATGCTGGACCGGTACAAGGGCACCGGCTGGAAAAAGCTCTACCTGATTTTCGGGCTCTGCGATGAAACCTTTTCCATCAACTATACCGCCCGGATCCCGGAAAATGTGGACCGGGGCTGGTTCCTGTTCTTCATCACCTTCCTGGACCATATGTACTGGTTCATCGGCGCCACCCTGGGCGGCCTGTTCGGTGGCTGTCTCCGGTTCGACACCCGGGGGCTGGGGTTCGTCCTGACCGCCATGTTCGTGGTGATTTTCCTGGAACAGTGGCTGAAGGAAGACAGCCATGTAAGCTCCCTTTTGGGACTGGGGATTGCCCTGGTGATGCTGAACCTGACCGGCTCGCAGCACTTCCTGCTGCCGTCCCTGGGGCCATCCTGGCCGTCCTGCTGCTGCTTCAGAAGAACCTGGAACAGAAAGGAGCCCGGCCATGAGCTTCTTCCAGCATCTTGCCATCCTGTTCCTGGCCATCATCAGCACCCAGCTGACCCGGTTCCTGCCCTTCCTGCTGTTCCCGGCAGGGAAACCCACCCCGGCCCGGGTCCGGTACCTGGGCACGGTGCTGCCATCGGCAGTATTCGGTCTCCTGGTGATCTACTGCCTCAAGGACGTTTCCTTCACCACTGGTACCCACGGACTTCCGGAACTGCTGTCCATGGGCGTGGTGATCCTGCTCCACCTGTGGAAGCGCCAGTTTCTCCTCTCCATGGCCGGAGGGACCCTGTGCTATATGGTGATGGTGCAGATGGGAGCCTTTACCTGAATGAAGGCCCCCATCGTGGTCAGTTGTCAATGGTCAATTGCCGAATGATAAAATTTGCAAGCAAATTTTTAATTAACAGTAAAAAATATAATTATTGCCATATCAGACACAATATGGATTTTGCATAATAAAAGAACCCGTCCATTCAGGCGGGTTCTTTCCTTTGGCCATTGACATTTGACCATTGACAGACCAACTTCACTCCGCCTCAAACAGCGGCAGATTGGCCAGGACGGTGATGTCCTTCCGTCCCATGGAGTCTCCTTCGGCCAGGATGGCCATTTTTCCGTTCACCGTGCCTCCGGCTTTGGCCACCAGTTCTTCCAGGGCTTCATGGAGCCTCCGGTGCTGATCACATCGTCCACCAGGGTCACTTTGTGGCCCCGGACCCGGTCGATGTCCTCATCCTGGAGGCAGAGCATCTGCTTGCCCTGGGTGGTGATGGATTCATCCTCCACAATCAGGGGATGTTCCATATAGGCCTTGAGGGATTTCCGGGCCACGATGTACCGGGGCATGCCCAGGATCCGGGCCATGGCCTGGACCAGGGGAATCCCCTTGGTCTCTGCCGCCATCAGGATGTCCGTCCCCTCCGGCACCTTTTTGGCCAGCTCTGCCGCGGTCTTTTCCACGATTTCCGTATCCCCCAGGATCACGAATCCGGCCAATGGCCAGGGTATCCGAAATATTGATTACCGGCAGGGACCGTTTCACCCCTGCCACTTCCAGTTCATAAAAGCGCTTTGCCACCTTGGCACCCTCCCCATTTTACTTTTCGATGCCTGTTTATCCACAGGCGGGATCCCCGCTGGTACACGGTTTTCTCCCGTTCAGGCTTCGGTTATCCACACTATCCACAGCACAGATGTTCATAAGTGGATAACTCTGTGCATAACTTACAGATCGTTGGTCATACGGGGCGGCATGCTCCATTCCACCAGCACCCCGGTATTCACCCACAGCCGGGTAAGCGCCTGCTGGCAGTCTTCCCAGCTTTTCCGGGGATCCACGGTGATTTCCCCGAATGGTAGGTGCATTCGTCCGTAGGGACTTCCAGTTTCCGGGGCTGGTTCAAAAAGTCCCGTACTTTCTGGGCCGCTGCTTCCCCATCCGGAATGAAAACCGTCATTTCATGGGTTTCTTCGTTGTAATCCAGATATCCATAATGTCCATTGTAGTTTAAGGTAACACTTTGCACTGCCATTTCTCGCACCGCACCTCTCTTTATGATAAGCCATTATATCACAAAAACGGTGCCGCCGTCATTCTTCCCTGCGGACCATGGGCTTCAGCCGCTGTTCCATGGGCATGGATTTTTTGGGCGCATGGGATTTGGCCCGCTGCATCATGGCCGCCTGGACGCTGATCCGTTTCCGGCCGTGGGGATAGCCCGGCGCCAGGTCCCGTTGGCCAGCATGCCATGGCTCCCACATTGTCCTTCAGGCACAGGTCCAGGAATTCCTTCACCCGGTCGATATGGGCCTTCCGTTCCACCGGGAACAGCAGTTCCACCCGGTCGTTCAGGTTCCGGGGCATCATGTCCGCACTGGACAGGTACAATTCCTCATTGCCGTTGTTGGCAAAATAGTACACCCGGCTGTGTTCCAGGAACCGCCCGATGATGGACCGGACGGTGATGTTTTCGCTGACCCCTTTGATCCCGGGCCGCAGGCGCAGATGCCCCGGACGATCAGGTCGATTTTCACCCCGGCCTGGGACGCTTCGTAGACTTCCGGATCACCGGCTGGTCGATGAGGGAATTCATCTTGGCGGCAATGTACCCGGTGCCCCCGGCTTTCACATGGGCGATTTCCCGGTCCACCAGTTCGTAGATCTTTTCCCGGAGGCCGATGGAGCCATCACCAGCTTGTTGAACACCGGCGGTTCAGAATAACCGCTGAGCACATTGAAGAAGGCGGAAGCATCCTGGCCGTACTGGTCGTTGGCGGTGAGCAGCCCCAGGTCCGTGTACAGCTTGGCGGTCTTGTCGTTGTAGTTCCCGGTGCCCAGATGCACATACCGTTTGATCCCGTCCGCTTCCTTCCGAACGATCAGGATGATCTTGGAATGGGTCTTCAGTCCCATGAGCGTAGATCACGTGACAGCCGGCCTTTTCCAGCCGCCGGGCCCAGACGATGTTGTTTTCTTCGTCGAACCGGGCTTTCAGTTCCACCAGGGCAGTCACCTGCTTGCCGTTTTCCGCCGCCCGGGCCAGGGCCGCCACCAGGGAGAATTGCCGCTGACCCGGTACAGGGTCTGTTTGATGGCCAGCACCTGGGGGTCTTCCGCCGCTTCCGACACCAGCTTCACAATGGGGTCGAAGCTTTCATAGGATGATGGAGCAGGATGTCATGTTCCCGGATCTTCCCGAACAGATCCTCATAATCCGGCAGTTCTTCCGGCTGCTGTCCGGTGTAGGGAGTGAACTTCCACTGGTCCATCCCCGGCTGGTCGATGAATTTGTTCAGGAAGGTCAGATCCAGAGGCCCCTGGATTTCATATACATCCCGGGGTTCCAGATCCAGATTCTCCACCAGGAAATCCTTCAGGTACTTGTCATCGGTGGCGTTGATTTCCAGCCGCACCGCAGCCCCCCGCTTCCGTTTCCGCAGGGACCGTTCGATTTCCTTCATCAGATCCCGGGTGGCGTCTTCCTCCACTTCCAGGTCGCTGTCCCGGGTGATCCGGAAGGAAACCATGTCCACGATGGTGAGCCCTTTGAAAAGGTCCTGGCAGTGTCCATGATCAGGTCTTCCAGGAACACATAGGACCGTTCCCCATCCCGGCCCATCAGGGAAATGAACCGGGGCAGCACCGAAGGCACCTGAACGAAGGCGATTTTCTGTTCTCCCTTCTGGTCCCGGAGCTCCACGGCAATGTTCAGGGATTTGTTGGCCAGGAAGGGGAAGGGACGGGCCGCATCCACCGCCATGGGTGTCAGCACCGGAAAGACCATTTCCTGGTAGTAGTTTTCCAGTTCTCTCCGCTGGTCCGGTTCCACGTCCTTCACCCGGGAAAACCGGATGGCATATTTTTCCAGTTCATTGACCAGAGCAAAGAAGTACCGGTACTTCAGCTTCATCTGGTTGTGGGCGGACAGGGCGATGTTCCGCAGCTGGTCCTCTACATTCAGGCCTGCCGCATCCACATGGTCCACTCCTGCCGCTTTCTGTTCGATCAGCCCGGCCACCCGGACCATGAAGAATTCATCCAGGTTGGACGCAGAAATAGCCACGAACCGCAGCCGCTCCAGCAGGGGCAGGTTCCGCACTCCGGCCTCCCGCAGTACCCGCAGGTTGAATTTCAGCCAGCTCAGTTCCCGGTTCACGTAATATTCTGGTTTGTTCAGATCGATTTTCATCATTCTCCTCTGCTTTCTCCAAAACCGGCCGCAGGCCGAATACTTCTTCAAAGAAACCGCTCCGTTTGCTGAAGATCCACTCTTCCAGGGACAGGTTTTCCCGGCTTTTTGCCCGGACCCGCAGTTCGTTGCCCCGGATGGCCACTTTGCAGTCCCTGATCTTCTGCCGGCCGCTGATGTCCAGGGAATCCGCCAGCGCAGAATGCCGGCCAGTTCGGCCACAGAGCGGATCCGCATGCCGAACATCTTTGGGCCTCGCTGCCGTTCAGTTCCGGCCGTTCCAGAGTATACAGATAGGAAATCTGTGCGATGGTGTGGCCACTGTTCCTCACTGAACCCCAGCAGGTCCG
>ENA-OQIG01000082-OQIG01000082.1-human-gut-metagenome-genome-assembly--contig:-NODE-82-length-55399-cov-6.144268_pt1 | contig 55399 bp, 68 predicted proteins | sample MGYA00242576_ERZ504741 | MGnify/ENA primary metagenome ERZ504741 (study PRJEB26092, sample SAMD00036436) | human gut metagenome | host: Homo sapiens | study: EMG produced TPA metagenomics assembly of... | reverse complement strand
TTTAAAATCAAACTTACACAGGAATATTTAAATCGAACATTTATCATTCTCAAAACGATATTACCTTAGACGACACACCTGGGATATTAAGAAAAAAAGTATTCCTTGGCGCTATTAACTCATTGAACAAAAATTCAGACACCATTATAGATGAATGTACAGAAGCCAGCGTCTTATCATCTCTGCTAACCGCATTATAATTATCGGCCATGGAGCTTCAGCTGCAATATGCAGTATGCCTATTTTCGTTTTACTGAACTTGGCCTTAATTGTGTCTACAACCTGGATGCACACATGACCGCCGCATTGCTTTCACATTCTAAGACTAATGATTTGATTTTATGCGTATCACAATCTGGTGAAACAGCTGACATTTATAAACAAATTGAAAACGCATACAGAAATAGAATTGCAACAATTCTAATTACAGGAAATCCCAATTCTTCTATTGCAAAGATTTCTACTGTCGTATTAAGCACACTTAGTGAAGAGTTCAGTATTTTGACAGATGCATTAAATTCGCGCATATCTCAATTCTGTTTAATTGATGCTCTTTTTTCTATGATCAGTATAAAAGATGCAAATAGAATGATTCCACGTCTTCAGGAAACCAGAAATACTTTTAAGAAATACAAGATAGAACAGAATAATTTGTAGAATTACATTTCATTTACTTTAAGAATGGATAACAAATGCTTACAACATCCACGTTAGAAAGGACAATCAGAAATGGATACATACACAATTACAATAGACGGCGGTACTACTAATACACGTTGCATTCTTTGGAACAGTAGTCGTCAACGAATAGATGAACAGAAACGTGAGGTCGGCGTACGCAATACGGCCATAGATGGCAATAATTCCAAATTAAAAAATGCTGTTAAAGAATGCCTTGAGCAGTTGCTTGAAGACCATTCTCTTACTTACGATAACATCAATCATATTATTGCCAGCGGTATGATTACTTCCGATGTAGGAATTGTTGTCGTTCCGCACCTCACAGCTCCTGCCGATTTAGAACAGATAGCTCGTTCTACTGTTGCAATAAGGCTTCCAGAAATATGTCCAATCCCAATCCACTTTATACCTGGAATCAAAAACTCATGTAGTAATATTTCTCTTGAAAATTACGAAGCAATGGATATCATGCGTGGCGAAGAAGTAGAAAGTCTCGCCATTATTGATAAATACCATAATGGTTCCCCAATGATCCTAGTACTTCCAGGATCACACAATAAGTTTGTCGCAGTAAATGCCGATAAAGAAATAACCGGTTGCCTTACTTCTATTTCCGGAGAACTACTTTCTGCAATTATCAACGATACAATCATTGCCAAGTCAGTAAACAGAAGTTTTGTTACTGCTGACCAATATGACAGAAAATGGCTTCTTCTAGGCTATAATACCGCAAAAGAAACCGGACTTGGACGTGCATGCTTTTCCGGTCGTATACTCGGACTTTTCTGCAACGCCGAGCCTTCAAAAATATCAAACTATATTTTAGGTGCAGCACTTCAGGGTGACATTCAGGCTATCAGAAATTCCTCCGCACTTTGTGTAACTGACGATACTCAGTTTGTTGTCTGTGGAAAAGATCCTTTAAACAGGCATTAGTTGACATCTTCACAGAAGAAAAACTAAGTAACCAAATAACTATATTTGAACCCGAAGCTGGATTTTCTGCTTCTGCTTTAGGTGCATATCTTGTAGCTGAAAAATGTAAAATTATATAGGAGAAAATATATTATGAAAGTTGTAATTACAGATTATCAATACGAAAATATAGATTCAGAACGTTCAATTATCACTGGTGCAGGTTATGAATTATTTGATTACCAAGTTAAAACTACTCCAGATCTTATTCCAGTTGTAAAAGATGCAGATGCAGTCATCACACAGTATTCTGATATTAATGCAGAAGTAATCGAACACATGCAGAATTGTAAAATCATCATAAAGTACGGAATTGGCGTAAATAATATTGATTGTGAAGCTGCTTCCAAGAAAGGAATTTATGTGTGCAATGTACCTGATTATGGTGTGGATGAAGTATCCGACCATGCGTGTACCATGCTTCTCGCTTTAGGAAAAAAGCTACCCATCTTAGCAAAATCTTTCCGCAAAGGTGAATGGGGATATTCCAGTGTTGTCCCTCTTTTAAGATTATCAGAATGCACTCTTGGATTGGTAGGCTTTGGTCGCATCCCTAAAATGGTTGCCCGCAAAATGAGTGCATTTGGAATGAAAGTGATCGCATACGATCCTTATATAAATGAGACTGCTGCTCAGGAGCTAAATGTAACACCTGTTACTTTAGAACAGCTTCTCAAAGATAGCGATCTTATCTCTGTTCATTGCCCACTTACAAAAGATACTTACCATCTTATCGGGAAAGAAGAAATGACATTATTAAAACCAAACGCTATTCTTGTGAATACAGCTCGTGGCGGAATCATCGACGAGGCCGCTCTTATCGAAGCACTGCAAAACGGCAAGATTTCTGGTGCCGGAGTAGATGTATTTGAAAACGAACCAGTTACTCCAGAACATCCATTACTCCATATGGATAATGTAATCGCAACTCCACATAGCGCATGGTATAGCGAAACTGCAATTCATACATTGCAAAGAAAAGTAGCCGAAGAAGTAGTTAATGTATTAAATGGTAATCCTCCTTTTAATTGCGTAAATATGAAATAATTGAAGCAAGCGTCTCGTAACTAGGTAATCATTCGTATATTAACATCTTATAAAAGCCATCTGATACTGTTCTTGGCTGTCTGCCAGATTCTCTATCAGATGGCTTAGTATTATTTTTTCAGTTTAGTACGGCAGTATTCCGAAAGATCCTCTGGTAGTGTAAAATAGTTTGTGTTTTTGGATCGATTATCTTCTAAATGATGACAAATCTGATAACGATTTGGCGAGGAAAATTTTTATATTTTCTAATCCAGGGCTTTTCTTGTTATCATGCCCGCCTCCGTGCGGGCATTTTTAAATTCAGCAGAGCACCGCAGGCGGTCCTTCCTGTACAGAAAAAAGAAGCGCTCATACAGGCGCTTCTTCTTACCATATTAGAACTTCGATCAAAAGTTAATGATCCACAAAGTGGGCCATTTTTCAAAAAATTACATGAATTTATATAGAGTTTTATCCAAGTCGGAAATCCGCTAAATGCTCTAGCTATCAGCATTTAAAGGCATTTAACAACTTATATGACATGTATGAAATCGGCCTCGTAATAACGATTCCTAATTTCATTTTTGTCTATATCTCCTTTTAAGTGTATTGATTTTACATTTTAAAATCTCTTCCTGTTATAATCGCGCTCCTTTTCATAAAAAAGCCCCGATACGCATGAATTATATCACATCAGGATTCTTTTGTACACCTCTTGTATATGTATTTCCAACTCATTCAACCATAAAACAGGGCTATCGCCCTGTAAATTTATCTGCAGATGCGACAGCCCTTCAAAACCTCAATCATCCCAAAAAACAGTTTTTAAGTTACAGGCAGAAATGTTTCTTTCTGACATATTCAAAGGTCAGGGGCTTGTTGGATAGTTTGACTTAGTTATCTTTTTACAACTTCAATCTTAAATTTTGCTGCCTTTTTACCACATTCAACAGTAATTACTGCCTTACCTTTTTTCCTGGCAGTAATCACACCTTTAGAGTTCACTGATGCAATCTTTTCATTCGAAGAACTATAGGTAAATTGGGGTTTACTGGTAACCGGTACAGCAGCAGCTGACAAGGTCAGCTTTTCTCCAACTTTCATACGAACTGTCTTTTGGATCTTTTTGTCTGTCACCTTGTTGAATATTTTAAATGAGCTTATTCTCACAGCACCTTTCTGTACTTTTACAGTGAATCTGGCAGTTAAACCACTCCGTAATTTAATTTTAATGACTGCCTCTCCTACCTTATTTCCTGTGATCTTGCCCTTGTCAGTAACAGAAACAATCTTCTTATTACTGCTTGTCCAGGAAACTACCTTGTCACCTGCTGCCAGCCCTGATACTTTAACCTGGAATGACTGATTCAATTTTAACGGAAGTACCTGATCAACAGGTACATTCAATTTTATAGTTGGTTTCAGCTTCTTGATCTTTTTTGTTTCTTTCGCATCACCACACACTGTACACTGTCGTTCCTTTAGTCCTTCTTTCACAGCAGTTGCAGATCGTATCACCTTCCAGTCTCCCATTACATGTCCTTTTGCCGGAATCTTCTCTGTCTTTCCTGTCTTGAAACAATCTAAACATACTTCCTGTCTGCTTCCGTCTTCTGCACATGTTGGTTCTATATCGGTCTTCCACTGGTAATTGTGAACAGCAGGAAGAAAATCTTCATTTTCTTGCCCGCAGTTTTCACATTTTTTATAGGCTTCTCCCTAAAAAACTGTATCCAGCATTATAAAAAGAAAATATGTTCGATATTTTATTGCGAAATTTTTGATATCATGGTATCATATATGTATGAAAGAAAATCTTATACATTACCGCACTTGTGTGTGCAATATTAATTACCATATGGTATGGTCAGTGAAATTCCGGCGGAAGATATTAAATGCAGAGGTCGAGGCATGTCTGCAGGAACTGGTGCAGGAGACCATGTACACTGTTTTGTGTCAGCCCCTCCGAAATTATCCATAACTGCGATCGTGAAATACCTGAAGGGGATCTCTGGCAGGAAACTTTTTGAACGTTTTCCGGAAATAAGAAACCAGCTTTGGAAAGGGGAGTTGTGGAACCATTCCTATTATGTGGAAACGGTCGGAGCTGTATCGGAAGAAAATATCCGCAGGTATATCGAACATCAGAGCAAAGCTTACTGATATGATGGAGGAGAGGAAATGCTGCTGTCAAAGAAAACATCCATAAAGGTCAGCCGGGAATATGCAAACCTCATCGGGCATATGTGTTATGCAGCATCCAAGCTCTGGAATGTCTGTAATTACGAGCGTCAGCATTACAAAGAAACAGGGATGGCGCAGTATCCTGACTGGTACTATCAGAAAAAAGCCCATAAAGAGGATCTGTGGTATAAACAGCTCCCATCAGACTGCCCAGGAAGTCTGCAGGCTGCTGGACAAGGCATGGAAGTCTTTTTATGCCCTGAAAAGAACCGGGGTGATCGAGACTCCCAGACCGCCGCGGTTTAAGCAGGAAAGTATCCCCATTACCTATATGCAGATGGGGATCGTGCATGAGCGGGATACGGACAGAGTCCGCCTGTCTCTTCCAAAGACATTAAAAAAATATATGGAAGAAACATATCAGATCCATGAAAACTTTCTTTACCTTGAAAATAAGATTTTCAGGGGCATGGATCAGATCAAACAGCTGCGGATCTATCCGCCGGAGAAGGGAAGCTGTAAAATTATTGTTGTTTATGAGGTTCCTGACCAGGAAGAACTTCCACAGAACGGACATGAACTGTCTATTGATCTGGGGCTTCACAACCTTATGACGTGTTATGATTCTGGAAATGGAAAGACGTTTATCCTGGGCAGGAAGTACCTTGCACTGGAAAGATATTTCCATAAAGAGATCGCAAGGGTGCAGGCCCAGTGGTATGGGCAGCAGTCCGGAAAGGGAGTAAAACATCCGGTCACATCAAACATATCAGGAAGTTATATAAGAGAAAACAAGACTCAGTAACGGACTATCTGCACAAGGTCACAAGGTATCTTGCAGAATACTGCCGGGAACGAGGAATCACCTGTGTCGTTACAGGGGATATCCGGAACATCCGGAGAGAAAAAGACCTGGGACACAGGACAAACCAGAAGTTTCACAGCCTGCCGTATAACAGGATCTATATCATGCTGGAATATAAGTTGAAAAGATATGGGATCCGTTTTATAAAACAGCCTGCAAATAAAAAGTCAAGGCTAAATTGAAAGAATATTGAAAAATTTATACAGGTTGAAAATTGGGTATCAAAATTAGACCACCACGCCAGTGCTGGTCTGAAAATTTTGGTGGATAATTAAGACTCTGGAAGAGATGCGAGATATTCTTTCACTCGTCCGTAGTAGATTCTTAGAAACTTGTTGGCACCTGCAGTCATATAGACATAGTAAGGCTTGCCTTGAGCACGTTTCTTATCTAAGAACTGATAAACAGGATCATCTTGAGGATGCGTTTTAATTAGGACATCCATTACCTGAAATAAAGTCTTTCTTAGATCAGCGGAACCTCGTTTTGAGGTAGGAACACTTTTTTGTTCATAGGTTCCGGATTCATTAACACCGGGATCTACACCGGCAAATGCAGTAATAGCACTTTTGTGAGTGAAACGGGAAACATTTCCAATCTCAGCCATCAACTGAGGACCAAGTGAAGTTCCAACACCTTTCATAGCCATAACGACAGGATACTCCGGGAGTTTGGATGCAGTTTCATTCATGAGAGTGCGTAGTGACTCAACAGTTGTAGAGGCACTATTAAGCTGGTCTACAGCCTGCTTGATAATAAGCTTTGTAATGGCATCCTTTGGAAGTACAGGAACAAGTTCCTTTGCTTTTCCATAGATTTCTTCAGCTTTTGACTGACTGAAGTTGTACTTCTTGCGTTTGCACCAGTTTTGATAATGGTCGATAAAGGCATTCAGGGACATTTTACGGACACAGTCCACATGCCAGTATGTAGATGCAAAATCAACCCATTTCTGGCTGCCGTCACTGCGTGCAGGACTGTCAAAGTAAGTATTAACACCAGGATAGGTTTGGTCAAGGATGCCGATAAGATTATTTTTCATAGCTGTCTTATGCTTCATGTAAAAGCCGAACTGGCGATTCATGGTTTTGAGCTGATTGCGTAATTCATCCATAACATTATACTGTTTAAGGTTTTGCCATTTGTCAAGAGCATATCGGGCAATCTTAACAGCATCCGCTTTGTCAGATTTCACTTTACGAAGAGAATCATTATCAAAGTCTTTGATAAGTTTTGGGTTAATGGCACTGACGAAAAGATTTGCCTCCAAAAGCTGATGAGCGAGGACTTCATAATAACGTCCTGTGTGCTCCATTACGATTCGAGACTCACCTTCAACAGAGTTGATGAGTTCTATAAGTGAATGGATATCGCTGGCTGTGTGTTTGATTTCGAAAGGTGTGGAAACAATTTCACCGAAAGGCCGCATAATAGCAACCACACTTTTACTTTTAGAAACATCGATACCTACTGCGTTCATAAATTGTCACTCCTTAAGATTATTGCAATGGATAAGTACCAGTTTTACTCATTGCCTATTCAATCTACTGTGGTGTGACACGAATGCACCTAAGGTGATTCAACCTGCATAAAACGAACGCTGCGAATGAGGAACTGGTTATCAGTCTGTTTTACGGACGCGAAGTCCAAGGAAGAAAAAGATATCCAATTGCTACCTACATTCTAACAGCTTAAGCAACAAGATGGATAATTCCTTACTGGATGTAAGGGATATTAACCATAAATATATTGTAGTAGGAAGAAAGTTATACCAGCCAGTGCAGTCCGCTGTCACCGAAAGTGGAGAAAAGATATGCAGAGCCGTCCAAACGGAAAGAGAGAGGGTTGTACAGAGATGGAAACAGAACCTATAACGCAGATGCCGTAGGCGCATATAATATCCTGAGAAAATATCACTCCGTATCCGGAGTAAAAAGAGAACTGTCCGTAACCGGACTGAAAACACCGGAAATAATAAAAGTAGCTGTATAACTCTAAAGAGCAAACAGTAGTGGTGTCATGGATGCACCCTGAAAAAAGGCGGTATCCCGCCTTAATTCAGATGCTCTGGTAACTCAGTTGCCGAGTAATTCACTCTGCTATATACTGATTGCATTCAAACACTTGCAATCCATATAGGATTTCACTGATTCAGTCAGAATCTCACTCCACATCAAATTTCTCCAGGCTTTCCAGTCTTGCTCTGTATTTGGAGTCATAGGCATCTGTAAACGAGGCCTCTTTCTTCATTTTTTCGAGAGCTGCTGCTGCTTTTTTAACTGTCTGGATAGTACCGGCACCTGCTACACAGCCGCCCGGACATGCCATTCCTTCCAAAAGATATCCATTATATTTACCAATCTTGGCCATCTGGAGCATCTTCTTACAGTTCTGCAGACCTTCTGCATTCATTACCTTTACTTCCCGATCAGGATCAATACGCTTCACCGCATGGACAACCGCTTCTGCCACACCACCGCTGACTGCGAAACCTCTTCCGTCAGCACTGGCATGAAACAGTGGTTCTCCTTCCGGAATATCTTTCCAGTCCACGCCTTTGGCATCAAACATTCCTGCTACTTCCTCGAAGGTCAGCACAAAATCCACATAGCTGCGGATACTCTTACGGCTGGCTTCCAGCTTCTTGGCTGCACAGGGACCTACGAAAACGATCTTACAATCCGGTTCCTTCTGCTTGATCAGTCTGGCAGTAAGAACCATGGGTGTCAGTGCCATGGAGATACATTTCGCCTGTTCCGGGAATAATTTCTTAGCCATCATAGACCAAGACGGACAACAGGATGTAGCCATAAACGGAAGTTTCTCAGGAACTTCCTCCAAAAAGTCCTTTGCCTCCTCCACTGTGCACAGATCTGCACCGACTGCAACCTCTCTTACATCTGTAAAGCCAAGTGCCTGAAATGCACCCCGTATCTTATTATTCTCCATACCTGGGAACTGACCTGCAATGGCAGGCGCCACGATTGCATACACCGGTGTTTCACTTTTTAATGCCATAACAGTCTGGAAAATCTGTCCTTTGTCTACAATAGCGCTGAACGGACAACTCACCAGACACTGTCCGCAGGATACACATTTGTCTTGGTCAATCTCCGCTCTTCCGTATTCGTCAGAACCAATGGCATTCATGCCACAGGCCTTTGAACAGGGACGTTCCTGTTTGATGATTGCATTATACGGACAGGCTTCCAGACACTTTCCGCATTTGATACAGGCATCTTCATCAATATGGGATCTGCCGCCTTCCATATGCACTGCTTTCTTTGGACAGACTTCCACACAGGGATGCTCCAGGCACCCCTGACAGCCTCTGTGATCATTACCCTTTTTTCAGGGCAGGAATTACAGGCAAACTTGATCACATTGATAAGCGGCGGTTCATAATACTTTTCCTCAATAACGCTGGCCTCCACACCTTTGGAAATTGGCGCATGCTCTGTAACCTTTCTCAGTGACATCCCCATTGCAACGCGAAGTCTCTCACCAACTACCGCTCTTTCCAGAAAAATACTGTCACGATAAGTCGCAATTTCACCGGGTACAATCTTGTAGGGAAGCTCTTCCAACATCTCCGGAGACTGGCCTTCATATGCCATCCTCGCAATTTCTGTAAAAATTTTGTGTCTGATTTCTGTTTTGGATGAATACAGTCCTCTCATTTTTTCCTCCTGATTTTCGATTCGGATAACTGTACGGCAATCCAATGCAGGAACACCGAACAATTTCCATTTATAATTTCATCACTGCTGCAATCAGCACACTCATTTTTCCTCCCGCTGAACTTTCAGCCACTTCACAGAGAAACGAAATTCCGCTCATTTCCGTTTCCTTATCTGCATATCATATCACCAAATGCTTCCAGCTCAACACAACATCAAAATTTTCACTGAATTGTCGCCCCCGAAGTTGCTGTTCATATGTTGTTATCCCCAGATTCCACTCATCTGTTCCTCCAGATGGTCCAGGATATAATTATAAATATCTACGGACACACTGTCCGGATAGTGGGTTCCGTCTACGGTGGAAAATCCCTCAGATACCAGATGGGAATATACGTCTATGTAGGTAACTCCACTCAGGCTTGCCTGCATTGCCGCGTTAAAACTTTCAATCTCCGCATTACTGCAATAGGGATCATTCTGCACCGGACCTACAGACACGAAATAAGTCTGCGCTCCTCTGTTCCCCCATTCAGCAGCTTTGGAATTAATATAACTGATGTAGTCATTGACATGATAAAGATCATTAACACCCATCAGGATAATAACCGCTGTATTGTCCTCAATCTGATCTTCTACCTGCGGCACTCCTGTAGATACCATCCAGTCATATCCCATAGAAGAAAGACAGGACCAAATGCTGTCATCGTTTACCGCATCCCTCAATCCCTCTGTTCTGGAATCTCCGATAAATACCAGTTTATCTGCGGAGATAGTGTCCGGATGGTCTGGCTTGCTTAAAGTTCCCTGGTCTGCCGGATTCTGTTTATCTGTCTCAGTTTCCTGCTCCGGTGTTGGAGTAGATGCAGGTATTGGTGTTGCTTCAGGCATTGGTGTTGCTTCAGGTTTTTGTGTCAGTGCCGATTTGGATTTCGGTGCCGGCGGACCTACCACTTCTGCCCCATGGACATCTGAAAACATACAGACAGCTGCAATACATGCGGTTAATACGATTTGTCCGGTTCTATATTTTTTCGTAAATATCATTCCCTTCTGCAGTAATACTTACGTTACTTTTCACATATCTCAACTCCCTGGAGTGTGTTGCTGTGAACAGTAACATGCTTACATCCCAGGCAGCATATCCGGCCATGAGAGGATTTCTCCGGAGATAATTTCCTCATAATCCCCCTCAATGTCCTGGCTTCTGCCTGCTTCAAACACGTTTGTCTCCGCTCCCCAGACACGATCTTCATATTCCCATATATGGAATCTCAGACCGCGAAACATAAAGTCGATGCTTCCGCATCCGTTTTCCTCTGTATATTCATAATGAATTTTCTTTGTTTTTAACGCTTCCTGTACTTTTTCCAAACGCATAAAATACCTCCTGATTATCTGTACAGTACCCTCTGTAATATAATACAGATAACTTTCACTGTAAAAAAATGTTCTCGTGTACACCCACCAAAAGTCAAACAGATATTCGCAATCCGCTTCGCTACACAGCTCTACATATGCTCTTAATCCTGACGCCATTATACAAAACGAATTATATCATACTCTGCTGCATAATATGTAATCTGAATGCCACTTCACAATTGCCGTTACTGTTCACTCCGTTCACAGTAACTTAGCCAAAATTCATTTCAGATTGCCTGTGGCAATGGAATTTTGGCTTGTATGTCTCGGGATTTTGGCATATTCACGCCAAAACACCTCGCGGGATAGTGGTGTGTGAACAGTAACCAATTGCCCATTCTACATTCTGATCGATATTCACTCATCTTTATTTCTGTCTTTTCTTCGTTGGTATCGCCAGAATAATGATCGTAGCAATTACAAACAAAGTTCCAAGCATCATCTCTTTTTTTGGTTTTGTTTACTTTCATTGTTCGTTTGCATATTTCTGTTATCTTTCCTGTCTGTATTATTATGGATTCTGAATATTTGAAAATAAGTATAATCCGCTGTAACGACACTTGTCAAGAAAACAAAATACCGCAGAGACTTTCTCTGTCTCTGCGGCGATTTATAGCCCTGTTATAGTCAGATATAATTTCCATCATGTACACTCTGCACTGTAAATGCAGATTTCTTTTTCACGAAATCAATCGCATCTTTCACAGTGATTCCGTCAATCTGCCAGTTCGCATAGAAACCATCCAGAGTCTTTAATGTCTCATCTTTTGCTGTATTTTCATCAAGAACAAGAAGTACGGTCAGACCTGCTGCCTTAAGATGGCGGACAGTTTCTGCATAATTTTCACTCGCTGCCGGATGATACAAATAGGTATGTCTTCCAAGTACAGCCAGTCCCTTTTCTACCTGCTCTGCAAAATCAAGAGTGATTCCTTCTTTACCGATCGGGAATTCCACTACTACCGGTGTCTGACCTTTCAGTCCTGCGCGAACCTGCTCGTCCACCTTTCCGATCTGGGATTTATCCTGAGAAACAAAAGTTTTTCTCACAACACCACAGGCAGAGGTCATATTTGTGACACGATCTATCAGAATCAGCTCTCCCAGTGTTCTGTGCCTGTCAAATTCGTCTACAACAATCTTCTCTGAGAATTCCAGAGTACAGGAAGCAATCTCATTTTTCTTTAAAGTATATGCACTTCTCTTCTCACCTGTGTTAACATCTACAGAATAATTGATCTTTGTAACCAGGCCGGGGATCATCTTTGTACCGATTTTTACAAAGAAGTTCTTGCCATCCGTAAGAGCATTGTCATCCATCCAGAGGATATCTGCTTCCACAGAGTCTGTAAGAACTGCGCCGGAATCAATGGTAAGTACACATCCGCGGGAAACATCTACTTCTCTGTCAAGCTGGATGGTAACAGGCTGTCCCTGTACAGCTTCCTGAACTTCTTTATCGCCAACAAGAATACTCTTTACATGAGCTTCTTCTTTACTGGGAAGAGTAGTCACAAGGTCGCCTGCCCTGATGGCACCATTTTCAATCTGTCCCTGGAATCCGCGAAACTCATGATTTGGTCTGCAGACTCTCTGTACAGGCATATAGAAGCCCTTCTCTGTATCTTCCTTAATGTCTACGGTTTCCAGATGGGAAAGAAGCGCCTCCCCTTTATACCATGGCATATTGTCAGATTTGGTTGTAACGTTATCACCTTCTGTGGCAGATACCGGAATAATAGTTACATTGGCAAGTTTCAGTTCTTCTATCAGTGCTGCGATCTGATTCTCAATGTCGCGGAAACGTTTTTCATCATATTCAATAAGATCCATTTTGTTTACTGCAAATACAAAGTAACGGATTCCCATCAATGCGCAGATTCTTGCATGACGTCTTGTCTGTACCAGTACTCCCTGTGAAGCATCCACCAGGATAACTGCCAGATCTGCAAAGGACGCACCCACTGCCATGTTTCTTGTATATTCTTCATGTCCGGGTGTATCTGCAACAATGAAGCTTCTGTTATCTGTTGTAAAATAACGGTATGCAACATCAATGGTGATTCCCTGTTCACGCTCTGCCATCAGACCGTCCAGAAGAAGAGAATAATCAATGGCACCGCCTCTGCTTCCTACTTTGGAATCCAGCTCCAGAGCTTTCTCCTGATCTGCATAGAGAAGCTTTGCATCATAAAGAATATGTCCGATCAGAGTGGATTTTCCATCATCCACACTTCCGCATGTAATAAATTTCAATAATCCTTTCATTCTAGAAATACCCCTCTCTCTTTCTTCTCTCCATGCTGCCTGCTGCTTCGTGGTCGATCACCCTGCTGGTACGTTCAGAAGAAACAGCACTTAACGTCTCATCAATAATCTCATCCAGAGTATCTGCTTCAGATTCAATACCTCCAGTAAGCGGATAGCATCCAAGAGTACGGAATCTGACTTTTTTGTTTTCAATCTTTTCACCCGGACGGAGTTTTAATCTGTCATCATCCACCATAATGATATTTCCGTCTCTGTAGATGACCAGTCTTTCTTTTGCAAATATAACGGTACAATTTCGATATTTTCACGCTGAATGTACTGCCAGATATCCTTTTCTGTCCAGTTGGAAATTGGGAATACTCGCATACTCTCTCCCTTCTGGATCTTAGTGTTATAAAGCTTCCACATCTCCGGTCTCTGGTTTTTCGGATCCCATGCCTGAGCTGAATTACGGAAAGAGAAGATTCTTTCTTTTGCTCTGGATTTCTCCTCATCACGACGGCCGCCTCCAAATGCCGCTGTAAATCCATATTTAGTCAGAGCCTGTTTTAAGGCCTGTGTTTTCATGATATCTGTATATGCAGAACCATTGTCAAATGGGTTGATTCCTGCCTTTACACCCTCTTCATTGGTGTAAACCAGCATATCAATTCCGTTTTCCTTTGCGATTCTGTCGCGGAATTCGATCATCTCATGGAATTTCCATGTAGTATCAATGTGAAGGAACGGGAATGGAGGTTTCTCCGGGTAAAATGCCTTCATCGCCAGATGGAGCATAACGGAGCTGTCCTTTCCTATAGAATAGAGCATAACCGGCTTTTCACACTCGGCTGCTACTTCCCGCATAATATAAATCGCCTCTGCCTCAAGCGCATCAAGATGAGATAAGTTACTCATTGCATTATCCTCCTCTGTTTGTTTATACTCGGAATCTTTTCGTACTTGAGCAAATACACTAGAGCGTGTCTGAAAAATCATTCCCGCAATCTGCACGCCCCACTTTGCGGTATATTTTGTCCGAATTCGGTTGTCGTAGCCCGCTACGACGCCCTCATCCGAACAAAATCTCCCACAAATTGTGACGCACATCTTGCGTAAAGCATTTTTCAAACACACTCTAAAGACTCTGAGAGTACATACTTATGTTTAATATTTATTAGCGTCTTTCTTATTAACCTGAATAGTGATCTTAGTGCCATCCGGCTTCTCCACTGTCCATGTGGAAATATCCGGTTTCTCTGATACAACCATACTTGCACCTCTGCCTCCCACATCAGCTCCAAGGAAAAAGCGGATGGCATCATGCCTGCATTCCTTAATACAGGAAGTACATCCCCAGCAATCTCTTACCTGACGGATAAAGGCTTTGTTCTCTTTATCCTTTTTGATCAGATTTCCGGGACAGGCTTCGATACATCTGCCGCATCCCGCACATTTACTTTTCTGAATCCGAATGCTCATCTCTCACCTGCTCCTTTCTCTGCTGTATTCAAACCTGTATTTTCCTTTGTGATCAGGTCACGATATAAGATCTTAATCTCGCCGTTTTCCATACGGGAGTTTACATATTTCATCCACTCTTCGCTCTGCTGCGGGTAGTCTGTATTCTCTCCGAAACTATGCCATCTGGTTTCCTTTCTGGCTGCCAGATGTGCGATCACTGCCTGGCACACGATCAGTCGTTCGCGAAGTTCATAAATCTGCATCAGTTCATAAGTATCTGTTGCTGCCAGAGTGTCAACTACAGGCAGCAATGCTGCGATCTTTTCATCTGCCTTTGCAAGACTCATCCGCTGTATCTGTAGTCTGTACTGATTCCTCCTGCGTACTGATCCATGATCTTCTGCATGGCTTCCTCAAGCTGCTCTGCATTCATCAAAGAACGGGAAGCATTCAAATGTGATTCGTATTCTGCCTTCTTAGCTATTGCAGTTTGAGACAACTCCTGTTCTCCACCACACTCCAAAGCCTCTTCCTTATTTTCCGCTGCGATCCGGTCATCATCTTTGTCATTCAGATATTCCAAAATCGCCTCTGCTGCAATCTCACCTTCTGCCAGCGCACCGGTTACATATTTCTGCGGACATCCTCCTGCTACGTCTCCGGCTGCGTATAAACCTTCAATAGTTGTAGCTCTGTTATTATCTATCCAGTAACCGCTGGCTGTATGTCCGCCTACAATATATGGCTCTGTGCCTCGATCTCTACATTCTCTTCAGATGGTCCTTTTCCGGCTTCCATCCATTTCAGAGTCTGGGACGGTGCCATATTCAGGTAAGCTTTGTAAAGATCCTGTTCCTGTTCTTTGGAAATGCCTTCCGTTCTGAGATAACATGGACCGTTTCCCTCTCTGTTCTCCATCACAGTCCCGTAAACTCGCTGGGAGGTTGTCAGGCCATATTTTGTCTCATAAATATCACCATGTGCATTGACCTGTCTGGCCCCAACACCCTGAGCAATAGTTCCTGTAGGAGCAATCGTGTCCTTACATCTCAGTGCAATGAAACGCATCTCAAAGGTTGTCATTTCCGCACCGGAAAGAAGTCCCATCGCATATCCTGCACCTGTGTTAAATGGAGGATACCACATCTTATGTCTGGAAAATCCCGGATTATTCGGTCTGTAAAGTCCCGCTGCACCACCTGTGGCACAAAGAACTGCTTTCGCATCAATGTCATAGAAAATATCCTCATTAACGCTAAATCCAACTGCGCCTGTGACTTTTTTGTTTTCTGTTTTATAATCTGTAATATTTACATGATTGAGAACCGTAACATTCTCCTGTTCAGCTGCCGCCTTTGCAAGGATTGGCTTCATATTTTCGCCATTGATCTTGATGTTTCGGTTTCCTCTGGCAACATATTTTCCGTTTTCGTCCTTCAGGATGACCAGCCCAGATCTTCCATCACCTTTGTCACATGATTCAGTCTCTCTGACATGGTAAGAAGAAGGTCTTCTCTTACGATTCCATGGGCATCCTTTTTGGCATAATCCACATAATCCTGCGGCACTCTGCCTTCTGTAATATATGCGTTCAATGCATTCACGCCCGCCGCCAGACATCCGCTTCGCTTAATATTCGCTTTCTCTGCGATCAGAACTTTTCTGCCGCTTTTTTTGCCGATCACATAGGCTGCAAAGCACCCTGCCGTACCGCCGCCGATGATCAGCACATCTGTCCTGATTCTCTCTGTTCTCATTCTCTCTTACCCTTTCCTCCATACCAGTGTGCCAACAAGTTGATTTTCCGATCAGTCTTGCCTCTGAATTTCTTATTTCTTCATTGTCGTCAGTCGCCGCAGCCACCGCTGTCAGATAATTACAAAGTCATCCCTTACAGCCTCATTTTCGATCAGCTGTACACTGTCACCTCTCAGTGCAAAAATCCTGTAAAGGAATACATTCACAGTCTCACCTTCCCGGATATCTGCTTTCTCCAGGCTTCTTCTGGCAGTTACTACGGAATTGTTGACTCTCACCTGAAGTTCCAGATTATCTCCCCTGAAAGAAACCCGTTCAACCACTCCCCGGGATACGGAAGTTTTGAACTTCTCCACCTCATCCAGTTTGGAGATTTTTACAAATTCCGGGCGGACAATGATCTTGTCTGCTACTTCTGCCTGAGCAAAGGTATGAAAATCATCCGCATTTTTCAACACAGATGGCTGTCCAAAGAAGGACGCTGTAAAAGCTGTCTCAGGATTTCTGTAAACCCCTATGGGAGTTCCTTTCTGTTCGATCCGTCCTGCATTAGTGATAATAATCTCATCTGCTACTTCAATGGCCTCATCCTGATCATGAGTAACGAAAATACTGGTAATTCCCAGCTTCCCGATCATCTCTTTTAACCAGCTTCGCAGTTCCTGACGGATTTTGCATCAATGGCTGCAAAGGGCTCATCCAGAAGCAGCACCTGGGGATTTGGAGCAAGGGCTCTGGCAAATGCCACCCTTTGCCTCTGGCCGCCAGATAACTGGCTTGGATATCTTTTTTCCAGTCCTTCCAGCCCCACCAGTTTGATCAGCTCTCTGACTCTGGCATCAATTTTCTTCTTATCAGCCTTCTGAATCTTCAAACCAAATGCAACGTTGTCATAAACTGTCATATAGCGAAACAACGCATAATTCTGAAATACAAATCCAATCCCACGCTGACTGGCCGGAACATCATTTACCACTTTTCCATCAATAATGACCTCTCCGCTGTCCGGGGTTTCCAGACCTGCGATCATTCGAAGAATAGTTGTTTTTCCGCTTCCGCTTGGTCCCAACAGACCAATCAGTTTACCTTTCTCAATTCCGAAATTCACATTCCTTGATGCCTGGTAAGAACCATATGTCTTATTGATATTTTTTAACTCTACATACATATCAGGCTTCCTTCTTTCCTTTATATTCAATCAGGCTTCTGACTACCAGAATGATAACTGCCATGATCACAAGCAGCGAAGATACGGCAAACGCCGGAACATACTGAAACTCATTAAACAAAATCTCTACATGAAGAGGAAGTGTATTGGTCTTTCCTCTTAAATGTCCGGAAAGTACAGATACCGCTCCAAACTCTCCCATTGCTCTTGCCGTACAGAGCACAACTCCATACAGTAATGCCCATTTGATATGAGGGAATGTGATCTTCCAGAAAATGGTCCATCCACCTGCTCCCATCAGGCTGCCGCTTCCTCCTCATCGCTTCCTTCTGCTTCCAGAACCGGAATCAGCTCTCTGGAAATAAAAGGAAAGGTTACAAATACAGTTGCAATAATGATTCCCGGTACAGAGAATACAACTTTAATCCCTAACTTCATGAGAAAAAAGTAAACAGGACTCTGTCGTCCAAAAATCAGAAGAAAGATCAAACCTGCAATAACAGGGGAAATAGTAACCGGAAGGTCGATCAGTGTGGTAAGAAGCTTTTTACCCCTGAACTGAAACTTCGTCAGTGCCCAGGCTGCAAAAACACCAAAAACAGTGTTAAAAACAACTGACAAAAATTGTTGCCTTCACTGTAAGAAGAAGTGCTTTGATGGTGTACTTATCTGTCACTGCAGCTGCATAGACCTTCCATCCGCTCCGCAATGCTTCTGTGATCACAGTGATCAGAGGAAGAAGGAGCATGACTGCCAGAAACAGAACACTGATCCCGACAAGCAGCCATTTTGTAATTTTCTCCGAAGTCTTTTCATTGTTGTCCATCAGGCATTTCCTCCTCTTAAAATTCTTGCATTTCTCTGCTGTATCATACTGTTAAGGAACAGAATAAAAAATGAAACTGCCAACATCACAAGTGCGATTGCCGTTGCACTTGAATAATCAAATTCCTGAAGCTCTGACATAATAACCAGCGGTGTGATTTCTGTATAATAGGGTTTATTTCCTGCGATAAATACAACACTTCCATATTCACCCAGACATCTTCCGAACGCAAGTCCGGTCCCTGCAAAGATTGCGGGCTTCAGTTCCGGAAAAATGACCTTCCAGAAGATAGTTGTTTTCTTTGCTCCCAACACTCCTGCTGCCTCGCTGTAAGAATTATCCATCTTTTCCAGAACCGGCTGTACACTTCGCACAACGAACGGTATCCCTACAAATATCATAGCCACTGTAATGCCGATTCTTGTGTATGCGATCTTGATACCGAATCCTGCAAAAAAGCCGCCTACAATTCCGGAATCTGAGGTCAGGGATGTCAGCGCAATACCTGCTACTGCTGTGGGAAGAGCAAAGGGAAGTTCGATCACCCCATCCATAAGTCTCTTGCCCGGAAAATCATATTTCACAAGCACCCACGCAAGAATAGTTCCCATAATTCCATTTATTACTGCTGCTGCAAAAGCACATACAAAACTGGTATAAAAGGATGCCAGCACTCTGGCCCTTGTGATGGTTTCGATAAAATCTTTAAAACTCAGCTTCGCTGTGTAGACCACCAGGCTTGCCAGGGGTATCAGAACTACCAGACTCAATATGGAAATGGTAATTCCCATGGAGAGCCCAAACCCTGGAATCACCGGTTTATTTCTTTTTTTCATAATCAATTACCACCTCTCCTGTCTCATATATTCTGTCTGTGCTTATGCTCTTGCTTCATCTTGTCTTCCTTTATCTCTCATAAATCTGATCGAAAATTCCGCCATCTGTGAAATGTTTCTCCTGCACTTTATCCCATCCGCCATAATCACTGATATTTGCCAGATTTATATTCAGATCAAACGTATCACTGTGCTTCTTCAGGATTTTCTCATTAGTGGGGCGGAAATAATTCTCTGCTGCGATCTCCTGTGCTTCGTCGGAATACAGATAATTCAAATACTCAGTTGCCACATCTCTTGTATCTCTGTAATCCACCACTTCATCTACCACCGACACAGAAGGCTGTGCCAGAATGCTTACGCTTGGAGTAACAATCTCATACTCATCCGGATAATCCCGCATGGATAGATAAGCTTCATTTTCCCACGCAACCAGCACATCTCCTTGTCCGTTCTCCGCGAAAGAGGTCGTTGCACCTCTTGCGCCTGAGTCAAGAACCACCACATTCCGGTAAAGTTTCTTAATAAATTCCTCCATCTGCGCTTCATCGCCACCATACTTTTTATCTGCGTAAGCCCACGCTGCCATGTAGTTCCATCTGGCACCGCCGGAGGTTTTCGGATTTGGTGTTACTACTCCCACTCCTTTTTTCGTCAGATCGTCCCAGTCTTTGATATCCTTGGGATTTCCTTTCTTCACCAGAAATACGATAGTGGATGTATAAGGAGAACTGTCATTGTCAAATTTATCTTTCCATCCTGCCTTGATCAACCCTGCGTTTTCAATAGACTCAATATCATATTCAAGTGCCAGGGTTACCACATCTGCATCCAGACCATTGGCTACCTCCAGTGCCTGTTTCCCTGAACCGCCATGGGACTGTATCACTTCCACATCTTCCCCGGTCTTCTCCTTCCAGTGGTCTTCAAATATTTTATTATACTGTTCAAACATCTCTCTGGTAGGATCATAGGAAACATTGGTGACAGACACCGTTTTTCCAAAAGCCTGTACCGGCATCAGTGCCAGTACAACTGCAAGACCAAAGGCAAATAATTTTCTGATCATGTTTCATCTCCTTTAAGGTACCAGTAGTTTTTTGCATTCTCTACTTTTCATAGTTATTCGATATGTTTTATATGATATTACAAGAAATGACAGAATTTGTCAATAGTGTATTAAAATAAGTACAATTTACGTTGTGTAGATGTTACTGTTCACACATCACTATCCCGCGAGGTGTTTTGGCATGAATGTGCCAAAATCCTAAGACATACAAGCCAAAATTCCATTGCCGCAGGCAATCTGGAATGAATTTTGGCTACGTTACTGAGAACGGAGTGAACAGTAACGTGTAGATAAGAACACAAAAAAAGCAGCATCCTGAAATACAGAATGCTGCAGTCAAAATTACATATTTTTTATTCGGCAGAAGCTGCTGCCTTTTCTTTCTCCGGGAAAAGCTTTCCGAAAATAAATCTTACGAATGGTCCGGCATAAAAGATCTGCCAGAAGAATGCCATCGGAAAGTTCATTGCTGTTGTCTGGAGCCATGTGGGAATGATCTGACTTGCCGGTGCATGTTTGATCAGCACAGTTGCCGCAAAGCTCATACATGGACACATAAATGCAACGGATACTGCTGAGATTGCAAGTACAAGGTGGAACGGATTATCTCTTCTCATATCCACAATACCAAATGCAATCTTCTTTGCAAGACCACCGATGATAAAGAAATCAAGAATAAATGCAATCGGTCCCATGAATGTTAATTCATGAAAAGCTAACAGAAATGTCTCATTTGTCATTGTCCCTGTATTCAGTACAATGTTGTAGCAGATCATGGCATAGACCATTACAAACACCATGATAATCGTAAAAATAACTTCCTGAAACTTGTTTTTAGGCATAAAAATCCTCCTTAGATAGTATGAATAACATCAATTAGAGATTTGTGTTGTTCATAACCATCCAGGAGGATGTACCGTTTCCAATAATACCAAATATCTGTTTCTTAAATTTACCGTTGATTATTATATGGATTCCGGATGCAAAAGTCAAGATTTTTTTATAAATATGGTACCCCCGGGGTCTCAGGATAGCTGCCCATTGCGATCAGAAGTTCCAGACCGATCTGTCTTGCATTCAGTACCGCTGTTTTCGCAGCACTGGCATCACCGGCAACTGCCAGGATCACTTCATTGGAATGACTGGTTCCCTTATCAGGTGTCATATATTTTGCAATAGAAAGAGAGGCAGACTTCATCGCTGTATCTGCCATTACCAGTCCGATTGCAGCAGGAGAGCCAGCCATAAATCCGAATGCTTCTCCCATTGGTACTCCGAAAGCCTTATTCAGTACCTGTCCTGCACTGGCTGAATAGGCAAACTCCAGATGACCGCTTTCACTGATATATACCTCTCCTGCATTTTTATTGGTAAGCTCCAGTGCCATGGATATGGCATGGCGCACATCTGAGACATCAGTTCCTCCAAGAACAATATAATTACCGTGGCCGCCCCAGCCTTTGTATCCCTTGGCAGTTCTATGGAAAGAACCTCTGTGTTGGTTGCTTTTACTGCATCATCAAGAGCAGTCAGCTGCCCTGCTGCCCCTGTACGGGAACTGAATAATCCCAGACAATGATACTTCGTTCCTATGTTCATCTCCTTGAGCAAAGTATCATCAATCCCTGAAATCACAAGCCCAATCGTATCCAGAACTGCGGTCCCTACAAATTCACTGCGCGTACAGTGTGTGCTGATATTTTTTATATCTATCATTTGTTACGCCCTCCTATATATATTACCCCATAATACCAGATTTTATATGTTTAGCTTATCATGCCCTGACAGGATAGGCAACAGAAATATACTATGGTGATCAATGTGACGAGAACACAAAAACGACAAAAATCCCCAACTCCCGCAGACCAATTCTGCGGGAGCCGGGGATTTTATGTAGGTATGAACATAATACACGAATACGCCAGTTATATAATCGATATTATACAATTAATTACTTCACGATCATACCAGTCTTCCTGTCACTGAAGATTGCTACCTCGATCAGGAAGATGATACCAAGGATCAGCTGCTGTAACTGTGTCGGCATCATCAGCATTACCAGACCACTGGAAAGTACTTTGTATGTCATAACACCAAGAATGATGTTATAGAATCTTACTTTAGCACCACCGTTTACAGGCATTCCGCCAAGTACCAGAGCGATCATGATCTGTGTTTCCAGCTGGTTACCTGCTGTAGATGTAACGGAACCTACTTTGATAGCATTGACAAATGCTGCAAGTCCTGTGATACATCCTGCTGCCACGAATACAAGGATCTTTGTAGTCTCTACACGGATACCTGCGAATCTTGCTGCTGTTTCACCTGCACCGATTGCTTTCAGTCTGGATCCCAGACCTGTGTAAGTAAATACAAGATATGCCACTACGAAGATGATCACTGTGAAAGTAAGCATAAATGGCAGTGTGTTGTATTTGGAAATATCACTTACTGCGTAAACAGGTGAGTTAGTTGTTGCATATGCACAAACTCCACGGAACAGATACATGGTACAGATTGTAACAATAAAGCTTGTGATTTTTCTCTTAACATTGAAGTAACCATTGATCAGTCCGATCAGTCCGCCTGTTACCACACCACCCAGCGCTGCCAGAACCATGTTGTAATGGGAAAGGTAGCAGACTACGATGGAAGCAACACCAAGCATGGAGCCCTGGGAGAAATCCAGACCACCCATTGTCATGACCATGAACACGCCGATGGATGAGATCAGCAGCATGTATGACTGGCTCAGAAGCAGTGATATATTTTTCGGCTGAAACAGTCTGCCGTCTGTGAGGATTGCAAATAATACACAGATGATCACGAATCCTGCTATAGGAAGGATCGTACGCACAATGGGACGTTCCAGAAATGGTACTTGCTCAGTTGATTTTTTTGTTGTACTCATTTTTTTACCCCCTTAAATCATATTGTCAATCAGATCTGTGTCTTTCAGATCCGGAGAGCGAAGGAATTCACCATTGATCTTACCGTCCTTCATGATCAGGATACGGTCTGCCATACCCAGAAGCTCCATGATTTCCTCAGAGATCATAATAATGGATTTTCCTCTTTTTCTCATATCGTCCATCATGGCGTAGATATCAGCTTTAACTTTGACATCAATACCACGTGTAGGGGAGTCAAGGATGATCAGGTCGGAGTCCTTACCAACCCAGCGTGCAAGAACGACTTTCTGTTTGTTACCGCCGGAAAGAGCGGATACAAACTGGTCAACGCCTGTCATTTTTGTACTCATCTGTTTTGCAAATTTATTGGCAAATTCATTCATTGTCTTTGCACGAAGGAATCCATGAGTCTTCAGATCCTCCAGAGATGGAAGACAGATGTTATCGCCAATTGTATCATTGATGACCAGAGATTCATTGTCTCTGTCTTTGGAAGCATAGGCAATACTGTGTTTGATGGCATCCGGAATGGAATTGATCGGTGTGCCGTCTCCCAGAGTTACACTTCCCTGGCGGAAATAGGAAGCTCCGAAGAGTGCCTTTCCAACCTCATGCATACCGCATTCGGAAAGTCCTCCGATACCAAGGATCTCACCTTTGTGAAGATCAAGGTTCAGGTTCTCGATCTGCCCTTTTACTGTCACGTTCTTTGCAGAAAGAACAACTTCGTCAGATACTTTTTCACCGTAGTCTGTACGATAGTAGCTGTCACCAATCTCACGACCTACCATTAAGGCTTTCAGTCTGTCAGGTGTAGCTTCCTCTTTTGTAATAGAACCAATCTTCACACCATCTCGAAGTACGCTGATATTATCAGACTGCTCGATAACCTCCTCAAGGTCATGGGAAATAAAGATTACGCAGTTTCCTGTGTCACGAACCTTGTGCATTACCTTGAAAAGCTCTTCACGACCTTTCTGTCCAAGTGCTGTTGTTGTCTCGTCTACAACCAGAACCTTCGGATTAAAGTAGGTGGATTTTACAATCTCTACCAACTTACGATCCTCAAAGTTGTAATCATCGATTACTTTAGTTGCATCAATATAGTTGAATCCATAGCTGTCCAGATATTCCTGGGCTTTCTTGTTCATTGCTGCGGTATTTTTGATACCACATTTAGTAAACTGATCCTCGTTTCCAAGGAAAATATTCTCTGCTACAGTCAGTCCGGAAAGTGTTCCGATCTCCTGTACGATAATGGCTACACCCTGATGGTTGGCTTCAACCTGGTTGGTTGCGGTGATCTCTTTTCCTTCAAGGATAAACTTGCCGGAATCTTTCTGATAAATACCTGTCAGGCAGGATGTTAATGTAGATTTACCGGAACCGTTTTCACCGATCAGTGCGTGGATCTCACCTTTATTAAAGGTAAAGGAAACGTTGTCCAGGGCGTGTGTGATGCCAAAATGTTTATCAATATTTTCTGCTCTTAATAATATTTCACCCATAATCGTTCTCCTTATTTTACTACAAGACCTTTAACCGGTTTAGTTGTCAGTGCAACGATAACCAGCAGAGCAACACCTGTTACTACGTTCTGGATCGTAGTCGGAGCTCCCAGTGCAACGAAACCGTTGAACATAAGCTGAATGATCATTTCACCGATCACGATAGCGATAACCGGATGGCCATATTTCTTAAATGCCAGTCCAAAGAATGTTCCCATCAGAGGAGTAAAGTTACGGCTCATAGAGGAAAGGTTGGAAGCTGATGTCATGGAAGTACCAAAACTGATTGTCAGGATTGCCTGAAGTCCGAAGAAAAATCCTGCAAGAGTAAATGCTACGATCTTATATTTCGGAACATTTACACCCATGTTCTTGGCTACAACTTCGTTACTTCCGATGGCGTAAGTATAAGTACCGATTTTTGTATATTTCAAAATGAATGCGCAAAGCAGATATGCAATCAGTGCCAGGATCAGGTTGACTGGATAATCACCAAATGCTCTGTAGTCTGCTGAAAGTATTACGTTCTTTCCGTTTGTGGCGTATACACTGAAGGCTCATAGATCAGGGACAGCGCACATGTAACGATCAGAGAAGAGATATGTAATTTAATATAAACAATACCATTGATGAGACCAATGATCGTACCACAGATCAGCGGTGCAATGATAAGACCGGCATAACCGAATTTCTCACTTGCATTGCAGGCGATAATGGATGAAAGTACGATATTGGCACCAACGCTCATATCGAAAGGTCCCATTACGCAGATAAAGTAGAGGCCGCATCCGCCAACTGCGTAAATTAATGCTGATTTCATGTAGGTGGCCAGTTTCTCCGGGGAACCGAAAGTAGTCGGTGCAAGTACTTTAAATACTGCCCAGAAAACTACAAGCATAAGAACCAGAAGGCCGATTCCATAATACTGGCTTTGTTTGAGTTTTTTCATAACCATTCTCCTTATCCAATTCTTCGCCCGCCAAAAGCAGGAGTCAGACGCTTCCTCAGGGTTTGGCCTTTTGCTTCGAGCGGGCACTGACAATTACCTCTTAAAAGTTTCTCCACTGCCCTTTGGAGAAAAGGCAGTGGAGCATAAGTTCATCATATTAGTTGCTGTGACGGGAAATAACATCCTCAATAGAAAGTGATGTAGCTGCTTTGTTCAGATCATCAAAGCTGTATCCTGCTAATTCCACAAGCTCTTCATCTGTGTATGGATCGTCATCTACAAAGTATTTCTTGTAGTTTTCATAGTCTTCGGAAGAAGATACATACAGGTATGGGAACTGGATTTCGTATCCGAAGGATCCTTCATCTTTTACATAGTTGCCTTTGATTGCGTTATATGTGATAAGGAATGCATATAACGGGTCGCAGAAGTGTCCGCCTGATTCAGCAAACATTCCGCCTGATTCAAGCTGCTCGCCAAGGTCATCAAGGAAGTCTGTGGAAACAACGTCAATCTTTCCTGTAAGTCCTTCGTTTGCCAGAGCACCGATGGAACCAACAAGCGGGTCACCGCCGCCACCTGCAACGATCAGAGCGTCCATATCAGGGTTGGAGTTGTAAAGGGAAAGAGCTGCTGCTGCACCTTCTTCAGAAGATGTATTAGCGTATACAGGCTCTGTAATTGTTGCCTGATCATCAGGATTAGCTTCGTTCCATTCGTCAACTGCCTGTTTGTAACCTGTCCATCTCTGCTGGAAGGTAGCATCACCAACTGTCCATGCCTCAAGGCCGATGTTTCTGTCACCGTTCTCAAGAAGCAGGTTAACCAGTGTATATCCGTTTGTTACTTCGTCTTCATGAACTGCACCAAGATAATACTGTGAGTTGCATGCTGTCTGATATACTTCAGGGCTGTTCTCTTCGGAGATGATACGATAGAACTGTGTAAGGTAAACCTGATTTGCATCACATGTCTGGATGGCAGATGTCATTTCGGAGTCTGCAGAGTTACAGATTACGATACCGTTACATCCTGCTGCGCAAAGCTGTTCAACAGAAGCTGTAACCTGCTCAGATACGTGGCCCTGGTCAACATACATTACATTAACACCAAGAGCATCTGCTGCTTTGTCAATGATTTTTTTACTCTGGCTTCCAAGTACGTCTGTGGAGCTCCAGATTGATACGCCGATTGTGATGTCGTCATCGGCTGCCTGTGCTGTAACTGCACCAGCCGGTAAAGAACCAACCATTGCTGCTGTTGCTGCGATAGCGACTGCTTTTCTCATTCTTTTTTTCATGTTGTAAAACCCTCCTTGAAAAATTTTGGTTTCTTATTTTTTGAACGGAAGTTTTTCCGGGCTTTCCGTTCCTCTGTGATTATATTAAACCATACTTTGCCTTTGGTCAGTTAGGACATATTTGGAAAATTTTGTTGCACATTTTTGACCAGTTTATATATAAAACTTGGACAAAATATGAACAAGTTGAGCAAAATGCCAGTAACTTGTATGTTTTCTCTATTGATTAGTTGTATATCTTCCAAAAAAGCCCTCTGTATCCGTTCGATTCGATAAGAACCGCTATACAGAGGACTTCCACTTCCGTTACTGTTTACCCAATTCTATCTGAGTTTCTTCCATACAATAGCAATCCTCTAAAATAATGCATTTAAGAGGCTTGCTATAATTATTATAATTGTGCCAGATTATTCCGATACTCTCTTGGACTGCATCCCATTTTTTTCCTGAATACCCTGCTAAAATAATTATAATCATCATATCCTACCAGGAACGAAATCGTCTCCAGCTTCTTATCCGGATCTTTCATAAGCTCTGCTGCCTTCTCCATCCTGATTCTGGTGAGGAAGGCAATGATTGTTTCACCATATTTCTGGCTGAAGCTTCTGGACAGATAGCTGGCATCCATATGATATTCTTCTGCCAGAGCAGTAAGTGTAATATTCTCATAATAAGAGCGTTCCATATATTTATGGATCTGCTCTACCTGCTGCATGATAGAACCTGATCCGGAATCTGTGTCATTATCCTCTCCGCTTTCCCATAAGCTATCCAGAAGAATATTTAAAGAGGCAGACAGTGATGATGCATTGAGACATTTCATATAATAATCAATATTGTCCATAGCCTCCTCTGCCTGCGCAGTAAGCTCTGGGCATTTCTCCTGTACATAGCGGTACAGGATTCCTGTGATCCTTCCCGTGTACTGCTTCACATCCAGATAAGTCCAGTCACCATTATCACAGTGTTTAAAATCACAGGTTTTAAAAATCAACTTCTCTGTCTTTGCTTTCTGTCCTGTTGACAACAGATGATATAATTCCGTCTCCATATGAGCAGGCACTGATTTTCCCATCATCTGAATCTCACTGCTTCTCTGTTCCTCTCCTGATTTCTCTTCCGGGCACGATAGTATGCAATGCTGTCTGGTAAATGGTCTGGTAACCAGAGCAGATATCAGTTCTCTGTAAACTGTACCGATATCATCCAGGGAACTTGTCTGTTCATGGATCACAACAGAAACCGGACCGTATTCTTTCAGCGGAAATTCCTTCAGGATATTCTCCGCCAGTGTTTTGAGTTCCTTCGCATCTGCAGTCTCTACAATCAGAAACTCACTCATCTTGTTACTGTTGTTAAAAATGATCACATTTTCCTTCGAGCCTGTCAGTTCTTTTAATTTAGACTTAATACTCCAGGACATCTGCAGATTATCATGTTCAAACTGCTCTGCAATTTCTGTAATATTATAGAATTTCACCATCAGTGTGGCTACTTCTGAAAATGTATTTGTGCTGGACACATGGGTCTGGGATGCTGACTGCCCGTACAGTTTTCCTGAAAGTAGAGCTGAATATTCGCTGTCTTCCAGAAAGGATGACAATTTATGTTTTTGGATTCTGCTGGTTTCATCCTGTCTTTTTGCGTTTTCTCTTTCTTCCAGCAGTCCCAGTGCCTTGGTAAGCACCTTTACCATCTCTTCTTTTCCCACAGGCTTCAGAAGATAATCCAGACCGCCGGAAACAAAGACACCCTTTACCTTATCAAAGTCATCATAGCCACTGATGGCAATGGTAATGATTTCAGGGTATTCATTCTGCAAACGCTGCAGCAATTCCAGACCGCTCAGAAATGGCATATTAATATCTGTGAGAATAATATCCGGTTTTTCTTCGGCAATCCTCTCCATAACCTCTTCCCCGTCACATGCAGGCTCCAGAAATTCCAGGGAATACTCCTCCCATGGTATCAGATTCCGGATATTTTCCCTGCTCCAGAATTCATCATCTGCAGCAAGAACCTTATATTTCATATTTTTCATTGTCTCTCTCCTTGCTCATTTTTGAACATTTTCTAACTATTCAGTAGTCTACTATCCCGCGAGGTGTTTGGCACGTAAGTACCAAAATCCCGAGACATACAAGCAAAATGCCATCACCGCAGGTGATTTTTAATGCATTTTGGCTCGTAACTGTGAAGGTACTGAACAGTTACGATAATTTATATCATTAACGTGAAAAATGAAATATAATATTTCATCAGAATGATATAAATTTATCTGTTATTGTAGATATATTAACTGAATCAGCTGAATAAGTTAAGTCCCCTGCCTCAATTGCAAAAAGCAATATACTCTGCAGAGACAATGGCTATTTACAAATATGACAATAACAGGTATCATTCTTTTATAAATACATTCATAAAAGAAGGTAAAACAGAATGAGCGGACTGGAAAAGAAATTTGCCACGAAATCAAAAATCGTAAATTATATTATAAATAGAGAATCCACATCAAAAGTGGAAATATCCAAAGAACTGAATCTGAGTATGCCAACAGTTCTGTCTAATGTAAAAGATTTATTGGAAAAAGGCATCATAATAGAAACTGGAGAATATGAATCCACAGGAGGAAGAAAGGCTAAAAGTATTGGAATCAATCCATCCTATCGTTATGCAATGGGAATTGTGATCACTGCAAATCATCTGGGAATGGTGCTGGTAAATCTGAAGTATGAGATTGTGAAATCAGAGCGGGTCCGTCTGAAATTTGTACCTGATATGTCATATTGTAGTCAGGTAGCAGATTTTGCGGCGGAATTTCTGGATAATATGAATGATGCAGAACAGAAAGAAAAGCTTCTGGGTATTGGAATCTCTATTCCGGGAATCATTAATCAGGAGCAGAAACTGGTGATAAAATCCCACGCACTGAAACTTGAAAACTATAGTCTCAGTTTCCTGGAACAGGCATTTTGTGTCCCGGTTTATTTTTCAAATGATGCCAATGCGGCAATGATGGCAGAAGATATGAACACCTATCAGAATGCAATTTACCTTTCGTTGAATCAGACTCTTGGCGGTGCATTTTGCATAGGGGGAAATTTGTTTTCCGGAGAAAATCAGAAGGCCGGAGAATTTGGACATATGATACTTGTACCTCAGGGCCGCAAGTGTTATTGTGGAAAATCTGGTTGTGCAGATGCTTATTGCGCTGCAGGCGCACTTGTTGGTGAGTCAAAGGATTCTGTGGAACAGTTTATGCAGCTGCTTCAAAACAATGATGAAAAGGCAGAGAAAAAATGGGAAGAGTATCTTGATTATCTTGCAATTCTGATTTCAAATCTGCGCATGGCATATGATATGGATATCATTCTTGGAGGTGAAATGGGTGGATATCTCTCAGATTATATGATACCTCTTGGGGAAAAAGTAATGAAGTATAATGGATTTGATCATGATCTGAGATATCTGAAAAACTGTTCTTATAAGAAAGAAGCCTCAGCTGTAGGTGCAGCAAAGCATTTCTTGCAGGATTTTATCGGAAAGATATAGCCGATGGCATTCTTGAATCACTGATGATCTGCTGATATACCATATTAAACAAATATCTGAATATAAAAAATACCCTGATTACAACAAAGAAAGGTTGTGATCAGGGTATTTTGTTATTGTGCGGGAATTCAGCAGATAATTATGAGGAGTGTTATAGTAACATCTGCATAAAAATAAAATCTTTACTTTGTGCAACTGGTAGAAATGAGAAATATTTTTAAATGTTTATTGACAAATTTAGCGATTTGAATAATAATGTAATTACTTTAATAAAACATTTAATAAAAGTTAATAAACAACTAGAGATTCAAAGTACATTCAACAAATAAGGAGGAAAATATTATGTTACAGCAGGTTATGACAAATCCAGGAGAAATTATTTTCAGAGAGGTTCCCGTACCAGAGATTAAAGACAACCAGGTTTTGGTTAAGATTATGAATATTGGTATCTGTGGTTCTGATATCCATGTATATCACGGAAAACATCCTTTTACAAAATATCCGGTAACCCAGGGACATGAAGTATCAGGAGAAGTGGTAAAAACAGGTGATGCAGTAACAGAATTTCATGTGGGACAGAAAGTAACAATTGAGCCACAGGTATATTGTGGACATTGTTATCCATGCCGTCACGGAAAATACAATCTCTGTGAAGAGCTGAAAGTAATGGGATTCCAGACAACAGGAACTGCATCCGAGTATTTTGCAGTTGATGCATCAAAAGTAACACCGATACCGGAAGATATGTCTTATGAAGAGGGCGCAATGATTGAGCCTCTGGCAGTAGCTGTTCATGGTGTTAAACAGATGGGCGATGTAACAGGAATGAATATTGTGGTGATAGGAGCCGGTCCGATCGGAAATCTGGTAGCGCAGTCTGCAAAAGGGATGGGAGCAGCTAAAGTTATGATCACAGATGTCAGTGATCTTCGTCTGGAAAAAGCAAAAGAGTGTGGAATTGACGTATGTGTCAACACAAGAAATAAAAATTTCGGGGAAGCAATGGTAGAAGCCTTTGGACCGGATAAGGCAGATGTTATCTATGATTGTGCAGGAAATAACATTACAATGGGACAGGCGATCAAATATGCAAGAAAAGGAAGCGTGATTGTGCTGGTTGCAGTTTTTGCAGGAATGGCTGAGATCGATCTGGCAGTTGCAAATGATCATGAGCTTGATATCAAGAGCACAATGATGTACAGACATGATGATTATGTAGACGGAATCAGACTGGTGAATGAAGGAAAAGTGCATTTAAGACCGCTGATCTCTAAGACGTTTGCATTTAAAGATTATCTGAAAGCATACCAGTACATTGACGATAACCGTGAGACTACAATGAAAGTGATTATCAATGTGCAGGAAAAATAAAATACCCTGCTGATCATAAGTATTATGTAAGACGAAGATATAATAAAAAAGACTGCTGTAAAGAAGACATGAGTAAACGGAAAGACGGAGGATGGCAGCAGGCAGGAGGAATTATGGAGAGTAAAAACGAAAATGCAAAAGTTCCGTTGATCAGTAAAATCGCATATGGATTTGGCGATGTAGGATGTAATTTCAGCTGGATGTTCGTCAGTAATTTTCTCATGATTTTTTACACAGACGTATTCGGAATCAGTATGGCAGCAGTCTCTGCCTGATGCTGTTTTCGAGATTTTGGGATGCGATCAATGATCCGATCGTGGGTGGACTGACAGATAAAACCAAAACAAAATGGGGACGTTATCGTCCATGGCTTCTCATTGCAGCTCCGATCACGGCCGTGCTTCTGATTATGACATTCTGGGCACATCCGGACTGGTCGGACAGATCAAAGGTTATCTATATGGTAATTACATACTGTCTGCTGGTACTTGGATATACCTGTGTAAATATCCCATATGGCACCCTTTGTGGAGCAATGACACAGGATATCGATGAACGTGCAAAGATTAATACATCACGTTCAGTATCTGCAATGGTTGCAATTGGAATTATCAATATCATTACAGTTCCACTGATTGGAAAACTTGGCAGTCAAAGTGCTAAAACTGGATACCTGCTGGTAGCAATCATATATGGATGTATTTTTGCAGCCTGTCATTTCTTCTGTTTTGCAAAAACAAAAGAGCAGGTGATTATACCGGAAAAAGAAAAAATATCCATAAAAGTGCAGTTAAGAGCAGTGATGCAGAACCGCCCATATATTCTGGCATTAATCGGACAGGTGTTATTCGGATTTACACTTTATGGAAGAAATGCAGATGTTTTATACTATTTCACTTATGTAGAGGGAAATGCATCCTACTATACTACATATTCCATGTGCATTATCATTCCATCCATTATCGGTGCTGCATGTTTCCAGCCTGTATTCCGCAAACTGAACAATAAAGGAAGAACTGCATCCATTTTTGCTCTCCTCACTGGAATTTCCATGCTCTGTATGTTCTTCTTTAATGTAAAAGAAACACCGGCAGCGTTCTATACACTTGCAGGAATTACACAGTTCTTTTTCTCTGGATTTAACACTGCAATCTATGCGATCATTCCCGACTGCGTAGAATACGGAGAGTGGAAAACGGGCTTAAGGAATGATGGTTTTCAATATGCATTTGTGTCACTGGGAAATAAAATTGGCATGGCAATAGGAACTGCGCTACTTGCAGCACTTCTTGGAAAATATGGATATGTGGCAAATCAGGTACAGAATCCGGCTGTCCTCAGTATTATGAGACATTCCTTTACTACAATTCCGGGAGTTTTATGGATAGTGACAGCAATTGTACTGTTTTTCTATCGCCTGAATAAAAAACGTTACAATGAAATTGTAGAAGACCTGAAAAAAAATCGGGTAAAATAAAAAGTGTCGTGAAGTGAATTGCGAATATCAACAGGTCTCCTTGAGCAGCATTAAAAAATCTGCTTAAGGAGATTTTTATGTCTGGAGTTTTTGTGGTTGCATTTTTGTTTTATATGGGTATAATGGTGAGATAAGTCTGCAGATGAAAGGAAGACAATGCTGACAATATAACGAAGGAGCGAAGTATTATGCTGAAAAGATTCACCAGATATGTAACCCAGAGTGTTGCCGGAATGATCGGGATTTCCGTTTATGTTCTGGCAGATACTTTCTTTATCTCTGTATATTCCGGTGCTGACGGACTGGCAGTTCTCAATTTGATCCTGCCGGTTTATGGACTGATCTATGCGATTGGGCTATGATCGGGATTGGTTCCGCTACCAGGTATGCCATAAGCAGGGCAAAAGGAAAAAATACAGAACATTATTTCGTACAGTCAGTAACCTGGAGCATATTGGCTGCAGTTCCATTTATGCTGATCGGAATCTTTATTCCGGACAAAGCATTGGCTTTGTTGGGTGCAGATGCCGGACTGATCGGACTTGGACGAAACTATGTGAGAATTATTCTGATCGCAACACCATTCTTCATGTCAAATTATACATTTACTGCATTTGCCAGAATGATGGAGCGCCTTCTATTGCAATGATCGGTTCCATCAGTGGAAGTATCTTTAACATTATATTTGATTATATATTCATGTTCCCGGTCGGTCTGGGATTTTCCGGAGCCGGACTGGCTACTGCAATCTGTCCGATCGTAACAATGAGCGTCTGTACCATACACTACAGAAGCAGCAGAAACCATGTAGGATTCTATTGGAAAAAACCGTCATTCAGACATCTGATTTCCTGCTGTCAGCTAGGAGTTTCCGCATTCGTCGGTGAACTGTCTTCCGGTGTGATCGCCATTGTATTTAACTTTCTGATCCTGGGAATCGCGGGAAATATGGGTGTAGCAGCCTATGGAGTTGTGGCAAACCTTTCTATCGTGGCATTTGCAATTTTTAACGGTCTGGCCCAGGGAGCACAGCCCCTGATCAGTGAAAGCTACGGAAAAGGCCAGCCCACTCAGGTAAGAAAACTTCTGAAATGGAGCCTGCTCGTATGTTTTGCTGTAGAAACACTGATCCAATTGATCATCTGGACTTCAACCGACACGCTGATCAGCATTTTCAACAGTGAAAACAATGTTCAGTTGTTGAATTATGCACATACAGGACTGCGTCTGTATTTCCTTGGATTTATAGTGGCAGGAATCAATATTGTACTGGTGGCATATTTCTCAGCAGTAGATGAACCGAAAATCGCGATTGTCGGATCATTCCTGAGAGGAATTGTTGCCATTGTTATCTGCGCAGTTATACTTGCGAAATTATTTGGATTAAATGGAATCTGGATCTCTCTTCTTGCAGCGGAGACAGTTACGTTTCTGACGATTCTGTTTCTGGCATATAAAGACAGAAGAAAAAGAATGGCAGTTGTCTGAACTATGATTTCAGGCAACTGCCATTCTCGATATCAAGCAGTTTGATTTTCCGCTCAATCCCTCCGGCATAACCGGTAAGACTTCCGTCTGAACCTATAACTCTGTGGCAGGGGACGATCACAGAAACCCGGTTATGTCCAACTGCACCGCCAACTGCTTGGGCAGACATGGTTTTCAACCCACGTTTATCAGCTATTTTGCGGGCAATCTCGCCGTAAGTAACTGTCTGACCATAAGGAATCTCCAGTAAAATATCCCACACTTCTCTCTGAAAATCTGTTCCGATCAGATGAAGCTTCGGCAGGAAATCCGGCTTTTGCCCGCTGAAATAAATATCCAGCCAGCGCAGAGCATCTTTTAAAATATGGTTTTCCTTTTCTTCAAAAACATAATTCATATGTCCTGGAAATTCTCCAAAATACTTCTGTCCCTCAAACCAGACTCCTATAAGCCTATATCATCAGCAGCCAGCAGTATTCTTCCAAGTGGAGACAGATAATAAGTTCTGTAAATCATAATATTTCACCCTCAACAGAAAAATAAATGACAGTAAAGAGTACTTAGCCTTTTATGGAATTGCTATAATTACAATTCATTATAAAATTTTCTCATATGAAAAGCAATATAATCTCAGTTTGTCTATCTTGGCATTGTCATAAATCAGGGAAGTCATCTGCCTCGAGTGAGAAAGGAATTCTTGTGTAAACTTCAAATCTGATGTAAGATAAGGTTACTCAGTTTGGAGGTTTTATTATGTGGAATGAAATAAAAGATTTCGCTGCGCCGGAACTGGATGTATATGCCAGAACATCTGAAGTGCAGCTTTTACGATACTATGAACCGGAACCGGGAATTTTCATTGCGGAGAGTCCGAAAGTAATTGAACGTGCCTGAATGCAGGATATCAGCCAATCTCTTTCCTGGTGGAGCATAAAGATCTGGAAGGAGAGGCACAGGAAATTCTGAAACAATATCCGGATATGCCGGTCTATACTGCGGAATATGAACTGCTGGTCAAGCTGACCGGATTTGCCCTTACGCGCGGAATGCTCTGTGCAATGCGCAGAAATTCACTGCCATCTGTAGAGGAAATCTGCAGAAACGCCAGCCGCATAGCAGTTCTTGAAAATGTTGTAAATCCTACAAATATCGGAGCTATTTTCCGGTCAGCAGCAGCTCTCCATATGGATGCAGTACTTCTGACCGGCGGATGCAGCGATCCGCTTTACCGACGGGCAGCCAGAGTAAGCATGGGAACCGTATTCCAGATTCCCTGGACATATTTTGATAAAAAAACTGTATGGCCACAGGATGGAATGCAGATTCTGCAAAATCTGGGATTCAAAACAGCTGCAATGGCTCTGCGTGACGATTCCGTAGGAATTGATGACAAAGCACTTCGTTCAGAAGAAAAACTGGCAGTCATTCTCGGAACTGAAGGTGACGGCCTTGCATCACAGACCATGCAGACTGCGATTATACAGTAAAGATACCAATGTCCCACGGAGTAGATTCATTGAATGTGGCAGCAGCAAGTGCAGTGGCATTCTGGGAGCTGGGACACAGATAAGGATATAACTCAGGAGGAAATGAAAAAATGTCTTTGGAAAAAGCAGAAAAATATCTGGAAGAAAAAGGCTTTCTTGACCATGTGATCGAACTGGAAGCATCCACTGCCACAGTAACAGAGGCAGCAGCGGCCCTTCATGTAGAGCCAAGCATGATCGCAAAGACGATGTCCTTTTTGCAGAATGACAAAGCAGTCTTAATCTTAACAGAGGTACAGCCAGAGTAGATAACCGAAAATATAAAGATACTTTTCATACAAAGGCCAAAATGATCCCGTTTGATGAAGTAGAAAACATCATTGGTCACGCTCCTGGAGGGGTATGCCCATTCGGAATTAATGAGGGAATTGAAGTCTATCTTGACGAAAGTCTGAAACAATTTACCACCGTATATCCGGCTGCCGGCAATGATCACAGTGCAGTAAAGCTCACAATCTCGGAACTGGAACAGGTAGCAGAGGCAAACGGATGGGTGGATGTGTGTAAAGAAACAGAAAACTGATCGTTCATGGTAACACCCATGCATTACATTTATATGAAAGAATCGGTTTTACCAGACTTGGCGTGATTCCCCAGGGATTCAGAATGCCGGATGACATTATGGACAAATACAAAGAACTTGTTTTTTCTTTACTCATCTTTATCTTCTTTGAACATAGTGAATATAAAAGGTGGAAACTTAATGAAAACAGTAAAAACTCCTGCGGGGATATTTACGATCAACAAAGTGAAAATTCCCTCAGCATACACATGTGCAGCAGAACAGAAAATAGAATATATCAGTGAAAATCATGTGCAGATTATCACTATGAATCAGGCAGTATCATTTGGAGATCAGATATTGTCCCCGAGAATCTGTCAAAGCTGTATGAATCCTGAAAAAATTACAATTTATCCACTGGAAATAGAATACTTTGGGGAAAAAGTGTTTTTTACGGATCACTATAGTGTAAAAGAATGGAAAAAAGGCGATCCATTACCGGAAATCCATGAATGGTATCCGCACATAAAAAAAGCCAGATGCAACCCGTGCAGGAACTGTGGAAGATGTTAAAATTGCACACTTGTTACTGTTTACTCCGTTCACAGTAACGTACACTTCTTTAAATGACAGAAACAGAATGATAGGGATTGTTATCAATAGGAAACAGGAATATAATATTTCTGTTAAGCAATATTTATCCAAAAGCAATAACTTAAATGGAGATAAAAAATGGACTACAGAAAATTTGGCGAATGCTATTACATAAGAATGGATCGTGATGACGAGATCATCAGTACAATCCTCAAAATATGTAAAAAAGAAAATATCAGATCAGCTACTTTTTCCGGGATCGGAGGATGTAAGGATGCAGAAATCCAGACCTTTATCCCAGAGACAGGCAGCTTCGAAGAACAGCGCATTTCAGGAATGCTTGAGTTGATATCTTTAAACGGCAACGTGGTCACAGGTGAAAATAATACCTGTTACCATCATACCCATGCAGTATTTTCTTATAAAGATGGTGAACGACATTGCATGGCAGCAGGTCATATGAAATCAATTACTGTACTATATACTGCAGAAATCGAACTTCATCCGGTAACAGGCGGAACGATCCACCGCAAATATGATCTTGAAACAGGGACTGGATTCTGGGATTTTAATTGAATCAAATAAGTCCCATGTTTCAAGTGCGAAAAGTACTAAGCAGTGGGCGGATGTGTGTAAAGAAACAGAAAACTGATCGTTGACGGTGTGATATGGAAAATGGAGGACAGAAGAAACAGGAGATGCTTTTTTCAAAGAACAGACTTATACAGGGATTGCAGTAAACACTGACAATAATGAAATTGTCGGTCTCTACATTCTACACCCGAACAATGTAGGAAGATGCGGACATATCTGTAATGCCAGTTATGCAGTAAGAAGAGAAGTCCGTGGTGAACACATTGGCGAGAAACTAGTTCTTGACTGCCTTGCACAGGCAAAGGAAAAAGGCTTTCGTGTTATGCAGTTCAATGCAGTGGTTGCAAATAACACCCATGCATTACATTTATATGAAAGAATAGGTTTTACCAGACTTGGCGTAATTCCCCAGGGATTCAGAATGCCGGATGGACATTATGAAGATATTATTCCGCATTATTATGTGCTGTAGAGAATAAAAATATACTGTAGAAAAATTTTGAAGCCGTTTTCAGGATATGGAAAAGGAACAGTTTATTGAGAGTGTACAGAATTTAACACAAGTTCTGTATACTTTTTTTTATTAAAAAATGAAACTTTTTGTTCTTTGACAGGATATATAAGAATGTAAAGGTTAAAGGCTTTTAATTTTTGAAAGTATTAAAAAGAAAGTAGGATTGATATGACAGATGAAGCAGAGCTTTTGCAGCGTCTCAGGAACAGAGAAAAAAATTCAATAGATGAAGCAATCCGAATTTATACACCGTATTTGAGTACTGTTTTGTATCATATGACCGGCAATTCACTTCCGAAAGAGGATATTTAAGAAATTGTGGCAGATGTGTTTGTTGTACTCTGGAAGAATGCCGGGAGGATAGATTTACAGAAAGGTACATTACGGTCATATCTTGCTGCCGTTGCCCGGAATTTTGCTCTGAAACGGATAAACAGAAAAACGGATCATACATTTCTTGAAGATATTGAACTGTCAGATGGCAAAAATTTCATTGAAGAGAATTTTCACAATAATTATGTATGGGAAACAGTTATGAGCTTGGCGAACCTGACAGCGAGATTTTTGTAAGACGGTATAAATTTGATGAAAAAATCAAGGACATTTCAAAAGCAATGGGACTTAACATTTCTACAGTTAAGACCAGACTTTCAAGAGGAAAAAGAAACTCAGAAAAATGTTATCGAATGCGGAGGAAAGATTATGAGAAGAAAAAATTTGCTTAAAGAATTGGGAATACAAAAACAGGCAGATACTTCCTGCAATGCTCTTGATATTGATACAGAGAATATCAGACAGAGAGTTTATGCAAAACTTGATTTCGCAGATACAGAAAGGAAGCAAACGACTATGAGATCAAAAAAGAAAATATTACCTTTGTTGATAGCTGCAACACTTACAATTGGAGCTACTGCTGTGGCGGCAACAGGAAAGATTTCAATGTGGACAGGTTCATCTGCATCACGTGCTGATTATACATCTCTTCCAACGGCAGAACAGGTTACAAAGGATATTGGGTATAGACCGGTACTGATTGATACCTTTGAGAACGGGTACTGCTTCAAGGATGGCAATATTGTAAAAAACAGTTTTAAGGACGACAATGCAAATGTAATTGAGAAGTTTAAATCTGTGTCCTTTGATTATCAGAAGAATGGAGATGTTGTATCGTTTGAACAGCAGAAGTTCAATTCAAAGCTTACACCGGCAGGTGATATTATTGCCACTATAAATGGAACAAATCTGTATTATGTACATTATATAAATAAAGTAGTATCGGATGATTACGAATTGACAGAACAGGATAAAAAAGACCAGGCCAGTGGAAAAGTTGTATTCAGTTACGATGGCAGCGCTTCTCAGATTGAAGTCAGTCAGGTTCAAAGCGTTAACTGGAATAAAGATGGCATCCAGTATGATTTGCTGCAATAGATGGAAAATTATCTGCCGGAGAACTTGCAGATATGGCGAAAGAGGTTATTAATAATAGAAGATAAAGAAAAAAGGGGCTGTCTATTTCAAGACAGCTCCTTTGGTATATTTATGATATAAAGTTAAATGATATAGGTTATTCGAAACGAGGAATTGTAATAACTTCTCCACCCTTCATAGCGGATTCGTGCGCACAGATTCCTGTACCTGTCCAGTAAGCACCCATGATGTCGTCAATAGCAGGTTTACGTTCTTCCAGAATGGAACGAATGAATTCATGTACAAGGTGTGGATGGGAACCACCGTGACCCCCACCCTGGGTAAAGGAGAGATGGGTGTTCTCATTGTTATATACTGTGTTGGTGGTGAAGGATGCGATTTCCTTCGGAAGAAGGTGTGCATAATCCGGGATCTGGATTCTTTTTTCCACAATCTCTGATCCACGACTGGATTTTTCGCTGTCTTCATCCAGAATGTCCACTTTCTCCAGTTCTCCTGTACGGGTAAAGAGAACAGGATCTTCATCAGCAAGCTGCTGCCATTCGAAGCTCTCGTTTTCACCGTATACTCGGAAGCATTCGGAATAGCTTCTGGCTACACCGTAGAGGAAACGTTCCATTTCAATAGTTACATCGCTATCCTGAAGAGAAATAAATGCGGATTCGAATGCAAACGGGCAGCCGTATTTGTCAGCCAGTTCTTTGCGGATTTTTCCGGAACCTCTTGCGTAAACCTTGTCTGGAAGATGGCCTGCGAGCATCAGACAAGGAGCAACTGCATGTGTCGGATGCATCAGTGGCGGGAAGCTTCCCAGTATTCCGGCCATCCTTCCATATCCTGATAATGTGCACAGGTCATGTACTGGAGACGTCCAAGTTCACCCTTCTTATAAAGTTCTTGGATATAGAGGAACTCTCTCTGGAAAATCGTTGTTTCCATAAACATATAATTTTTGCCGGAGGCCTTGCGGGCTGCAATGATGTCATTTAATTCCTGGATGCTCATTCCCATAGGAATTGTACAGCCACAATGTTTACCTGCATTTAAGACGCGTACAGAAAACGGAGCATGTGTTGCTGGCGGTGTTACAAGATGAACTGCATCAATTTCAGGAATATCCAGTACATCCTGCAGATCTGTGAAACAGCGTTCATCAGGAATGCTGTATCGTTCTTTTGCAATATTCAGAAGTTTCTCATTTTATCTACGATATACACCTTATCAATATCAGGATGTTTACAGTAGATAGCAACGAATTCAAGCCCGAAGCTTAAGCCTACTAAAGCAACATTCAGTTTTTCATGATGGAAAACCCTCCTTAAAAATAGTAGAAAAAATAGTAAAAAGTTAGTTAGGAATAAAATCCACAGGATGTCAGGAATCCTGCATCTGTCTTTTATGCTTGTGATTATACGTGATGAGAAGAGAAATGAGAATAAAGATAATTTAGATGTTTGACCCCAAAAAGATAAAAATAATACCAGTTCCGGAAAGCTCTACTTTTTTTAGAAAAGATGGAAAAAGAAAGAATAATATCGTTATTCAAAAATCAGGGATTTCATGTTTTAATAAGTGCATAGCAGAACAATCGATTGGAAAGCAGATCAGTAACATAGAGATTAAGAGAGAAGATGAGAAGGAGGAACTATATAATGAAGAAAAGAGCATTAGCTGTTATGTTGGCAGGGGCTTTGACTTTGGGCGCACAGACAGGTGTGTGGGCTGCATCCGATACTTCAGATCAGAAAGAAGGAGAACTGACACTTCTGATGTTAAATAACTGGATCGATGAGACAGAAGCAAAAGGGAAAGAGCTTGCGAAAGTGATCAAACAATATGAAGAAGAGAATCCAGGGGTGGAGATCACATTGCAGGGAGCTTCCCAGCAGGATATTAAGGAATCTTTCCAGACAGCAGCTCTGGCAGGAGGCGGAGCAGACATTGTAGTGATGGACAATTCCGGACATGCCATTGACCTTGCAGCAATGGGACTTCTGTATCCACTGGAAGATATTACCACAGCCGATGAGCTTACTGCGCAGTATCAGGAAGGACCACTCAATTCCGGCAAATTTGAGGGTAAATATTATTCCGTGCCATGGTATATGGACTGTACGGGTCTCTATTATAATAAAGAACGTCTGGAGGAACTGGGAATCGATGTTCCTACAACATGGGAAGAACTTTCTGATGCAGTAGATAAAGCAAAAGAAGCCGGATATGGCGGTATTATTACTTATCAGAGTGCATATGCTTTTTATTCATTTTTCTATCAGAATGAATGCCCAGTCATTGATACAAGTGGAGATATCCCGCAGGTAGTGATCGACAATGAGGAGGGAAAAGAGGCATGGAATTATATTTGTGATCTGATCTCCAAAGGCGGTTTGGTAGAGTCTTTTAAAGAAGCAACTACATGGGACAAAGTATATGAAAGTTTTGCAAATGGAGAAGCAACCTTCCTGTTGGGCGGAGACTGGTGCTCCAGCGAAGTAGAAAATATTAATCCGGATTTGGATTACGGCATTGCTCCGATGGTAAAAGGAAAAACAGAAGCAACTGTACTGGGAGGATGGACCTGGAATATTAATACCAACTGCAAAGATCCGGAACTTGCTTATGACCTGATTCAGTATCTGAATTCAGAAAAAGGAGATGCTCTTCTTGGCGTAGAAGGAAAGATTTCAGCACGTAAAGACTTCGACTATGACAAAGCACTGGAAGGAAATGACAAACTGAAAGTCTTTACAGAAGAATTTCCGTATACAGAAGCAAGACCTGCTGTTATCAATGAGAAATCCATCGATGAACTGATCACCAATGCCATCCTGGAAGTAGACTACGGACAGTCATCAGCTGAAGATGCGCTGACTTCTCTTACCCAGAAGCTCAATGAAAACATTGCATCTAATTATCAGTAAAAATATCCGGGAAACAAACATGAAATAATAACAGAGGCGCTGGCGTGAAATGGCGGCAGCGCTTCTTCATTGAGAAGGGAGGAAGATCATGTCCAAAATACGTAGAAAAGAAGGCCTGGAACTGAAAAAAAATCTTCCAGGATATCTTTTGATGGCACCAGCAGTAATTGCGGTACTGGCACTTTCTGTGTATCCTCTTTTCAGAGGTATTTATCTGAGTTTCTTAAATTATAACCTTGTACGCTCAAATGATCCTACATTTAATACCTTTGCAGGTTTACAGAATTATATTGATATTTTTAAAGACAAAGTGTTCCTACAGTCTATTGGAAATACAGTGAAGTGGACGGTGGTGAATCTTGTGGTACAGCTTGTGGCAGCCATGCTTCTTGCACTTGCACTGAACCAGAAACTGAAAGGAAGATCTGTATATAGAACGCTGATTCTGGTTCCATGGGCAGTTCCCCATGCCATAGCAGCTATGACCTTTACTTTTTTATTCAATGCAAATGTAGGTATCATTAATATACTGGCAGTGAAGCTGGGAATGATTACAGAATCTGTATCCTGGCTTGGAAATGTGGGATCAGCGTTCTGGTGTGTGGTTCTGGTAGCAATATGGAAGGGAATTCCTTTTCAGATGATCTTTATTCTGGCAGCACTGCAGGGAATTTCCGGGGATGTGTATGAGAGTGCGGAAATAGATGGTGCCAGTCGTTGGCAGTGTTTTTGGAAAATCACACTTCCGATTATCAAAGAGCCTCTGGCTATTTCAACCATTCTGAATCTGATCGGTATTGTGTCCTGTTTTAACACCATCTGGCTGATGACCAAAGGTGGCCCGCTGTACAGCACAGAGATTATTTATACCTATGCATACAGAAGAGCATTTATTGACCATAATTTTGGAACTGCAGCAGCTGCATCCGTGGTATTGTTTATATTTATGGCTGTTTTCTCTGGAGTTTACCTGAAGATGGTAAGTGAGAAAGAATAGGGAGGAGGAAACTATATGCATACAAAACAACGAAATGAAGCTATAAGGCATGTGGTAGCCTATATATTCACAATAGTCATGGTTTTTCTTGCAGTGACCCCGTTTATCTATGTGGTATTGACTGCCCTGAAAACAAAGGAACAGATATATGATCTATCTCAGATCATACCGACTCATATCACATTTGACAATTTCAGACAGGTACTGTTTCAGTCGAATTTCGTAAGATATTTTATGAACAGTATTTTCATTACACTGGTCACAACACTGATTTGTATGATATTATCAGTAATGGCAGCATATGGACTTACCAGATATAGAATCGTAGGTGCCGGGAAAATTAAGATGGCGGTTCTTATGACAAGAATGTTTCCGGGAATCCTGTTGTGTATTCCTTACTATATTATTATGAAACAGTTGAACCTGATTGACAGTTATATAGGACTGATTCTGATGTACTGCTCTTTTACCCTGCCTTTTGCCATATGGAATACCTGTGCATTTTTTATTTCCATCCCATGGGAGTTGGAGGAAGCTGCCAGGATTGATGGCTGTAGCAGGTTGAAATCTTTTTTCCATGTGATTATTCATGTGGCTAAGCCGGGACTTTTTGTTACAGCCTTGTTCTGTTTTATGACATCCTGGGATGAATATATGTATGCTTCTATTTTTATTAATACAACTTTAAAGAAAACCATTCAGGTTGGTATGCAGGACTTTGTAGGACAGTATTCTGTAGATTGGGGACTGCTGATGTCAGCAGTGGTGATTAGTCTGATACCAATTCTGATTTTCTTTGCATTGGTGCAGAAGAATCTGGTACAGGGACTTTCGGCCGGTGCAGTGAAAGGATAAATACAGGTCAGATGTAGAAAGAGGAAATTTGCGTATGAGTTTCAAACGTAAAAATCCGGGTAACCAGAGCATAAGAAGGCAGCTCACATTTTATATGGGACTTTTTGTGGTGCTGCCGTTGTGCCTGGCTTTGATGCTTCTGAATTTCTATCTTCAGAAAGTTACCACGGAAAATAAGATTAACAATGAGACAGATTTGCTATCCCAGATCAGGGATAACACAGATCAGATGATTGAAGTGACCAATTATGCTACAAGCATGTTGATGACAAATAAAAATACACTGAAGAACCTGCGAATTTTAGAGCAAGACGGGGATTCCTACGAGATCTATCAGGCGAAAAGAGAACTTTCTAATGATATTTCGGATGTAGAGAGCTCCGTCTTAAATGCCGTTGGCGGAAAAGTAGCTATACTTACGAAAAAAGGATATATAATTGGTTCTTACACATTAAGCAGAACAGAAACGAATTATGAGAAGGAACAGTGGTATCAGGAGATTTTGGAAAATGGAAGAAAGACAACTTACAGTACAGGCATAGAAACCATGTTCCAGGAAATGACAATACATGACAATATACAGAAATATTTTTATATGGGACGGGAAATTCTAGATTATTCCGGCAAAAATCTGGGAGTCATGCTGATTCGGCTTTCTGAGAAAAAAATCTGGGGAAAACTGGCAGCAGGTATGGTGACAGAGGAAGCGGTGCCCTTTATATCCTGGACAGAAACAATGATATATTGATGGAGTATAATGAGAAATATCAGAAACAGCTGAAAGAACTGAGAGAACAGGAAACTGTAAAGGAGATTTCTGAGAATGAAATTACGACAGGTAATCTGAAAGATGATTTTTATTATATGGAAGGCGAACTGGAGAATGATTCCAATAAACTGGTCTACCTTGTTCCCCAGGAAATTTTCCTAAAAGAAAACAGAAAGATTCTCCAGAGAATTCTGGAAATGTTACTTCTGGTGATTGGATTCACTGTCTGCACCATGTTATATTTTTCTAAAAGAATCGCCAAACCTTTGGTTGAAGTGGCACAGACTCTGGAAAAAGCTCCCAATGGAATGGCAGTTCTGGAGGAACCCAGAGGTTCTTTCAAGGAGATGAGCAAATTTGTATCCTGCTATAACCAGGCTGGGAAAAAGATCGAAGAGCTTCTGGAAAAAGTAGAAAGAGAGAGCAGATTAAAAGAAAAAGCCCATTATGAGATGCTCATGTCGCAGATTTCCCCTCATTTTATCTTTAACACGGTTAATTCCATAAGGATCATGGCCATAAAAGAAGGACAGGACGTGCAGGGGGGAATGAAAACACGGAGAAAGCACTGGAAGCACTGGGAGATATTTTGCATGCAGTTTACAGTAACAAAAACGGCATGACTACTGTGGGACAGGAAACGGCACTTCTGAAAGCATATGTAGATATCATGCAGATGCGGTTTGGAAGTTCGTTTCAGTATTATAATGTAATTCCAACAGAACTATTCTATTATGAAATCCCTGCATTTACCATGCAGCCGATTGTAGAAAATGCGATTCTGCACGGAGTAAAAGGTGTGACAGCAGGGCAGATTATAGTCTCTGCAATAGAGTATGAGAATGATTTTGTCATATCTGTATTCAATAATGGAAATTCTGCGGATAAAAAGAAGATTGAAGATCTTCTGAAGGGAGAGAAGAACCAGAGAGCTGTGACGGGGATCGGGCTTTACAATGTAAATTCCAGACTGAAGCTGTTGTACGGCGAATCTTATGGACTGATCTATAATGAAAAGGTCAGAAATGGTTTCGAAATATGGGTTCGTCTTCCAAAAAAAATTACAGAATCAGAAGAAAGGTGATAAAATAGGATAAAAAGATAGCAATTATTATCCGGATGAAGGGAAGAACATTCTATGAAAAAGGTATTGATCGTAGAGGATGAAATTCTGGCAAGACTTGGACTGCGTCAGCTTGTAGACTGGAAGAAACTGGATCTGGAACTGCTGCCGGATGCAACAGATGGAGAAGAAGCATTGGAAATGATCCGGAACAGCCGTCCGGATATCATTCTTCTTGATCTGAATATCCCCAGAGTCAGCGGGCTAGAAATTCTGGAATTTTTGAAGAAAGAAGAAATGCAAACCAGAGTAATCGTGGTAAGCTGCCAGGAAGAATTCGATGTTGTAAAGAAGGCAATGAAGTTGGGGGCGTATGATTATCTGCGAAAACTGAATCTGAGTTCTGATGAACTGGAAAGTATTCTGGAAAAGTGTCTGGGAGAAACAGAAGAAAGAAATAAGGTGCATATGCAGGGAATACGTGAGATCCGTTATGAAGAGATTATGAGAGACAGCAGAGATATTTTTGCAGGTACCTGTAATTATCAGACATTAATCTGTATACTGGCGAAAGATACAGAAGAGTTGTCCGGGGTTATGGAAATGATCCATAAATGGGCAGAAACCGAACTCAGGGAAGGCCTGCAGATTCAGAAGGGAAATCAGTATGGATATTTCCTGCTGAAAGAAAAACCGGAAAGATCTGTTTATATGGAATTAAAGAAAAGGGCAGAGCGGAAAACAGGCAGAGAACTGTACATGGGAATCTTTGAAGGTTGCATGGAAAAAACTGCGGATCTTGTTCGGGCTGCTGCGATGGCCGAGCAGATACAGCTTTTCAGTTATTATGATAAAGAAGAGAAACTGGTGTTTTTTCAGAAGAAGATTGAAACAGAAGGTCATAGTCCACGAGGAATGCATGGATATCTGGATTCCCTAAAAGAGAAGATTCGAAGTTTTGACAGAGAAAAAGTTGAACAGGAGCTGTATGGAATCTTCGGACTGATCCGACAGGAGCCTTATGTCAGTATCAATGTGCTGAGAAGAAATTTTATGGATATTTTGGGAATTTATTCCCTGGTTGCACAGTCATTGGACGGCGCACTGGAAGAAATAGAGTTGGATGGTGATAATTGTCATTATCAGAAAATCATGATGATGGAAAGCCTCAGGGAAATAGAAAAATGGTTTCTGAAATTTAATGATATTTTTATGGAAAAATTCTGGATTGCCTACAAATGCAGTAGATCTGAAATCCTGCAGAAAGTAGTAAAATATATAGAAGCGCATATCACGGAACCAATCCATCTGTCAGATGCAGCTGCTGAAACAGGAGTTTCCTCAGCTTATCTCAGCACCATGTTCAAAAAAGAAATCGGTTATAATTTCATAGAATATGTAAACCTCCGAAAAATAGAACTGGCCAGACAAATGCTTCAGGATGGAAAAATGGTCTATGAAGTCTCAGAACTTCTTGGATTCGAAAACAGCACTTATTTCTCCAGAGTGTTTAAACGCTATACAGACGTGTCACCCGATACTTATCGGAAACAAATGTAAACCAAACACAAGAAAATGAGTTGACAATCCTCCCCGCTTATGATATAAAAAGAAGGTCAAAATCAATCATCAACAGGGAAAGAGGAGAGTCTTATTATGAGTCAGTCATATGCAAAAAGCCCTGCTGCAGAGAGAAAATTTACAACCAGAGAAATGGTACTGGTTGGTATGTTTGCAGCAGTTCTTGCAGTAATATCACAGATTTCACTGCCAATGCCTACCGGTGTACCGATCACCATTCAGGTATTTGGTGTAGCACTTGTAGGCGCAGTACTTGGTTCCAGGCTTGGAACTACAGCAACACTGGTTTACGTTCTGTTAGGAGCCATCGGTCTTCCAATCTTTGCTAACTTCTCAGGCGGAATCAGCAGCATCGTAGGAGTTACAGGAGGATACATCTGGGCATGGCCAATCATGACCTGGCTCTGCGGAATCCGTCCGAAAACAGAGAACAAGACAAAGAATCTTGCAATCTCAATCGGATTTGCACTGATTGGACTTCTGATCGTTGAGACAATCGGTGGTCTGCAGTGGCACTTTGTGGGAGGTTCCATGAGTATCCCGGCAATTGCAGTATACTCCTTAACAGCATTTATTCCAAAGGACATTGTGATCACAGTTCTGGCAGTCCTGATCGCAATTCCCATCAGAAAAGGAATTAACAATGCAGGAAACCGCTGAGAACAGTAACAGGCTAAAAAGTAGCCTGCCGAAAGATACTCAGGTAAAGCAGGAAAAAATAAAGATTCATGGAATCGGGCTTGATAAAGCAGGACGGTGTACACATTATCACACACAGCTTGACATAGCCGCATTGCTCTGTGCGAAATGCAGGAAATATTATGCATGCTATTCCTGTCATGATGAACTGGAAGATCATCCATTTGCCCCAACAACACCGGAAGAAGCTTATCCTGTTTTATGCGGAAACTGCGGCAGGAAACTTACACTTCAGGAATACAAAAAAGGCAGCTGCCTTACTGCCATGCAGGATTTAATCCAAAATGCAGTTTACATGAGAATATTTATTTCTGTTGTACAAATACAGAGAATACAAAATAGCAAAAAATTTTGTATTCTCTTTTTATTTGTCAAAAAATCTGATATACTGATTAAAGTTAGAATAAACTAACTAAACAAATAACAAGAACCTATTTCTTTTATTTGCATACAAATAGAAACAGGAGGAACAAATCAATGGATATAAATGTATTCTATGGAATTCTGATTCCTTTTCTTGGAACTTCTGCAGGGGCTGCCTGCGTATTTTTCATGAAGAAGAATCTGAATGAACAGATTCAAAGGGCACTTACCGGCTTTGCTGCAGGAGTTATGGTTGCGGCTTCCATATGGAGTCTGCTGATCCCGGCAATTGAACAGTCTTCCGGACTGGGAAAGTTTTCATTTGTACCGGCAGCAGTGGGATTTTGGATAGGGGTGCTTTTTTTGCTCTTGCTGGATCACATGATCCCGCATCTTCACCAGAACAGTGACAAGGCAGAAGGTCCGAAGAGCAAACTTCAGAGAACTACTATGCTGGTTCTTGCAGTAACTCTGCATAATATTCCGGAGGGAATGGCAGTAGGAGTCGTATACGCAGGTTATTTGACAGGTCACGCCCAGATTACTATCATGGGAGCTATGGCCTTTCTATCGGGATTGCTATTCAAAACTTCCCTGAGGGAGCTATTATCTCCATGCCCCTGCGTTCTGAAGGGATGGGAAAGACCAAAGCCTTTGCAGGTGGAGTCTTGTCCGGGATTGTAGAACCTATCGGTGCAGTTCTCACAATCCTGGCTGCCGGCCTCATTGTCCCGGCACTTCCATATCTTTTAAGCTTCGCTGCCGGAGCTATGCTCTATGTAGTGGTAGAAGAGCTCATACCCGAAATGTCTGCCGGAGAACATTCCAACATCGGAACTCTTTTCTTCGCAGTAGGATTCTCTCTGATGATGATTCTGGATGTAGCTCTCGGATAAAAAAGTTGTCCGGTTTATTACCGGGCAGCTGTCTTGGCGTTGAGAGATATTTTAGAAACAGTAGTGGAAAACTGTGAGGTGGTAGAGTCAGTCAAATGGCGGGATTCTGATCTGTACAGATATAAAATGCCGCCAAAGAACCCCAAAATCAGTCCTGTATATCCGCCACTGCAAAGGACAACAGTTACCTTTGTAACAAAGGACATACCGCCAATCATGCAGATTAAAAATCCTGCCAGAAGACCGATCGTTGTCCAGCCCATAAGTGAAACAGCCAGAAAAGCTGCGGAAGCATGTGAGTCTTTTACCTGTTTATTAATAGAATTCCATAATGTCTTATACATAATGATTCCTCTTTTCTATTTCTATTCTTTGGTTTTTATTATAGAAACAGTTTGTAAAATACACATGCGCGCTAATGAAAAATCTCTGTAAAATTTCTTTTTCTGAGATATTAAGTCAGAGGTAGCCAGAGCGTGTTTGAGAAATCATATTATACAAACAGCATATCGTGGTTGATAGTCTTGTAAAATAGTTTTCTGCATTCTTCGATGTCCTGTGTCTGTCCAAGAACCCACATCATTTTGGTGACGGAAGCCTCAAGAGTCATATCATAGGATTCCAGAACCGGGAATTTCTCCTTAATCACTTTTCCTACCTGATAGACCTCCATGTCGCTGCCCTCGTGAGTTACCTGAGTAGCCATACATACAAGCTTACCGGCACTGATCCAGTCAGAAAGTGCATTCAGAAAACTGTCATTTCCATAGTTTGGAAGACCGCCTACTCCGAAGGCTCAATGATCAGCCCGTCATAGGAAGCAGCCAGAGTGTCCAGAATCCGGCCATCTGTTCCGGGAATCAGTTTCATAAGAAAGATGTTGGTATTCATCTGATGATAGAATACCAGTGGATGCGTGTTGTGATCCTTGTCATCAATATAAAAGATGATCTTGTTATCGTGAATTGAGGCAATATCAGGATAATTAATGCTGGAGAAAGCATTGTAGCTTTTTGAGAATTCCTTTTTGGCTCTGGTACCGGCGATTACTTTGCCGCCAAATACAATGGAAACACCGTGAGCTCTGTCGTGGGAGGCAAAACGCAGACTGTCCAGCAGATTGGAGCGAGCATCTGTGATAGCCAGATCAATTGGCTTCTGGGCTCCAGTGATCACTATAGGACGGCGGTTATTCTGGATCAGATATGATAGGGCAGCTGCGGTGTAAGCCATGGTATCAGTGCCGTGACAGATCACGAACCCGTCGTAGAATTCGTATTTTTTTCAATGAGCTGTGCCAGCTGTAGCCAGTGGGCAGCACGCACATTGGTACTGTCCAGAGAAAAAGGCTGCACTGTGTCGATCGTGCAGAACTCTCTGGCAGCAGGGATATATTTCAGCAGTTCTTCAGCGGAAATCTGCGGGGAAAGTCCTTCCTGGGTATATTTTGAAGCAATTGTACCGCCGGTAGCGATAAGTAGAATTTTTTTCATAGTGTACTCCTGAATCTTGATTATTATAGATATTTCAGAGGATAATAATATTTCTATTATACACAGAGGACGGAGAAAGGACAAGGCAGATCTGTTGATACTCAGCCAATCAATTTCTCATTTACATACTCAAATCCGAGACGTTTCACAGTATCAGCAAATCGTTCTCCTGCAATGCCTTCATCTTTGAAGAGAAGGATTGCTTTTTCTATGACGGCCATTACCTCTTCTTCCTCTGTGAAAATTCTTGTAAGAGCCTGACCGTGTGAGATTCTTTTACCCCAACGGCCTCCGATATAGATCTTATAACCATTCTGATATTCCGGTACTGCGCCGAAAGGACATTTTCCTTTGCAGCGTCCGCAATGGATACATTCTTCAGGATCAATGTAAAGTTTACCGTCAACTAATTTCGGGACATGGACAGGACAGCTTTTTTCAATCTGACATTTTTTACATCCCCGGCATTTCTCTGCATCTGGTTTTGGGATTCTCTGACCTATAATTCCCATATCATTCAGATTAGGTTTTACACAGTTATTAGGACATCCGCCAACTGCAATCTTGAATTTGTGCGGGAGCACTACATCGTGATAACCCACATAAAAACGCTCATGAATCTTCCTGCTGAGTGCAAAGGTATCAATCAGACCATACTGGCAGGTTGTTCCCTTGCATGAGACAACAGGACGCACTTTGGCTCCGGTTCCGCCTGTCATCAGCCGTGTTCTCCAAGGAAGGCGATTGTTTTCTCAATATTATCATAAGGAACTCCCTGGATTTCTATACTCAGGCGGGTTGTCATAGTAATCTGACCATTTCCGAACTTGTCTGCTGCATCTGCAATGGCACGGTGTTCATCTGTGGTAATATGTCCATTTCCTGTGATGACCCGAATATTAAAGATGTCATCATATCGTTTGTCCTGAAGGCATCCAAGACCTTTTACCCGCTTGATTTCCTCGGGACTCAGTTTTTTGTTGGCGAAGGTTGTTATTTTTTCCTCATTCATGTTTAAGTATCTCCTTTATGTAGCTGTTGCTTTTCTCTGATATATACGGCGTTTCTTTTGTTGATTATAGGCTTCATGAATGATAAAATCAATTTATGAGTTTTTATTATACGATAAGTAATATTTATGGAATAATGCAACTGTGAAACTGAAAAACAGAAACCTTTATAAAAAAGCCTTCAGGGCAGAATTTTCTTGGTGCACAGAAAAAAATATCTGATATCAATAGAGTGGAAGAGTTCAAGGAGGATATTATGTTAGATCACAGAACGGAAACCTTTATGGCTGTATGCAATGTTATGAATTACAGGGAGGCGGCAGAGCTGTTACATATTACCCAGCCGGCAGTTACCCAGCATATCCAGTTTTTGGAAAAGGAATATGGCTGCCGTCTTTTTATTTATGAAAACAGAAAACTGATCAAGACCCCTGCAGCGCAGATGCTGGAGGATTACCTGCGATCGGTTCAGCAGCGTGAAAATTTTCTCAGGGAAAAGATAAAAAACAATGGTCTCCGGGAACTGCGTATCGGTGCAACCAAGACCATTGGTGACTATGTGATCACAGACAGGATTCACGATTTTTTAAATCAGCCGGATACGGCACTGACTCTGATCGTGGATAACACAAAGCATCTTTTGCATCTATTGGAACAAAATACTCTGGACTATGCTATCATAGAAGGATTTTTTGACAAAAACAGATTCGGAAGCCAGTTATATCGACGGGAACCTTTTGTGGGGATTTGCCCGAAGGATCATCCCTTTGCAGGCCGTGAAGTATCTGTAGAGGAGATTCTGAAAGAAACTCTGATCCATCGCGAAAAAGGCTCCGGAACGCTGGCTATCCTGGAGGAAAAGCTTCTTGAGCATAATGAATCTTTGGAGCGTTTTCATCGGCATATATGTATTTCCAGCTTTAAGATGATCATCGACCTGATCAAGTCCGGGTATGGAATCTCATTTGTATATGAAATACTTGCCAAAAGCGACCCGGAGCTTGGAATCTTTACACTGAAGGGTGAGCCCATAGTCAGAGAATTTAATGTTATTTATCTGAAGCATGCGGATGTGAGGGAGAAGATGGAATGGTTTTTATGACCGCGTCTTTCGCACTCTGCTGAACTGTCTTAAATGCATTATTTGACATGGACGAACATAAACTAAAACGGGTATGTTCTCCTTGGCAAATCTGTTTGGAAAGGCTATGATGTACCTAGTGATCGCACTATGGAAACTTGAGAAGCCCATAGTCCGGAAGGCTCCTTCGGGGGCCTTTCGTTATTTATACGAACAAAATATTAAAACTGGTGAGAGGTGGTGAAAAACTTGGAGAAAAAGCAATTTTCAACATATGATGAACAGATTACTTTTCTGGAAGAAAAGAAAGATCTGATAATTACTGACAAAGAATATGCCAGAAGGATGTTGCTTAAAATCGGTTATTTCTCACTGATCAATGGATATAAAGAAGCTTTTAAAGAATCCGTCAGCAATCAGTTTCAAAAAGGTACAACCTCAATGTGGTCAACCTAGCGTCAACTTAAGGGCATATTAGTGAATATCCTCCAATGCAAACTACAAAATAAATCGGTTTATGACAGAAAACAGTTGCTGTTTTGTTGGAAACCAGAAGATTTATAAAAATGACCGCATTTAAATAAGCCTATTGACGAATGCTGGTTCTATTTTAAAAAGAAACTTTTTTATTTCGGAAATGCGAACGTCCCTTGGATTTCAATTTCTTCCTTGGAAATGACCTTCCGGGCAGGAGCTGTGATCTGCAGCGTACAGCATCTGTATATAACTGTTCAATAATTGAAAGCTCAAACAGTCCGCAGAGTATTTTGGGAATAATACTTTGATCCGTCCAATGATAAATGCACGATTGGCTGATAACGGAACTTATTTGTGCTTTTGGCAGAAATCTGTATTTCCTCATCTGCTTCATTTTTTATAAGGGAAGACAGATTCGATAGAAGCATATTTATGTAAAATTCCTGCTGTATAGATACTGTAGTAGCACCGGAAAACTCTTCCATGGCAAAGCGGCTTTTTAATTCTTTGTACTTAAGTTCTACAGGCCATCTGTAGAAGTAAAGTTCCCGGAACATATCTTTTGTAACAGCAGGATCAAACAGGTTTGTTGCAAGATATTCTTTTGTGCCATCATCAAGCGGAATCTCAAGGACACGTATAGGTACATCGGAAGTACTTTCTTTTGAAGTTCCCTGAAGAATGGAAATCATATCACCATTGCATTTTTTAGATAAATTGATTCCCTCTTTCAGTCTCATAACACAGAGATGCCCATGCTCTACACAGTAGCGGAACATATCTTCTGAATAATAACCTCTGTCAAAATAATAATACTGTTGTTATATAGTCCCATATCTTCAAGAACTTTTAAGATGTTCTAATGCAGCTGCCGTTCAGAGGAAAGAAATTTATGGATAGATGCATGAAGGATATAATCATCCAGAACATCATAAATTATGGAAGCCAGTCCCATGGTATAACGTCGGTTTGGATCAGGATAGCTGCACATTTCGCCAAAGAAATCAAAAGTTGATTTTGAATTCGGAAGTTCGATCCTGGAACCATCTACTGCAAAAAGATGATAACCCTGCCACAGCTTTCTTGAAGGGATCTGGCTGTAAAACAGATCAACAGAAAGATAATAAAGTTCCTTGAACAGTGAAGGATTAATGAACTGTCTGGCTTTGGAAAGTGCCTGTTTAGAAAACATCCGGAAAAGAAAGCCGTGCCCAGTTCTTCTCTGTATCTGGATGAAAGATTCTGGAACCA
>ENA-OQIG01000081-OQIG01000081.1-human-gut-metagenome-genome-assembly--contig:-NODE-81-length-55673-cov-5.727541_pt1 | contig 55673 bp, 70 predicted proteins | sample MGYA00242576_ERZ504741 | MGnify/ENA primary metagenome ERZ504741 (study PRJEB26092, sample SAMD00036436) | human gut metagenome | host: Homo sapiens | study: EMG produced TPA metagenomics assembly of... | reverse complement strand
CCCGTTCAACGCATAAGGAGATTGATCGAACCCTGTATCTCGCCGAATGGAAGCATAAAAAAAAGCCTACTTCTCACGAAGGGGCTTTTTAGGTTTACTTTCTTTTTATGCTTTTGCTTCAAAAAGAAAGCAAACTTTAAGAATGAAAAAAAAGGGAAGTCTCAACGACTTCCACAATTCTTCTAACCTTAAATCTAAATCTCTATGAAAAAAACGTAGTGCAAATATAGCGGTTTGCAATATACTGAGGTGTTAACGAAGTTCAGAAAGAAAGAATAAAAGCTAAGGACTGCAAAATTAAGATAACGGTTCCTATTGTTTTATTAATTTTATCAAACTGTCATAAATCGGGTTTTGTTCCAATAATCGGGGAACCCCGGTGATGAACATTTGCTTGCGTGCTCTTGTCAATGCGACATTTAGTTTTCGATCTATGAATACTCCGTTTTCCTCTGTCAGGTTGGAAAGGAAACGGAGTTGATAAGGATAGTTCACACAGAAAGAATAGATTATCACATCCCGTTCGCTACCTTGAAACCTTTCTACCGTATCGACTAAAATGGAGTTTAGTTCCGGAATACCCATTTTGACAATCTCTTTTCTTATTAATGCGATCTGACTCCGATAGGGAGTAATGATACCCAGAGTACGCATTCCGTCGAATGTTCCACCATATTGCTGGTAAACGTCGGCTGCGATTCGGGCGACGATCCGTGCTTCGGAATGGTTGACTTTGGCCGATGTACCTTGAGGTTCGGGTTCGGAAGGTAGAAAAACCATTCGTTGCACATCTTGGTTGTCTTCCATTTGATGAGGCAATCCCACCGGTAACAGGCGTCCTTCATAAAATGCCTGATTGGCAAAATGAGCTACTTCCGGATGCATACGTCCTTGTTTGCAAAGCATGTCGAAGGAGCGATGGTTCGGAGCCGATACCGATGCTGAGTCGGGAAAGAGATCCTCGGAAGAGGTTTGCAGGGTGCGGTAGAGGCGTTCGAAAAGAGAATCCTTGAGATTTTTCAGTCCGGCGCTACGTAAGCCTTCATCGTAGATTTCCGATTGTTCGGTATTTTGCAATACGACGGCAGGCAATTGTTTATGATCACCGATCAGTATGAACTTGCCGACGGCATTCTCTCCATTTTCGCTCCGGGCACATAGGATACCTAATAGTTGAGGTTCCAGGATTTGGGTCGCTTCATCGATAATGGCTACATCGAATCTCTTCAGGCGGAACAGTTCGGGTTTTCCGGAGATGGAAGCAACTGTGCCTACAAAAATACGGCAACGGGCGATGCGTTCTGCTACTTCCGAGCGGCGGGTACAAAGAGAAAGTTCGTTTTCAATCAGATGATGCCGGTAAGCTTCGTCACAAGACAGCTCACTGCCGACACGAATAAAGTCGACCTCCGGCCGAATGGATGAGATGGCTTTGCAGATTTCGTCCACAGCCCGGTTTGTATACGAGAGCAGGAGGATTTGGGTCTGCGCTTCGCAATGGAAAGTTTCCACCATTTTTTTCAAGGCGCATGAGGTCTTGCCCGTTCCCGGCGGTCCTACCAATAGGAAAAAGTCTTTGGCAGCCAGTGCTTTTAGTGTGACCCGTGTAAAATCGTCCGGGGCGGTTAGAATCTGTTTGTCAAGTCCGTACTCGAATTCGGGCATTCGTTGTGCCAATAAAAGATCACGCCGTTCTTTGGTTGCCGAAGCGAAAGCCGATAATGCCTGGTACATGCTCCGGAAGGTAGTATCCATTGTGTCGTGCTCTATTGCATAGAGGCTGTCCGGCGGAAGCACGGAACTATTCTGCTGAGTGGCACGCAGGCGTATACCTATCTCTTCTTCTGTGATGAACTCGATATTGCCTTTGAATACCATCTTATTGGTGACGTTATCTTCGTTCCGGTTGCGTTCATAAAGTACAATGGCATCCCCCTGACGGAAATTAGGCAAGGCCTGTGCTCCTTTTTCTACCTCAGAGGATATTTCGTTAGGTTCCGGGGATAGTTTATTTTCTCCGTATCCCTCTTTTCTTTGCTCAAGGAGGATATATGCTTTATGTTCATCGGCAGCATGATTCTCTTTGATGCGCAGATCGTAAAGAATCTCACCGGCTTCGCATTTCTCTGTCAGGGTAGATAGCCACAGGGCGGCTGAGCCGGTACGTCCTTCGTAATCGACGTCTCCGGACTTGGAAGTATACAGCTCTTTGGTTATGAAATTATAGAGTGCGTAGAAGTACGACTGTTCCAGCGGGGTAAGTGAAGCCAGTTTCTGCGATAGATTATCGATGGACGGGCGGAGATATTGTTCCCAGAACCGGCCGGATAATCCTCGTTCGTTGAGTATGTCGGAACGTATGGCTTGGAGTTTGGAGGCGGTATACTCCACACTGTTTCGTAACTGGATTCCATATTCATCAGATACGATCCGGTTGCGCAGATTGATGATCCGGCGCACCATGGCCCACGACGGACGTGCCGGATAAAGTAAAGGGTAGCGTGTGTAGAGCAGATAGCTTTTACTCGGTGATGGTCCATTCCCATCGAGTATTGCAGCACTGCCTGGTAGAGCAGCATTTGTACTTTATTGTTTTCTTTGGGCTCTACTTTGTTGCGGATGGAGAATTCGTCTGCTTTCCCCGATTTCATCTCAATAAACGATGACATGTCACGCTGCATGTAGTCCAATCGTCCTTGCAGTCCCAATGCTTCGCAAATGTACGAGGGCTCGAGCACTGCATCAGTCTTATCCAATTCATAGCCCGGCGCACGGAAGGTGTCTGTCACCACTTCGCGGATATGTTCGAAGTGTAGTTTGCAATCGTCAAAGAACTGTCGTTCCTTCTCTCTGTCACGTAGGTCGGTGCAGGCAGCCAGTTCAATCGGGTAACGGCGAAAGGCTTTTTGCATACACTCTCTGTAGTCCGGTTCGTTTTCTGCATGAATCCATTCGTCCAGGAAAAGGTTGGCAATGTTTCCCAGTAATAATGGCCGGGCATTGTCGATGGGTTGGAGGCGGGCCAGTACATAGTTGGCGGGATGATGGCCGTAATCACGAAAACATTCTGCCAACGAACTGATGTCGATTAAGTAATCCGGTTCGAGGACGATGAACGAAGGAGTCAGGACACCGGTTTCGTCAATGGCCACATCAAGTAGGTTGAGTTGTGCATGACACCATAAAATTTCGCAGGTTTGAGCAAACTCCTCGTTGATCTGCGGCACATTATAACGTATCCTCAGATATTCGTCAGCAATAGTATCGACCGGAGTTACATATAGATACTGCTCGTCGGCATATTGATAGCATACACGCATTCGCTCTATTCGCTTTTTAGCCGGAGGTGCTACGAGGTAAGTTGCGTCGGCACGCGGCAGTAAGTGGTAGAGTTCGCCGGGAATCTCGACTTCGTAAAGTTTACGTATAAAGAAGGCAAGTGTCTTGGCATCCCGCAGTAACTTTTCGCGTACAGGTTCCTCTTTTCGATTGAGAATAGCGTTTGAGGTCAGGCGAAAAGTGTGTAATCGGTTTTGTTCAACAATTGTCAGCCCTGCCCGTGCCGATACAAAACTGATCCGTGCTGAAAGGTCAGTCATCTGAAGACTTTCATCCTGCATTTGTGCCCGGCACAATCGCTCGAGCAAATCACGCAACTGTTTGTAAGCCACCGCCAGATTGCTGTCTGCTGTCCGACAGGCTGCAAGCAGGATTTCAAAAGATTCGTTTACCTCATTTTCCATACAGCAAAAATACATGATAATTCCCGGATTTTCATGCGGACGGATGAAAATGTGTACGAAAGTATCATTACTTCGATATCGGAGTTTCTGTAGGCAATTTGTTTTGTGAACTATCTGTTTAGTAATGTTTTTACTCGTTTATTCATAGGCTTCTCAAAATAGTAGTAAGAAAGCAGGCTTAATAGAATGATGATACTGAATAGAATCGGGACGGAAATGTACCATTCCGTATGAAGATTATTTTCTTTTTGCCATTCTGAATATGTCAATAAGACAAATAGATGGATCAAATAAAAACTGTAACTGATTTCTCCCCCTATCACTAGAAAACGGTTGGATAAAATGCGGGAAAAGATACCTTTCTGAAGTGAAAAACTAATCAGAATCACCGCAACAGGGAGCCAATAATAACATGAATATCGGTATACTTTAGGTATATCGGCGGCATAGAGGTAGAAAATTAAAAATAAGATAATAGATGAGATTTCAATGATACTTCCTTGCAAGGCAGTGATATTCTTGTTTTTCAAGCGTTCATACAATTGGAACAGTAACATGCCGACAATGAAATCCGGAAATCGGGTAATTGGATTGACATACCAGAAGCCTTTTATTTCATCTTCCGGAGTAAAGTACATGCCGACGACCATTAGTATCGCTACAATTCCAAAAACAGAAAGCAAATACTTGTAATTTTTTGCTAAAGGTATAAGGAATGGGAAGCAGATGTAAAAACTGTTCAACAGCATAAACTCCATGAAGGGCGTGTTGAAGAGAAAAGTAGTCGGCTCTGGGAATATAAGCATTTGTCAAAGTGAGCGAAGCTAAGAAATGCTTAAGCCAATCTAAAGTTCCCGAGGCTATAACGTAACTTCCTAAAATAGCAGCAATAAACAATGTCAGCCAATGTAAAGGATAAATACGCGCAATGCGTGCTACCCAGAAAGTGCGTTTGTCTATTTTGTTGTCTTTCAGCTTCTCTTGATAATTATATGCTATAATAAAGCCGCTTAGCACAAAAAAGAAGCTGACGCCTACAAATCCCTCTTTGAAAAAATGGGTATTGAAAACATTGTCTATAACATAGCAATGTGCTCCAAAAACCATTATTGCAAATATGAATCTCAACGATGTTAAAGTATTAATCATAATTTCGTATTGTCTTATCGTTTTTTTATTTTCATCATTAAAGATGTGATGTGTGTTGAATACTGCAAATATATGGAAAGTATAGTTAGTATGAATCAAGAAGTATGCTTTTTTCTTGTATGATAATGGAATAAATGAATTGTGGCTTGATATTCAAGCCGTATCGAGAGAAACTGATATATGCAAAGAAGAGTAGGTAATCAGGATCTACGAGCGGTTTTTGTCTTTAATCATCAATATGCTCATTTCATAAAGCAGATAGAGGGGAATAGCTACGATGCTGAGTGTGAAAGGGTCTCCTGTTGGAGTAATGACAGCAGCAGCGATGACAATCAGGACAATGGCATGTCTCCGGTATTTTCGTAAGAATGATTTGTTTACCAATCCAAGCAAGGAAAGCAACCAGGTTACCAAAGGTAGTTCGAAAGCCAGCCCCATGCAGAGCACCAGCATCATAAAATTGTCGATGTAAGAGTTCAGGGAGATCTGATTCTCTATTTCTACGCTGAGTTGATAGGTAGAGAGAAAACGAAGGGTGAGCGGATAGACCATGAAATAACCTAAAAGGACTCCGATAAAAAACATGACCGTGCCGATGGTCAGGCTTTGCGGACTCCTTTCCGTTCATTAGGGTAAAGGGCAGGACGGATGAAACGCCATATCTCGAAAAACAAATAAGGTGTGGCAGTGACTACAGACATCCAGAAAGCGGTGGACATGTGGATAAAAAAAAGGTGCTGCCAGATTGATATTTACCAGCTTGACTTTAAACTCACGGGTAAAGAAGTCATCGGTAAGGTCGAATGCCTGTCCGATGTCCCGCAGAAGATGGTAAAAGATGAAATCGTTGTGGCAGGGAGCCAGAATGACATGGTCGAACAGATAGGCATAGCAATGAAATAGCCTACAGCCAAAACAAACCATACACCTATAATTCGAAACAACACCCGGCGCAGTTCATCCAGGTGATCCCAAAAAGTCAGTTCTTTAATTTCTGCCATTATTAAGAGAAAGGCGGTTGAAATTTACTTTCGTTCTATTTTCATCTCATGTAAGAGACGGAAACAAAACAGGATATCAGTTATCTTTCTTTTCTTTGTTTTCCGGTTCGTCGATTTCTTCTTTTGCTTTGTTTATTTCCTCTTTGGCTTCATTCACCCCTTCTTTAAAACTTTTCACTCCTTTGCCGAGCCCGCGCATCAGTCGGGAATCTTTTTACCACCAAAAAGCAAGAGTATAACCAACAGGATGATAATCCATTCGGAACCACTGGGCATGAATCCTAATAAAAAAAGGTTTGTCATAACGGTATTGTATTAGTTTGTGTGCAAAGATAGACTATTTTGAATGAAAAAAGAAAGGCAGAATCATAAAAGCGAAAACCGGGCTCATAAAAACGAAAAGTGAAAAGCTGCAGGAGGTTAATGTCCGTTACTTTTCACTTTTCCGACTGAATCTTTTGGAGTTAATCTTGATAATATACTCTCTTGACCCGGGTTGAAATGCCTGTCAATACTTCATAAGGGATGGTTTCGAGCGCATCCGATAAGACGGTAATCGGTAATTCGTCACCGAAGATGATAGCTTGATCACCTTCTCTACAATCAATATCCGTTACGTCGATCATGCACACATCCATGCAGATATTTCCTACGTATGGGGCTTTTTTGCCATTGACAAGGCAATAGCCATGTCCGCATCCCAAATGGCGGTTCAGGCCGTCGGCATATCCGATGGGTATAGCAGCGATACGTGAGGGGCGTATCAGATGCCCTTTGCGGCTATAACCTACAGTATCTTCTTCCGCCACGTCCCGTATTTGGAGAATCGTTGTTTTCAAGGTACTCACGTTGTTGATGATTGAGTTATCGATCGGACTGATTCCATACAGTCCGATGCCAAGACGAACCATGTCGAACTGTGCACCGGGGAAGCGTTCTATACCGGCTGTGTTGCAGATATGGCGCAGTATTTTGTGCGGGAATGCATCTTGCAGTTCCTTTGACATCTTTTCATATCGTTCTATTTGCTGCCGGGTAAAAGCGTCGAACTGGGCAGAATCACTGCCTACGAAATGGGAAAAGACAGAGCGGGGAATCAGTGCATTCTGGTTCTTTAACCGGCGAATCAGTTGCGGGATGTCTTTCTCTTCGAATCCCAATCGGTGCATACCCGTATCCAGTTTTACGTGAATGGGGAAGTTGGTGATACCTTCTTTTTCGGCGGCTTTTATCAATGCGTCGAGTAAATGGAAATTGTATACTTCCGGTTCCAGTTTATAGTCGAACATGGTTTTGAAAGCGGTCAGTTCGGGATCCATGATGATAATGGAGCTGTGATCCCTGCTTTGCGAAGGTCGGAACCTTCATCGGCTACGGCCACTGCCAGATAGTCAGCGTGATGTTCCTGAAGGGTTTTTGCTATTTCGTACGAACCTGCTCCATAAGCAGACGCTTTCACCATGCACACCATTTTAGTTTCCGGTTTGAGCATCGAGCGGTAGTGATTCAGGTTGGCTACCATAGCTCCCAGGTTTACTTCCAGGATGGTTTCGTGTACTTTCAGTTCCAGTTCTTCCGAAACGAGGTCGAAACCGAAGTTGCGGGAGCCTTTTATCAGGATGATTTCATTTCTGAGTTTCTTAATTACATCTGATGCCAGAAGTGCCTTGGTATCGGGGAAGAAATATTTTTCTATATCAAACTTTGATGCGCATGAGGATATTTCGGCACCTACACCGATAATCTTTTCAATGCCGCGGCTGTGAACCAGTTGTGCCACTTTGCGGTAGAGTGTTGTCGTGCTTTGTCCGGTTTCCAGGATATCCGAAAGGATCAAAGTGCGCTTTAGGCCTTTTGACTGCGAACGCCGGTAAAGAAAGTCGAGAGCGATATCCAGCGAAGCAAGGTCCGAATTATAACTGTCATTGATCAAGATACAGTTGTTCTTTCCGTCTTTTACTTCAAGGCGCATCGCTACAGGTTCGAGCCGAGCCATTCGTTCGGTGATCTGGTCGGCCGGTACCATCAGGTACAGGCAGGCAGCGAGGCAGTTCAGTGAGTTCTCTATGGAAGCATCATCGATAAAGGGAATACAGAATGTATTGTCCATCTCCAGATAGCGGTAGGAGATGACGGTATGATCTTCTTTCTTCTCAACCCTGCTGATATAGAGCGGACGTTCGATATCCCTCATGCTCCATGCGATTTCACGGGCAGTCAGCATTGACTTTCCTACGCAGTTGCTTATCATTTCGTTGTCGCCATTGTAAATGACTACGTCGCAATCTTTAAACAGGCTTAGTTTTTCCATGCACTTTTCTTGCAGTGAAAAGAAGTTTTCCTGATGTGCTCCGCCAATGTTGGTCAGGATGCCTATTGTCGGCTTAATCATATTCTGTAACGGACGCATTTCGCCCATTTCCGAAATGCCGGCTTCGAAAATGCCCAGTTCGGATTCCTCGTTCATTTGCCAGACTGACAGCGGGACACCGATTTGCGAATTGTAGCTGCGCGGTGAACGCACGATAACCCGGTCGGGGCTGAGCAATTGGTGAAGCCATTCTTTTACAATGGTCTTTCCATTGCTGCCCGTAATGCCGACTACCGGAATCTGGAAGGAACCACGGTGTTGTTCGGCCAATTTCTGAAGTGCTTTTAAAGTATTGGGGACAATAAGGAAATTGCATTCCTGAGCCATTGTCACTTTTAGTTGCTCACTGTCCATGGTGAGCCCTTTGAAATCTTCGCTTGTGACTACAAAATTGCGCACTCCCCGTTCATAAAGGTCAGGATGTAGCGTGCGCCGTTGTTCCTTTTGGTGGGAATGGCAAAAAAGAGGGTCTCTTCCGGAAAGCATAACGAACGGCTGTCAGTCAGTAGCCAGTCGATGGCAGCAGGCTTGTTTCCCAGACGCCGTGCACCTATTTTTTCAACGATTGATTCAATTGTATATGACATAATATTAAAGCATTGGCATATTTGCACATTTATTGAAGCGCCAATCGGCACATGTTTGTTTCTTTTTCGAAATCTAAGTACGGGTATTTTCCGTTAAGTCGTTCTATTTTTAACACAATTTGTCCTAAAAATCTTTTATGCTCTTCCGACTCGGGATGGAAAGGTTTGTGCGCAATCGCTTTTCGTATCGTTTCACACTCTTTGATTAGGTTTTGGGTTTCGGGGGTGAAGAAAGTCTCCGAAAAACGCTCCCATAGATAGTTGACGGTCAACGTGGATGGGTGTACCATGTCATCTGCATAGAAGCGATAGTCCCGAAGTTCATCCAATACTATTTCATAAGAAGGAAAGTAGCAAGTGACCTGTGGATAACGTTGCATCAGTCGGTCGATGGCAAGCAGCAGCACGCTTTTACTGAGTTGGTTGGCATGCATTCCGTCTCGTATGTGGCGAATGGGGCTGACTGTGAACAAGAACTTTAGTTGAGGATTCAAAGAGATCAATTCGTCCAATAGCAGGGTATAGTCTTCTACTATCTCGTCTATCTCAAGGCGGCGGCGTATAAAATTCTTTTCAGGCAATTTGTGACAGTTGGCCACTACCTTTCCTGTCTCTTTTTGTTCGTATACGTATGCGGTGCCGAAGGTCAGCATAAGCCGGTCAAGTTGTTTCAGCTCTTTATGTGCCTGTTCCACACGGGATTGGATATTCCGTAAGGTGTCTGCAAGGGTGGCGGCGGAGAAAGAGCCGTGATGCATCGGGCTGTGCCAACATTCACGATGCAGAAACAGATCGGATGCTTTGTATTGCTTTTGGCTGATGATTTCGCGCAAAGCCATTGAGATGGATCGTGGATTATATAAGATACCGAATGGATTGATATCGATCCGGAATTTATTTTCAGCAAGCAGGGTACCGATGTTCTCTGCAAAGCAGGAACCCATAATCAGCAGTTGCTGGGCATGCTGATGGGGGTGAATCCAGATGGAATCTCTACCGGAGTATTCAGGTTCATAATCAAGTAATTCTATAAACGGGAGTACAAAGGTACATGATAATTTCGGGAAACGTATGCAAGCAGCTGAAAATATGCCGTATCGTTGTTGCGGATACCTGAAACGCTTGCCCTCTTGCGTAACCCTACGCATTCACGCTCCTGATTTGAAATACCATCTCCTGCAAAAGATGGTTCTTCTTCAAATTTGGTGGTAAATTCTTTATTTCTTTATTTCCAAGTTGATAATTGTCCTTTTTGCTTGCTTTAATAAGAAAAAACAGACACCGGCTGAATAAGATAGCTTAAGTTTCGGAAGTGAGTTTACGCCGTCTGAACCGGTATCTTCATCCTTATACCTTTTTTCAATTAACATTGTTAACGTCTTTTGCAGGTTGTCAGGTTCTTGTGCGCAAATAACAAGTCTTTTGCATTTAAAGAACTTCTTATTCACATCCAAAGAACAAGCTTTAACTCTTTGTTAAAACAAAGCTTTTGAGGATAGAAATCTTACTTTTTAAAGACGTTGATTTTCAGAAGTTTTAGTCTAAGATTAGCTTCTTCACCTCACGGATGGATTCTTCGGGCGCAAACCGGGATACCTACTTTTTTGTCAACTATAAACGAGGGCTTACCCTTCCGAAAACTGAATTAGATTCCATGAGTAAAAGAAAACTTACCATCAAATTTGAAGAAGAACCCCCAAAAAATCGATCTTTCATCTTCCACCCTCTGTTTTAAGGTGATATTTCACGTAAGTATATGAACTACAGATATAGATTGCACACTTCTTAAGCAAATATACCTTTTAAAGTATTTTGTTTTTCTTCGTTGTTTAAATAGGAAATGGTGCAGTCCTTATCTCGTCCCGTGTACCTGAGCCCATAAGCCCCGGTACGCGGACCGGGATAAAGGTGCTGAGATAAGAAGTAAGATATTGATATACGATGCTTTATAAGTATAGCAAAATTAAGATGTTTATTTACTTAATTGGCAGGATAAAAAGAACCGCTGCTCTTTACGGGGGGCAATAAAGAAACAGCGGTTCGCATCAACTGGTTGAGTTTGTTGTAGAGATCTGGATTTAAGAATGTATATAAAGGTTCAAACTGAAAGAAAAAACTAAAATGAAAATGGAATTTTTGAAATAGGTATGAAACTCCGGGGACACATCGTCCAAATGATGTCTGATTTACAAAATCGGGTGGCGGTGCAGATCTGCCGGATACGGGATTTATACCTAGTGATATATGAGTAGCTTGGACTTAGTATCAGGCGGGAATATCTCACCTTGTGAACTTTGAAGATGTATTGGGCTGTATCGAGAATCGTTTCTTTCCGTTCGGCTAAACAGGAAGAAGTGAAACAGTCTGAATATTCAAAGTCCTTGGTTTCTGTGGCATAGTATAGAATCTTTCTGCCTCGTTGAATGATGTAATTCAATCTGTAATAACCATTGGCGTCGATTCCCCGGCGTTGGAAATATAAAATTCTGATAATAGGTTTGCCCATGGCTTAAACGTAATAAGCAGGGAAAAATGAACGGCCCTGCTGACCCGCTGTACTACGCATATTTGAATCCAGAGGATAGAAAGCATGCAGTTTAGGCCATTACAACCTAATCACGGGGGCAGAACCGTTGTCTTTATGACAAAGCCGTGAGCATATAACTAAATTATATGCTCTTGGCTGTTGTAAGACAAAAAGTTTGCTTTCTATTGTCTCTAATAAAATTCAAAAAACGTAGTACACTACAAAGGTGAGAATTATTTTTGATTTAGCATAGCAAACGGTTAAAAAATGTATGAAATAACACTTTATCGGCTGGTAATGTTTTGCATGTATATGCTTTATCATGAAACTATCCGCTTTAGTTTTAATTAACTGCTGAAATTAGTTTTTGAACTAAATCTTTTCGTTATTTGTGTTCAAATGAAGAAAAGGTTATGAAAAGATTAACAGCAAAAGAAGAAGAGATTATGGGATTTTTCTGGGAGAAGGGTCCTTTGTTTGTGAAAGAGATACTGGCATTTTATGATGAGCCAAAACCACATTTCAATACTTTGTCTACAATTGTGCGCGGATTGGAAGAGAAGGGCTTTTTAGCACATCATACTTATGGCAATACCTATCAGTATTATGCGGTAGTCAGCGAATCGGACTTTAGTAAACGTACGCTGAAAAGTGTAATTAGCAAGTATTTCAATAATTCGTATCTCAGTGCTGTGTCGTCATTGGTGAAGGAAGAAGATATTTCGCTTGACGACCTCAAGAAGTTGATTCAGGAGGTGGAGCAAAAGAACGAAGAATAATTAAATGATGCGGATATGATGGGACTCTTTTTCGTTTATATAGTAAAGTCTTCTGTTTGCCTGGCAGGTTTTTATCTATTTTACCGCTTGTTATTGAGCAAGGAGACATTTCACCGATTTAACAGGATCGCTCTGTTGACTCTATTGTTGCTGTCTCTGTTGTTGCCTCTTGTTCAATTGACTACTATCGAACAGACAGAAGTACATCAGACGATGCTTACTATCGAACAATTATTGATGATGGCAGATATGCCGGTATCGGAGGTGACACCTGCCGAAGCGGTGACTTTATCCGGCATACAGATTCTTTTGATGGTTTATTTATCAGGAGTTCTCTTTTTCGCCTGCCGGCATATTTATTCTTTGGGGCGTCTGTTGATGCTGCTGAGGTCAGGGAGAAAGAGAAGATGGAAAACGGAATGACCTTAGTGATTCATCAACAAAAGATTTCACCTTTCAGCTGGATGAAGTATATTGTTATCTCTAAAGTGGATTTGGAGGAGGATGGCAGAGAGATACTCATTCATGAGGCAGCACATGTTCGTAATCGTCACTCTGTCGATTTGCTGATTGCCGATATCTGTATTTTCTTTCAATGGTTCAATCCGGCTTCCTGGCTATTAAAGCAGGAACTTCAGAATATTCATGAGTATGAAGCGGATGAGTCTGTTATCAGAGAGGGAGTTAATGCCAGGCAATATCAGTTGCTACTGATAAAAAAAGCTGTTGGCACAAGGCTCTACTCTATGGCCAACAGCTTTAATCACAGTAAACTTAAAAAACGTATCACTATGATGTTAAAAGAAAAGTCAAATCCATGGGCACGATTGAAGTACTTGTATGTACTTCCTTTGGCCGCCATTGCTGTGACTGCATTTGCCCGTCCTGAGATTTCGGGTAAGATGGATGAAATCTCGGCCGTGAAAGTGAATGATTTCGTGCAAATAGTAGGGACTAAAGTGCCTGAAAAAAAGATTGAGGTGTTGAAAGATACTGTGAAAAAAGATGCTCCGAAAGAAGAAGCTTTTGAAGTATCCCGGTTGGAAACGGTACCTACGCACTCGAAAGTAACCATAACGGATGGGATGAAAAGAAGCGGGATGGATTTGTTTTCGGTTAGAAATGCCGGTTCTCAACCTCAGCCCTTGATCCTTGTGGATGGAAAAGAGATAACCGGCGAGCAGATGCAACGGGATATCAATCCGGATATGATTGAGTCTATCAGTGTTCTGAAAGACGAAGCGTCGACAGCCATATATGGAGATAAGGCCAAACATGGCGTAATTCTGATTACACTGAAAGGAAAGGATGTGCAAAATGTGCTGTCTCTTTCTGCTTCGGATCCGGAAGACGGGGTGAAGGTTGTAGGGGTGGTCAAAGATCATCTGGATAAGCCATTGGCGGGGGCATCTGTATTTATTTCGGGAACCGTCTCGGGAACAATGTCTGATGCTTATGGACGTTTTGTTCTTTTGGCTCCCAAGAACGCTATGCTCCGTATTTCATATACGGGCATGACAACAGTTGAAAAGGCTGTGGCTCCGGAGGTAAACGTGACATTGAATCCGGCAGACTAAAAAATATTTATTGTGGGGTGCTACTCCCACAGACCAATGTGTCAAAACTCACCATGGAGGACAAGCCTTCTATCCCCGGTCGGAAGGATGGAAAAAAACGGGAAAATATCGATTTGAAAGAACTTTATCAATTATATAATGAAATAGATTCGTATATTAGCCAACGATATAACGAACTGTTTGGACTCTGAAGCCATGTTTATTCCGAGTCGGAGGATTACACTTTAACCATTATGTATTTATGAAGAGATTATTATCCGTTTTTTTATTTCTATTTTGCTGCGTTATAGCGGCCGATGCACAAGACGATGCCGCACAGTATGATTCGATAATGAATCTGATGAAAAATAAAAAGATTCCTTTGATGGAACGTTATTATATGACCGGGGATATCGAATATCTTTCACGGGAGCATCAGATTGCCGTGCTGAAGCAATTGATTCCGGAAGCGAAAGAGGTGGAGGATAAGGCGGTCATTACCCGTCTTTATTCCATTGTAGCCATGTTCGAAAATCAACTTGGACATATGACTGAGGCTAAAAACTATCTGGACAGTGCTTTTATGAATAAGGGAAAGTTTGAAAACAACAATATTTCCGGTATGATGCACTACATTGCCGGAATCTATTATTCGGATAAGAACTTGATGGAACAGGCACATGAGAATTATTATCAGGCTGCTGAGTATTTTAATCGCAATGAAATGAAGCCGGCCATCTTAACGGAGATTTATTATGATCTGTCTATCATTTACTCGATGTGGCAAGATGATGAGGGATTACATGAATTGTCGGAAGCGATGAAAGACTTACCGGTAGACTTCCCTTTTCAGCAGATATTGAAGTGGACCATAAAGGCGAAATACTTTTATGCCTTATATCAGAATGAACACCGGTGGATTTACTGGATTCTGTAACGAAGTATAACCAGGAGGCTTTTAAGGTCTACACATCCACCGAAAATCCTTATGACGTGGGATATGTCATATCCGACAATTATTTGCACCAGGCAATAGTTTACAGTGAGGCGGGAAAAATCAAGGAAGCCAAACAGTGCTTTGAAACGGGTAAGAAACTGATGAATCCTAAAAAGATTGACGCCAATGTTTCGGTCAGTTATGTTTCGGGAGTAATTGCCTATTATCAGGCAGATTATGAATTGGCTGAACAACATTTACAGGACGGACTGCGTGAGTTGAAGCGGATGGATGAAGAGCAGGAGGTGGATTACTATCATGCTTTGATTGAATTCTATACACTGTTGGCTAAGGTATACGAGAAGCAGGAACTTTATAATAAGGCTTTGGAGGCAGCCCGTAATTCACTGAAATATGAAACTCGCTTGTTTGACAAAAATAGCAATAAGACGATCCAGAAATTACGGACACAATATAATCTGAATGAAAAGGAACGGGTTGTGGAGCAATTGTCCGCTATTAACGAAAAGAACCGACGGATTAATATTCTTTCGGCCATTCTTATTGTTCTGGCACTGGTCACTATCTTTTTACTTTTGAAACGCTATCGTTCGCGCCAGCGTATTCATGAAGGAATGCTGCAGATTGCCAAACTAAAGCAGCAGGAAGCTGAACTTCTGGTTAAGTTGCAGAAGACAAAACTTGAGGAAAGGGAACGGGAGTTCCAGTCTTTAGTGCATGAAGCGCAACAGCGTAAAGTTCAATATTATCTGGAAGGTCTTGAGGTGGAAAGAAAGCGATTGGCGAAGGAACTTCATGATAATGTTTCCAATGAATTATTGGCCATCAAGATGAAAATCACCGATGGAACAAGTAGTTGTGAGGAGATCATGGACACGTTACAAACTTTGCAAGCGGAAGTACGGGGCATTTCGCATGACCTGATGCCACCTATTTTCAAATACGCTTCGTTATCGGAGATTCTTCAGGATTATGTATATCAGCATAATCAGCCGGGGCAGACCGAACTGGAGCTGTTGCTCGAACCGGAGGATAACTTTGACAATTTATCGCAGAAGGTGTCGCTGGAGATCTATCGAATTGTACAGGAAGCTGTTGGTAACTCGTTGAAGCATGCACAAGCCACGTTGGTGAAGATTATCCTGGTGCGGGAAGATAACAAGGTGAAATTGACGGTTTCGGATAATGGAAGAGGATTTGAGCAACAGACCGGGAAGACGGGAATTGGTCTTACTATCATAAAAGAGCGTGTGGAAAACCTGAGGGGAACTCTGACTTTGAACTCTGCTCCGGAAAAAGGAACAGAGCTGATCGTGGAAATCGATCTGGAGAATCTGGAAAAATAAAAGAGAGATAACAGTTTGTTTACCACCGATTACGTAAACCGGGATAACCGTTTGGGTAATCGGTGGCGTTGGAAATATATCCTATTGTCAAATATTTATTTTATCTGATAGCTGAAAATGACAGGATTAGAGTCGCTGTCCAATGATTCTGTCAGTTTATATAGTTTATCGGACATTTTATCCTTGAAAGATGGATGATTGTCTACGATAGCTTTGAGGCTTAACAGGGTCGTAGGATAAACCGTGAAGAATACACGGTTGTTGGCTCCTTCCACCGGTATATATTGGTGTAAGTCTGTTTGGTATCCCGTATTTCGTATCTTATTGTATTTCAATAATTTGTTTTGCATTTTATCAAATACATATACACCGAACAGATTCGTACAGAACATTAAATACTGGGGAGCATTTGCCACATTAGCCATTAAATATACATATCGATCCCAGGTGAACTTATTAAGCTCACGACAGGTGTATTCTTTGTCTTTAGCAGCTTCCGGAAAATTCTCGTTCATAAAATCGAAAGAGTAGTAAGGGGTTATCTTTCCGTCTTCCAGTTGGTAGATGGTGTTATCGAATTTTCTGGTAAATACAATAGGAGTGGTTCCATTCAGCCGGCTTCCTCCGATAAAGCAATAAGGAGCTATTTCTCGGAGTGGTTTTAATAGTTCAGTCTTTTGGTTGTCCGGGGCTATTACTGTGATGGACGATGTGGATAACTGATTATTAATATATGTGGCATTTTCTAAATATGTCACTCCGTTATCAATAGCTATTGAATGATAGTATCCTTGTAGTTTGGTGGTTTTAATGTAAGTTTCCTTGTATGTCATAATATATCAGTGAGGTCGGGTCAGCCAGGAATACTAAATTTTCATTTTGCCTGTCTATGGTATATCCAGTATGCTTCCATATTCTCCTTTACCTATCCCTACACGGTGTATGGTAAATAGGTGTCTGCCTTTGTCATTGAAAGCCAACACTTGCTTCATGGATTTATCTAAAATATAATAGGTGTTTTTCCATTCTATTACCCGATTTATACGCTTTATCAATGCATTGTCTTTGGTTTCCAAGCAGAAGACTTGAGGATTTTTTAGGAAAAGAGTGTCATCCACTACTTTTTCTACTGTTTCTAACTTTGCGACCGAACCTGTTATTTCATTCTGGGTCATACATCCGCAGAACATTATAATCAATAGGAAACTGGAGAAAAATATTTTTTATCATATTAAAGAGGTCTTTGACTAATATCTGCACTAAAATCATATTCGCATGCGATTATATCCATTATTATATTCGTATCCGATTGGTGTCAATGCCCCGATATTGGATAAAAAATTGAAGATTGAATTTAATTGTAGTGATTATGCGCAAGACAATGGGTGCTGCAATGCCGGGTAAGAAAAGTACTCGTTTTCGCATAGTGTTAACTTTTAAGGGATATTCTTATTATCGGTAAAGATAAGGATAAAAAACGAGAATGGGAGCGGATTGGAGCAAGAAGGTTGTAAACAAGGGGATTAGGGAGTAACAGACTGCGCTGTCGCAGCCAAACCGAAGCCATCGAAAAGCCAACTGAAACCGGAGTTGCGTTACTATCCCGTTACTCTGTTCCGAATGGCAAAGACGGTTTTGGGAAAGTTTCAAAGCGCTGAAATACAAGCTCTATTCACCTTGTTCTGCTTGCAAATATAGCCGGATTTCCGAAATTCGGGCAGAGGGAGGCGAAAAAAGTTCTATTTCGGGTGCGATTGCGTTGATATGCTGCGATTTGCGTATAGAAGAACAACTCTACAAGAAATAATTTTGTAACCCAAAAATGTAGAGTTATGAGATCGACATTCAAAGTTTTGTTTTATCTAAAACGCAATGCCCCGAAAAAGAACGGGCTTATTCCGGTTATGTGCCGTATTACCGTAAACGGCAAAATCGCTCAATTCAGTTGTAAATTGGACGTGGAGGAGAAATCGTGGAACGTGGAGTTAGGCCGTGTTTCCGGTCGCAGCATCGTGGCGCAAGAGACCAACCGGATGTTGGATAAGATTCGTGTGGGTATCAACCAAGCTATCAGCAGATCAGCGACCGCGACAACTACGTTGCCGCCGAGAAAGTCCGCAATGTCTATTTAGGTTTGGGCATGAACCACGAGACGCTCTTAGTCGTATTCCGCCAGCACAACGAGGATTACGAGAAGCAGGTCGGCAAACTCAAAAGCCTGCGCAGCTATTGGAAATACTGCGTCGTTTACAAACACCTCGCGGAGTTCATCGAAAAGCGGTACAAGGTCAGCGACATCGCACTCAAAGAGCTTACTCCAGCATTTATCACCGACTTCGAGTTGTTCCTGCGAGTGGAAAAGAATCACTGCAACAACACGGTCTGGTCGTACATGATGCCGTTTCGGAAGATTATCTATATGGCCGTCAATAACGGCTTGTTGCAGCGCGATCCGTTCTTCGCGTACAACATCACCAAAGAGGAGACCAAACGGGGCTTTCTGACCAAAGAGGAAATTACACTCTTAATCAATGGCACATTCAAGAAGAAAAGCTATGAACTGATTCGTGATTTGTTCATCTTCTGCACCTTTACGGGATTGAGTTGGACGGATATGGCGAACCTTACCCAAGCGAATCTGCAAACCTCGTTCGACGGGCATTTGTGGTTGAACACCAACCGTCAGAAAACGGGTGTCGAAACGAATATCCGGCTGTTAGATGTCGCCAAGCATATCATCGAGAAGTACCGCGATATGGCGCCCGACGGAAAGCTCCTGCCCGTTCCATGCTACAATAATTGTAAAAACAGCATTAAGGCCATAGCGAAGAGATGCGGTATCGAGAAAAACGTAACGTGGCACATGAGGAAACATAGCAGAATTTGTATCTATCTGATAAACAGTTATTTATAATATATTATTCTATTTATAGGTAACGATTTAGAAACGAGTGAATTTCTATATTCAGTTTTCTTTTGCATTAATCAAAGAACGATTTTAACGCTGCAAATATACATTTAGCCAGCGATAAAAGCAAGTGTTTCCTGCCGCATAAACATCTCAAAACCAGCTATGGATGAAGGAGGCTGATTCCACGCCCCCCCTATCCAATGAGGAAAGAGAACGCTATTAAGTTACCTAAGATAAGTTTTTAGAGAATAGTTATGTAAAAAACTATTAGACAGTAATAATTCAAAATATTCATCATTCCTGATTTGCTTAATAAAGATTTTTTTGCGATATTTGTAGTTCTGAATCAATTTTGAAGTTTTATGATTGAGTGGAGTAAGGTCGCTAACGACATTTTCAAATATGCCAAGAGTGTCTTAATAGAGGATGGCCAAACAATTACTGACTCTGAACTTAAAGATGCACTCAATATCTTGTATCATGTTACATACGAAACATGTGGCGTTTATATGCTTGAGAGTTTTTCTCACAGCTTTGATGATGCATTGAATAAGGCGATTGCCACTGAGATCGGAGAAATTAACCCTCTTAGAAATATATCGGTTCTTTTTGATTCATTTGTCAAACGCATCCATGTATTTGAGAATAATCCAATCCCCAATCATAAAGGTACATTTATTAATGTGATATCCCATTTCAATTTAACGCAGTCGCTGGCTTAAACAACTATGGAACGCAGGGGGAAAGGTGGCGTGGTGATGGAACGGGTAAGTATATTCTGTATAAGGCTGTTATTCCACGTAATGAGAATGTACATCTCGCACCGGACTGGAATAAGGCCGATGTTGCCCAGCATCTGAAGTATGCGCTTGCTGCCTATCTATTTATTGTTCATATTCGTAAGACTCAAATTCTTGCCGCTCATCCAGACTTTTTGCAAGATCCTTCAGTCAAAAACCAACAGGCTCTAACCGCTGACGACTTAGCAGCATATGATTTCCTGAAGTTCAGCCGAGTATCGGGAGAATTGAAGCGAGATATGATACGTTGTTTTGTGCTTCGTCTTCTGGCCAATCGCGGCCTATTGAGGAGTCGGCAATTAAGACGCGCGTTGACGAATTTGTTGGTAAGACTACATTAGACGCTCATACTTATTGCCTAAACGGACTGCATAATAAGGGCAAAATCCAGATTGTCAATGATGTCCCTAAAACTTATAGTCTCACGGCAGAAGAGCAACAGAGGTTGACAGATTATGCAAACGACTGTAGCCACAATAAAATACAGTTCAGAGAGGATGTGCAGACGATTCTCAACGGTACTGCTCTTGCTGATAAAACAGACGAAGTACTAAGGGAATTCAAGAACCTTGTAACCCAAAGACTGGAGAGCGCGGCAATTGTTGTAGACAATGTAGACCTTCAGTATGCTGAGAGTGAGAGTGAAAACTCTTTCTTGGAATTCCTTAATGCAGACATAAACGACATTGAAAAAAGTAAGAGAATTTATAAAGATATAATCGCTATATGTGGCTCAAATGATATCATCTACCGGCTATGTGCAGGTTCATTCATATCCTCGCTCGCGTCAACAACTGAGTATAATGGGAATTTCCCGATTCATCAGCGTAGTGTCTTTCTGGATACGCAGGTAATCTTGCTTATACTTTGTGTGGCTTTCGATGATTTCGAGCCGGGTCGAATATACGATTACAAGATTGCCCGTGATCTGATTTCAATCGCAAGGAATGATAAGAATGGACTTTCGATGAAGTTCGCAAATACTTATATCACGGAAGTGAAAGGACATCTGACTCAGGCACTTCAGCTCATTGAAATAGCTGATGCGGAACCACGAAAATTTAAACTGCACACAAATAACGTCTTTTATAATCATTACGCAGACCTCAAGGAGTTGAGCAAACTCCCGGATGATATTACAACATTCAAAGATTATCTTTACATATTATTTAATCTTGAAGATCAGGATGCGGAAGACGATTACAAAAACTTCCTGAACTTCTCTCTGGCAGGCCAGATTGAATACATATTGAAGGAGGCCAATATCGAATTGTTCTATCTCCCTTCATATGAACATGAAGATACAAAGAAATCGGAAACAGCATTCAGTGCTGTCCTTAAGAACAATGAAAAAGCTTACTCCACACTCGAACACGATGTCAGAATGGGGCAGTACCTCTTTGACCAGGATGATAAGCCAAAATTATTCTTTATAAGCCGTGACCATTCTTTTGACCTTTATCGTAAGAAATATGCAGAGCTTTTTTGCCGCTCTACTCCGTATTTCTGGCAACTGTTCACTCCGGTGAACTTTGTCAATTCGGTTGACCTACTTGAAATGAAGTTTGAACCACAAGCACTCTCAGAGGACCTTCTCCTGCTTGTCGATCGCGACGGTGGAAAAGACAACGCTAAATATTTTGCTGATGTCAACACTAAGTTGACCAACCTGCCTGGAATTACAGCGGCCGAGAGACGAAAGCGACAAAAGTTGAACTTTGAATTGTTTACTAACAAGAACTACAACGACATCGAGGAAGATAACCTAAGTCATGCTGATATGATTGCCGACAAATTGAATAGGACATGGGATAGCTTATACAACCATCTGCATGAGAAGTGCCCAGACAATATTGAAAAGGCATTTGCCCCACTTTTAAATGATGCTATTTATCTATCTGTTGTAACAAATCTTAAGGACTATGTGGAAAGTATTGAGAACGATTTGAATACATTACTCAAAAAAATTGATGGTATTATTTACGAGAATTCGATATGAAATCCCAATATATTTTATTCATTTCTGTATTGTTTTAATTTATAGTAGCCCGAAGGCTACTGATTTAGTTTTTATAAATTTTGCACTTTCGAAGTTGTAAAGACACAAACGTGAACTACTGCTAAGTTAGATGTACAATTTGAAAAAGAGACAGTTTGGCTAATATAAGCACAAATAGCAGAACTCTTTCAACGTGAAAGAACAGTTATCACTAGACATATAAAGAATGTTTTCAATGAAAAGATATTAGTCAGAACTAGCAATGTGCAAAAAATACACATTGCTAGTTCTGATAGGTTAGTGGCTTATTTTTCCGTAAGTATCATCTATTATTCAATTTGTATCTTTGTGCAAAAATGGATATAGAGGGGGGGGATCTACACTGGAGTCTCAATTACGAGAATTAGGGTTAACAGAAGAGACAGGGGTACTTCTTGTGCAAGTAAACACATCTTAGGGAAAAGTTATATCATGAGCTGTGGTAACTTGAATAATCTAAGTATGCCGACTCTGATAAATGCAACAAATGAAGGTCTTAACTTCATTAATTTCATGGAGAATAAAATTAAATTGGCTAACGTATGTGACAGTACCAAAACGTTGCATTTTGATACGCACCGGCAACTAAAAGATTATAAATGCTATCAGGATATAAGGGATATCAATTGTGATTTTCTTCTACACCTGGAAGCGTTCATGCGAAATGAAAAGAAGCTTTCGATAAATACCATTGCCCGGCACATGAAAGTCATAAAGAGATATATCAATGTGGCCAGGAAGAAAGAAATCATTCTCAAAGATCCATTCCTAAATTATACAATCAAATCGCAGGAAACTCACCGGGAGTCACTCACAGAAAAAGAGCTGGAATTGATAGAGCAATACCAACAACAGAATGAGCCTGATGAAATATTGAACGCTTTTCTGTATAGTTGCTACACAGGGTTGCGATATTCCGATATTTATAATATTACCAACAGGCTTGCAGACATTTATACGGATATAACCACCTCTCTTAATCCCTCTTATACCTCATTCCCATTCTTCTTTTGGGTAGTTTGGGCATCGGGAAACGATGCATTGGAAACTGAAATAATAGCACTTTCCTCAATCCGTTTGCTGACGGATTTTTTGTGCTCACATAAGCACAGCAAGGTGTCCTTTGAGTTACTCAAAGGCTTTTCGGCAGTAACCGAAAAGTGGCAGCAGCAAGGTATGTTTTGAGTAACTCAAAACCTTCGTGGTTACTCCCCGAAAGCCTTGCTGTGCTAGTTGCTTCTCCAAAGTCGAGCAACCTATATATTGAAAAAGAGGATATAGGTTTATATCCCACATCCTCTTTACCTGTTTTCTTGAAAGGCAATTTATCCCCTCTTGGTTAGTAAGTGCCATAATTCCCTTACCCAAAGAACCAGTGAAGAAAGAACCACTATTATCACCCAGTCTATAAGTTCATTGGAGTACAGTTAAAGAAATCATAAAGGATTTCAACTATCACAATTTGTCCAATGAAAATAATAGCGACAATAGTAAAGAATTCTTTGCTCATTTTGAGTTGGAAGAAACTTTTTTTTGTTTCAAATGAACGGGTATTGAACATATACCAAAGGTGAGTCCACACAAAAATTGAAAACAATAGAGTCTGTTCGTATGGCGACAATCCATTGGCTTTACCGAGCTTGCAATGCAACAGGTCTGCCATTTGCGTGATTTCAGTATGCTGGAATATATAAAGGAACACAACAAGCAGCAAGAAGAAAAATCCGCCAACACCGAGAATGTCTTTCATCATAGGTTTTGTAAGGATGAATGCCTTACGGTCACGAGGCTTGTCTTTCATTACAGATTGTGAAGGTGGTAATGAAGCAAGAGCATAGCCCCGAATGTATCCATTATTAAGTTCACCCACAACATTTGCGTTACGGTCAATGGAGATTCTGTTCCCATGAACGCACCTACCAATACGATAAAACATGCAGCCACATTGACCGTGAGTTGGAACAATAAGAAACGTTGAATGTTTTGGTAAAGCGAACGCCCCCACATGACTGCACGACAAATACTGCTGAATGAATTATCTATAATGGTAATGTCCGAGGCTTCTTTGGCTACAGAAGTGCCGTCACCCATTGACAAGCCCACATGAGCCGCTTTGAGTGCAGGAGCATCATTCGTACCATCGCCTGTCACTGCGACCACTTGATTGTTTCTTTGCAAGGATTCAACCAAACGTTTCTTATCCATTGGACGGGCACGAGCGATAATCTTTAATCCAAGTACTTTTTTATCAAGTTCATCATCTGAAAGTTTCTCAAACTCCGCTCCTGTTATTATTGCACTGTCACTATCCTTTTTAGCCCAAAGTCCTATTTGCCGCCCTATTTCTTTAGCAGTTCCGGGTGTATCTCCTGTTACGATTTTCACATTAATGCCTGCAGACATACACTTTTGTACGGCTGCTGGAACATCTTTACGAACAGGGTCGGCAATGGCAACAATCCCCATGAAAGTAAGTTTTTCAGCAACTACCTTACCATTTGATATTGCTGCATCGTTATCATTCAATATTTGGTACGCAAAGCCTAAAATACGCATTGCACGATTTTGATAGTCTATCAGTTGTTTGTCAATGTCGGCAATATTTACATTCTTGTTAATTTGCTTGCAAAGGGAACGGATTATTTCGGGAGCGCCTTTGACATAGATAATTTTCTTCCCGACTAATTGAGCAGATTCAACAACTGTCGCCATATATTTCCTTTCTGTAGAAAATGGCAATTCTTCTACTACATTGGCATCTTCTTTCAACTTACGATAATCAACACCGTTCTTTCTAAGCCATAAAAGCAATGCTCCTTCTGTGGGATTTCCCAATACCACAGGCTTGTCAGGATTACTTAAATCCAATGATGCCGTAGAATTAAGTGCAATGCCTTCTTTTATTAAACGGCTTGTTTCATCTGTACCCAATGTTTGATTAGATAAACCATAGAATTGAGTTTCCTCAATGCTCATCTGATTTTGGGTCAGTGTACCTGTTTTATCCGTGCAAATTACAGTCGTGGCTCCCATCGTTTCACATGCGTGCATCTTGCGTACAAGGTTGTTCGTTTTCAACATCCTGCGCATACTATATGCAAGGCTCAAGGTTACAGCCATAGGCAATCCTTCGGCACAGCGACGACAATTAGAGTGACGGCTATCATTAATGTCTGGAGTACATATGCCGTAATATGTGCCCATTCCATTGAATTGTCCCCCAAAAAGTAAATCAACAAACGACCGATAACTACTAATGCAGCAAATCCATAGCTTAATTTGGTTATCAGGTCACTTAGCCCATCCAATTGCTCATTAAGTGGTGTCTTTATACTGTCATCAATTTGAGCGGCTACGAAAACCTTACCGTTTTCTGTTTTATCTCCGACCGCAGTTACACGGAATATACCATGCCCTTCCATCACTTTAGTTCCTTTGAGAACGTAATTAGTAGGATATGTGGCTTCCGGGTCAAAGGCCTTTTTATCAACACTCTTATGGCACATTGGCTCTCCCGTAAGTGTGGATTCATCTACATTCAGACTGACACATTCCAGCAGTTCACCATCAGCAGGAACTTCTACACCTGTATTAATGATGACAATATCCCCAACAACCACATCTTTCTTAGGAATTTGGGTCGCATTGCCATTTCGTATAACTTCGACCAGTTCATCGTCATTCACTTGGTTTAATATGGCAAACTCCTTATCCGCCTTTAATTCAAAATAAAAAGCCAACCCGGTAGCAAGTAAAATTGCTACAAAAATGCCAATGGGTTCAAAGAACACAGTGAAACCTTTGTTGAGTCCGAAATATTCGTAAAATGAAATTCCAATGGACAAAGCACCAGCTATCATCAGAATAATGATAAGAGGGTCAGTGAATTTCTCCAAGAACTGTTTCCACAATGGTTCTTTCTCTGGTGGAGTAAGGATGTTTACTCCATACTTTTTACGGCTCTCCAAGACTTCTGCATCCGTCAAGCCAATGTAATGCTTTTTCTGTTGCATATACTGAAAAACTTATTGATTAATAATTATTTACCAAATAGAACTTTAAGTAGAGCTTTTCCCAATTTGCGCTCTAATCCAGCTTTGGATGTGGGTATTTCTGTTTGACGGGCAAATTTCTGTTTTGCCTGTGTTATGCCCAATGCACGTTTCCAAGAAAAACTAACTCCCGGAATTCTTACGATTTTCTTCTTTGCCATATAATTTAGTTCCGATTTAAACAGTTTGATTGATACTTTCGTTGTTTTACAACATAACTAATATCATAAGTGTAAAAATGATACACACAATCAATGAAATGTCAAGCTGTAAACGTTGCCCTAATTGTATTTTGGGAATAAAGCCTAAGACGTTCTGCAATCTTATGAATATTCTTTCTGCTATGTCAAAAGCTTTTTGGTATTTAGGGAACAACTGTTGCTTAAATGGTACTATTTTCCAATAAAGTACGAGCATTATCAGAAATATGGCACATAATAGTTTCAATCCGATAATCCAATTACCTCTTGTAAACGTACCTAATAAAATTAATGCAAAACCAATTAGCAGAGCGGTTGATTTTTTCATTATACTTCACATTTAATGCTTCGAGATTTTATGAATTGCGTTCTAATTGTTAACAAGCTGAACGACAATGAGCCGTCCTCCTTGTCCTTTATCAAGCAATATTTGCCTGCCTTCTGTAAGCGGTACATATTCGCCAATAACGATAGGTTTCTTCTCCGTTACATCCATCATATCCGGAAGATTGCGATTTATCAGAATCCACTGATTATTGAAGAAATGAAAATCCCCAACAGGTTTTTTATCAGCTTCAGATGTCCGTTCGCACGGAGATACTAAATTATTTGCATGCCATTTATATAGAGTTTGCTTGTCATACACCATCAAACGATAATTTTCCGATATGAATTTGCCATGTGAGGGAGCATAATAAAAATTCAATATCGGCAACTGTCCGTGATATGACTGGTCACAAAACGGGCATTTGGGCTTGGTGGTGTTGTCAAACACAAACCACTTGGCTTCACAATTAGAATTCTGGCATGGTTGTACCAAATCGGTTGTCTTGACTAAGGCATCTTCCCATTCCGCTGCACTCGGACGCTTTGACGGGTCGTGCAAGCCTTCTATGAAAGCGCGATCAAACAATTTCTTCAGATATGGGCCACAAATAGTATATGGCATCTTTACCGGGTCGCCCTGTGGCAACTCGGCTGGGGAGAGTTGTTGGGATTTAACCTTATTGGACTTGTCTGTTGGATTCTCAATAAACAAAGCTTTTGCTCCCATAGACAACTCTTCATCATGTCCACTGTCATTGACATCATTCACCTTGCCGCCTCTTAATGGATGTCTATTAAGCAGGTACATATATATCAGGACAGCCAATGCATGACGGTCTGTATAGATACTCGGTAGTTTCCGTTGTTTATCATCCAATGCAAGATGCTTGGTTTCAATAACTTCAGGAGCAATGAAATCTGGTGTACCTATAACCTCAGGAGGAAATTTGCCCGGAACAACTAAGCTGTCATCATCAATGATACATGCACTTCCTGTAATTGGGTCAACCAGTATGTTCTTATAAGACAAATCCGAATGTGCCAATCCTGCCGCATGGAGTCGTCGGACAGCACGTGCTATCTTGATACACATATGAAGATTGGTCAGCCAATTCCCTTTTTGGTCAGCAGGCAAGAATTTGTTACGCAATTTAGCGGAAGCAAACCATTTTCCCTCTTTTTCTTTGCCTTTGAATGGCCCTGAAGAGAAGAAGAACCTTTTGTCATAAAATGGCATTATGATGCCCGTCTTACCATTCCATTCTACCATTTTGTAGGCCATGTAAACAGATTTCTCCAATAGTTTCCTTCCGGAGTATCGAAAATCCGCTGGCGATAGACACCTACAATATTGGTAATACGCTCCCTGTCATTTGCATTGATTGGTTTGCGATAGAAAGCGACGACATAAGTTTTATCCGGCTAAAATATACATCCTTAACCCCACCTTGAGCTTTTATTTCATCATAAAACTCAACGAGACTTCCGTCATTTGCTGTCAGAGTTATTTTATTTGCCATTATACCTTACTTTTAATACAATATTGCTATGGTTCTATCGTCATGGTTCCCCGGAGACCAAAAGTCCAACCAATTCAAAAGTTGGCTTGCTGCTTCCTCATTATCATCCGTCAATTCAACTCCATTCTCTTTAATGTCAGCCCATAATTCATTCCACTTATCATAAGATTTCAATTTAGCGTCGGTTTCAAACTTGGGGTCGCTGACGCCATCCGTCATAAGGAATAAAGCTGTAAAGTCCGAAACAATTCGGCAATTCATTCTTTGGTAGAATTTATTGGAATCCGAAAATATCTCAGACATTGTAAGGAAACGCGTTTGCCCGGCATATTCACCCTCATCGGGCATACCAAGCATCATTGCTGTTTTATCCGCTTGGTTGTAAAGACATATTGCCCCATCGCCGACCCAGAATGAGCCAACAAACCAACCAAAATCATATTTCTTACAGATAGCCAGTAACAATGTTGTGGAGTATTCCTTGGTCTTGCGACCTTTTTGTTGAGCCTCTGCTGCTATTGCCTTATGCGCTTTTAAGGCGGCATTACCTACGATTTTGTATATATCCGCACTAATCGCTTTTCCTGATTCCTCGGATTTTTGGTCAAGATGATAGAGATTGATGTCATCATCAAAATTTTTAGAATCAGTTAATTGTTCTTTACAATGTTCAACAGCTATATTGCAAGCTATTCTTGAACCTTCACGGGAATATGGTGCAGACCCCGCTCCATCGGCCACGGCAATAACATACCAATTTGTTTTTTCGTCATGATATAAACGGAAATCGTCATCACGTGGCTTACCTTCTTGTGCATGTGAACGACCTCTTTTACTTGCAGCAACAATATCTTTTTGTGGAGTTCCATTGGGAAGTGCAGCAACTTTTACATATTCTTTTGCCGCATTATCTTTCGGATACTCTATATCTTCGGGTACAGGTTTATCTTTCCATAAATCCCTTGGGTCTGGATTGATGATAATTTGTAACATACGTTCCAGATAAGGACGCTCAACAGACAAGCCACGATATTTGTATCTTAACGCGACATCAAAAGTTCCGCTTTCTTTGGGAGTTCCACTTATCTTAAAAGACTTGCCATCTTCCTGTTTCTCAATTTTAAGTCCTTGCGCTTCTTCTGTGAGACCGGATAATGTTATGTCGGTCATTTCTTCGCACGGTATTAATACAATCGCATTATATGGCTTTCTGATAGACGCATTAGGTATAACGATAGGCAGTTCTTTTACCTTGTTCTCTATCACAACAATTTCATTCATAAGATATTCATTATATTCAGCCCATAGCTTGTTAGCATAATACTTGATGAAGCCGTTTATGCGTTCATCAGATTTTCCATTGCTTAGGAGGTCTATTACTTTTTCTATGTTCATAATCAACCTCTTCCCCGTGTTATATCCAAACCGCCATCACCAATTGCTCCTAAAGAACCCTTCATTCCACACCATGGACAAGCGGTAGTTTGACCGTCTGAGCACATTATGTTGCCACATTCGCATACAACTACGCCGAATTGATTGCCGCAACACGGACAAGTAGGTATTCCTATCAAAGACATGGTGTTGATGTTGCGGTTGGACTTGCCATCGCTTAATTCTTCATAAGCCTTATCATCAATTGGATAAGCCCACACAAGTTTGTAGTCTATTCCTTTTACGTCAAGTTGCTCTAAGCCGGGAATCTTACCTATCCGCTTGGCATATTTAATAAGGTATTTCTTTTTTGTATTTGAACATTTGCCGAGCAGTACGACAAAATTCTCATCCACGATACAATCTTTGGTCGTATCCACCTTTTCAAGGTCTATTCCCGATGTGGAAGCAAGTTGGATTTCATCAGTTCCCATATCGGTAACGGAAACACTTGTTGATTTGATTGAAGCCGTAACCCATTTGAAAAAGGCCTTGAAGGACTGTTCTCCTGTATCATTCAATCTCAACACATTGTCTGAGATTTTTCCAAGCATTTTAGTATCAGTATTGTCACCGATTGAAATACATACCAAATTCACTTTTCTCTTATAATGTGTGTTCCAGCGGTTGAAGGCTTGCTGTGGATTGTCGGTTGGCATCCCGTCTGTAAAAAGGAAAACGATAGGTTTCCAATCACCTTTCATTTCAACAGTTGTTTTCTTTACAGACTTATCAATATCGTTCATCAGACAATCTAAAGCAGTGCCTAACGATGTTCCTCCACCTATAGGAAACTGTGGTGGATAGAACTTGTACAACTCAATTAAAGGAGACAAGACCTTTGCCTTTCCTGCAAAAACAATAACAGACACAAATACTGTTTCAAGAGCGTAGGGATCAGTTCTTAGCTCTTGTATAATATTCCTCATGCCTTTCTCTACCTGAGTAATTGGTTCTCCAACCATTGATTCTGAAACATCAATCAGAAAATATATCGGTAATCTTCTCATAAACAATTATATTACTATATTCACTTCCGTAGGTGGCCCCGGCAATTCCAAAGAATCCGTTGTTCCCACACTTTTTCCTCCTATACCTATAACATCAGAAACCCAAACAAAGAATTTCTTAAACGATGTGGCATCCATTGTATCAAGTGTAAACACTTGGTCTGTGAGCTTTTTTAGCGGTCCTATCTTTGCTTTAGGACCGGCTGCACAAGCAATTATGCTTGCAAAATTTTTATTTTTTACTTTAGGGATGATATTCTCATAAACCTGAATGTCAGAAGGCTTGCCATCTGTTAACACGAAGAGTAATGGACGCCAATCGCCCTTTTGTTCAGGTGTACCCTTTTGAACTTCTACTTCAATTCGATCGCAAAGCATTTCCAATGCCTTTCCAAGAAATGTCGGGCCGGAATCCGGCGTGATGATATAGGGAATCTGTAAGTCAGCAAGTTCAGTCAAAGGCAATATCTGATTTACTTCCCTGTCAAAAGTTATTATGCTTATGCAAACAGTTTCCAATGCATATGGGTCTTGACGGAGAGTCGCAATCATATCTGATAAACCAACTTTGACACTTTCTATCGGTTCTCCCTTCATAGACCCGCTGGTATCAATCAAAATATATACAGGTAAATGTCTCATTCTTGATAAACTTTATAGCATAAGTGGCACAAAATGTTTCGTGCCACTTTGCTCTGTTTCTTTACACAACGATATTTACTTCTGGAGGTGGAGGTGGTAACTCGCTCATCGATGCAACATCGCCGTGAGTATCCTCAACTTTTTGGCTACCTGTACTGATGCTTGCGCTTACCCATTTGAAAAACGCCTTAATTGTTGCGCTGTCGGCTGTATCAAGCTGAACGACATTTTCTGAAATCTGCTTTAATGTGTTAGTGTTAGCACCTTGCCCTGCGGCACAAGCTACAACCATACCGAATTTTCTTTTCTTGAACTCGTCAAGCCCTTTCTGTAAATCATCTGTAGGTTCGCCGTCTGTCATAAGAAAGACCAAAGGCTTCCAATCACCTTTGACTTCTTGTGTGGTTTTGACAATTTCGGCATCAACTTTTTGTGCAAGTAAATCAGAGCTTCACCCAAAGCGGTACAGCCACTTGCTTCAATTTGGGGTTGTTGAAAAGCCGACAATTCAGTAAGAGGTGTTACCTGTTGAGCCACAGAATTGAAAGTTATGATACTAATATATGCTGTTTCAAGAGCATAAGGGTCTCCTCGTAAGGTTGAAATAAGTGTCTGAACACCATTTTTGACCGCCTCTATCGGTTCCCCATACATAGAACCGGATGTATCCAATAACAAATAAACTGGTAATCTTCTCATTGCTCTATTTTGAATATGAGGTTAAGATTCTCTTTACTGTTTGCCTAAGGTCGTTTTGGTCATCAAAGGCATCGCCAATTGCCGCAAATTTCCAATCACCATTCCGTCGATATAGCTTACCCATAATGAGGGCATTCTTTCCCATAAACTGATTTTCCTTTGCGACATCATATTGTGCAAAAATGGATTTTACCTTTTTAGGAGTTCCTTCATACATACGAATTGCAACGTATGGGATTTTTTGAAAGTCTATATTCCTTGGTTGATATATGTTCAAGAAGAAAAATATCTGGTCTATTACGGGATTGACTTTCGTAAGGTCAACGGTTATTATCTCATTGTCCAATCCATCGTCACCTCCCTTATCTCCTTCCGTATCATCGGGAGTGTGTACATAGATTTATCTGCCGACCAATCTTTCCCAATGGGAAGTCCTGCGGCTTGGAAAAACTCTTTTTTGTATAAAGGAGAATACAACGTGTCAACAAGTTTACCGTTGCTATCGGTCATAACACAACTTAAATCAACATCTACATCAAGTTCCTCTTTTTTTGTTCCAAATCCTAAGAAGCCTGTTTTTTCAACAATAATAGCTCCCCAATTACACCCAACACAAAAGCTGGTAAGTTTTGCTCCATTATCTTTTTCAAGATTAATGCGTTGTCCTTTTTCTAATCGTATTGCCATATTAAAATCAGATTAAGTATATTTTTCAACCAATTCTTCAAGACCGCCATGATGTCCAATACCTGTTGCTTGAATTTTCCATTCGTTATTGCGTCGATATAGCCTACAAAATTCAACGGAAGCGCAAGCTGAAAAATCTTCGGTTAAATCATAGACAAATTCTCCTTGACCTTCAGTCTCTTGTCCTTGTTTATAAAGACGAACATAAGCTCGTTCTACTTGACCGAAATTTTGTTTTCGTTCTTTGTATTTATGAATGCTTACAGTTATTATAATTTCCTGAATGTCATTCCTCACTTTTGAAAGGTCTATATCCATAGTTTCATCATCGCCACTTTCTGATGTGGAACCATCTTCATCATCAATAGACCCAATAACAGACATTTCGGGGTCAACAGGGCGTGATTGTGTCCTCATTTCATCGTTCGTCGCCCACGCAGTATATGGTATATCTTGCGTGGCTCGACCAACTCGCCTCTGTTTTTCCCATCAAGATAAACCTTCAGCCGTTTTTCGGAATTATAAAAAACCAAGTAATCGTCTGCTGGGATTTTATGGGTAGCATTAACCATGAAAGCCGAAACGTCAAGGTCGAAATCATCATCCGCCGAAGCATCTTCATTCACGTCCCAGCCAAGCCCAACATGAAAATTATTCATGTTGAGCACATGATTCTGTCCTTTTACAAGATTTATAGGCATAATTTATTGATATTTGTTGACCAATGCTTGCAATCCACCTTTATTACCTATGCCCATAGCTTCGAACTTCCATTCTTCACCACGGCGATACAAACGCCCGAATTCAACGGCTGTTTCAATAGAGAAATCCTCGTCCAAATCATAACGTGCTATTTCTTCATTAGTGATTGAATTGTAGATGCGGATGTAAGAGTTTCTCACCTGCCCAAAATTCTGTTTCCTTTCGTCTGCCTTGTAAATTGTGGCAACAAACAGAATCTCCTGAATAGAAGAGTCAACTTTTTGCAGGTCAACATTCAATGTTTCATCATCTCCTCCATCACTATTGCCTCCGGTTGTATCATCACCCGTAGATTCTACCGCTCCGTCTGGAGATTTCGGATTATTGTAGAATATGAAATAATTGTCATTTGGGATTTTTTTATTGCTTCCCAACATAAATGCAGAGGCGTCCAAATCGAAATCAAAACCTGTACCTTCATTCGGGTCCCATCCGAGACCTACACTAACTTTAGATAGACCTATACCTATCCGCTGCCCTTTTTCCAATGTAATTGCCATAATCGTATTTGCTTAAATTTTAACGCAAAATTAAGCAATAAACATCTAATTTACAGAAATTTGTAATATTACACCTATAAAGGGAAGAATCGTCTGCAAAAAGTTGCAAGGTTATAATGCCAATACCCGACTCCAAAATGCAGAATCTTCAAAACGGCAAATTTGCTTTGCTTGCATATCGTAGCATAGGCACAATTCCGGAGGAATAGCAACACAGTAATTACCAAAAAGATTTCGTTGTACCAAGTAGTCATCGGCATTACTTAACAATTCCCCGATTTGACGAATTTGTTGTTTAATCAGACTTAACATTGGCAACCTGTTTTCCGAAAGATATATTTTCGGAGCACGAGATTTATCGCCACCAAAACCTTCATAAATCATCTCATACTTTAGCTGTATGAGCTGCATACGATGGTCAAATCTTTTTAGAGCTTTTGCATTTTCCGGTTTGCTGAAATTAATGCCACCACTTCCCGATTCCAACAAGAATAAGGCATACAAGGCTTTCTCCCTTCTATGAAGTTTTGATAACTTTGTTTCGGCCTCAGGCAAGAGTATATCTCCATGAAGCAGGTCTATAACAACACTGCTTCTGACGCCTTTCCTATCTATAAATATGTCAAATACCTGTTTGTAATAACCGCGATAAACAAATCTTTCTTTACCTTCAAAAGAAGGATTCAATACTCTTGGCTTATACAGTTTCATGAACAGGTCTGTAAAATCCCTTGCTATATTGAGAGCGTCTTTTTCAAGAGTAATCGATAAAAAGTTTGAGTAAATTTTTCCTTCAACAAGCGAATCATTTATACACAAAAGCATTGACGGTAACGATTCGTCCAAGTTTTTGAGATTCATTTTCCCGACAATGCCTTCCTTGCAGAAATCAGATGTATTCAACGAGGTTAACTGCCGCATCATATCTTCCATCTGTTTCTCTGAAATTTTAGGATACAGAAATGAAAGCAATGACAATAGTTTACTTTGTGGTAATGATTTATAATGTTCACATACCTTTGGGAGATAAACGAAATTCAAGCCTATCAATCGGAACTCATTGGATATTTCCCTGTAAGTATCAGAGATTTCTTTGTTTGCCTTCTTGTAATACTCTCCTTCAATATAAAGTATCTGTGACTTTTCGGTTAAGGCATTATTAGGTAAAATAGTAGAATATATTTCAGCATGTGTGAAATATTTTTCAGACAAACATGCTGTTATGGCAAGTATAATAAGCCTTCCTCTCTATTAAAAACGTTGTCCGACAATGCCAAATTATAAAAATCTCCAACAATGTCATGGATTAGGTTTGGAGATAAATTCCTTAACAGGCAAATAGCATCGGATAAAGTCATAGAATCGCCCATAACTTCATCATCTTTCGTTATGCGATACTTGTCTTTGATTTCATTCAAGTAATCAATTTCTCGTAAATCGATAATAGAATCAGCTTTCACAATATCTGAAACTATCCGCATAATGCCAGCACGTTCATTCTGCTTCATTGCCGAGTCAAAGTGCGGACTTGATTCCCGAAAGCCTGCTTTTACACAATATGGATTAAGGCAAAAGAAAAGCGTGGGAATCATGCTTGTCACTCGTCCCACACATAGAGGCTCTGGCATTGCCTGTTAGTCGAAACGAGCAACGCCGAAGCCCACGCCGATATGTATATAAACGAATATAATGCAAACAACCGACATGGTTTGCCTGCATACAATCAATCGGATATAACATACCCATGGACATCTACCGTTGCTTTGAATTTGACTAACAATTCGAAACTGCCAGATTTCTATGTGCCAAGAACAAAGCGTCAAGTAAACGCCTTCACATTTTGTCAGTCCTCAATCCCGACCCATAGCCCGCTGTTCCTTTTTTAGGATGACAGCCCGGCGTGAGCAGTCTTTCCATATGCAAGCCTTTTTGAAAGGATAAACTTAGAAAGAAGTCAAGGACTGATGCAAAGATAACCAATTGCATCTTAAATCAAGAAAGAAACATGAAAAAGTTTTTTATTGCAGAGCGAGATTGTTTTATTTGTAATCAAGAGTTATTTGACAGCATAGAGCCGTAAATCTCTGAAATTCACACGGTTTCCAACTCGTTACGGTTGTTTCTCAAATACTCCGTTAAATGTTTATTTCTCAAACGGTTGTATAAGCCCGCTGAAAATCTAAAATATAAAGCGACTTCGGAGCAAGATATCAGGGGACGGTTTGGCGGCGTTTCCACCGTTAAACCGTCCGGTTTTCGTTAAACGAAAACACAACTTGCTGTCCGCAGGAGCGGACCATGTTTCTCCAATAATTATTGTGTATCAGACCATTGTGTGGCTATTTTCCTGTGGTTTGTGGGGCTTTTCCATCAGATATTTGCCGGCTGTTCTCCCCATTAAAGGATAGATATATCTCCATGACCATGTGACTTACGCCCATAATTCGGGGATAAGGAGGCGAATATACGGAAAATCTGCCCTTTACATGCCCTATTGTCCATTAATGGATTGCTACTTCTACACTTCTGCAAATGGAGAATGGGCATGTAGCCGTGTACGACTTATGTTTTTTCTTCATTGTCTCCATTAACGGATTGCTACTTCTACACTTCTGCAAATGGAGATTTTGAGATATCTATATCCGGAAGGATGCGTGCTCCCTTCGCTCCCGGCTATCCCTATTTTGATATCCGGCTATATCGCAATTCTGTGATAGCATTATCCGGATAGCGTATCATACGGATATATACAAATATGGCTACACTATAATTCATGGTTGTGATGGAGATGGCTCTTCCCATCCGGTAACAGACCATGATGCCACAAGGAAAAAAGCGACAGCCGCAGAGAAAAAACGGATGGCAGGAACGATTACGGAATCAGGTAAATAGAAAGTCCGGTACATGCGAATTCAGGCGATCATCCCGGATGGAAACCTGTCAAAGAGGCTTTTGAGACATTTGAAATACCGATAATAAAAAAACGAGATCAGGTATATGACGCTGTCATATACCACAGCCTGCCACACCGCTGTTCCGATAATCATATATGGTTATCCGTGCATCCCGCTATATCCTTATTCCGATAGAAGGACGTATCGTTATCGTCGTATCTCCATGTCCGGTCATATGGCTATACACATATCCGGTGGCATCATCGCCTATCCCATCCGGGTCTGTCCGGGTTGGATTCGGATATTCTGGATAAGTTTTTAACCTGAGGGTAATCGGCCTGATGGTATGGAAACAAGAAGAAGTCTGTAATCGTGGCATTTACCCGGGTAGAGAAGCCACATCTTTTTATTGCCGGACTTCCGGCATTGCCTTATCCATGCGTGAAGAGGAGTTTTTTCTTTCATCGCAACGTTCCTCTCACATACCCAAAGGGGGTAGTGGATCCAGACCCGCTTCGGCTTTCTTTTTCCTTCCCATATCGCAAAAACCGACTATCCATGACTATTCCTGCCGGTGTGCCGGTCATGCTTGCTTCTCATGGTTCCATTAACGGATTGATACTTTCACACTTCTTGTAGACCGATAATTTAAGAATCCGTATCAGGGTGGATGCATGCTCCCACACCTGCCCATAAGGATTTAAAAGGATAGGTGGACAGGGAAACGGAATCCCGCCCGTTTTTCCAGCCGCTACAGGCAGCGAGCCTCTGACGCCACCTCCGCATAGGAAGAACCGTCCGAGAGGAACGGTATGTCCGTCTCCCTCATGTGTATCATAGTGATAATCGGCTTTAGATGACTATAAGTGACAGGTGGTTTCGTTCCGTCCGGTCCTCTTCTTCCTTTATTTTGTATTCCGAGACAATACCGGTTGTGTAATTTAATAATTTAAGATTTTAAGATATGAACTCAGAAAAGGAAAAGAACAGACCTTCCTGAATCGGTAGAGAAGATATGCCATCAATCTGGAGGAATCCGATATCGACCGGTAGCGGATGTTAGGATACAGACACCTTAAATAAGGACTTTTAGCCTAAGATAAAGTAAGCTAATAGCATGATAATAAGGCTCTTACAATTACGACTTCTCCTATGAAAGCATTACCTTAGTAGTAGAATCATAAAGGAGGTAACAAGTTATGAACGAGCAAATTAGAAGCATTTTAGCACAAGAGACAACGAAGACAAGCAAGATCCGGCAGCTGTTCCTTCTGGGGGTTCCCCGTGCGGAAATCGCGAGAATGGTGACCAACGGCAATTACGGCTTTGTAGTGAACGCCTTGCGCCGGATGAGGGAACGTGAGGAGGGTCTGAATATCCATCCGGCGACAGCCGCACCGGATTACACTTTCAACCGCAAGTTCGGTATCGAGATCGAGGCCTACAACTGTTCCCGTGAACGGCTCGCACGCGAGCTCAGGGAGGTCGGCATCGAGGTTACGGTGGAAAGCTACAACCATACCACCCGTCCGCATTGGAAACTCGTGACGGACAGCAGCATAAGCGGTAACGACACATTCGAGCTGGTCAGTCCGATCTGGTCGGTGAAGCCGGCCTGCGGGAACTGGAGAAGGTCTGCTGGGTGCTTGACCTGTGTGACGTGAAAGTGAACGGGAGCTGCGGGCTTCATGTGCATATCGATGCCGCCGGTTTCAGCATGGAGACCTGGCGTAACCTGGCCCTGAGTTACAAACATCTGGAACCGGTCATCGACAGGTTCATGCCGGCATCCCGCAGGGATAACTACTATTGCCGTGGATTGGGTCATGTATCTGACGGGATGATACGTTCCGCCCGGACGGTGGACGAGCTAAAAGGAAGGATCGGTGACCGTTACCATAAGGTGAACCTTGAGCCTACTCACGGCACAAGACGGTCGAGTTCCGCCAGCATTCGGGAACGACCAACTTCACAAAAATGCGTAACTGGGTGCTGTTTCTCCACAAATTGGTTACCTTTGCCACAAGGGGACAGGTGCCCGCAGCCACCGCACTTCAGGACATTCCCTTCCTTGACAGTGAACAGAAACTATATTATAAATTAAGAACGAAAAAACTATCGGCATGAACAAGCATATGTATATTTTGGCGGATGGCGGCAGGATTGCCGCCTCCGCCCCTTCCGAGTTTGTACGCGTCCTGCGTGAGGGCAGCTGGTTTGACAGCGGGTGCACCGACGGGGAGTACATGGTAAATTTCTCCGGACGGTATAAGGAACTGCACGGGGTGACGGTGAGGACCGACACGCCGGAGCATTTCATGGACGACCTGAAAAAGTACGGTTACATCACGGGTTGAGAAATCCGCTCCTTTATTATTGCGATTCCCGCCAGTTTTTGTGTGAAGATTTTTCTTTTTTACGGTATCGGATGTCCGCCGTATCCTGTTTTCCAGAGAGGGGGTCTGGCTCCACGACTCCCTTTGGGAAAGCATTTTTTTTCTTTTCACCGTCTTTTCCGTCATGACAAAAACCGACTATCCATGACTATTCCTGCCAGTGTACCGGTCGCGCTTGCCTCTCATGGTTTCTTCCCTTATATTCGCACTGACATTTAAACGAGTTGAAAAATATGGAAATATGCTACATCGAGGCCGGTGTCCTTGAGAGGATGCTGGTACGTGCCGAGAACCTGTCCGCACATGTGGACAGATTGTATGAGAGAAACCGCTGTAAGGAGCCCGGAGAGTGACTGGACGGCCAGGATGTCTGCCTGCGCCTTGACATCTCGCCACGTACCCTGCAGACACTCCGCGATACCGGACGGCTGGCGTTCACCCGTCTCCAGCGCAAGTTCTATTACAAGCCAGAGGATGTGGAGAAGCTGATGGCCTACGTCGGCATCAGACGCAAGGAGAAGGCAATGAGAGAAGGAAGGAAGAACGGAAACCTTTAAAGAGCGGAAGAGATGGAAGGCATTATCGACAAGGAGAACGAACGTGTCCGCAGGTTCTTTGCCCTGCTGGACGACATGGAGAAAAAAGTGGAGCGTCTTGCCCGTGACAACCGTCCTCCCTTCAACGGGGAACGGTTCCTGACCGACAGGGAGCTTTCCGGAACGTTGAGGATCAGCCGCAGGTGCCTGCAGGATTACAGGGACCAAGGACGGATTCCCTATATCCAGCTTGGCGGGAAGATACTATACAAGCAGTCGGACATCGAGAAGCTGTTGGAGGAGAACTATCACGCTGCATTAGTATAATATCGTATTCAAGTTTAAGGATTGCCACCGGAATCGTAAATACAATTCCGGGCGGGCAATTTTTATTTAGCCTGCGGCTTCCTTGCCGGCCGCAGGCTTTCTTCTTTCCATCAGCCGGTCCATGTCCGAGGATATCTTCCGGTCGGTGACCTGGGCGTAGACCTGCGTGCTGTCGATATTCGTATGGCCCATTATCCTGGCGATGCTCTCTATCGGAATGCCCGCGGTCAGTGTCAGGGTCCCGAACGAATGCCGGGCCATGTGGTAGGACAGGTTCTCTTTCATGCCTAATGCCACGCCCATTCCATGTACCTCGTACCAGAGGACATCGCGGACCGGCAGCGGGAATACCGGCCTGTCGTCATCCGTGGTGTTGTAAAGATCCAGTATCTGTCCGGCTATGGGATGCAGCGGGATGAACGCCTCCACGTCCGTTTTGGCGCGGCGGATGCGGATATACCTTCTCCCTTCCGAGGTCGTTCCGATGTGACGGGGATGGAGAGCCCTCGTATCCGCGTAGGCCAGACCGGTCAGCGAGGAGAAAATGAACGTCCTGCGCGCCAGCTCCATCATCGGGTCGGGCAGCGGGGTTTCCATCATCCGCTTCAGTTCACTGCGGCTGATATGCCTTAGTTTAGGTGCTTCTTTCCTCTCGTATGCCACGTCCTCTATCGGGTTGGCACGCAATACTTCCCGGTCCACGGCGATGTAGATGAGCCGGTTGAGCCAGCACAGGCAGTGGTTCACGTGTCCGTTCCTGTGTCCCAGCTCTTTCTTGAGGAAGACCTTGAACGATTCGGCGAACTCTTCGGTGATGTCCGAAAAAGCGATGTCCTTCATCCGCGGGATTCGATGAACTGCCTGAGGTTAAGCTGCGTGTCTTCGACTGGCGGTAGGTGGAGGTGGAATTGATCTCCTTGGAGCGGACCCTGAGCCGTTCGCGTTCCACCTCTCCGGCCTGCAGGAGGTATTCCGGCACGGAATTGGCACCGGATACGGTGGTCTTGAGCAGCTCGGCCGTGACCACTCCCTGGTTCCTCAGCAGGTTCCCGTACGCCTCTTCCAGCCGGCTGCGGAAGGCGGCAAGGCGGTTGTTCTCCCTGGCTGTTTTGATTTCACACTTCTTGCTGTCCCAGTCTCCGGGTTTGCAATAGATGCCTGTCGTGACAGCCGATTTCTTTCCGTCGATGCTGATCCGGCAGAGGACGGCGGTCGTGCCGTCCGATTTTACCTTGTTACGGTTGATGTAGAATAAAAGCTTGAATGTACTGCGCATGATAATGATTGTTTAATTGTTTAAGGATTAAAGAATAAGTTTCAAATCGCGGGTTGCCTCGACGAACCTGTCCATGTCCTCGAACAGTCGCTTCGGAGTTACACGGGCATATATCTGGGTGGTCTTTATGTTGGAGTGTCCCAGCATTTTGCTGATGGTCTCGATCGGCACTCCCTCCTCGAGCGTGACCAATGAGGCGAAAGAATGCCTTCCATGTGGTAGACAAGGTCCTGGCTCAGCCCCGCCATCAGGCGCAGGGATTTCATGTTGGCCCTGAGCGTATGGTAGTCCTGCGGCGGGAAGAGGGTGATGCGGGTATCGTCACGATACTTCCCGATCAACGCGAGTGCTTCCGGCAGCAACTTGACGCGTCCGAGGTAGTCGGTCTTCTTCCGCCGGTATTTCAGCCAGAGGCTGCCCTCGTCATCCTGGAAGAGGTTCTCCCGGGTGATGCTTACCGCATCGGCATAGGCGGTGCCGGTGTAACAGGCGAAGAGGAAGAGGTCCCGGGTGATGACATGTGACCTGCGTTTTTCCGGTATCTCCAGATCGCGTAGCTTCTCGAAATTCTCCCGGCTGAGTGCTTTCGGTGTTGTCTCCTTCTGCTTGGGCAGCTTGAAGTGGCAGAAATGGTATTTCTCCGAGTGCCCCTCCTTGTAGGCGATGCGGCAGATCTTTTTCAGGATGGACAGGTAATGGCGCACCGTCTCCATTGCCAGTTTCTTCTTTTCCAGGCAGAAGTCCTGATAGTCACGGATGAACTGCTCGTTGAGCTGTCCGAAGGCGAGGTCCGAGACCTTGAATTCCGTTTTGATGAATTCGGCAAGGGTGCGCCGGGTGTACACGTAGGTCGACATTGTCGTCGGTGCACGGTCCACGCCGACACGGGCCTTCATCTCCTCATTGTGCCGGTCGAGAAGTTTGAGCAGGGTCATCTGCAGGCCCGCGTTACCCTGGAACATGTCCCTGACCGCGGCGGCATCGAAATCCTTTTTCCTTTCCATGAGGGAATTGAAGGCCGAGTGTACGGCAAGCAGCAGCCTCTCTATTTTTTCATTGGTCTCCACCGCTTCCCGGCTCTTGCCATTCAATCGGCTCTCACGCGCGTTCCATAGCCCGGGGGTACAGGAGAGCTTGCAGCTGAACTGCGCCATCGTGCGGTTGAGGGTGATCCGTCCCATGATCGGGGCCTTGCCGGTCTTGTCCGGCTCGCTCTTTTTCAGGTAGAGCAGCACCTTGAATTTTTCCACTTTCATAACGCTCTTTTTTAGGTTGTAAAAATACTCCTTTGAAAAGCGTCCTTTGCCATGCAAAACACTGATAAACAGTGAATACAAATCCGCTTTGTTTCTATCGGTAAAAATTCGGTTACCTGCCGTTGTTTCCGAAACAGGCGGCTAACAGTCTGGTAACTGAAACGTCGCAATATTTTGTTTTCTTTTGCAGGTCTGTCTATTCTGCAATTCTTGCAAAACGCTTAATTATAAACGTTTTACGTTTAATTATCGTCATTCTGTTTTTTATTGCATTTCTAAATATTACTTATACCGCCCGCCATACCTATGCCACGACGGTCTGCTTGTCGAACGACGTACCTATCGAAACGCTCTCGAAGATGTTGGGCCACCGTAGCATCCGTACGACGCAGATCTATGCGAAGATTACAGCCGAGAAAGTGAGCCGCGATATGGAGAAACTCGCGCAGCGTATCGAGCAGATGGAGAGCTTTATTTGTCAAGCGATTTAATGAACTTAAAAAACAGAATACGATGAAAAGAGAAATAATCACGATAGACGAGTACGGCAGGTTGAATATACCGACCGGCACGGTAAGCGTATGGATGACGGAAGCGGAAATAGTCGAACTGTTCGGCACGACCGCCGGAGCGGTACATACGGGTATCAAAACCATCTTCAAAGAAAACGTCCTGCACGATTACGATGTCTGCAAATGTATCCGTCTGGACAACGGCAACAATGCGGACGTGTATAACATGGAGGTCATCATAGCCCTCGTGTTCCGGCTGAACACCTACCCTGTGTCGGTTTTCAGAAAGTGCTGGTAAAGAGAGCTACCGCACCCCGACGCACGACACCTCCGATTGTCATTCGGTATAAGGATGGACTTCTGAATTGAACCGGACAAGCAAGGAAACGGGCAAGCTGCGACACCTGCCCGTTTTCTTGTTTTCAGAGGATTGCCTTGCGGTAGTTTTCCGCGAGCATCTTCTCGATATTCGTTTCACAAGAAAAAGCCTTTATATCTTTGATCTGTTTGATGTTTGACAATAAATAGTTATTTTTGTGAGAAGTATAAGCACCATGTAAATAATTTATGATTCAACAAGAATTTAATTTGGATTTCGATGCGTTTGTTCGTTCGTTTGTTCAGAATCGAGATACTTCTTTTGCATTCTTATTAGGAGCCGGAGCGTCTATTACCTCGGGAATACCATCTGCCGATGATTGTATTTGGGATTGGAAGAGAATGATTTATTGTTCTTCTCAGTCTTCCATTCCTCCATTTATCGATCCCAAATCTGATACTTGCAAAGATATCATTCAAAAATGGCTTAACAGTCAAGGAAAATTCCTTCCTGCTGGAGATCTAAAAGAATATTCTTTTATGCGGAAGCAGCATTGCCTATTGAAGGTGATAGAGTGAAATATTTTGAGCATTTAGCTCAAGGGAAGCAGCCATACATTGGATATAAGCTTTTATGTCTTCTGAACAAATACGGCATTGTCAGATCTGTATGGTCAACCAACTTCGATGGCTTGGTCGAACGTGCTGCTCAACAAGCCAATATTACGCCTATTTGCATAAATCTGGATTGTGCCGATCGAATATATCGGACAGAAAGTACCAGTGAATTATTATATATTGCCTTACATGGAGATTATAAATATACATCATTAAAAAATACTTCTAAAGAGTTGGATAACCAACATCCGACTTTTGTGGCAGCATTAAAACGATACTTCAATGACAAAAATCTCATAGTAATCGGCTATAGTGGTCGTGATAAATCCCTAATGTCGGCATTGACTGAAGCATTCTCTGAAAAAGGTTCTGGACGGATATATTGGTGTGGCTATGGTTCCCATATTTCACCCGAAGTGGAATCTCTTTTGAGGACGGCAAGAGAAGCAAATCGGGATGCATATTATATTGATACCGATGGATTTGACAAGACAATGTTTTCGCTTGTTATAAATTGTTTTCAAGCTGATATAGAGAAGAAGAAAGAGATCATGTCTATATTGGAAAGTGCTCCCGAAGATAATGACACATCTCCATTTTCAATTCATATAACGCGAACAGACAAATATTGGAAATATTCTTAATCATCTTAAAAATATACACTTAAATATTTTATAATCAATATGTTATAAGAAAGGTGATTTTAGTGGAGAAACAAATAAGGAACAAAAATAGGAATTAAAGTGATTTCTCATTTTTCTATTTGCACTCTGTTTCTTTCTTTTCGTTTGTTTGCTTTCAGAGTGCATTCCGAGCAATTTTATCTGCTCTCATCATTCGAAGAATTTGCTCCTAACTTTAACTAACAAATTATTTGCAGCTCATAAAGAGAATACAAATTATTATCTCTTGAAGTTGTATTGCTTGTAGCAAAGATAATCTTTTTTGTACAGGCAGCCAAAAATGCCTGCCTATATTTAGTTTAATTTAGTTTAGCATATATAAGGCTAACAAACTAAACCAAACTGGATTTTCATGTTACTTTTTGTGATTTTCCCATTCTACCCATACAGCCAAAAGAGAAGATAAGCTCTTGCCTCTTTTCTCTTTTCGCTGCGATACTCTTTTACTTCATAGCCACCTTTTACACACATCCGTACCGAGCAAACTCCCACATGCTCGCATATCAACTTTCGGTCTGCCCGATGGGAATTGTGTCGCAAAGGTATTTGCCATGTCTTTATTGTATGCAAGGTTGTAACCTGAAGGTTCACTACAAAATCTCCACGCTCCGCTTCGCAGAGGTAGTATTTTGTAGTGAAACCCTGCATACATAGCCATGCCACCTGTTGAAGCGACATAATTTCAATCAAGCCCGAAAGTAAGTGAAATGCTACAGGAGGAAAGTAACAAACTTAAAACTTGGTATTTATGGCAAATTATGCAACCAACATTTTCCACGCAAGAACGGAAAATAAAACAGACCTCGACAAAATAGAGGCTTTCTTGGATGACACTTTCAGCGAATTTACCAATCGATATGGTGATAGTGTAGATGCAGAATTTTCCTCTCGTTGGGTGTATCCAGAAGAAGAAATCAAAAAATTGGTAGAATCGTTGGAGGACAAAGATAAAGTCTATATCAAGATTCTAACCTATGAATTTGAAGACGAGTACGTGAGCTTTAGAATATTCTCTCAGGGAGAATGGAAGGTCAAATTAATAACTGAATGAGTAGAAGAAGATAAAGTAAAATTATGGTCTATCCTACACTTTGCTTATTCTATAAGAGACACACGGATGGAACGATTGTCGGTGATTTCGACAACAAAATCACTGTTCGTTTCATCTGTGGCAAAGAGAGAGTATTAAATACTGTGATGAAGTAATTTTTACAATTTTACAACATAGAAACCATGACACAGATAGCAATGAAATTCGTCCAATGGGATGTGCCCGAATTGGAAAAACTGAAAGATAGCAAGGTTTACAAATTACGGGAACGTCTTGATAATGGCGACAAGTTGAGTCGGGAAGAAAAGAACTGGCTCACCCGCAATGTGAAAGAGTGCTGCCATTTCAAAAGAGGTATCGCTTTAATGGGCTACCGTTTTGACTTCTCCGATGTTCTCAAACGGTATTTCGTGAAACAACACGGACATATTGCCGAATATTATACCATTGACAAAACCGCACTACGTTCTGTCCTATATGGTCGAATTGAAGATATAATCGAAGTACAATAAAAATCAAAAGAAGCATGAAAGTAACAATTGAACACAGCTTTTGCCCCTATTGTGACGAGGTAACTGAACTTTATTTCCGAATCATTAACACGATTCTTTTTTCTGGCAATGAGGCGGAATTGCGTGAAAGCATGAGACAGTTGGAGAAAAAAACTCCACTTGATGAATATTTCACATACGGTTACGGTGCACGACACCTTTGGGTTTGCCAGCGACGTCCCAGCGACAAAACCAAAATATTCGAGCATCGTATTATGATGGTTGAATTTCAATGACACCTTGGACAAATATCATCGACTGGCTGGAATGGAATCACCCATTTCAGCCTTACTTCCATTTTCCTTTTATAACTTTTTCTTTTGGCTGCGCCACTCCCTTTTGTAGAAACCAGCCATTCGCACAAAGCGAATTGGAAACCACTTTGTGAAAAGTCTGGTTCTTCCTGCCGTTTTTCCTTCCAGTTCCATTTTTTTTTCGATGCGGATATCACTATCCTCCAAGGATGGGCTACCTACGCTTCTGTCCACTCTTGGCTGACACATTCCTTATGCAGTGGCCTTTTTTCTGATTGGATGGTATTCTGTTTGTTACAGTCTCAATTCAAGCCAGGCATGTCTCGCTTTGGCTTTGCTATTCTTCACTGACTTTCGGACGGATGTCTCGCCTTTGTGCCGACATTTGGATTTGCTCTTTTTCCTTATCATTACCGGTTTACTTGTTTCCCATTTTCCATAATCGCTTTTTATCGAAGCAATCATCATTTTTCCTCTGCAAAGATAGTATGCCGACGGGAACGACATGGTTGTCTTGACCAATGGCGTAGCCGCTTCAATCTTCCTTTATCGAGCCTTCGATTTTACCTGTGGCTAAAAATAAAGCGTATTGACGCGCTATCCTTGGTGCATCCCTTAAACGACATCTACTTTTTAGGCAGTGTAAAAATTGATTTAATAACTTCTAAAAGCAATTCAACATGAAAAAGATTGAAAACAATTTCACAGTAACCGGATTCTTAGGTAAAGACGCTGAAATCCGAGAGTTCACCAACAGCAGTGTCGCACGTTTCCCATTGGCCGTAAGCCGTCAGGAAAGGAATGCCGAGGAAACCAACCGCATTTCAGCCTTTATGAATATTGAGGCTTGGCGTAAAAACGAGAATACTGGGTCATTCGACCAACTGACCAAAGGTACGATGCTCACCATTGAAGGCTACTTTAAGCCTGAAGAGTGGACCGACAAGGTCGGTGTGAAGCACAATCGTGTTGTTATGGTGGCTGTCAAGTTTTATCCTCCTATCGAAAAGGAGGATGTTCCTGAAAAGCCGGTAAAGCCCGTGAAAAAAGGCAAAAAATAATTCTTGCCTTATCATGAACAAAGCGATCTTTTGGTCGCTTTTGTTTTGCTCATGACCGGATTAATACGCATCATACTTTTATAAGTGACTGTTGCGATGCCAAGCTCCAAATGAAATCTTCACCCGGTAATACTGTTATACTTAGCTCCACTTGATGAACAGGCAGATTACGATTTTCAATAGAAAAAAGAAGACTCTCTCAATTCCATACCTCTGAGCAGCTTTCCAGTCCCTCTTATAACCATATTTCTTCCCAAAAGTGAGGTTACGTCCGCCGTCCATTAATTTTACAGTGCGAAGTTAAGTCGGACGTGAACCTGCAAGGCGCGTTTCATTTGCAGTCAATGCCGTTCAAATGAAATCCTTCGGATTCCGCTTCCTCCTTGCATTGTTCCCTTCTTCCGCCTTGTGGTTTGCACGTAAAATCAAATCCCACCGGACGAGGTAAAAGCCTCTGAAGGGAAGGGAAAATAAAAAATTAGAATGTATGAAACAAATAATTTGGTCAAGTGATGCTCTATTGGATGAAACAGCAAGAGAGTATTATCAAAATTTCAAGCGAGAAGAACTGGACGATGATGCCTACAAGGTCAGCGATGAAGAGTGGTCGGACGAAGTGTATAATGAATTGGGGGATGAGCGGCAGAACCTAAACAAGGATGTCAATGGAGTCATTATTGCATTTGGAGATTTAGGATTGTGGAACGGACGCAAACAAGGCTATCAAATTTTGGGTGACAACATTGCCGGGATATTACAATCTACACAGTATGATGCAGAGTGGTACGGTGACGGCTACGATATACGAGGCCGTATGTCGCACCATGATGGCACGAATTATGTTTTGTACCGTGTCGCTGAAAATCGTGACGACGCAGAACGGATTGCCGCAAAAATCTACAACTATGAAATTGACGAGAATGGTTTTCGCCAAGTTACACGTTCCCTCCACCCCTATGTGGCCGCAGTGTATGGCTGGAAAACTCTACAGGACAACCTCGTTCAGGTAAAATAGCCTGTAACCTGTACTTAAACAAATGCCGTAACGCTTTCTCAAGAGGCTGTTACGGCACTTGTGTTTTATGCCGTATATATTCTGCATAAAATGTGGTGGGAAACTATTCCTTTTTACACATTTATGAATGTTCCCGCCCAACTGTTGTAGGTGGCCGCTTGTGCCAGTTTCCTTTTTTAGACTCCGGCCCTCCTTTATAGCCCCATCCAGCTACCCCCCTATATTTCTATCCCGCAAGCCTGGTTATTTCCCTGCAAAATTCGATTGCCGGCTGTCCGTCCTGTCAAGGACCGCTGACACTTGCTGCTGTAAAATCTTCCTCTCCGAAATATCGAAGAGTGTATTTTCCGCATCCTCCTTGCCCGTTCTGGCCGCCAATCCCGTGGGCAGAAAAATAATCAACCTTTCGGTACAGGAAGTATCGAAGGGAAATAAATAAAATATTAATCTTAAAATTTGAGGCATTATGACATTCAGAGAATTTATGTTAGAGAACGGTTATGAATTGCAAACAACCTTTTGGAATGATTTTTCCATTGCTGACCGATTTGGTCTTTCGGCGATACAGGACACTTTCAACCGTGCTTTTGAGGAGTGGAAAGAGAACTACAAGTATCTCACGGAACTGGTTTTAGTGCTTAACCATAAGATATGGCAGTATTATGAAACAAGGCCGGAAATTGCGACATTGTATAATACCCTTTGGGCACAAGCCAGTCAATATGCAATGGAGTATCTGAAAGATGACGAGCTAAGCTATTATTATGATGTAACGGATTAAATGTCCCAGCTCCTCCCACAGGAACAAAAGAAAGCCGGCTTTTGTCGGCTGCTCTTTGTGGTCATTCCCTTTTTTATCACTCCGTTTTACCCTTGTATAAAACGAAATTATTTCGTTTCAGGCTGCTACCAGTCAGGACTTGTTTTTTCCTGTGCAAAGGTATTGCCACGGAAAAACATTCAAGTACCGCTACGCTATTTGAACACAATTTTTCAGTAGCTTTCCCGATTTTCAATCGCTCAAATGTCGTATACGCTCCATACCGCAACTGTAAAAATTCTGTCCAAATTCCTTGCCTGCTTTTCCTTAAAGGCAATCTTGAATGCACGTAAAAATCAAATCCCGACTGGAGAAGCCTAAAGGCTTCCGAAAAAAGGGAAAAAAAGAACATGATGTTTAATAGCTAAATTTTAAAAGTATGGAAATTCAATTTGTGATTGTTCGTTCAGAAAATGCAGAGTATTTGTGTCACAATGTAAATGGAACGTATGTGGATGTCAGCGACCCATCAACAGAATTTGTTTCTGGAGAGGATGATTTTCGCTTGGTAGAGCCGGACAGCTCCCTAACGCGGAAAGAATACGAGTTTCGTGGAGAACGCTTTTATCTCATGCCTCAATTTTATGGCAATGGCTGGTTAGCACTTACTTTGCAAAGTGTGGAAGATGAAACAGAGTATATCGTGCTATCCGTCAATTTGGAGAGCATGGATGCACTCGATTTGCCAGACCGTACATTTATTGATGTGAATCATTATCCGGATGCAATGGAGTTTCTGGAGACAAATAATTTAGCGACCTATTCAGGTTACAAGCGTAGAAGCGGATTTGTGGAATATCCAATGGCGGTATTGAATCTTCCTTTGCTTTATCAGCACGCCCCGCAGATTTTCCAAGAGGCGAATATCGAATGTTTTTAAATGGTTTTCTGAAAGTATGGTACTGATGACTACCAAAGAGATACCGTATCGGTTAAATCCTATCGGTATGGTATCTTCTTTTGCCCGAAGACAGGTGGCATCCCCCTTTTTTACAGATTGCTCCGTGCCCACTTTTTTAATTTCCTTGTTTCCCTTTTATAGCAGCGTAACTGCCTGCTTCTCTTTTACAGCCCTTATGTAATGAATGTTGATGTTTCCTGTCGTTATCCAGACTTTCGCCCGGTCTTGTTTTCGTGTGCAAAATTACGGCGAACGAACGCTATCCAAGTATCGCTACGCTATCCGAAATGAAATTTGACGTAATCTTCCTAAATCATAGATTTCGGTATTCATAAAATTTCATTTCCGATTCCTTGCACTGCGTTCCTGCTTCGTCGTTTGGGACGCACATGAAAAACAACCCTTCCGGCAAAGTCGAAAGACTTGAAAAAAGGGAAAATAAAAAACTTAATTAAAAACGAAAACGAGTATGACAATAGAAGAAGTATTACAGCACGATTTAAAATTCAGGTATATGTTATTGGGGCGTTTGCAAGCCGACTGTGAATATTATCTTGGCTTTGGAAACAAAAGTTCTCGTCGTTTGTGGGCTGGTTCTGAAAAGGCACAAATTGAATACATGACGAAAATTCACGACAGCTTCCGAGAAAACGAAAAACCCGAATGGCTGACAATGGAGCAAATCAAAGAATACAGCAATGCTATGGAAGTAACACAAGAATAATTCAAAAAAAATACCGTAATGACCTTTAACGGAGGTGTTGCGGTATTACAGTATTACAAATAAGGGGCGGAGTTTGAGAACATACCCTCTTATAATTGAGAGGGTAATAATAGCCCCTCTTTTATAATTATATCATTCTATTCCTTTTTTATATTTCTGCAAAAGGAATAGCATTCTTCTTTTATATTAATTATTTTTCATTTTATCTCCCATCTATTCTTCATCCTATCACCGGTTTGGTTTTATCAAATGCAAAGGTCGGCTATCGCGCTTGATCCTGCTACTTGAAGTGTATTTCTTACAAAATTCTTCCTTCCTGCGCAAGAGTAATTTGGCAAGAAAAGTTGCCGTATGAAGCTGTATCGACATCCGTTTACCGCATCCATAAATCCCAAAACGGTTCAATCAGTAAAGAACCGACAATAGGGAAAAAAAGTTAATAATAACCAATTCTTTAAACATTAAAATCATGCCTAATTATGTAACAAACCGTTTAGAAATAAACGCAGACAGAGAAACAGTACAAAATGTGATGGATTTCTTAAAAGGAAAAACTGATGAAGACAGTACGCCTTGCTATATTGACTTCAACAACATTATCCCTATGCCAAAGGACTTACTGATAGAAGCGTCCACTTCTGGGGAATTTGGTATGCAGTATATCATAGCACAGCAACGTAAACCGTTCAATTCACAGGACGACCTGAAAGTCATTCAATGGATGGAAATTCAGGAGGAAAAAGTCAGGGAAGAAGCATTACAACTTGGAATGACATATCTGAGAAACTGGGGAAAATACGGTTATCCTACTTGGTATGAATGGTCTATTGCCAACTGGGGTACAAAATGGAATGCCTTTAATCAGAATTTTGAAGAACCGAACGTGCTTTGGTTTGATACGGCTTGGGAAGGTGTGCCTCTGCTTATCCAAACACTCTCCGAGATATTTCCGGACGTCGAGTTTCAATATGCCTATGCGGATGAAGACCTTGGTTCCAACGTGGGCAAAGGGACTATCCGAAATGGAGAAACCGACATGACATTCCCCGATAACGGAAGTAACGAAGCCTTTGAAATTGTCTTTTTCGTAAAACCGGGATTAGAGGAATACTTGGAACTGACAGACGAGGGGTATAGGTGGAAAGCCTAAACATCTCCGGACAGACAATATCTGACATGTATTCAGGGTATATCTCAACCGATATATCCTGGATTCCTGTTGCCGGAAGCTCCGTTTATATTTATTCCATTCCACTTCCTTTTTACAATTTCACGCCTCTTGAACCAGTCTTTTTTGACCGTATTTACCCATCCCTTGGCTGGCCTACTTATCATCTTTGAAGCTGCTTTTACTGAAACCGCCAAACACGCCCTTCAAGAGCTTGCCGACAACCCAGAATACCAGCAATACAATTATAATATCTCCCATAAGTCTTACTTTTATAGTTTTAACAATAATAAAAATACAAAATAATAACCGAAAAACAAATATACGATCCTGATTATCTGAAAATTCTATCAGGAGTTACCTTCATTTGTTCCGTCCTCTTTCGGGTTCTGTTTGACACGCGGACCGCTGGTTTGGCCACGATCAAGTTTTACGCCATATTTATTGAGTATGCGCCAAATAGAACTTTTGCTGCTAAAACCGCTTGCAGCCCAAATGTCATCGAAAGAATGCCCGTTGATATACATATCCACGATTGTCTTATCTCGTTCAGCTTTAGGTAATACCTTCGGCACAGCCGGGGCTTTGATATTCTGGCGTAACTTCTCGACATGAGCGGAATATTTTCGTAGTGCGGCAATTTCTTCCGGAAATGCCCCTATTATCCACAACACATCGGCTGCTGTCGTACCGGGGAATAATTCACCGCGAGTATCAACTCTGTCATGAATGGATATGACACGTACAATTTTGATACGGCATAGTTCGATGAACGCGGCCAGTTCTCTTAAACCGCGTGCAGCATTGCTGAATTTGGATATGACTATTTCATCGCCCCTTTGAAGATTCGCCATAAGCTGTTTCCACATAGGTCTCAATGTTTCATGTTCAACTGTTTCCTCTACGATTTGTACACAACCATATCGCTGCATCCATTCTCTCTCAGCATCAAAACTGTCATTATTTTCCTTGAATATATAGCCAACTTTGCCATTTTAATATACACTGTTTTGATAACAAGTGCAAATATAGCACTTTCATTTTAATCTAAAATCATATCGTGGCAAAAATCTCGCTAAATCCTTTTTTTAGCTTTTTTTCTTGCACTTGTTTTCATTGATAATCATATTATTAATATGATACCAAAAATTATACTAAATGCGATATAAAAGGGCTTTTACAATAAAAATAATATATAGATTTGCATCGTTAAATATGAATTGTTAAATATGAAAATTTTAAAATCATACTACAAGACTCCATCATTTTTGACTGGAAGATGTATCGTTTCATTGGCCATATTGGGCCTGATATCATGCAGCGATAGAAATGGCAAATCATTGTCTGAAGCTACGAACGATCCTGCCGGAATATACAGGGAGTACTTGTACAATATACGACGTCAGAAAGATTCCTCATTTCAAGTATTGACCAAGCATATCCTACAATGGCAAACAGTAAAAGACTCTGTTTTTAGGTATCTCCGGAATGATACGCTCAGCCACCCCCATTCCAATCAGCGTGAAGAGTGTATCAGACTGCATGATTCTATCCGCACTGAGTTCTCACGCTTAGCCCTCTCAAAGACGCGTACTTATCAGGAACTTTTGGCTCTCAAAGGAGAGTTCTCACCTTATAACAATGATGAGGAACTGCATCATGCCGCTGGAGAAATCCGCCCGTTTTTCAACTCACTGGATAATCTTCCGCTTCATAAGGGTAACAAAGAGGAAATCCTTGCGGCTTACCGTATGTTACTGACCCGAACTATCCGTAACGGCATACATAGCCGCAATGAACTGATTACTTATATCACTAAAGAAGATGCTATATTCCGTGCGTTCCTCTCTCACTTGCACGATTTCGAAGGTGAGAGTATGGCTGACATCACACGTGTACTGAACAGTGTTGTTCGCAGATATTCTTTGCCGCTGAGAGAAAGGAGATTACCTATCGGGAGGCTATGCTTTATTTGACAATGCGCACCAATCGTCGCCAAATACAAAATATGCAGATTTGTATAGAAGATGTTCGGAACAAAAAAATCAAGACTTCTTCGCAAGCACATGCTTATATATGGATGCTTATCCACCCTTATACTTCATTGGACGGATTCTCTATGACATTGCTTTCCGATAAAGAACGGAAACAACTTGACAGGATGGCGGCACAGACACCTGTGGCGTTCAAAACCTTGAGCCGAATCCTGCAATCGGAAAGTGGTCAACTGACTGAACTGCCAGGAATGCTTATGGATATTTTCATACAGACGCTCTAACAATATAAAAAATGAATATGTTACGACATTTTTTCAATGACTTTATGACATTTGTCCCTCTGCAACTACCGCAACTACTCGATGTGACGACAATGGAGGAAGCACAATTCTACGGTGACTACGCCCTACTGACCTTCCCGCTACGCGACCCTTACGATTTGGAGGAAGTGATGGATCTGTTTGAGGACGATATGGAGCTTATAACTCTCTACCACCACATCCCCACGCACGCTGACAAATTCGGGCATAGCACCTGTGCATACTCCAACCCGGCATTTGGACAGATGTTCAAGATGAATTGCAAGACAGATGCAGACGGTAAGGTAAATAGCATTCTTGTCACCATCTATGATTCTCTTGAGCAGATGTACGGCGAGCTGTGCCTTGATTTGGATCTTCATTCCAAAAGTGGCACATTCAAGTATAAGAAGAACAAAGACGATCTCTTGATGGATTTCCTTTAATGGTCATGTTATGCGGGACACACTATACCGACAAATGGTTTATTGGATTAGGGAATACCGGACATGGATAGAGGTTGTTGATGACAATTTCTATAAGGAGTATGCTTTGTCAAGAAACGGATATATCAATTACATTGTTTCCCGCACGTTGGTACTGCGGGCTTACAAAGACAAAGGCTCATACGCCAAAGGCATGACATGGACAATTCCGGAACATAAACTGGATAAGGCATTGGCAGCCTACCGTAAGCAGGAGCATACGTTCAAGCAACGTATTAAGAAAGCAGCGATATACCTTTCACCGAGGGACGCCGAAGTTATCATCCTATTGGCCACCCACAATATTGTCCAATTAGAGTTGATGATATCCCCCATTCAAATACGCGAGAAACCCTATTATTTATGATTTGGAATATACTACAACTTATCTTCTGTATAACGCTTTTCGTATTGCCATTAGCATTGTACAAAAGCCACCGTTCTTTTATGGTAAGGTTCTACGATGCTATGATACACAGTGTAAAGGCTCGTAAACTATATGTACAGGTCGTATTGATTCTGCTATTGCTCTTCCACTATGTTTACATCAGCGGACATGTTGGCGAGTTCGGTGTTTTTCTTTCAACTGCTATCTGTGCCACTATATATTCATTTAGAAGAGCGGACAGATTGTTAAGAGGTTTATGTGACCGATCATGTATGTTTGTCATACTCTCATTGGTGGCTTTGACCATCAGTTTTGTTCCACACTTGTACACAACGGCGGTAACTGCCGCCTATCTTCTTTTGGCTGCCCTGTTCTATCCCTCTGTTCGGGTTATGACCGAATTTCAGGACATAGCATAATCTCTGAATGGATGAAATTCCCCAGACTATTAGCCGAAAGTTATTATGACCATCATCACGCGATATTGCCGCAAGATGCGGAATAGCGGCAACACTGATATATCCGCACAATAGTAATAATTAAA